>Ga0209023_10008081_pt1 | contig 10633 bp, 10 predicted proteins | sample LakOneMetagenome_FD_187468 | JGI IMG/M metagenome (GOLD analysis project Ga0209023, IMG submission 187468) | Freshwater and sediment microbial communities from Lake Erie, Canada (SPAdes) (version 2) | ecosystem: Environmental > Aquatic > Freshwater > Lentic | place: Lake Erie, Canada...
CGTCAAGGCCGACAACGCGCTCTACCAGGCCAAGAGCGCGGGCGGCGGCACGAGCCGCTTCTTCGATCCCAAACATGCGCAGGCCGTACAGGAACGCCGCGATCTCGAAGCCGACCTGCGGGCGGCGATCGATCGCAACGAACTTGAAGTCGCGCTGCAGCCGATCGTGGAAATCGCGAGCGGCCGCATCATCGGTTGCGAGACGCTGGCGCGGTGGCGCCATCCGGTGCGCGGTCCGATTTCGCCCGACGAATTTATTCCGATGGCCGAACGCACGGGCCTCATTCACGAGCTTGGCATGTGGATCGTGCGCGCCGCCTGCCGCGTCGCGTCGCACATGCCTGCGGGCGCGCCGATTTCCGTCAACGTCTCCGTCGCGCAATTGCGCAGCGCGACAATGACGGCGGACATGCTGGCCGTCATAAAGGAATATGGCCTGACGCCCGACCGGCTCGAGATCGAGATTACGGAATCGCTGCTCATCACCCGCGACGATCCCGCCATCGAGACAGCGCGCGAATTGTCGAAGGCGGGATTCCCGATTGCGCTCGACGATTTCGGCACCGGCTATGCCTCGCTCAACTATCTGCGCAAGCTGCCGCTCAACCGCGTGAAGATCGACAAGGAATTTACGCGCGACGCCGTTACACATGCCGATTGCGCGGCCATCGTCATTTCCGTCGTGCAGCTTGCGCGCACGTTGGGGCTGGACGTGACCGCCGAAGGCGTCGAGACGCAGGAGCAGCTCGACTTCCTGCGGTCGATCGGCTGTGGCGCGGCGCAGGGCTACCTGATCTCCCGGCCGGTGCCCGAGGTCGATCTGCCTGCGCTGTTTGCGCGCAAGGCAGAGCAGCACCTCGCCGCCTGAGGCTTGCGCGCACGACGGCGCGCGACCTAGCATTCCTCCAGACAACAAGCCGGCCAGGACGCCGGCGTGGAGGAATGCACCCCGATGAGCGCCATCGCTTTCGATCTGCCGGCCGATGTCCTGACCGTGCGCGACGGCGTTCTGCGGTTCGTCGAGAAGGACGTCGTTCCGCGCCTCGAGCGCCATCACGCGCTTTTGTCCGACGCGCGCCAGCTCTACGACGCGCGCGGCGCCTATGCGCCAGAAGTGCGCGCGCTGATCCGTGACGTGCGCATGGCCTCGGCGGAAGCCGGCTTCTACAGCATGTGCGCGCCGGTCTCGATTGGCGGCGGCGGCTTGGGGCATCTTGCCTATTATGTCGCTTGGGAGGCGATCTACCGGCGCCTCGGCGGCCATGCCGTCGTGACGCCCTGGGTGATCGCGCATTGGGCCTTCGGGCCGAGCCCGGTGCTGACGCAGATGACGGCGGAAGCGCGCGAGCGGTGCCTGGCCGACATGATGGCGGGGCGAACCTCCATGTGCTTCGGCCTGTCGGAGCCGGGTGCGGGATCGGATGCGACCATGATCCGCACGCGCGCCGTGCGCGACGGCGATGGGTGGAAGATCACCGGACGCAAGCTGTGGACGACCAATGCGCCGACCGCGGACTGGTGCATCGTCTTTGCGGTGACCGATGCAGACAAGGCTGCGCGAAAAGCGGGCGGCATCAGCGCCTTCATGGTGCCGACCGATGCGCCGGGCTTCTGCGTCGAATCCGTCGTGAAACTGTTCGGCCATCCCGGCGGCCACGAGGGCGCGCTGGCGCTGGAGGATGTGCGCGTCGAGCCCTGGCAATTGGTCGGCGCGCTCGACGACGGGTTCAAGGTGGCGCTCTACGGCGTGTCATTGGGCCGCGTCTACAATTCCGCGCGCGCCGTAGGGCAGGGCCGCTGGGCGCTCGAACTCGCGCTCGATTATGCCAAGCAGCGCGAGGCCTTCGGCGCGAAGATCGCGGACTATCAGGGCGTGTCCTTTCCGCTCGCGCAATCGGCGAGCGAATTGCACGCCGCGCATCTGATGGGGTTGAACGCGGCCATGCTGCTCGACCGCGGCGAGCGCGCGGTGAAGGAATTGTCGATGGCGAAATCATACGCCGTGCAGGCGGGGTTCCGCGCGGTAGATCGGGCCATGCAGACGCATGGCGGCATGGGGCTGACCAACGAGGTGGGCCTGGTGCACGCCTGGCAGGACCTGCGGATCGTGAATATTGCTGACGGGACGAACGAGATTCTGGCGAAGACGATTGCGCAGCGGTTGCTGGCGGGCGATGTGGACTTGTGAGGCTTCAGAACCGGAACTTTCTTGCTGAGGAGGCGCGAAGCGCCGTCTTGAAGGATGGCCGCATTTGCCATGCTTCGAGACGCGATGTTGCGCATCGCTCCTCAGCATGAAGGCTTGGGTGAACGCGGACGGGCTACGTCCGCAGCTTCCGCCCGATCTCCTTCTCGACATGCGCGACCTTAGCTGTCAGCCGCGATTCCTTGCCCGGCTTCCAGTCGGCCTTCAGGTTCACGCCGATGCGCGGGCAGTCCTTTTCCAGCGCCTTGAAACAGGCGTCGACCACGCCCATCGCCTCCGCCCATTCGCCCTCGATGATCGTGCCCATCGGCGTCAGCTGGTAAGCGAGGCCGGACTTGTCGATCACATCGAGAATGCGTGCGACATAGGGGCTGAGGCTTTCGCCGACGCCGCGCGGCGACATGGCGAATTCGATGAGGACCATTGCATGTCTCCCTTGGATGTTCCCGTTTGAAAAAGCGTGGCGCCCTGCGACAATGGACGCAAGAGCAGGGAAGGAAACAAGATGGATCTGGGATTGCAGGGCAGACATGCGGTTGTCACGGGCGCATCCAAGGGCATCGGGCTCGCCTGCGCCAAGGCGCTGGTCGCGGAAGGCTGCACGGTCACGCTTGTCTCGCGCGACGCCGCGCGGCTCGCCGAGGCGCAGAAGCAGGTGGGTTCGCAGGCGCAGGTGTTCGCCGCCGACCTGTCGAAGGCAGACGATCGCAAGAAGCTCGCCGCCGCCGTTCCCGCGCCGGACATTCTCGTGAACAATGCCGGCGCGATACCCGGCGGCAATGTCCTCGGCATTTCCATGGAGACATGGCAGGAGGCGTGGAGCCTGAAGGTCTTCGGCTACATCCATCTGACGCAGCTCTACCTGCCGGCGATGATGGAGCGGCGCTCCGGCTGCATCGTCAACATCATCGGGCTCGCCGGCGTCTCGCCGCGCTGGGACTATGTCTGCGGCGCGGCCGGCAATGCCGCGCTCATCTCTTTCACCAAGGCGCTCGGCGGCAAGACGCCCGAAAACAATGTGCGGGTCGTCGGCATCAATCCCGCGTCCACGCGCACCGACCGCATCATCGAATTGTCGAAAGCCCGCGCGCGCCAGCGCGACAATGGCGACGACAGCCGCTGGGAGGAATTCCTGTCCGGCCTGCCGTTCGGACGGCCCGCCGAACCCGAGGAAATCGCGGCGCTGACGGCGATGCTGGCGTCGGACCGGCTGGCCTATGTCAGCGGCAGCGTGATCGATGTGGATGGCGGCGTGCAGTTTCGGTGAACAACGACAATCTTCATCCTGAGGAGCGATGCGCAGCATCGCGTCTCGAAGGATGGCCGGTCCTGCCATGCTTCGAGACGGCGGCTTCGCCGCCTCCTCAGCATGAGGACTTTTGACTCACGCCATCCGCTCCAGCGTCTTGATGCCTGCAATCCCGCCGACGATGATCGCCGCCGCAGCGATCAGCGATCCCGCCGCCAGCGTGGACATGCCGGTGATCGCCTGGCCGATCGTGCAGCCCAGCGCGACGACGCCGCCGACGCCCATCAGTAGCGCGCCGAAAATATTGCGCAGCGTGTCCGACGCATCGTTGAACGTCGCGAGCCGGAAGCGACCGGACGAAACGGCGCCGAGCGCCGCCCCGATCAGCACGCCGAAGACGGTGGCGACGCCGAATGTCGGAATCCGCTGCGCGGTGAAGCGCTGGATCCATTCCAGCGTATCGCCTGACGGGCGCACGAAGGTCAGCGACACCGGCGCAGTCGCCGTCGCCGCCATTTCATCCGCCGCGAGACCCGTCAACGCCCAGCCCGCGACGACGGCGAGCCCGACGAGCACGCCCGAAGCAATGTGAACCGGCGAGGCCCGGAACCGCGCATCGGCGAAGCAATAGCCGGCAAGCGCCAGCGCGAAGACGGCGGCGACGAGAGCGCTCGCCCGCGCCGGCGCAAGCTGAAGCGCCTTGCCGAGCAGCGCGCCGAGCCCCTGGTCCGACAAGCCCAGGCCGTCGAGCCGCAGCGCGGTGGCGCTGGACAGTTCTGCACGCAGCGGACCGACAAGGCCGCCGATGGCCGCATAGGCGGCAATGCCCATCAGGATGACGACGAACAGCGCGCGCAGGTCGCCCGAGCCCGCGCGCACGAGATTGCGGCTGGCGCAGCCGCCGGCAAAGCACATGCCGAAGCCGAACATCAGCCCGCCGATAACAGCGCCCGCCCAGTCGAGCGTCGGCGCCATATACATGGACTTGGCGAGATCGACGGCGCCCGCGGCGGCCAGCGCCTGCGCGCCCGCGATGGCGACCGCTGTCGACAATATCCACGCGCGAAATCGGCGCGCGTCGCCGAATGTCAGCATGTCGGAGATGCCGCCCATCGCGCAGAAATTGGTGCGCTGGACCACGAGCCCGAGAAACACGCCGATGACGAGCCCGCCGAAGGCCAAGGATACGGCGGCGTTTTCAGACAGCAGCGCCCGCAGGTTTTCCATCATTCCCAATCCAGCTGGCGCGTTTGCGCCGGAAGGCGGGGTCTATAGCGCAGGCGGGCGGGCGCGCATAGGCGGGGGCAAATTGGCGCCGCCAGGATTTCAGGCCAGATCGGCCGCCAGCGCATCGCGCACCTGCGGCGCGAGCGTCAGTTCGGCCTCATAGTGCGGATGATCCACGCCCATGCGGATCGACGCCCCGGCCTTGGCCGCCGCCGCCATGTCGGGCGTCAGCTCGAAGCGCAGGAAATGCACGGCCGAGGTCTTGGCCTCGGTCTGGCGGTCGAGATCCTCGTTGGCGATCGGGTGGACGTGCGAAAAATCAGCGACCTGAACCCACACCGCCGTCTCGATGCCGATCAGCTTCGCCAGCTGCCGCTTGCGCTCCTCGACATCGGGATATTCGACCATGAAGGTCGCCTTCCAGTTGGCGCCGTCCGGGATCAGCGGATTGTAGACGTCCAGCTCTTCCTGGATCAGTTCCGGTTCGAAGATGCGCTCCAGCCGCAGCATTTCCTGCACCTGATATTGCATCGTCAGCGCATCCTCGAAATGCAGCGAGGCATGGGGGCCGAGCGCGACCAGCCGCGTCTTCTTGTGCGCCATCACTCTGGCGCGGAAGGCGGGCCGCTCGCGTGCATAGCGCTCGAGGCTCAACAGGTCTTCATGCCGCAGCATTCTCATACTCCATAGGCTTTGCGCAGCAGCGTCATCGGGTGCTCGGGCCGGTCGCCCTTGCCCCGCGCATGCGCGATATGATGGCCGGCCATGGCGCAATCCGAACTGATGTGGTCGGGCTGCGCCTGCTCGACGCGCGCGACGACGGGCTTCACGATCTTCATCGCGAGCTCGTGGAATTCGGTCTTGACCGCATATGTGCCGTCATGGCCCGAGCAACGCTCGATGACTTCGATCTCCGTACCCGGAATGAGCGACAGGATTTCCTTGGTCTTCGGCCCGATATTCTGCACGCGCTGATGACAGGCGACGTGATAGGCGACCTTCCCGAGTCCCTGCTTGAAATCGGTCTTCAGCTTGCCGTCCCTGTGGCGCAGCATCAGATATTCGAAGGGATCGAAGAAAGCCGCGCGCACCTTCTGCACGTCGGCGTCATCAGGGAACATCAGCGGCAGTTCCTGCTTGAACATCAGCACACAGGACGGCACCAGCGCGGTCAGGTCCCAACCCTCGTCCACGAGTTTCGCGAGCACCGGAATATTCTCGTCGCGCGCGCGCTTAACCGCCTCGAGGTCGCCGAGTTCGAGCTTGGGCATGCCGCAGCATTTTTCCCTCTCCGCGATCGTGACGGGAATTCCGTTATGCGCGAAGACAGCGAGTAGATCTTCGCCGGGCGCAGGCTCGTTCGAATTGATGTAGCAGGTGGCAAACAGCGCGACCTTGCCTTTTGTGCGCCCCGCGGGCTCGCCCGTTGTATCGGCAGGTAACGCCTGCAACCGGCTGCGCAATTTCTTCGTCGTGTAATCCGGCGTCCAGGCCTTCGGATGAATGCCGACGGCGCGGTCCAGCGCCTCGCGCAGCTTCGCGCTGCTGTTGGCCGCGTTGACGAGCGGCGCGACGACGGGGTTGGCGATCAGCGCGCCCATCATGTCGGTCGAGGTCAGCGTCCGGTCGCGGAAATTGGCGCCGTCTTGTTTGTGGCGCACGGCCTTTGCGCGCAGCATCAGATGCGGGAAGTCGAGGTTCCATTCGTGCGGCGGCACGTAGGGACACTTGGTCATGTAGCAGAGGTCGCAGAGGTAGCACTGGTCGACCACTTTCCAGTAGTCGGCTTTGGCGACGCCATCGACTTCCATCGATTCGGATTCGTCGACGAGATCGAACAGGACGGGGAAGGACTGGCACAGGCTGACGCAGCGGCGGCAGCCATGGCAGATGTCGAACACGCGCTCCATCTCGTGGAGCAGCTTGCCCTCGTCGTAGAAGTCGGGATTGCGCCAATCGAGCGGATGGCGCGTCGGCGCCTGGAGGTTGCCTTCGCGGGGACCGGCCACGGTGTGTCCTTTGGGAGTACACCCCTCATGCTGAGGAGCCTGCATCGAACTCGAGCTTGCTCGAGTTCGAAGAGAGACTTCCAAGTCGGGCAGGCCCGACTTGGATCAGGCGTCTCGAAGCATGGGGGATGCGGCCATCCTTCGAGACGCGCGGCTCTCGCCGCGCTCCTCAGGATGAAGTTTTGTGAGTGCGCGCGAGCCAGCTCACGCCAGCTCGTTCAGCGCCTTCTGATAGCGGTTGGCATGCGAGCGCTCGGCCTTGGCGAGCGTCTCGAACCAGTCGGCGATCTCGTCAAAGCCTTCCGTGCGCGCATCCTTGGCCATGCCCGGATACATGTCGGTATATTCGTGCGTCTCGCCGGCGACCGCCGTCGCCAGATTGGCCTTCGTCTCGCCGAAAGGCATGCCGGTGGCCGGATCGCCGCATTTTTCGAGATATTCGAGATGGCCGTGCGCGTGGCCGGTCTCGCCTTCCGCCGTCGAGCGGAACAGCGTCGCGACATCCGGATAGCCTTCGACGTCGGCCTTGCTGGCGAAATAGAGGTAGCGGCGGTTGGCCTGCGATTCGCCCGCGAACGCGTCTTTCAGATGCTGTTCGGTCTTGGAACCCTTGAGCTGCAATTGAGCCTCCTGATGGGAAATGCGTGGGCGCGGACGAACTCGTCCGCGATCGCGCGGCATCCTAGTCGGGAGACTTTTAGAATCAATCTAAAAGATTGAACATGTGGCCAGATGTCACAGCCTTTTCAAGAGGCTATGATCGAGACTCGGCCTATTTCGAAGGCAGCGCGCCTTCGGCCTTGAGCACTTCGTGGGCGGCCTTGAAAGCCTCGAGGCCGGCGGGGATGCCGCAATAGACCGTCGCATGCAGAAGGATCTCCTTGATCTCCTCCACGGTCAGCCCGTTTGTCAGCGCGCCCTTCACATGCAGCTTCAGCTCGTTCGGCTTCGACAGCGCGGTCAGCATGGCGAGATTGACGATGGAGCGTGTGCGCCGGTCGAGGCCGGGCCGCGTCCAGGCATAGCCCCAGCACATTTCCGTGGTGATGTTCTGGAACGCCATCATGAATTCGTCGGCGTTCTCCAGCGACTTCTTCACATAGTCCGCGCCGAGCACTTCGCCGCGCACCGCGAGGCCCTGCTTGAAAAGATCGCTGTCGGATTGCTTGCTCATGTCTGGTCCTCAATGTCTGGCGAGGCAGGGAAACTAGAGGAGCCATGCGCCACGCACAATTGCAGGCGCCACGTCCCTGCCCTAGCCTCGCGCACAAGAGAGGAAACGCGATCCCGTGAAGACCGTCAGACTGGGCGCAGGCGCAGGCTTTTCCGGCGACCGCATTGAGCCGGCGGTGGAACTCGCCCGCGACGGCGCGCTCGACTATCTCGTCTTCGAGTGCCTGGCCGAACGCACGATCGCCATCGCGCAACTGGCCAGGCTCGACAATCCCGATGCGGGTTACGATCCTCTGCTCGAACGCCGCTTTCGCGCCGTCCTGCCGTTCTGTGCGGCGCAGGGCGTGAAGATCATCACCAACATGGGCGCCGCCAATCCGCGCGCCGCCGCGCGCCGTGTTGCGGCGCTCTGCCGCGAGCTGGGATTTGCGAACCAGCGCATCGCCGCCGTCACCGGCGACGATGCGCTCGACATCCTGCTGGCCGATGACGCGGAGCTGATCGAGCCGGGGCTGCGCGCCACGCAGATGCGCGGCGCCCTCGTCTCGGCCAACGCCTATATTGGCGGGCGCCCGATCGCCGATGCCCTGGCCCAAGGCGCGACCATCGTCATCACCGGGCGCGTCGCCGACCCCGCGCTCTTTCTAGGCCCGCTGATGCACGAATTCGGCTGGCGCGACGACGACTGGGCGATGCTCGGCCGCGGCGTGATGGCCGGCCATCTGCTGGAATGCGCAGGCCAGATCACCGGCGGCTATTTCGCCGACCCCGGCGTGAAGGACGTCGCCGGCTTTGCGCGCCTCGGCTTTCCCATCGGCATCGTCGATGCGGCGGGCGCGATCGAGATCACCAAGCTGCCGGGCTCCGGCGGCGCGGTCACGCCGCAGACCTGCAAGGAGCAATTGCTCTACGAGATCGGCGATCCCGCCGCCTATATGCAGCCGGACGTGGTTGCGGATTTCTCGAACGTGCGCGTGGCCGAGCTGGCGAAAGACCGCGTGCGCGCCAGCGGCGCCACCGGCCATCCCGCGCCGCCCACGCTCAAATGTTCCGTCGGCTATCGCGACGGTTTCATCGGCGAGGGCCAGATGTCCTACGCCGGCCCCGGCGCCTTGTCACGCGCGCGACTCGCGGGCGAGATCGTGCGCGAGCGGCTTGCCATCGTCGGCGTAGAGGCCCGCGAATTGCGCATCGACATCATCGGCGCCGACAGCCTGCACGGCGCAGCGACGCCGCAGACTAATGCCGAGCCTTACGAGGCGCGCCTGCGCGTCGTCGGCCGCACCGACAGCGCAGCGCAGGCGCAACTGATCGGCGAGGAAGTCGAAAGCCTCTACACCAACGGGCCGGCCGGCGGCGGCGGCGCATGGAAAGGCGTCAAGCCGGTCATCGCGATCGCCTCCGCCTATGTGGCGCGCGACAAGGTGCGACCGCAGGTCGAATTCGTCGAGGTCCCATGAGAAAGCTGCGCGACATCGCTCATTCCCGCACCGGCGACAAGGGCAATACGTCGGTCATCTCGCTGATCGCGTTCGACGAGACGGATTTCGATTTTTTGCGCGAGACTGTAACGGCCGCGCGCGTGAAATCGCATTTCGCAGGCGTGGTTCAGGGCGAGGTCACGCGCTACGAGATCCCCTCGCTCGGCGCGCTCAATTTCGTCCTGCAGAACGCGCTCGGCGGCGGCGTCACCCGCTCCCTCGCGCTCGACGCGCATGGCAAGTCGCTGAGCTCGCGCTTGCTGGATATGGAAATCTAAAGCCGGGACCGTCGGCCTCCGGCCGGCTTACGCGAAGCCAAAGGGCCGGCCGGAGGCGGGCGGTCCCGGCCCGTTACGCTCTGCGGGCATGCAAACCATGCCGCAGCGCAGCGTTGCGCGCCCTCGTCCACGCACACTAAAGTCGCGGCATGTCCTTCTCCCCCCGACTCCCCGCCGCCGAATTTCTCACAGCGGAACAGCTGAACGCGCTGCGCGAACGCTCGACCCTGCGCGGCCTGTGGATGATCGCCCACGCCTGGACGCTGATCGCGGGTTCGATCGCGCTCGTCGCAGTCTTCCCGAACCCGTTCACCTTCCTGCTTGCGGTCATGGTGATCGGCTCACGCCAGCTCGGCCTTGCCATCCTCATGCACGATGGCGCGCACGGCTGCCTGGCGAAGGACCCCGATACCAATCTCCTGTTATCGCAATGGCTCTGCGCCTATCCGGTCTTCGCCGAAACGCGCGCCTATCGCCGCTATCACATGAACCATCACAAGCGCACGCAGCAGGCGGACGATCCCGATCTCGTCCTCTCCGCGCCCTTTCCGATCACGCGCGCGAGCTATCGCCGCAAGTTCCTGCGCGACATTCTCGGCCAGACCGGCTACGCGCAGCGCAAGGCGCAAGTGCTGAACGCGCTCGGCGATCCCGCCTGGCCATGGCGGCAGCGCCTTGCATCTTTCAACGAGAAGCTCGGCAAGCAGTTTCTGGTGAACGGCATTCTCTGGGCGCTGCTGGCGCTGGCTGGCGTCTGGTGGGCCTATCCACTGCTGTGGATCTTGCCGATGCTGACCTGGTACATGGTCGTCACGCGCATCCGCAACATTGCAGAACACGCCGTCGTGCCGGATCACGACGATCCCCTGCGCAACACGCGCACCACGCGCGCCAACTGGCTCGAGCGCCTGTTCGTCGCGCCCTATTTCGTCAACTACCACCTCGAGCATCACCTGCTGTTCTTCGTGCCCTGCTGGCAGCTGCCGAAACTGCACGCCATTCTCGCTGAG
>Ga0209023_10008082_pt1 | contig 10632 bp, 9 predicted proteins | sample LakOneMetagenome_FD_187468 | JGI IMG/M metagenome (GOLD analysis project Ga0209023, IMG submission 187468) | Freshwater and sediment microbial communities from Lake Erie, Canada (SPAdes) (version 2) | ecosystem: Environmental > Aquatic > Freshwater > Lentic | place: Lake Erie, Canada | collected...
CGCATCGGCGGGCAGCTGGCCCTGCGCCCCTGCTTCGTGGGTGCGCGCAGCACCATGGAGCAGGCAAGGGAGCTGGTGGCGGATGTGCTGCGCATCGGCGCCGAACTGGCGCAGGAGGCCTCTGCGTCGAGCGGCCCGCGACCCGTCCTCCTGGGCTAGGATGCGCCCTGCCGGCACGTGCCACGACCGGCGCGACGGGCAGAGGAGCTTCCCATGACCACAGTCGGCCTCGAGGCTGCGCCGCGGCGGCTTGAAGACCTGCCCTCGCCCCGTGGGATGCCGCTGCTGGGCCATGCCCTGCAGCTCGATCCGGGCCGGCTGCACCTGATTCTGGAAGACTGGTGTCGGAAGTTCGGGGACATGTACACGATTGCGCTGGGCCGACAGCGCATCGTCGTGTCCAGCAACCCCGAGCACCTGCAGACGGCGCTGCGCGAACGGCCCGAACGCTATCGTCGCTTCTCGCCCATCGAGGACGTCATCGCCGAAATGGGCTTCAACGGGGTCTTCTCCGTCGAGGGCGAGGCCTGGCGGCCGCAGCGTCAACTCGTGATGCAGGCGCTGGCGGCAACGAATTTCCGCAGTTTCTTCCCTGTCATGCAGGGCATCACCGAGCGCCTGCGCCGGCGCTGGCAACAGGCCGCCGACAGCGGCCAGACGCTGCAGATGACCCAGGAACTCGTGCGGTACACCGTGGACGTCACCACTGCGCTGTCCTTCGGCGAAGACCCCAACACCATCGAGCAATCCGGCGACGTCATCCAGGACCACATGGCGCGCATCTTTCCGATGATCGGGGCGCGCATCAATGCGCCCCTGCCGTGGTGGCGCTACGTGAAGACACCCCGCGACAGGCGCTTCGAGAAGTCGCTGGCCGCTGTCAGCCTGCACATCGACAGCCTCATCGAGCGGGCCCGTCGGCGCCTGAAGGAAGACCCCCCGCAGGCGCCACGCAACCTGCTGGAAGCCATGCTCGTAGCAGCCGCGGACCCCGCTTCCGGGTTCAGCGACCCGATGATCGCGGCCAATGTGATGACGCTGTTGCTGGCTGGCGAAGACACGACCGCCCACACGCTGGCATGGACACTGTCCTTCCTGTGCACCGACACAGCGCTGCAGGCCAGGCTGCAGGCGGCGGCCGCCGAGGCCCTGGGGCCGGCGCGGGTCTGCAGCAGCCACGAGGACCTGAAGAAGCTCGATCTCTTCGAGGCCACCGCGCACGAGGCCACGCGGCTGAGGCCCATCTCGCCCGTCATCTTCCTGGAGACGCGCGTGGATGTCGTGCTCGGCGGCGTGGCCCTGCCCGCGGGCACGCCGCTTTTTTTCGTGCTGCGTCCGGCGATGCTCGACCCCGGGCATTTCGGCCGCCCGGACGAATTCCTGCCCGAGCGCTGGTCCACCGGGCACGACGCCGTGCAGCCGCACGACACCCGCGCCTTTGCCCAGTTCGGTGCCGGCCCGCGTGTGTGCCCGGGGCGGCACCTGGCCGGCGTCGAGTTGCGTCTGGTGCTGTCGATGCTGGCACGCAACTTCTCCGTCCGGTTGGCGGGCGACCCCGCCACCGTGAAGGAGGTGCTGAACTTCACCATGATGCCCAGCACGATGCCGGTACGCTTGACCTCGCTGAACCCTTGACGGCGCGGTGCTGCTGCGCCTGCATGAAGCCAGGGCGGTGACGCCGACGCAAGGCATCGCCGCAAACCGCAATGCTGTATGCATCGCATGGAGGACGTCATGACAGAGCAAACCGTGGCCTTCGACTACGCTGAAGCGGGTTCCGGCCCGGCCCTGCTCTTCCTGCCGGGCAGCTTCGGCACGGGCACGGGCTGGAAGGCGGTCGTGGGGCATCTCGGTGAGGGCTACCGCGTGGTTACCACGAGCCTGCTGGGCTACGGCGCCACACCCGATGTCCGGCCCGATGGCAATGCCACGCTGGCGCAGCAGGTCGACCTCATCGACCGCATCATCGACCGCATCGGCACGACCCCCCATGTCGTGGGGCACTCGTACGGCGGCCTCTCCGCCATCGCGCATGCCTTGACCGGCCGACACCGGCCCGCGAGCCTGCTGCTCGTGGAAGCGAACCCGATAGGCTTGCTGCGCGCGGTGGGAGACCTGGAGCACTACGGGATGTTCGAGTCGATGACCACCGCCTACTTCGCCGACTTTGCGCGGGGTGATGCCGATGCGGCCCGGCACGTCATCGATTTCTACGGTGGCCCGGGCACCTTTGATGCGATGCCGCCCAAGGTTCGCAGCTACATCGTCGCCACCACCGCGGTGAACGTGCGCGACTGGACTTCGGGAACGCCGTTCGAACCCAGCAAGGAGACGCTGCGGTCGATCGACCTGCCGACGACGGTGGTGCGCGGAGGAAAGGGGCATCCGGCCATGCTACGGATCGGCGAGCTTCTGCACGAATCGATCCCTGCCGCGCAGCTCGTCACGATCGAAGGCGGGAGTCACTTCCTTCCAAGCAGCCATCCCGCAGAGATTGCCGCACTGGTGCGCCAGCGCGTCGATGGAAGGTCGGCATCGTGAGGACGGTTTCAGAAGTCCGGGGCAGAGGTTTTTGAACGCTTCAGGACTTGGTGCACCCCGGTGCGCAACCTTGGATTCCAAGGTTCCACCGGAGCCCGCAGATCAGCCGGACCTTCGTCGGCATGCTGAGCTGCGGCTTCGTGGGCACGGAATACGACGTCGTGTACGCCGACGGCAATGCCAGCTTCCGCGCCAGCAGTACCTTCACAGGCAGCGTGAACGACAAGAAGGGCCGCGCCGTGTTCAGCTGCTTGGGCAGGGCAGCTTGTCGGCGACCACCTTGCCGCTGCGGCATTCGCCCTACACGCCGGCGGACCCCACGGCGTGGGACGGTGGCATGTACGGCGGCAGCTACACCGGCACCCTGCGATTCATACGCGATTGAGGCCATCGCCGACCGCCGGGGCCGACGCAGCGCCCGCCGCGCTCGCCCGCCCGGCCAGCGCCCTGGCCTGCTGCGTCGGACAATGAAATGGAGCCGCCCACCTTGGTGCCCGGCGTTGAATCCGCCATGAACGCTCCATCGGGTTGAAACTGCACTGCTTGACGAGCATCGGCCAAATGCATAGCATGATATGCATTTGGATCCTGATGAACCATACCCATGCATGACGTCGTCAAGGAACTGGGCTTCCTGACCCTGGGCACGCGCTTTCGGCGGATCGGCGAGTCCCTGCAGGCGCAGGCGCACGAGGTGCTGGCGGCGCATGGCCTGGACATGCCGGCCGCGCACTTCCCCCTGCTGGCAGCGCTGGACCGGCTGGGGCCGCTGAGCGTGAGCGAGCTCGGTCAGGCGGTGGGCGTGAGCCAGCCCGTGGTCAGCCGTTCGCTGCTGGGGTTGACCGAGCAGGGGCTCGTGGAATCCCGCGCCATGGGGTCCGACCTGCGGGTGCGTCAGGTCCAGCTCAGCCGCAAGGGCCGCAAGCTGGTGGACCATGCCAAGCAGGCGGTGTGGCCCGTGGTCGAAGCCGCGGTCGCACAGGCCTGCCAGCCCCTGCAGGGCTCGCTGCTGGACCAGCTGGCGGCGCTGGAAGCCGCGCTGGAACACACACCCTTGCTGCAGCGTGCCGCCGCCGCGCAAGCACCCACCCCGCACAGAAGGACCCCCTGATGAATGCACTGGACCACCCCGTCTGGTCCGCCCTGGCCCACTGCACCCACCTGGCCGAAGGCGATGAGCGGGCAAGGCGCTACCGCCGTGACGTGAACCTGTTTGCATCGGCGCGCGACGACGAGCCCGCCAGCCTGCAGTCGCTGCAGGCCCTGGTGCTGCCCGGCGAGTCGGTCTACGTGCTGCAGGTGCCTGCGATCCGGCTGCCCGAGGGGCTGGTCGCCGTGCGGTCGGCCCAGGGCGTGCAGATGCAGGCCACGCGGCCCATCGAGCCTGAATCCGGCGAGGGCGTGCTGGTCGAACTGGGTGAAGCCGACGTGCCCGAGATGCTGGCCCTGGCGCAGCTCACCGAGCCGGGGCCCTTTCTGGCGCGCACCTTCACCATGGGCCGCTTCGTCGGCGTGCGCATCGGCGACCGCCTGGCCGCCATGGCCGGCGAGCGCATGCGCTGGCCCGGCTTCACCGAGCTCAGCGGCGTGTGCACGCACCCGGAGTTTCGCGGCCGCGGTCTGGCCCGAAGGCTCTCGTCGGTGGTGGCGCAGGCCATCCAGCAACGGCAGGAGCAGCCCTTCCTCCACGCCTGGGCGAACAACCGTGCGGCCATTGCGCTGTACGAAAGCCTGGGCTTTGCGTGGCGGACCGATGTGCAGGTGGCCGTGGTGCAGCGGGCAGGCTGACGCGTCCTCCGACGCAACAAGCGCGCCCTGCTCTCGACCCCTGGCGCCGGATGCGGCGATCAAGTCCCGAGCCGATGCAATCTGCTGCAAGACCCGCCTGACGCCTGTCGTCCGCAGAGCCTGGCCAGACGCGCGGCGAAGACGCTCCTGACCCTCCTCGATCCGGGAACCCCGCCCCGTCCTAGCCCCGCCCCACGTAGGGCATCTTCGTGGCCAGGATGGTCATGAACATCACGTTCGCGTCCAGCGGCAGGTTGGCCATGTTCACCACCGCCTTGGCGGCGTGGCGCGCGTCCATGCGGGCTTCGATGCGCACGCTGCCGTCGGCCTGCGGCATGCCGCCGGCCATGGCCGTGGTCATGTCGGTGGCGGCGTTGCCGATGTCGATCTGGCCGACGGCGATGTCGTGCGCGCGGCCGTCGAGTGCGGCGGCCTTGGTCAGCCCGGTGATGGCGTGCTTGGTCGCGGTGTAGGCCACCGAGTTGGGCCGCGGCGCGTGGGCCGAGATCGAGCCGTTGTTGATGATGCGCCCGCCACGCGGGCTTTGCGCCTTCATCAGCCTGAAGGCCTGCTGCGTGCACAGGAACACACCCGTCAGGTTGGTGTCGATGGCACTGCGCCAGGCGTCCAGCGCCAGCTCTTCCAGCGGCACGCCAGGGGTGAAGACGCCGGCGTTGTTGAACAGCAGGTCCAGCCGGCCGAAGCGGGCGCGGACGAAGTCGAACATCGAAGCCACCGCGTCGGGGCGCGTCACGTCGGCGGGCACGGCCAGCGCGCGCGAGGCGATGTCGCCGAAGGGGTCGCCGGCCAGCCTGATGGATTCGCGCAGGGCTTCCAGCCGCCGGCCGCTGAAGACCACGCGCCAGCCGTCGGCCAGCAAGGCCTGCGCGGTCACGCGGCCGATGCCGCTGCCGGCGCCGGTGACCAGGGCGATGCGGTTGTGGGGGGTGCTTGTCATGCGATGCAGTGTGCCAGCGGCGCGCCGCCGTGCGCTACAGCAGTGAACCCCATTGCCAGAGCGCAAAAGCCGCCAGTGCCAGCGCCGACGTGCGGTTGACGCGGCGCTGCCAGGTGGCGTCGAAGCGCTGGCGCAGGCGCCCCACGCCGGCGCACAGCAGCAGCCACCACAAGGCCGAGCCCACCAGCACCCCCAGGATCATCGGCCAGGGTGAACCCGGTGCGCCCCGCGCGGCCAAGGCACCGAACACGGCGATGAAGGAGAAAATGGTTGCCGGGTTGGACAGCGTGAGCACGAAGGTGCCGGCAAAGGCGGCCAGCAGGCCGCGCGCATCGGCCACCGGGGCGGCCTGCGAGGCCAACGGTGCCGTCCAGGTGCGCCAGGCCATCCACAGCAGGAAGGCGCCGCCCACCAGGGCCAGCGGCACGCGGGCCTGGGTCAGCCACTGGATCAGGCTGCTGACGCCAAAAGCCCCCACGGCGCCGTACACCGCGTCGGCCACCGCCGCGCCCAGCCCGGTGGCCAGGCCGACGACCGCGCCGCGCGCCAGGGTGCGCTGGATGACGAGCAGGCCGATGGGGCCGACCGGCGCGGCGATGGAAACGCCGATCAACAGCGACTGGGCAAAGAGGGTCAGGGTGGCAGCACTCATGTGCCGCCTATTCTGTGGCCAGAGCGGCAGCGCCTACTTCGACGCGGCCGAAGCCGGCTCGGCCGCGGCGGGCACCTCGACGCTGTGCTTCTCACCGCCCAGGTCGATGTTGCCGCCGGCCTTCTTCAGCGCAAACATGGCGGCCAGGGCCAGCACGACAAAAGCGAGAATGATCTTCCACATGGTGTTTCAGCAAAGGGCCGGGTCTCGCCTGCCCCCGCGTGGCCGGGGCAGGCGGCACCGGGCGGTGCCGGAGCCTGCGCAGCCCTGGGGGCCGCGCAGGCCGCGTTGCAGGGCCAGCGTTAGTCGGTGGCGTAGATGTCACGGTCCTTGGTTTCACGCACGAAGACCATGCCGATCACGAAGCAGATCGCGGCGATCGTGATGGGGTACCACAGGCCGTAGTACATGTTGCCGTTGGAGGCCACCATCGCAAACGTGATGGAAGGCAGCAGGCCGCCGAACCAGCCATTGCCGATGTGGTACGGCAGGCTCATCGAGGTGTAGCGGATGCGGGTGGGGAAGAGCTCCACCAGCATGGCCGCGATCGGGCCGTACACCATGGTCACGTAGACGACCAGGATCCACAGGATGCCGACGATGGTCCACCACTGGCCGCTCATGAACTCGATGGGCTTGGCCTTGGCGGGGTAGCCGGCGGCCTTCAGCGCCTCGGCCACGTCCTTCTTGAAGGCGGCGATGGCCTTGCCCGAGGCCTCGTCGAACTTGTGGCCGCTGGCAGCCAGCACGCCCGTCGGGGCGGCCAGCTCCTTGTCGCCGATCTTCACCGTGGCTTGGGTGCCGGCCGGTGCCGCTTCGTTGTCATAACTGGCGGAGTTGGCCACCAGCGCGCGCTTGACGATGTCGCAGGACGAGAGGAAATCGATCTCGCGCGCCACCGGGCTGCCCTGGAACGAGCAGCTGGCGGGGTCGGCCTTGACGACGATCCTCTGCGTGGCCTGGGCCTTGGCCAGCTCGGGGTTGGCGGCCTCGGTCAGCGCCTTGAACAGCGGGAAGTAGGTCAGCACCGCCAGCAACAGGCCGGCCATGATGATGGGCTTGCGGCCGATCTTGTCGGACAGGGTGCCGAAGATCACGAAGCCCGGCGTGCCCAGCAGCAGCGACGCCGCGATCAGGATGTTGGCCGTGGAGCCATCCACCTTGAGCGTGCTGGTCAGGAAGAAGAGCGCGTAGAACTGCCCCGAGTACCACACCACGCCCTGGCCCATGACCAGGCCGAACAGGGCCAGCAGCACGAACTTGGCATTGCCCCAGCGGCCGAAAGATTCCGACAGCGGTGCCTTGGAGGTCTTGCCTTCGTCCTTCATCTTCTTGAAGGCGGGCGATTCGTTCATCGACAACCGGATCCACACGCTGATGGCCAGCAGCAGGATCGAGGCGATGAACGGGATGCGCCAGCCCCAGTCGCCGAAGTCCTTCTCGCCCATCCAGGTGCGTGCACCGAGGATGACGACCAGCGACAGGAACAGGCCCAGCGTGGCCGTCGTCTGGATCCACGAGGTGTAGGCCCCCCGCTTGCCTTGCGGCGCGTGCTCGGCCACGTAGGTGGCGGCACCACCGTACTCACCGCCCAGCGCCAGGCCCTGCAGCATGCGCAGGCCGATCAGGATGACCGGGGCTGCCGCGCCGATGGTGGCGTAGCCGGGCAGGATGCCGATCAGGAAGGTCGACAGACCCATGATCAGGATCGTGACCAGGAAGGTGTACTTGCGCCCGATCATGTCGCCCAGGCGGCCGAACACCAGCGCGCCGAAAGGCCGCACGAAGAAGCCGGCGGCAAAGCCCAGCAGCGTGGCGATGAAGGCCGCGCCGGGGTCCAGGCCGGCAAAGAAGTTCTTGGCAATGAAGACCGCCAATGAACCGTAGATGTAGAAGTCGTACCACTCGAACACCGTGCCGAGCGAGGAGGCGAAGATGACCTTCTTTTCCTCCGCCGTCATCGGCGCGTTGGAATTCGCGACCGCGGTTGCCATGGGTTTGTCTCCTGAGTCAAAAGTGCCGCCCCGTCGGCTGCACGTGCAGCGCAATGTCGGGGGAAGCTCTGACCGCGGTCTGACGCCGGGCTGAACTCTTCCTTACAGATTAGGTGCAAACCCGAAAGGGCTTTTTCGCGATGCGGGAATAGCGCGGCGGCTAGGGAAAGTCCCTTGAGGGATCTCAGTAAGCCAGCCGCGCCATGAAGGTCTTCTGCGACGCCGCCAGTGCATCGCCGAGCGTGTGGATGCCCTGCGCCTGCAGCAGGGGAATGAGCTTGAGAAAGACCTCGGCCGTGACCATGGCGTCACCCAGGGCCGTGTGGCGGCCGAGCACGGGCACGCCCAGGCGTTCGGCAATCGCCTCCAGACCGTGCGAGTCCTGGTGGGGGTGCACCACGGCCGACAGCAGCAGGGTGTCGAGCACGGGCTGATCAAAGCGCACGCCGCTGGCCTCTTCCTGCAGCTGCAGGAAACGCATGTCGAAGGCGGCGTTGTGGGCCACGAGCACGGTGTCCTGCGCAAAGGCGTGGAAGGCAGGCAGCACCTGGGTGATGGTCGGCTGGCCGGCCACCATGGCGGGCAGGATGCCGTGGATGGCGATGCCGGCTTCGGGGATGCTGCGCTGCGGGTCCACCAGTTGCTCGAAGCATTCCTGCCGGCGCAGCTTGGCGGCCACGATGCGGGTGGCGCCGATCTGCAGGATCCGGTCGCCCTGCGAGGGCTGCAGGCCCGTGGTCTCGGTGTCGAACACGGTATAGCTCAGCTCCGCCAGGCGCCGCTCGGTCAGCGCGCCGGCCAGCTCCAGCGACTGGAAGAGGTCGAAGTCGTAGTACTCGGGGCGGCTCTGCCCGCGCAGCACCTGGCTGGCGTCCAGCGGTTCGCCGCCTTCGGCCAGGGGCAGCAGGAAGCGGAAGAAGGCCTCGTGGCGCACGCGCTCGCGCTCGAACCAGAAAGCACCGCCGTGACGCTCGACGACGTCGCGCAGCGTGAGCGCGCTGGTGTCGTCGCCGACCTTCAGCGGCTCGGTCTCCCAGGCCACCACGGTCTCGGTGCTCAGGCCCTGGCCGGTCCACACCAGATCCAGCTGCGCGCGCTGGCCGGCGCGCTGCAGGCGCAATTGCACCAGGCGCACTTCGTAGTCCTCGACCAGGCGGCCGGCGAGGAAGCTCAAGGCCTGGATCAGCGAGTAGCTGTCCAGCTTCAGCCACAACGTGGCGTCGACATCGGTGGCCGCGGTGCGGCAGCCGTGCAGCGCCTCGATGCGGCGCAGCGCGGCGGCGGCGAAGTCGGCGCCCTGCATGTCTTCCAGGGGCCAGCGCGTCTTCTGCGTCTGCGTGGTGTGTTGGGCCAGCTCGCTGACGCGGCGGCTCATGGCCACGACCTCGCTGTGCACCACGGCCTGCAGCCGCTCGCGCGTGGCCGCGTCGAGCTCGGGCTCGTCGATCAGCTCCACGGCCGCCTGCAGGTTGCCCAGCGATGCGCGGCTCGCCTCGGTGTAGGCGACCAGGCGGCGGTCGCGTTCGGACTCGTCGGCGAAGTCGCGCGTGATGTTGTCCAGCATCAGCACGAAGCCGTTGAGCGGCGCTTCGGGCGGTGCCTCGGGCTCGCGCACCGGCGCCATCTGCACGCGCAGCAGCTGGCCGCTGCGCGAGGCGGTGACGAACTGCGCCGAAGGGTGGGCCACGCCGCGCTGCAGCCGCTGCTGCACGGCTTCGAGCGCATGGGCCACGAGCTTGCGGTCGAACACCGCGTAGATCGAGCGGCCGATGCCGATCAGCTCGGCGCCACCCAGGGCCGGTGCTTCGGACAGGGCGCGGAACTGCAGCCGGGCGCGGCTGTTGTACAGGATGATGCGGCCGTCGAGGTTGCACACGACGACGCTTTGCGTCAGCTCGGCCATCAGCGCGGCCAGGCGGCTGCGCTCCTGCTCCACCTGGCGCGTGGCCTCGCGCAATTGCTCGTCGCGCTCGCCGCGCCAGGCGGCACGCTGCAGCAGCAGTTCGTTGACCACCGCGGCCAGGGCGCGGCTGCCGGCGCTGCCGCGCGGGGTGATGGTGCGGCCGCTGTCGCTTTGCAGCATGACGCGCAGGTCTTCGGCCAGCCGGCCGGGCGCCGTGCCGAAGTGCAGCCAGGCCCAGCGCAACCCTGCACCGGCCAAGCCCGCCAGGGCCAGGCCCAGGAAGGCCAGCAGGGCCGCGCGCTCGGCCAGCAGCCCGAACAGGGTGCTGCGTTCGGCAGGCTCCAGCGTGAACGCCGCCACCAGCAGCGCCAGCAGGGTCCACAGCAGCAGCAGCACCGCCGGGCCGAGTGCGGCGACGATCTCGCGCGGATCGGCTCTCACGCCAGCATTCCCTTGACGCGCTCGGCCAGCTCGCGCGTGGCGAAGGGCTTGGTCATGTAGCCGTCGGCGCCCAGGCCCAGGCCCTGGGCGACATCGGTGTCGCGACCCTTGGCAGTGAGCATCAGGATCTTCACGCCCGCCAGCGCCTCGTCGGCGCGCACGGCCTGGCAGACCTCGAAGCCGCTCTTGCCGGGCATCATCACGTCCAGCAGCACGAGGTTCGGGCGCTCGCGCTGGATCAGCTCCAGCGCCTCGATGCCGTTGCGTGCCACCAGCACGCGGTAGCCCTCGCGCTTCATCAGGAACTCCAGCGAGATCACGATGTTGGGCTCGTCGTCGGCCACCAGCACCGTGG
>Ga0209023_10008083_pt1 | contig 10632 bp, 11 predicted proteins | sample LakOneMetagenome_FD_187468 | JGI IMG/M metagenome (GOLD analysis project Ga0209023, IMG submission 187468) | Freshwater and sediment microbial communities from Lake Erie, Canada (SPAdes) (version 2) | ecosystem: Environmental > Aquatic > Freshwater > Lentic | place: Lake Erie, Canada...
GCACAGTCAGGCGCCTGCCTTTACAATGTCGGCATGTACATCGATTCCCACTGCCACATCAATTTCCCCGAGCTGGCCGCCCGGATGCCCGAGATCCTGTCCAAGATGGCCGAGAACAAGGTCACGCACGCCATGTGCGTGTCGGTCAATCTGCCGGAATTCCCCTCGGTGCTTGCCCTGGCCGAGCAATATCCCCACATCTTTGCTTCGGTCGGCGTCCATCCCGACTACGAAGACACGCCCGAACCGAGCGTGCAGAAGCTGGTCGAGCTGGCCGACCACCCGAAGATCATCGCCATCGGCGAGACCGGCCTCGACTATTACCGCCTGGAGGGCGACCTCGAATGGCAGCGCGAGCGCTTCCGCACGCATATCCGGGCTTCGCGTGAGACCCGTAAACCACTGATCATCCATACCCGCTCGGCCAGCGCCGATACCATCCGCATCCTGCAGGAAGAGCGCGCCGCGGTGCAGGAGGGCGGCGTGGCCGGCGTGATGCATTGCTTTACCGAGTCGCTCGAAGTGGCCGAGGCGGCGATCGAGATGGGCTTCTATATTTCCTTCTCGGGTATCGTGACCTTCAAGAGCGCCAGGGATCTGCAGGAAGTGGCGCGCACGATTCCGCTGGAACGCATCCTGATCGAAACCGATTCGCCCTACCTGGCCCCGGTGCCCTACCGCGGCAAGGTGAACGAGCCGGGCTATGTGCCGCACGTGGCCGAGTTCATCGCCAACCTGAAAGGCGTGCCGCTGCGCGAAGTGGCGGACCGCACCTCCGAGAACTTCTTCAACCTGTTCCAGCACGCCAAGGCCTGACATGATCCGCAAGCGCCGCGTTCTTCTTCAAGGTATGTTGTTCGCGATGTGCGCTGGCGCCGGTCTGGTCCATGCCGTTCCGGCCGCACCGGACGGGCGCCAGCTGACCGCCTTCTTCCGCGCGGTCCAGCTCGACGATGCCAAGACCGTGAACGCCATGATCGGCAGCGTCGTGAATGCGAATCAGCCGAATCCCCTCGGCGGCGAACCGGGCCTGGTGCTGGCGGTGCGTGAAGACGCGCTGCGTGTGGTGGAGGCTTTCCTCGCTCACCCGGGTACCGATCTCGAAGCAAAGGCCGCAAACGGTAATACCGCGCTGATGATGGCGGCCTTCAAGCGCAACCGGCCGGTGATCGAGGCCTTGCTGGCGAAGGGGGCAAAGGTCAACCAGCCGGGCTGGACGGCCCTGCACTACGCGGCGGCGGCCGGCGACAACGAGATCGTCGCACTGCTGCTGAAGCACGGCGCCCGGATCGACCAGGCTTCGCCCCTGAAGAGCGGCGCCTATACGCCCTTGATGATGGCGGCGCGCGAAGGGAAGGACGATACCGCGCTGCTGCTCATGCAACATGGGGCAAAGCCGTCCCTGAAGAACAGCGAGGGACTGACGCCGGAACAGCTCGCCGATCGGGCGGGCAAGACGCGCGTGGCCCAGGCGATTCGTAAGGCCAGCCGCTAACACTGCCGTTCTCTGGCCGCCCGCTCGTCGGCGCTTGCGGCCATTCAGCCCCGCATGGACCCCATTCATCGCACAGCGGTAGCAAGGGGCGGGCGGCTTGCCTACACTGGCTGCTCGTCAACCTGACCGGAGCGTGCAATGTTCGGCTTCCTGCTGTGGCTGCTTTTACTCGTCCTGTGCTGGCCGTTGGCCTTGCTGGCGCTGCTGGCCTGGCCGCTGGTGTGGCTGCTGCTCCTGCCCCTGCGCCTGCTGGGGATCGGCGTCGAGGCCGTGTTCGCGCTGCTGCGCGCCGTCGTGCTGCTGCCGGCGCGCATCCTCGGTTTCTCGCCGGGACGCTGAGCGGAGCGCTGCCCGGCGGTTCGCACTCCGTTGAGTGGGGCAATTAACAGACGCGCGTATCGTGCTTCGTTACTGTGGAGTCATACGCTTTCATCCGAAAGCGAGCTTTAACGTAAGGAAACGATTATGCGCCTGGACATCTACCGCAGAGCCGAAAGCGACGGCAAGTTCTCCTACTTGGTCGTGCCGGAATCCCGCAACATCCCTGAAGAAGCGACCAATACCGATTGGGAAGTGGAGGCCCGCGCCTTCGAAGTCGACGACAATGCCGAGCAACTGCCGGACTACGACATCGACAACCTGAATGGCCAGCTCTCCGAAAAGGGCTATGCCATGACGGCGCTGCATTGATGTAGCGCGCGGCGCGTTCCGCGGCTGGCTTGTTGGTGCGCTTTGGCGACACTTGCGGCGGTCCCGGTACGTGCTTCGTCATGAACGCGACAGTCCGCTGTCGATTTCGCTGGGCGCCAAACGGCCGCCTGGCGGATATGCTATTCTTGCGCCCTGTTTAATTCGATGCTGACCGCGTGGTCAGTTCTGGGAGTGCATGATGAAGTGGGTGGTAATCGGTTTCTATTTTCTCTCGATCCTCCACATCCATTTCCGCGGCAAGGTGCGCCTGCCGTTCGGACGCCAGCTGTTCGACCATTCGTCGTTCATGGCACCGATTAACATCTTCATGCATTTGTTCTCGAAGGTGCCGAGCACGCCCTACATCCCGGTACGCGAATTCCCCGACCTGGCGCCGCTGCAGCAGAACTGGCGAGTCATCCGCGCCGAAGCCGAAAACATGCTGGCGCTGAAGAAGATCAAGGCCGCCGAGCAGAACGACGACGCCGGTTTCAATTCCTTCTTCAAGACCGGCTGGAAGCGCTTCTACCTGAAGTGGTACGACGCCAGCCACCCCTCGGCCCAGCGCCTGTGCCCGCAGACCTATGCGCTGCTGCAATCGATTCCCTCGGTAAAAGCCGCGATGTTCGCCGAGCTGCCCCCTGGCGCCAAGCTGAACCCGCACCGCGACCCCTTTGCCGGCTCGATGCGCTACCACCTGGGCCTGGCCACGCCGAACGACGACCGCTGCTTCATCGACGTCGATGGCCAGCGCCACAGCTGGCGTGACGGCGAAGGCGTGATCTTCGACGAAACCTTCATCCACTGGGCGATCAACGGCAGCGACAGCGACCGCGTGATTTTGTTCTGCGACGTCGAGCGCCCGATGCGCTACCGCTGGATGCAGGCCATTAACCGCTGGCTCGGCCGCACCATGATGACGGCCGCCAGTTCGCCGAACGAAACCGGCGACCAGACCGGCATGGTCAGCAAATTGTTCCGCATCTCGCACGTGATGGGCCAGTACCGCCGCCGTTATAAAGCCTGGAACAAGACCGCGTACAAGGTCACCAAGGTGGCGCTGATTGTCGGCGTCGCTGCACTGATCTACTGGATCTGATCCGCGCTGCTGCTCATCCTCGCTTGCTGAAGGCGCCGCATTCGTTGCGGCGCTTTTTTTTTGCCGCTTTTTCGTCGATTCCAGGCTGCCTTCAGACGAAGGCATCAACGATAGACCAGCACCGGAATCGCACTGTGCACCAGCACCTTCTGCGTCTCGCTGCCGAGCAGCATGCCGGTAATGCCATGGCGGCCGTGCGAGGCCATGACGATCAGGTCGCAGCCGCGCTCGCGCGCCGCCTGCAGGATCGCCTCGTAGGGTTGGTTCGAGCGCGCGATGAGACTGGAATACGGCACGCCGGCGCTGCGCGCGGCATGCTCGACCACGCTCAGGATCTTCGCCCCGCGCGCTTCGCTCGTGGCCAGGTATTCGTCCTCGGTGGTGGCCAGCATCTCGGCGTCGGCGGTAAAGGTACGGAAGTCGGGCAGGGCGGTGAAGCCCACCACCTGGGCCCCGACGTCTTTGGCGAAGCTGACGCCGGCCAGCACGGCGCGTTCCGACAGCTCGGAGCCGTCGGTAGGCAACAGGATCTGCTTGAACATGGTCCCTCCTCGGATAAGCGCGCTGGGAACGCGGACGAACCCAGTCTGCCGTTCGAGGGGGCGTGGGGTTTGATACCGCTCAATCGCGCGCCGGCGATGCCGCCGCCTTCACTCCGACGGATCGGGCGTCACGCGCGTGAGCTTGTAGTCGGCCGCAGAGCGCTCCAGTGCCAGGCCCAGCACATCCTTCAGTTCGTCCGGCTGGGTGCCGCTGTCGAGCTGGCGCCTGGCAAAGGTATTGCGCAGGGTGCGGCCGCCGGCGCGCGACAGGTCCATGCCGGCGCGCTCGAAGGTGGCGCGCATCTGCACGTACACCGTCTTCCGGGTCAGCCTGGCGCCGCCCACGTTGGCCGGGAACACGAACTCGCCCGGAATCTTCATCGCTTCGCGCTCCTGCAGCCAGGGCAGCAGCTCCTCGACGCCTTCGCGCGGCAGGGTGACGGCATGTTCGTGGCTGGTGTCGTGCTTTTCGTCGGGGGTAATGGTCAGCACGATCGAGCCGTCGAGGCCGGGCTGGCTGCCCACCTCGCCCACCAGCAGGCCCACGGCTTCCGACACGCGCAGCCCGGCCAGCGCGATCACCACCTGCATGGCGCGGTCGCGCCGGCGCTTCCAGCCGTCAAAGGGCGTGTTGCGGCGCTTGCGCGGGGTGTCGGCGGGCAGGGCGGCGAAGAAGCGCAGCAATTGATCGTCGGACAGGGTACGGCCGGCCTCGTCCTTCGTCATGTGGGCACGGTCGATGCCGAGGATGGCCAGCTGGGCCGGATTCGGGTCCACGGCAAGGTGCTCGTAGCAGCGCTCCAGCAGGCGCAGGTAGCGGTAGGCGATCTTGCTGTTCAGGACACGCTTGCCCTTGACCGTGCGGTTGATGAAGCGGTGCAGGTCGGCGTGGGTGAGGGTGGAGAAGGCGAGACCCTGTTCCATGCACCAGCCCGCGAAGTTCTGGAACATGAATACGTAGATCCTGGCCGACTCCGCTGACAGCATCCGCAGCGTGCCGTCGGCGCGCTGGCGCCGGCCGGTCTCGGCAAAGGCCGTACTGGCGATGAACGCCTTGAAGGCCGCGACGGGATCGCGATCCCAGGAAACAATGGTCGGCATCATGCGCTCACATCAAATGGACATACGCTACCCTAACATAAAAACGTAACTAACCAACAAAGCACACAAGACACAACAAAAAAATAACCGCTACGCACTACGGACACGAAACATCCTACAAACAAGCCACCAGGATGAGGGGTCGCCCAGCAGCCCGCCGGTACGCCCGGGGAGCGGGGCCGCCGGCGACAGGCGGGGCAGTCAGCGATAGTAAGTGCATATGCGGTGGCCACCGACCTCGTGCACGGCGATCTCGAGCGCGTACAGCGCGCTCAAGACCTCCGACCGGATAATTTCCTGCGGCGTACCGTAGTGCGCCAGGCGGCCGTCGCGCATGGCGATGATGCGGCCGGTATAGCAGGACGCGAAATTGATGTCGTGCAGGACCAGCACCACGGCCTTGTCGAGGGCTCGACGAAGCGGTTGTGGAGCAGCATCTGCGTGATCAGGCCGGCGACCGCCATCGCCATTCCGGCCAGCAGCAAGGCAACCGTACGCGGCACGCGGCTGACAGCGAACAGTTGCCAGGCCTGGGTGTCGGTGCCGGCGAATAAACTGGCCAATAAGCCGACGAACGTGAAGTCGCCCGCGCCGATGCTGATGCTGAGCAGGGAAAGGACAACGGCGACAGCCAGCACCAGCGCCAGCCAGCCATGGGAGGCCGGGCGCCGGACCGCTGCCGCTGCGGCGCCGCCTGTTGCCGGCGCCAACATCGATGCCGAGGGCGGCCATGGTGTCGAGGCTGGTCAGGTCGAGGATCACGGCCTTCTTTGGATTGGCGACGACGGTAGTGGTGCTGCTGGCGTGCTGGATGTCGAGCTTGGACTGGGCCAGGGCAGGGAGTGCGGACAAGGCGAGCAGGGCGCCGATGGGCGGCAAGAAGCAGCGCTGGACTGCCCCTTTGTGGTGCAACGCATACGCCAGGCCGGGCCCCGGCAGGGCCTTTTCCATCCAGCTGGCGCGCCATGGCCCGGTCCTGGAGGATGTCGGTGGCCCCTCGGCGTCGGCAACTGCGATCCATCTATTAAATAGATCGTTTTAAACCAGGCGGAACGGGATACGCATCCTGCTTCTTTGTCCTTTAGCTCGGGAAGCAATTGCATGACCTCCTGGCGAAAACTGGCGATCCATCGATTATGTCGATATGCATATGATGGATGCATTCCCATCTTCAGAGAAGGCTCTTTAAATCAGGAAAGGATTATGTTGCTGCCTTGCCAGTTTGGTTCCTCTTATGCGCATTCTGTCTTTGATATTGCACAAACAAATTCGATGTAAATACGACAGAAGGCGACCTTAATCAATTTGCATAAGGTATAGTTATTCATGCCAAGCTCGTGTGATGCGCATTCTTACATATCGCTATGCGTTCACTGATAGCAGATGCTTGCCCGTTTTATGCAGTTTCAAGAACATGTGTCCTCGGCCTTATAACATCGTGGGTATAAGTGAAGGTAAGCATATGGACATCATTGGCCAGACAAACGCCGGGATGGGCAAGGATAGCGAAAGCCGGGCACATGCGGTCTTTGACACATTGGAGATGACGCAGTTCAATGAACGAATGCCACGGATCAGTTTGAAGCAATGGCGGCTGTTCCATGCCGTGATCGATAACGATGGTTTTGTCGGCGCCGCCAACAAGCTGCACATCAGCCAGTCCTCGATCAGTCATGCACTGGCCAAGCTCCAGGATCAGCTCGGCGTGCCCTTGTTGACCTTAAAAGGCCGCAAGGCTCAGATTACGGAAGAGGGCAAGACTTTGCTGGCACGCTCGCGCGATCTGCTGCGCCAGGCCAGCCAGCTCGAAAAACTCGGTGAATTCCTGCGCGTGGGCGCCGAGCCGCACATACGGCTCGTCATCGAGCCAAACTACCCGGCCGAGCTGTTGATCCGCACCTTCAATGCACTGAGTACCGAATCGGCAAACATCCGGTTGAACGTGAAGGAAACGTACTTTGCAGAAATCCGGCAGTTGATGTACCAGGATGAAGCCGATCTTGCGATCAGTGCGGAAACCCTGTCTGGCTTTGCCAGCAACAAGCTGATTGAACTGGAGCACATCGCGATTGCGCCAGCGGACAGCCCCTTGTTCAAGATGAACCGGGGCGTCACGGATGCAGACCTTGCCCGCTGCTTCCAGATCATGTTCTGCGTTGGCGGTCATGACGCGGAGCCGCTTGGCGTCGGACGTTCGTCCCGGGGACTGCCGGCCTGGCGCGTCAGTAGCCTCGACAGTGCGGCGGAGGCCCTGCGCTTCGGGCTCGGCTACGCATGGTTGCCGAGGTACCGCGTGCAGGGCTGGCTCGACGATGGCTGGGTGCGCATGCTTCCGCTCGACTGCGGCGCCAGCTACACGGTGCAGATGTACCTCACCCGCGGCCACGCCGTGGTCCCCGGTTCGAGCGCGCAGCGCTTCGCCGACGCCTTGCATGCGGTAACGAACGAGCATGCCACCAGGCCCGACGCCGGTCCGGCCGGCGGTGCGGCCCCGGCATTCTACAGCGTGTAAGGGGAGCGAGGGCATGGACAAGAGCCTGGACAAGTACGCGCAAGCGGTACGCATGCGGGACCAACGCCAGTCCATGGAGGCGGTCAGCCGGGCCGGGGGCGTCTTCGGCAATGCGTGGCTGATCGCCGGCGTCTTCGTCGTGGTCACCGCGCTCGGGGTCATGCATGCGCTGAGCATGACGCCCCTGTATGAGGCCAGCACCGTCATCCAGATCAAGCGCAATGCAGGGTTCGCCAGCGATTTCCAGACGGCGGCGAATGTCGGGACCGAGATGGAAATCCTGAAATCGCGCTCGGTACTTGCACGCGTGGCCGAGCGCCTGCAACTCGACCTCACGCTCGACCCGGCGCCGCCGACGTTCACGCAGGTCCTGCGCCGCCTGCTGGGCCGGGACCAGTCGGCGGGGAGAGACGTTTCTCCGCATGCGCAGGTACAGGTCGTCCGCTTCGACCTGCCGCCGGCGCTGCTGGCGGTCCCGTTCACGATGACGATGCAGGCCAGGGGTACGTTCCACGTGGCGAGCGACGAACTCGGTATCGGCGCCGATGGCGTTGCAGGAACCCCGCTCAGGATGGCTTCACGCTACGGACCGATCGGCTTCCTGGTCGGCAGCAGCGCCGCTGCCCCCGGAACCCGGTGGGTCGTGCGCCGCGTTGCGCCGGCGCAGGCGACCGAACAATTGCAGCGCGCCCTCGTGGTGACCGAGAATGCCAAGCAATCCGACGTCATCCGGCTGACACTGCAAGGCGCCAACCAGCAATTGATGAGCCGTATCCTTGGCGACATCGTGGCGGAGTACAGGCAGCGGCGACGGGGGGAGCAGGCGTCGGAAGCAGCCGCGCTCTCGGCAGCCTACGACCGGCAACTCCAGGCGGCGGAGGCGGCAGTGCGGCAGGTGGACAGGCAATACGCCGGCTTGCTGCAGCGCTCGGGTGTGCGCGACCCGGAAGCGGAAGGCCAGTTGTTGTTGCAGCAGTCGGGCGCGCTCGAAATGCGCCTGGCCGCCGCGCAGCAAAGGAAAGCCGAATTGTCGGCCAGGATCGGCGATGGCCACCCGGAGATGCAAGCCATCAATGGGCAGATCGCCGATACGGGCCGGGTACTGGGCCGCAACGCGGCCAGGTACGCGTCCCTGGCCGCGGCCTCGCGCGAACTGGCGCAGGTGCGGCGCGAGAAGCAGGCGCTGGACGAGGCTGCGCTGGCCGTGGCCAGCCAGCGCAGCAAGTTCGATGCCGTCGCCTTGTCCGGGCGCGACGACGTCCGGGTGCTCGAGCCGCCGCAATCCTCGCTGCGCCCGGTAACGCTGGGCCGGTCCACGATGCTGGTCCTGGCGTGCTGCGCCGGCATTGCCGCCGGCCTGCTTGCATCGTTCATCAAGAATTTCTTCTTGCAGCGCAAGCGGCTATTCCTGCCGGCGCAGGGTCAAACCCGCTTCCGCCTGATTGCACAGGGCCGCCCCGGCTGAAGTCATTCCCCTGCATTCATCGTGCCGCCTGGAATAAAGGCCGGCATGGATGGGTTCGCGTGCGCACATCGGCAATTTAAAAATACCGGATAGGAAATACGGAATGGTTGCCGCTGTCACTTTTAATATCCCGTAAAAGCACTGCGAGAAACATATCTGCAACCGTCATATATACATGCCGGAAGCAGGCGTGAATGAATCGATTTTTTGCACTTTTTATATGATGTGCAATCCGCTAGAGTCTGTTTTGTTCTTCAGTGTTCAACATATGGTTGGAACTGGCCGGCAGATTCGCCAAGGAGTTGTCATGTCAAATGCCACTGCTTTTCATGATATTGGTTCAGCACCACTGCAATTACCCGCTTTTTCATTCCTGCCGAATTTGCTTGTCGCATGCGTAGTGAGTTTCTCGGTTTGCATTTTGATCGTGGCCACGCAGCGCTGGCATGGACGCTTTTCCCTGGATTCGGATACCGGCGGCGTGCAGAAAGTCCACAAGAAATCGGTGCCGCGAACCGGTGGCCTGGCCTTGTGCGCCGGTGTGCTTGCCGCTGCCTGTGTCGACGCCTTCGCAACGACCACGGCTGCCGCCGGCACGCATGCCGGAAGCGGGATGCTCCTGCTGCTGATCGCATCGGTTCCCGCCTTTTCCTCGGGTGTCATGGAAGACCTGACCAAGGCCGTGACGCCGAAAAGACGCCTGCTTGCCATCCTGGCCAGTGCCTGTCTTGCCGTCTGGCTGCTGGGGGCCTCGCTGCCCCGGGTCGATGTGTGGGGCATCGACGGCATGCTCGTGTTTATTCCTTTCTCGATCGCGATAACTGTATTTGCCGTCGCCGGAATCACCAATTCGATCAATATCATCGACGGTTTCCATGGCGTTGCCGGTATCGCGATCGTGATCATGCTCACCGGCATGGGCATCATGGCGTGGCGCTGCGGCGATATGCTGATCCTCCAGCTTGCAGCCACTGCAATCGGCGCCACCATCGGCTTCCTGATGCTGAATTACCCGACGGGCCGCCTGTTCATGGGCGATGGCGGCGCTTATCTCCTGGGATTCCTGGCGGCCGAAATTGCGGTATTGACGATCATGCGCAATCCGGTAATCAATGCGTGGCAGATTCTCGCCATCTATGCCTACCCGGTCATCGAAGTCTTATTCAGCATCTACCGCCGCACAATGATCTACGGCACACGGGCTGGTGCGCCCGATCGCCTGCACCTGCATTCGCTGTTTTACCGGCGCTGCGCCCGCCAGCGAATCCGGGCAAGAAAACATCCGTGGATGTGCAATGCCGGCGTCGCGTGTTTCATTGCGGCCTGGATCGCTAGCGCCACGGCATGTTCCCTGATCTTCGGCGACAGCATTCCCGCCGCTTTCGCCCTGGTCCTGTTCCAGTTCGTGCTCTACATCGCCGTGTACATGCGGCTGGTACGCGGGCACTGGGGGCACTGCCGGCATCCGGCGGTCATCCTCGGCTTGCGCCCGCAGCCGCGGCATCCCCGCGACGACGGCGTGCTGGGCGGCAGCCCATGCGCCGCCGGCTGACCAGGAGCGACCTCATGCAAACCCTCCACGACATCGAGCACGACATGCACTCCCGTCCCCGCACCTGGCTCGTCACGGGCTGCGCGGGTTTCATCGGCTCGAACCTGACCGAATACCTGCTGCGCCATGACCAGACAGTGGTCGGCCTCGACAACCTGTCGACCGGTCACCTCCGC
>Ga0209023_10008084_pt1 | contig 10631 bp, 11 predicted proteins | sample LakOneMetagenome_FD_187468 | JGI IMG/M metagenome (GOLD analysis project Ga0209023, IMG submission 187468) | Freshwater and sediment microbial communities from Lake Erie, Canada (SPAdes) (version 2) | ecosystem: Environmental > Aquatic > Freshwater > Lentic | place: Lake Erie, Canada...
GGCCAGCCGCTCGTGCAGGTCGCCGACACGAGGCCGTCGTAGTCCAGCGAGTCGGGGAGCGTGTCACGCAGCGTGACGTCGTAGAGGTTGATGTTCGCCGGGATCGTGACGGCGGCGGTGTACTCGATCGGATCCCCGATCGTGGCCGTCGTGCGATCCGCGGTCTTCGTGACGGTCGCGCCGCCGATGCGGACGGTGTCGCTCGTCGTCGACCGGTAGCCGGTGTTCGTCGTCGAGGCCGCGGTTCGCTCGCCGGTCGCGGCGCCCGACATGCTCGTCGTGGTCGCCGTGACGTTGTTCGTGAGCGTGTTGCCGGCGACGGCGGGATTGTCGACCCGCACGCGGTAGGTCATCACGACGCTGGCGTTCGGCGCGATGTCGACTCCGGTGCGCGTGATCGTGCGCGCCGCGAGGTTCCAGATCGCGCCGCCGGTTCCCGGAACGGTCGCGCCGTCGGCGAGCGGGGCGTTGCCCGGGGCGACGTCGACCGGGGTGAGCCCAGCGGGCACCTGATCGACGACGACCGTGTCATAGGCGGTCGACACGCGTGTGGCGTTCGAGTTCCTCGTCGTCAGCGTGTACGTCACGATCTGGTCGGGGACGACGCGGCTGGGGTTGGCGCTGTCGGACTTCGTCTGCGTGATCAGCGGCTCGACGATCTGAACGCTCGTCGTGTTCGAGGTGCGCGTCTGCGCGCCGATGACCGGGTCGGTCCACGTCGTCGTCGCGGTGTTCGTGACGCCGGTGCCGGCGGTGCGCACATTGGCCGCGACATCCGCGATCCGCGCGACGAACGTCATGACGATCGTGGTGTCGCCGCCGCTCGCGGTGTACCCGGCCGCGGGGGCCGTCACCGTCGGCGTCGAGGCCGTCTCGCTCGTGCTCCACGTCCCGGGCAGCGGGCTCCCGTTGAGCGTGACCGTGAGCGATCCCGGCTCGTAGACGCTGCGCGCGGTCGCGACCGCGTCGGCGATCCTGAAGTTCGCCGGGACGCTCGTCCCGTTCGGGATGACCGTCGTGACGGTGTACGTGATGTTCTCGCCGATCGTCCCCTGAGCAGCGGTGTTGCCCGCCAGGACCGGCGTCGCCGCCACCTTGGCGATCGTCACGTTGCGCGTGACGACGTTGGAGAAGTTGTCGGCGGCCGGAACGTTCGCCGTCGCGGGATTGGCGGCGTCGATGTTGCTCGCGGGCGTGTAGGTGAAGAACGTCCCGAGGTTCGACTGGGTCTGGAACGAGCGCACGCCGGCGTGGTTGACGAGCGTGCGGGGCGGCCCGATGCTCGTCGGGATCAGGACCTTGTAGGTGAGCGTCTTCGTCGCCGCCTGCGCGAGCGATGGCACCGTCCACTGGATGCGGTCCTGCGCGGGGAACGGCGCGTCGACGCAGGTGCCCGCGTCGCTGATCGCGGTGATCTGCCCGAGCGTCGCGCAGTCGAACTCCCCCGGCAGCAGGTCCCAGACCACGACGTTTCTCGCGTCGGCCGTCCCGGTGTTGCCGAGGTCCACGCGGTAGGTGACGGTGTCGCCGCCCTTGACCGTCACGTTGTCGACGTTGGGGCCGTTGACGGTCCCGGAGTTCACCTGCTGGACGCCCTTGGTCAGCCCGATGACGGGCACGGCCAGGACGAAGTCCACCTGGTCGCGGTAGGGGAACGAGACGCCACTCGTCCCCGACGCGGAGAACTTCATGAGGTTGCCCGGGATCTGCCCCGGCGCGAGCTGGCCGGTCGGCTGGACGATGCTCGAGATGGTGTGCTGGAAGACCTGGCTGCCCTTCGGGACGAGGCCGCCGGTGAGGTTCCAGGTCAGCGCGCCCTGCGCCGCGCCGGAGGCGTCGAACGTCGAGCTGACGGTGTTCGCCGGCGTCGCGGCGTCCGACCCCGACTCGTAGGTCACGGTCGGCGGGAGGTAGTCGTTGACGGTGGGCGATGCCGTGTCGACGCCGCCGGGGAAGTCGACGTTCAGCCGCCAGCAGATGCGGTCACCTGGGACGTAGCTCGGGGTGCCGTCGGTGTAGGTCGCGGTGGCGCAGTTGGTGCCCGACTGTGCGATCTGCTTGTCGATGCTCGGCAGCGGGGCGCTCTGGCCGGCCGCGGCCGCGTCGGTGACGGGACGCACGAGCGGGTCGTCGTGGTCGATCCGGGGTCCGGTCGGGGCGCAGTCGGCGGCGCCGGGAGCGGTGCAGCGCGGAAGCGCGACGCCGGCGAGCGTCGCCCCGTTCGTGGCGCTGTCATGCGCGAGGATCGGTCCCGCGTCGTTGAAGTTCACCTGATAGTGCGTGCGCGTCCGCGTCGGGAACGTGATCGACCACGAGTCGTTCACCGTCGCGTGCGTGAGCTGCGGCATCGATGCCGGGGTCCAGACGATCGTGTAGGTGCCGTCGGCGTTCTCGGTCGCCGAGCTGTAGGGCACCGACGGGAGCGCCCCGGTGGGATCGCACTCGCTGTCGGACGGGCTGTTGCCGGTCGTCAGGTTGGCGGGACCGAGCGGGCAGTATGCGTTCGGGAGGGTGTCGGTGACCGTCACGCCCTCCGAGTAGCGGTACTCGCCGGTCGCGAAGGTCAGGGTCCAGGTCGTGATCGCGCCCTGGACGAGCGAGCCCGACGAGCGCGATTTGCCCTGCAGCAGATCCTCGGCGACCGTCGTCATCGTCGTCGCGTCGCTGACGGGCGTGACGCCGTTGTAGTTCCCGGTCGCACTCGCGCCGCTGGTGAGCGTCTGCTCGTCGTCCGTCTCGGAGCCCGAGTTGTTGTCGAGGTTCGCCGCCTGGTCGCCGGAGGCCGCGGTGGGCTTTCCGCCAGGCCAGCGCGTGTCCGCGTTCTCGCGCAGGGGGATCGCGACGCGGTAGGGCCGGGCCACGACCTGACCGGCGGCCAGCGTGCCGAGGTTCCACTGCAGCCGGGTGTACGTGCCGTTCGGGAGGGGCCCCCCGCCGTCCGGGTCGGCGACCACGGTGTCGACGCTGCTCGGCGCGACGCACCCGGGGACGACCGGCACGATGATCGGCCCTGAGCCCGGGTATTCCTCGGTCGAGCCGGGGTTCGTCGCGGCGTCCGTCGTGTGATCTGCGCCCGCGCCGCCGCAGCCCAGGTACTCGATGCCCGCCGGCAGGTAGTCGGTCAGCACCACCCCCGTCGTCTGGTTGACGAGGTTGTTGCTCGTCGTCGTCGTGTACGTCGTCTGGTGGTCGTGGACGCCGCGCAGCAACGAGCCGCCGCCCGTCTTCGTCACCTTGATCGCGGTGACGCTCTGAGTCCCCGTCGACGTCGCCGACCCGGTGAACGACGCGGGGACCGGGACGCCGGTCGTCGCGTTGAACTGGGTCACGTTGCGGGGGTCGGTGTTGATCGACGCCTCGCCCGTGATCGCGAAGCTGCCGCCGATCGTGAACGCCACCTGCGAGTGGTTCACCTGGAAGCTCACGCCGGTGGAGGAGTTCGGCGAGAGGTCCGAGACGTTCGACCAGATGAGGGTCGTCTGCCCGGCGGCCGGCTGGCCGACGAGCACGGTCGTCGGCGCGGGCGAGCCCGACGCCGCGACGTACGTCACGTTCGCGGGCAGCACGGCGCGGAACGACAGGTTGTAGCCATAGGGCTGACCGGCCGGATTGGAGGCGTTCAGCGTGACCGTCGACGGAGCACCGAACAGCACCGACGAGCTCGACGTCGTGGCGCTGATGTTCGGGGTTCCCGCCGCGCGGGCGCCCGGGGGCGCCGCGAGCAGGATCGCGCAGCAGAGCAGGGTGAGGAGTGCAGCCGCCGCCGGGGAGCAGCGCCGCAGGGGCTTTTCGAGCATCACCAGATGCGTATCGGCGGGAACCCGGGAGTCCCTGAGCGGCGAACGGGCGGGACCGGGGCGGCATATGCTCGTCGCCTGATGGAGCGTCGGCTGCGCCGGACGATGGAGCGGCTCCCCGGCTGGCTGCAACGGCTGGTGGAGATCGGGGCCCTCCCGGGGGACTCCGCGGAGGCACGCGCGCGCAAGTCCGTCCTGGTCCTCTCGTCCGTCCTGATGGCCGGCATGGCGTGCGTGTGGGTCGTGACGTACGCCGTCCTCGGGCTCTGGCTGTCGGCGGCGATCCCGTTCGCCTACCAGGTGGCCACCGCGATCAGCATCGCGACGTTCGCGCGGACGCGCCGCTACATCCTGTTCCGCGACGGGCAGCTCGTGCTCCCCCTCCTGCTCCCGTTCGCGCTGCAGTGGAGCCTCGGCGGCTTCGAGAACTCCTCGGCCGTCGCGCTCTGGGCGATCACCTCGCCGCTCGGCGCGCTATCAGCGCGGTCGGCGTGGCAAGGCCCAGGGCGCAGGGGCAGGCGATGATGAGCACCGAGACCGCCGCGGTGAACGCGAAGGCCGTGCCTTCGCCCGCGGCCAGCCAGTACCCGAGCGTCGCGACCGCGAGGCCGAGAACGATCGGGACGAAGATTCCCGACACGCGATCAGCGAGCCGCTGAACGGGCGCCTTCCCGGTCTGAGCGTCCTCGACGAGCTTGGCGATCTGGGCGAGCGCGGTGTCCGCGCCGACCCGGGTCGCGCGCACGACGAGGCGCCCGCCGGCGTTCACCGTCGCTCCGGCGACCTCCGATCCGGGGGACACCTCGACGGGGACCGACTCGCCGGTGAGCATGCTCATGTCGATCGCGGACGCGCCCTCCTCGACCACGCCGTCCGTGGCGACCTTCTCGCCCGGGCGCACGACGAAGAGCTGCCCGACGGCGAGCTGCTCGACCGGGATACGGTGCTCGCGGCCGTCGTCGTCGAGGACGCTGACGTCTTTGGCGCCGAGCTCCAGGAGCGCCTTCAGCGCGGCTCCGGCGTTGCGCTTGGCACGAGCCTCGAAGTAGCGCCCGAGCAGGATCAGCGTCGTGACGACGGACGCGACCTCGAAGTAGATGGCGTCCATCCCCGCGCCCCGCTCAGGGATCAGCTCGAACGGCATCCGCATGCCGGGCATGCCGGCCTCCCCGAGGAACAGCGCGTAGACCGACCACAGCCAGGCGGCGAGCACACCGACGGAGATCAGGGTGTCCATCGTCGCCGCGCCGTGCCGGGCGTTCTCGAAAGCGGCCTTGTGGAACGGCCACGCGCCCCACACCACGACCGGGCTGGCGAGCGTGAGACTCAGCCACTGCCAGTTGTCGAACTGGAGCGCCGGGACCATCGCCATCAGCAGCACCGGCAGCGACAGCACAGCGGAGATGATCAGCCGCTGGCGCAGCGCCGCTGTCGCGTCGGCTGACGGGTCGTGATGCTCGTGACCACCGCGGTCCTCACCGGGCGCGGCCGGCATCTCGGCTTCGTAGCCGGCGGCCTTCACGGCGCCGAGCAGATCCTCGGGCGCCGCGGTCTGCGGATCGAAATCGACCGCGGCCTTCTCGGTCGCGAAGTTCACCGTCGCCGTGACGCCGTCGAGCTTGTTCAGCTTGCGCTCGATCCGGTTTGCGCATGAGGCGCACGTCATCCCGGTGATCGGAAGGTCGACGTGCTCGGTGTGGCCGGTGGTGGTCATGATGATCCCGGGCGGTGAGGTGGGTGGGGGATTGGTTTCAGACGACGTCGTATCCGGCTTCGTCGATGGCCGCCACGATCGCCTCGCCGTCAAGGCCTTCGCCGGAGACGGTGACGCGCTTGGCGTCCAGATCGACCTCGACGGCCGTGACGCCTGCCAGCTTCTCGACTTCGGTGATGATGGCGGTGCGGCAATGGCCACAGCTGACGCCGGGAACGGAATACGTGAGGGGGGTGGTGGTGGGTTGGTTCGGCATGGGGTTCCTTTCGCAATCAAACGTAGTATACCCACAGGGGGTATCTCTCCCATCGAAGTTTCCCGCAGGCCCGCGGAGGAGACCACGGATGTTCCGATACCGGGAGGGGGTACACTTCGCGCATGGCCGCTCAGACCAGCGCCCCGCGGGGCTACACCGCCAGCAAAGACCAGATCGGCACGCGCCTGCGCCGCATCGAAGGTCAGGTCCGAGGAATTGAGAGGATGGTCGAAGAGGACCGCTACTGCGTCGACATCCTCACGCAGATCTCCGCAATCCAAGCGGCGCTCGACAAGGTCGCCCTCGGCCTGCTCGACGGGCACGTGCGCCACTGCGTGATCGACGGGCACGGGGAAGGCACTCCCGTGGAGATGACCGATGAGGTCATGGCTGCCGTAGGCCGGCTGATGCGCCGCGGCTGAGCAGACCTGATGCTTACGCTCCTCATCCTCGGCCTGCTGATCGTGGTGGTCCTCGTACTCAGCCGCATCACGCGAGACAAGGACCTGCCCGTGAAGTGCTGCAATCCAGCCCCCTGGCCACCATCGGACATTGACGCGCGTCACGCCGCGAGTGAACCGCCGCGGGAACTCTCCGAGAAGCGCAGCGCACCGGCGACTCAGGACTGACCAGCCGGCAGTCCTTGCGGGCGCAGCGGATCTGCAGATCCGGCCTGGCCGCCGGAGGTGTCGGCTGCGACCTGGTCGTGCCGGTCGCTCGTGCTCAGGCGATCGCCGCTGGCGCCACGCCGGGCCGGCGACGGGCGACGGGCGACGGGCGACGGGCGACGGGCGACGGGCGACGCAACTATCCCAATCACTATCCCAACGGGCCCGCTAACCCCGCTAGAATCCAGTATTCATCGAGGATCCGTCGCGTCCGGTGGCGGGCTCGAAAACCGTTGTACCGAAGGGGCGCGGAGCCCGGCTTTGCGACCCTCGCGGAACAGAGTCTTACCCGGGTCTCCTGCCTGAGACCGCCAGAGGCCGCTGCGCGCGGGGTTCCCCTGTCCCAGCGGTGTCCCGTAGCGGCGTGCGCGGCCCGACACCGACCGCCCGCCCCGGAAGCAGGGCGCCTCCGCAAGTCACCTTGTCGGCCGCGGAGTTTTGTTCGGCGTACCACGACGCGTAGCGACCCGCATGGAGCCACCACCGCCACGGAGGATGCGATCGGGGCGCTCCCGACCCGACCGATGTCATGCTCCGTAAGCTGCTTGTTCGAGCCTGCGGACCGCTGCTTCAAGGCCAGCGCGCTTATCTCAGCGCCTTGCCCTCGACTCCGTTGCGGAGAATCGTTGAGAGGCGGTTGCGCGCCAGTGCCTCGCTGGAGAACCGCTGGTTGGGCCGAGCGTGGCGAGGGGACGATCCCCTGTCGATCGTGACCTCGACTTCGAAGTTTCCTCGCGGAGCGTGCAATACGCGCGCCGCAACCTGGGCGCCCTCGATGCTCGTGGTCCACGCCTCTACGGCACCGTCCTCGTCGCAGCGGACCCACGAACAGTCTGCGCGACATTTGGCGACCTCGGCGAGCATGTTGCGGGCCGACGTGAACCGCTGGGCGAGATCGGGCTCCAGAGCGCCAGCGACCACGCGGCTCAGCGCGCGCGTGACCTGCGGGTTGGAGCGCTGGGGTGGTTGGTACTTGGCAGCGCGAATGTCGTCAACCGACAGGAACGGCCACCGGCCGGTCAGTAAGCGGTACAGCAGGCATCCCATCGCCCAGACATCGGACTGAACCGACGTCGGCCGCAGATCGAGCAGCTCCGGAGCGACCAGCGGCCAGTAGTGCTTGTCGGTTGCGAATCGGCCGCGGATCGTGTCCTCGGCAATGCCGAAGTCAGAGAGAGCCGCCTCCCCGTTGGCGAGCACCAGCAGGTTGCCCGGCTTGAGATCCCGGTGAAGGATCCCGAGCCCATGAGCATGCGCAAGCCCCTGTAGGGCGTTCCGGGTCCACCGCAACGCATCCATGAGCGCGATGCCCTCGGTCACCCGGTCCTCTGCCGACCCTCCAGGCAGGTACTCCATGACGATCATCGGGACGGGCGGCTCGATCCGCACGTCGTAGACCGAGACGACGTTCGGGTGGGCACAGAGCGCCTGGATCCTCGCCTCGGTGAGCGTCGAATCGAGGGTCGCGCGCTCGGCCTCGATGAGCTTGACGGCGACATCACGTTCGAGATAGAGATCCCGGCCGCGATATACAAGTCCGAAGTTGCCACCACCGCGCCGCTCGAACATGGCGTATCGCCCGTCAGGGGTGGTGGCGCCCTTCAGATCACTGATCTCCGTCATGGTGGCTATTGTCGCCGTCGTGGCGGTCCTTGGCTTCTGCGCGCGGGTACAGAACGGCAAGTTTGCGGCCGGCCTTGCCCTCGTCGACTCCGGTGCGCTGAGCACGTCAACGGCCCTGACCGCTCCGTCGAGCGACGACGCGCGGAGCCTCAGTGAGCTCTACCGGATGGCGCATGACCTCATCGGCGCCTATGAGCCAGACAAGGTTGCTGTCCTCGTTTACCAGAACCGGAACAGCAAGACCTTGGGCATCGCCCGGCGCGCTGAAGGCGCCGTTCTCGCCGCCGCCGGCCACCGAGACCGGCCGGTGGTCGAGTGGGGCAACATCCTCGCCCTTCGCAAACCGCTCGGACTGGATGGCAACGTGCCGAGCCAGCAGACCTATGACGAGATCACGGCGATGATCGCCGGAGCCGAAGGCGTCGACGTCGAAGTCGGCTACGCGGCCGCGGCTGCGCTGGCCGCTACTGACGCGTAGCGCAGCGACACGGCCGGGAAGACGATCTTCGCCCCCGGGTAACGGTTGAGCACTGCAGTCGTCCAGGCCGCGCCCATCCCAACAGGCTCGACGAAGACGACGCGCAACTCCAACTCGGGCGTGGGCACCATCAAGTTCACGCGACGCCACACGGATCCGTCGGACCGCAACGCCGCGCAGACCGCGGCCAGGGCCGCCCCCTCCGTTGACGTGGCGACGAACGCTGCCGGACCGCGATCGGCCTGACGCAGAACATCGCGCGCAGCCTGCAGTAGCGCCTCGCCTTCCCACAGCCCGCACATCGTGCGCGAGCCATCGAGAAATGTGCTTTCTACGTTATTCATACGTTTGTAAGAGGGTATGGTGCGCGGCGGATGTCACGGACTGCTTCTCCGATCGACGGACAGCACCCACTGCGTGCTTGCCCGGAAATGGCCGTCGGGCTGTCATTGCCGCTACCCGTGAGTAGGAGGCTCGACCTGCTCCTCGACCGGCTCGAAGAGGACGGCGCGCGCGCGTACCGCAAGGATCTCATCGGAGCCCTGATACTCGCCGCCCCCGAGGCGACCGGCGAGCTTGACGACCTCGTGCGCCGCTACCGGCGCGCGCTTGCACGGGACGCCCGCGTGGGCCGCGATCCCGCTTCGGTCTTGGATCCGAGCCGGCCACGCCCGGGACGTCGTCCGCGCGCTCCCGAACGTGCCGCTCGGTAGCCGCGGCAGGCCGGCCGGGCCTGTGGCGCCCGACTACGCGGCACGCCGACGCAGCTGGAGGACCACGCCCGTGTGGTTGGCGCGCCATGAGAACAGCTGCGCGCTGACGCCGTAGTGGGAAGCGCCATCGGTCATCGTGCCTCCGCCGGCGAGCCACCGGAGCGCGCCTTCGCGAGGGACAAGCAGCGCGCCGGCCAACCAGTCAGCCTCATCCTCCTGGGTCTGCTTCCAATCGCGCGTGCCCTTTGGTGTCAGCACCGGCCCGGGCTCGTGCTCGAGGACCACGTGAGAGATCTCATGTGCGAGCGAGTTCGCGGTTCGGGTCTCGGCGTGGAACGGGTTGTAGAAGATCTCGCACTTGGTGCCGCGGTAGACCGTCATCGCCGAGAAGCCCATCTCGTCGCTGACCATGCAGTTGACGTCCTCCGCCGTTGCGCCGGCCCCAATGAGCGCCGTTATCGGCACGACCTCGATCGCGAGGTGAGCGGCCAGCGCCGTGCAGTCCATCCGGTCGCCCGAGCCCACGCCCATCTCTCCGCGCAACTCTGTGGCGACATCCTCGGCGTGCGTTTTGAATCCACGTCGCATCAGTCCCCGGTGCTACGGCGCCACGATCGATTTGTAGGCGGCCTGGATGATCGTCTCTAACTTCTCCGCCTGGTCAGGCTTCATCGACCGCGACGCGCGTAGCAGAAGCCCAATCTGCTCCAGATCGGCTGTGGGGTTCGGTTCGCCGTGCTGCTCCTCATCGAGGTCTTCGCTACGCATGTACGCGGTAGCGGGCATGTCCAGCCAGCGCAGGAGCGTGGCGAAGGTGTCGACATCGGGCCGGTGGCCCTGGGCCATGCGCGTGAACGTCGACGCGCTGATGTCGAGCCTGCCGGCGAGCTCTCGCCAGCTCAGCTCACGCAGCTTGCGCTTGCGGTCAAGCGCAGAGTGCAGAGCGGCCACATCGACGGTCGTTTGTGGCAAGGGGTTCTCCTTAGTCGAGTTGATGTGTTTGACTCTAGCTGCACCGTTGGAGAAGTGCAACGTGTGCTACCGTGCGTTCGACAAGTCAAAGCCCGTTCGACACATGGAGGTTCCGGAGTGACGCAGAGCACCGAGAAGCACACCGACAAGAAACACCTGACGATCATCGTCGCGGACCAGGAGGGCGATACCGAGAAGGTGAAGGTCTACCTCACCGACACGATCGCCACGCTGCTGCGCGAAGGGCTCCAGGAGCTCTACCCGAAGCAGCATAAGAACCCCGCGGACTACGACGTCGTCATCGCCGGCGTGGCCGTGACGGACCTCACCCAGACGGTCGAGCGCGCTGGTCTGCACGACCGCTCGGAGGTCGTGATCGCGCCGAAGGACGTCAGCCGCGGCTGATGGAG
>Ga0209023_10008085_pt1 | contig 10630 bp, 11 predicted proteins | sample LakOneMetagenome_FD_187468 | JGI IMG/M metagenome (GOLD analysis project Ga0209023, IMG submission 187468) | Freshwater and sediment microbial communities from Lake Erie, Canada (SPAdes) (version 2) | ecosystem: Environmental > Aquatic > Freshwater > Lentic | place: Lake Erie, Canada...
CAGCGCGCAATTCGTTCCGGGAAAAGGGCACTGCGCCGCGCTTTGCCGCCCAGTCGTAAACCGGGCGGCACGGCAGGAGCGGCGTTACTGCAGGTAGGGCATCGGATCGACGCTGTCGAAGCCCTGACGGACTTCGAAATGCACGAAGGGCGGGGTCGAGCCGCGCACCTTGGCGAGCGCCTGTCCGCGTTTGACTTTATCGCCCTTCTTGACCGCGATGCCTTCGATGTTGGCGTAGACGGTCAGGAGGTTGCCAGCGTGGCGCACGACGAGGATCGGCACCTGATCTGTGTCTTTGGTGATGGCAGCGACGGTCCCGTCACCTGCGGCGGCCACGGTGCTTCCGGCGGCGGCAGAAATGTCGATGCCGTCGTTCTTCTTCTTCTGGTAACCGCGGATGATCTTGCCCTGAACCGGCATTGACAGTTTGGCGGAGACGGATGCGCCGAGGTCGGGCGCCGGCGGGGTCTTGACCGGATCGGACGCCTTGGCGGGCTTTTCGGCGGGAAGCGGTTCCTTCGACGAGGGTGGCAGCGGCGTGGGCGAGCCTTCACCTGGCTGGCTAACGGTCTCGGTCGGATCGGCCTGTGTCACCTTGCCGGTGCTGACCGGAATCAGGAGGATCTGGCCTTCACGGACGGCCAGATCGTTGCCGAGGCCGTTCCAGTCGGCCAAGGCGCGGACGTTGACGTTGTAGAGACGCGCGATCGAATAGGCGGTCTCACCGCGTTCGACCTTGTGGCGGGCGGGTTGTGCGCCGGTGGCCGGTTTTGTTGCCACCGGGGCAGAGACTGTGGTCGCCGGGCTGGTGGTGGCGGGTTTGCCTGCTTCGGCACGGTCGATAGCGCCAGAAGCGATGGTGGTCACGTCGATGCCGCTGCTGCCGGTCGTGGGCGGGAGGGCGGTGCCGGGCATGGGCGCAGCGGTGGCGCCTTCTGCAACGCGGCGGGGCAGGGCCAGCACTTCGCCTTGACGAAGCGTGGTGCCACCGGGAAGGGCGTTGTAGCTGGCCAGTTCGGCTGCAGGCAGGCCGACGCGGGCCGCGATGCTTTCGACCGTATCGCCCTGACGGGCGACTGCGACCTGATAGCCGGGATAGGAGATGATGCCGCGCCCGTCGGGCTGTGGCCGGTTGGTGGTGACATTCAGTGCCGCATCGGCGGTGCTGAAGCCGCCCTTGCCGTAACGGCGAAGATCGCCGTCAAAGCCCTGGCCGCCGACGCAGGCCGCCAAAGTCGCCAGCGACGTTCCCATCAGAACGAACCGCAGCATGGTCTTCGATCCTTGAACGATCATTGCTCGTATCCTCACCGCCGGCCGGTTGACCCGGTCCTTGCATCTTGGCCTCAATTGCCGGGACCGACCCTGTCAGTCCTGTCCCAGCCCTTCGACCAGTGGCACGAAGCGCACTGGCCGCAATTCTTCATAATCGAACCCCTGTTCGAGGCGCGTGACCTTGATCAGGCTTTGAACAGCGTCCGACTGCCCGACGGGCACCACCATGATACCGCCTATCCGAAGCTGCGCCAATAGGGGGCCGGGAGGGTCTTCGGCGGCTGCCGTGACGATAATCCGGTCGAAGGGCGCCTGATCGGGCAGGCCGAAGCTGCCATCAGAGGTGAAGGCGGTGATATTGTTGAGATCGAGCGCCTTGAAGATCGCGTCTGCCTCGCGCACCAGCGTGCGGTGACGGTCCACGGTATAGACGCGGCGGGCGAGGTAACTGAGGATTGCGGCCTGATAACCGGAGCCGGTGCCGACCTCGAGCACCTTGTCACGTGGGGATACTTCCAGCGCCTGTGTCATCAGGGCGACGACCGAGGGTTGGCTGATCGTCTGGCCGCAGGCGATGGGCAGGGGCGTGTCCTCATAGGCGCGTTCGGCGAAAATGCCGCGCACGAAAAGGCCGCGGTCGACCGCCTCCATCGCGGAGAGGACGCGGGCGTCGGTGACACCCTTGGAGCGCAAGGCATAGAGGAAACGCATTTTCCGCTCTGCCGCGTCCGTCATGCCAGCCTTGCCTGCAACTCGGCGAGCTTGTCGTGCGCCGTCAGGTCGGCCCGCATGGGAGTGACCGAGATATAACCGTCGAGATTGACGGCGACATCGGTGCCGGGTGCGGTGGGCTTGTGTTGCGGACCGCCGGTGATCCAGAGGAACTTGCGCCCAGACGGCGAGATATGTGGCTCGACCCCGAAGAAGGTGTCGGTGCGGTAGCCTTGCGCCGCAACCGTGGTGCCCTTGACCGCGTTGCCGGCGATGGGCGGGAAATTGACATTGTAGAACAGGCGGTAGTCGCCTTGATCCCAGAGGCCATTGTCGAGAAGGGCGCGCACAACCCGAGTGCCGTGGACGCGGGCGCAATCGAACGGGTCGTCGAGGTCATCGGTCTTGGGGCCCATGAACTGCGAGAGCGCAATGGCGGGCAGACCTTGCAGGGCTGCTTCCATCGCGCCACCGATGGTGCCGGAGTAAAGCACGTTTTCGCCCGCGTTGTTGCCGCGATTGACACCAGAAAGGATCAGGTCGGGGCGTGCGCCCTGCAACACGTCGTATAGGCCCGCGAGTACGCAATCGGCGGGACTGCCTTCGGCGGCATAGCGGCGGGGGGCCAGTTTGGCGATCATCATCGGGTGGGTATAGCTGATGCAATGGCCGACACCGGATTGCTCGAACGCGGGGGCGACGGTCCAGACCTCGCCATCCGGTCCGGCGATGTCGTGGGCGATCTCGGTCAGGACTTCCAGCCCTGGCGCGTTGATGCCGTCGTCGTTGGTGATGAGAATGCGCATGAAGGCCCCGGATGCTTTCGAGAAGGTTTAAGGCCAAGCGCGGCTGGGGTAAAGCGCGGATAGGAGCAACGGACACCGTATGTGGTAGGATTACCCCGATCTTCAGCAAGCAATGTGCTGCGGACCGGGATATGAGGTGTCAGAGAAGCGCCACCAGACGGGCGGCCTCGGCGTGGATGTCGGCAAGTTTGGCGCGATCCTCACCGGGGTAGAAGCGGGCGCGGGTGGCGGTGCCGACCGGGTTCGGGGTGGCGATCAGGACGCGCGGGCCGATCTTTTCGCTCTCGGCCTGCCAACTGCGGGCAAGGGCGATCTGGGCGGCCTTGGTGGCGCCATAGGAGCCGAAGAATTTCTCGCCACCGCGCGGATCATCAAGGAAAAGTGCCGTGCCGTTGCCAGCGCGCAAGAGGGGTTCCAGAAGCGGGATCAGGTTGGCGGTGGCGCGCAGGTTGCAGGCGACGGATTTGTCGAAATCCTTGGCGTCAACATGACCGGCGGGTGACAGCGGCGCTGCATGGATCGCTGCATGAATCCAGAGCGACAGGCGACCCCAGCGCTCTAGGATCGACTTCGCCAGATGCGCCATCGCGTTTTCGTCTGTGACGTTCAGCGGCGCGAGCGTGGCCGATCCACCGGATTTCTGGATCAGATCGTCAAGCTCCTCAAGCCCGCCGGTGGTCCGCGCCACGGCGATTACATGATAACCTTGCGCGCCAAGGGCCGCTGCGATGGCAAAGCCAAGGCCACGGGAAGCACCGGTGACGAGGGCAACAGGGCGAGCGGGGGCGGGAAAGTTTGCGTCGGTCATGATAGCGGTGCCTTTTGCACTCCCAAGCGGGCCTTGCAACGGTTATTATTGACACTTCGTTGCAGTGCAGCAAAAGTGCGCGGCAAAACAGGATGGGAAAGGATACCCCGATGACCCTTGCCAAGGCCCTTGTGCCCTCGCAATCGCTTGTGACCCGCGCGCTGATGGTGCTCGGTGGTTCTTTGTTCATCGCGCTGGCCGCGCAGGTGCAGGTGCCGATGATCCCGGTACCGATGACGTTGCAAACGCTGGCGGTTCTGATCGTCGGCCTGACCTATGGCGCGCGTCTGGGTGCGCTGACGCTGGTGGCGTATCTGGCCGAAGGGCTGATGGGGATGCCCGTGTTCGCGGGCGGCATGAACGGCGTGGCGTTCGCTGGCCCGACGGCGGGCTTCCTTGTGGGTTTCGTCGGCATGGCGGTGATCGCAGGTTATGCGGCGGATCGTGGCGTGAAGGGATTTGTCCCGACGGCGCTGGTTTCGCTGCTGGCCTCGGCGCTGCTCTATGTGCCGGGCGTGGCATGGGCGATGTCGCTGGCCAAGGTCGCCGGGCTGGATACGGCGGCCTGGGGTGCTGACAACTTCGGCATGATCTGGGAATATTACATGTCACCGTTCCTGATGGGCGACGCGGTCAAGGCCGTGGCTGCGGCGCTGATCGTGACCGGCGGTTGGGCGGTTCTGAAGGGCCGCAAGGCCTGATCTGATCGACAGATTTTAGAAAGCGCCGTCCTTCGGGGCGGCGTTTTTGTTTTTGGAGCCGCGAATGAGGCGCGGTCGCCGGCGGCGAAACTGGGGCTACTTAGCGTGAAGCCCTGACAGCGCCTCTTCGCACATGCCGTAGGGTTCCCATTCGCAGCCCTGACACAGGGTTTTGAGGCTGCCCGGCGGGACATTGGCGCGGATGCGGGCCTGCGCCTCGCCCCAGGTCAGGCGATCGCCGGGGGTCAGGTGCAGGGCTTCCGCGTGGGTGGCATCGAGCGCTGCGATCTTGTCCTGCGAGGTGCAGAGCGCGCCGCGACGTTTCGGGCAGGGCGCGCAAATGTCGTCGGTGGCGGGGGTAACCTCGATCAGCGTGTCGTCACCACCCTCGGCCCGAAGGCGTCCCACGACGATGGCCGACATGTTGGCAGTGAAGGCGTCAGAGTAGCCCTTGCCCTGAAAGCCGAGCGAACAGAGGAAATGGTGGGGGCGGTAACGCACGATCGGCAGGTGCGCCCTGATCTCGGTCAGTCGCGTCTGAAGAAGAAGCCGCAAGAGGCTGTCCGGAATGGGTTTTTCGCCCGAGAAATGCAGTGCGGATTTTGTTCGGCTGTAGCCGGAAAGCTGGTCGGCGATCTGGTCCAGCACACCACCCGAGAAGGGGTAGAAGGAAGAGCCCTTGCGCAGCGCTGCATAGCCGCCGACGACCTTGCCGTGGATGCAGAAGGCGGGCATGGCGTAGCTGATACATTCCTCTAGCCCCGGCAAGGCGGCGTGGATGCGGGCGCGCAGATCAGTGAGCAGTGCCTTTTGCGCAGGATTGGACAGGCGGTCAAGGTAGGCGTCGTGATCGGAGGGCGCCTCGATCATCGCTGTGCCCCGGTCACTCCGCCGCCTTCATCTCGAAGCCGTTTTCGATCTGGTCGGACGGGGCCACCGGATACTCGCCCGAGAAACAGGCATCGCAGTATTTCGGGGCTTTGGGGTCGCGGCCAGCGGCTTCGCCTGCGGCGCGGTAGAGGCCGTCGAGCGAGATGAACTTGAGGCTGTCGACGCCGATCCATTGGCGCATTTCCTCTTCGCTCATCGTCGCGGCAAGGAGTTTCGAGCGTTCAGGCGTGTCGACACCGTAGAAGCAGGGCCAGGCGGTGGGCGGCGAGGCGATGCGGAAGTGGACTTCGGCAGCACCAGCATCAAGGATCATGTCCTTGATCTTGCGGCTGGTGGTGCCGCGCACGACCGAGTCGTCGACAAGGATCACGCGTTTGCCTTTGATCAGCGCGCGGTTGACGTTGAGCTTGAGACGCACCCCCATGTTGCGGATCTGCTCGGTCGGCTCGATGAACGTGCGGCCCATATACTGGTTGCGAATGATCCCCATCGCGTATGGGATGCCCGATTCCTGGCTGTAGCCGATGGCGGCCGGGGTGCCCGAATCCGGGACCGGGCAGACGAGGTCGGCGTCTACCGGTGCTTCGCGAGCGAGTTCGACGCCGATCTGGCGCCGCGTCTCATAGACCGAGCGACCACCGAGGATCGAGTCGGGGCGCGAGAAATAGACATGCTCGAAGATGCAAAAGCGCGAGGAAGCCTGCGCGAAGGGGCGGGTCGATTCGATCTTGTTGCCTTCGATGACCACCATTTCGCCCGGCTCGATTTCGCGGACGAAATCGGCACCGATGATGTCGAGACCACAGGTTTCCGACGAAAGTGCCCAGCCACTGTCGCCGATGCGGCCCAAAACCAAAGGGCGCACCCCGAGCGGGTCGCGGACACCGATCAGCTTGGTGCGGGTCATGGCGACGACGGAGAAGGCACCCTCGACCCGGCGCAGCGCGTCCTTGATCCGTTCGGAGATGTTCTTCTGGATCGAGCGCGCCATCAGGTGGATGATGCATTCGCTGTCGGACGAGGATTGAAAGATCGAGCCACGCTCGATCAGTTCGCGGCGGAGAGCCGCTGCGTTGGTCAGGTTACCGTTGTGGGCGATGGCCGCGCCGCCCATCGAGAATTCGCCGAAGAAGGGCTGCACGTCGCGGATGGCGGTGGCGCCCTTGGAGCCTGCGGTGGAATAGCGGACATGGCCGATGCCGAGACTGCCGGGCAGCGTTTGCATCACGTCGGGCTTGGTAAAGTTGTCGCGGACGTAGCCGAAGCGACGGACGGAATTGAAGCCCTCGACCGGATCGTAGGAGACGATCCCGCCTGCTTCCTGTCCGCGATGCTGGAGCGCGTGAAGGCCGAGAGCGACGAAGTTGGCGGCATCGGCAACGCCGACGACACCGAAAATGCCGCATTCTTCCTTCAGCTTGTCATCGTCGAAGGGGTGGGCAAGGAATGGACGCATGGGCGCGGCGCTCCGAATCCGGGGTTGTATGCGCCACCATGTAGTCGCTCACGCCCCGACTGTCACGCCCATCGTGCGGATTTTCTGCAACTGCGAAGGCGCAGGGTCTGTGCGCGGGTCAGGGAGTGACGGTCTTTGCGCCGGTGGTGTTGGTCGATCCGGTGGCCGGATCAGCAGCGGTGCCTGCCGCCGGAGCTTCGGTTGTGCCGGTGGCCTGAGTGCTGGGGGTGCCGCATTTGCCGGTCAGGTCGTTGTAGCGCGCGGCGATCCAGCCCGGCGCGTCGGAGGGAACCTGCTGGTTCAGCTTGTCCTCGAACGAGGCGAAGACCTTGGCCGAGCGCGAATTGTCGATCATCGGCACGGCGGAGTCGGCGACGAGGCGGTTGTAGACGAGGAAGGCGACCCCGATGAGAAGCACACCGCGCGCCACGCCGAAGAGGAAGCCAAGCGCCTGATCGACACCCGACAGGGCCGAGCGCTGGACAGCGGAGGAGAAGATCGGGATGAAGATCGAGACGATCAGCAGGGAAACTGCGAAGACGGCGGCAAAGGCGGCGATCATCGACAGTTCGCAACTAGTGCCGAGGAATTTATCGAGGACCGGAACCTGCTTGATCAGCGGTTCGGCCTGTCCGGCGAACGTGAAGGCCAGAAAGGCGGCGGCGAGCCAGCCCAGAATCGCGAAAATCTCGCGGACGAAGCCCCGGCTGTAGGCGAGGATCGCCGACATGAGCACTATGACCGCGACGCCTGCGTCGACGATGGTGAAACCTTCCATGCTCTCTCGCTCCTTGCGCTTAGCCCGCCGCGAACAGGTCACCGACAAAGGTGACGAGATCGGGCATCTTGCGCAGCCTCATTCCATCTGTGCCGTCCGACTTTGTCCTGTCCGGCGCGACTGCTTGTGAGAAACCAAGTTTTTGCGCTTCTTTCAACCTGTTTTCGGTTTGCGATACCGGACGAAGCGCTCCTGACAGGCTGATTTCGCCGAAAACCACCATGTCGGCAGGCAAGGCGATGTCCTCGCGAGCCGAGAGGAGTGCCGCTGCAACGGCGAGGTCGGCCGCGGGTTCCGAGACCTTCATGCCGCCCGCGACGTTCAGGAAAACGTCCATCCCGGCGAATGGGATACCGCAGCGGGCTTCCAGTACTGCAAGGATGGTCGAGAGGCGTCCGGCGTCGAGCCCGACGACTGTGCGACGTGGTGTGCCGAGGGGCGAGGGGGCGACGAGTGCCTGAATTTCGGTGAGGACGGGGCGGGTGCCCTCGATCCCGGCGAAGACCGCGGAACCGGGTGTCGCCTGACCCCGATCGGAAAGGAAGAGGGCGGAGGGGTTGGTGACTTCCGCCAGACCAGCGCCGGTCATCTCGAACACGCCGATCTCGTCCGAGGGGCCAAAGCGGTTCTTGACGGCGCGGAGGATGCGGAACTGGTGGCCGCGCTCGCCTTCAAAGTAAAGGACGCAATCGACCATATGTTCGACGACGCGCGGTCCGGCGATCTGGCCGTCCTTGGTGACATGGCCGACGAGGATGATGGCGGTGCCGCGCTTCTTGGCGAAGGTGACCAGTTCGTGGGCCGAGGCGCGGACTTGCGCGACCGATCCGGGGGCGGCCTCGACCATGTCGGCCCAGAGCGTCTGGATCGAGTCGATGATTGCCAGATCGGCGCGCTCGGCGTCGAGCGTGGTCAGGATGTCGCGCAGGTTGGTTTCGGCGGCGAGCATGACCGGCGCATCAGATAGGCCAAGGCGTTGGGCGCGCATTCTGACTTGGGCTGACGCCTCCTCACCGGATATATATAGGCATTTCAGGCCCTTGCGCGCGAAACTTGCAGCGGCTTGCAACAGCAGGGTGGACTTGCCGATGCCGGGATCACCGCCGACAAGGATAGCGGAGGCCGGTACCAGCCCGCCGCCCAGCACGCGGTCCAACTCGGCAATGCCGGACGAGGCGCGCGGCGGCGGCGCTTCTTCGGTTTGCAGGGTCGTCAGATCGATGCGGCGGCCACGCGCGGTTCCGAGTGACTTTGACGCGGGGCCAGCCGATAAAGGCGCTTCCTCGACGATGGAGTTCCATGCTCCACAGGCGTCACAACGCCCGGACCATTTCTTGTGGACGGCACCGCAGGAGGTGCATGTGAAGCTGGGACCGGATTTGCTCATGCCGCCTTGTGCCTGATTGGCTGCGGCAGGATCAAGCGGTGAAATCAATCGGCGGGGCGGCGGCGACCAAGTTTGCGGGCAATGGTCAGTTCAAGGAATATCCAGGCCCAGAAGCTGACCCAGGCGATGGCCACTGCGACGCCCTGCCAGAAGCCAATCGCGATGACGCCGTTGCGGATACCAAGCGCGGTGCCAAGCAAGATCCCGAGATTGACGAGAAACGTCAGCAGCGCCAGGCCCGCGCCGAGAAGATAGCGCTGGGACGGAATTTCGCGGCGTTCGGCCTTGCGATAGCAGCGCAAAAGTACACGAAACGCCAGAAATGGCGGTAAGCAGACGACGACGCTGATCAGCAGGATCATGAGTGACGTGTGCGGATAAACCATATGTTGCGGGAGCCCCGGCCCGGAAAGTCAAAACGTTTACTGGCCCGCAACAAGGGCGACACGTCACTCACTGGTGGAAACCCTAAGCGGCGGCCCTGAACCTGTCAAATCATGCAATGTTTGCAGGCGTCTCAGCGGATGGCGGCGATAGGGCCTTCGGCTCTACCATGGATGAACTGCGAGACGTAAGGGTCTGCTGTCGTGTCCATTTCGGCAACTGTGCCGGTCCAGCGGATCAAGCCGCCGTGCAGCATTGCGACCTGATCGGCGATGGCGCGGACCGAGGACATATCGTGGGTGATGGTCATGGCTGTCGCGCCCATCTCGGTCACGATTTCGCGAATGAGATCGTTGATGACACCCGACATTATCGGGTCGAGCCCGGTGGTGGGTTCGTCGAAAAAGATGATCTCGGGGTCGGCTGCGATGGCGCGGGCGAGACCGACGCGCTTTTGCATCCCGCCTGAGAGTTCGGAAGGGTAGAGGTCGGCAACATCGGGTTTCAGTCCGACGCGGCGGAGTTTCTCAATGGCGATGTCGCGGGCCTCGGCCTTGGGGCGCTTTGTGGCGCCCCGCAGGAGGCGAAAGGCGACGTTTTGCCAGACGGGCAGGCTGTCGAACAATGCGCCGCCCTGAAAGAGCATACCGAAACGGGCGAGGAAAGCCTCGCGGTCGGTGGCGTCGCTGGTCGGCTGGCCATCGACGGTGATCTCACCGCTGTCAGGTTTGACGAGGCCGAGGATGCATTTGAGAAGCACGGATTTTCCGGTGCCCGAGCCCCCGATGATGACCATGCTTTGCCCGCGCCCGACGGAGAGCGTCGCGCCCTGCAAGACGTGGTTCTGGCCGAAGCGTTTGTGAACATCGGTGAGGGTGATCATGCCGAGAAGAACACCTCTGTCAGCAAATAGTTCGCGCCGAGTATCAGGACCGAGGCGGTGACGACGGCGGATTTGGTGGCGCGACCAACGCCTTGTGCGCCACGGGCCGAGTTCATGCCGAAGTAACAGCCCGAGACAGCGACGATGAAACCGAAGGCCGCGCCCTTGATGAGGCCAGATAAAATATCCCACCTTTCAAGGTATTGCGAGGTGTTAGTAAGGTAGTTCGTCGGGTTGAAGCCAAGCCGGTTCACGCCAACCAGATAGCCACCGAAGATGCCGATGGAGTCACCGACAGCCACGAGGACCGGAACGGCAAGCGTTGCGGCAAGGACGCGCGGGACGGTCAGGTACTTCATCGGATGGGTCGACAGGGTGACCAGTGCGTCGATCTGCTCGGTCACTTTCATCGTGCCGATCTCGGCGGCGATGGAGGATGCGACCCGCGCGGCGACCATAAGGCCCGCGAACACCGGCCCAAGCTCGCGCACCATGCCGATGGCGACGATGGAGGGCACCACCGCCTCGGCCGAGAATCGTGCGCCGCCGG
>Ga0209023_10008086_pt1 | contig 10630 bp, 9 predicted proteins | sample LakOneMetagenome_FD_187468 | JGI IMG/M metagenome (GOLD analysis project Ga0209023, IMG submission 187468) | Freshwater and sediment microbial communities from Lake Erie, Canada (SPAdes) (version 2) | ecosystem: Environmental > Aquatic > Freshwater > Lentic | place: Lake Erie, Canada | collected...
GTTCTGGGGACCGCCTTGCCGATGCTGTACCAGCCCACGGGCGGCGGCTGGGCCGGCGGGGCCATGCTGATGGCGGCCGGTCTGCTGATCAGCGTCGGCGCCAAATTGTCGCTGCGCCGCAGCTTCGGCGTCATCGCGGCCAACCGGGGCGTGAAGCGCAGCGGCCTCTACGCCGCCGTCCGTCACCCGATGTATCTGGGCTATCTGGTTACCTATATCGGCGCCTTCGCCCTGAACCCGAGCCGCTGGAACGCCGTGCTGCTGTCGGTCTGGCTGGTGTTCGAGGTCCTGCGCATCTTCGCCGAGGAGCGCATCCTGATGCAGGACGAAGCCTATCGCGAACACGCCGCCAAGGTGAAGTACCGGATCATCCCGGGCATCTGGTAATCCGCTATCCGCCACATTAGATGTGGCGAATGATCGATCCCATCGTCCGCCCCGTCTTGCGCCCCGTCGTCCGCCAGCATCCCGCCCATCGGGACGACATCGGCGATCTGGTGACCCGACGACCCGTGCCCGGACCGGGTCTGGACCAGATGGATCCGTTCCTGTTCCTGAACCACCATGGGCCGCAGACCTATCCTGCGCATAACCGGGGCCTGCCGTTCGGGCCGCACCCGCACCGCGGGTTCGAGACGGTCACCTTCATTCTGGACGGGGAACTGGCCCATAACGATTCCGCCGGGGGCGAAAGCATCATCCGGGCCGGAGGCGTCCAGTGGATGACCGCAGGGTCGGGACTGATCCACGCCGAACTGTCGCCGACCGCCTTCAAGCGAGAGGGCGGGCCGATGGAAATCCTGCAGCTGTGGGTCAATCTGCCGTCGCGGCTGAAGATGACGAGGCCGGACTATGTCGGGTTGCAGGCGGCCGATATTCCGACGTTCACGACCGATGACGGCCGTGTCGCCGTGGAGCCGGTGTCAGGGCGTTGGGGTGAGGTCGATGCGCCGATCCAGTCGCTGATCGACATCCATCTGGCGGTGGTGAGGTTCAAACCGGGCGGGACGTTCGCGGCGCCGGTGGCGCGGGGCCGGACGGTCTTCCTCTATGTCGTGTCCGGTCAGGTCGTGGTCGGCGGGACCGCGGTCGAGCCCTGGCATCTGATCGCGCTCGGCGAAGGCGATGCGGTGCGGGTCGAGGCGTCTTCGGATGCGGTGATCCTGCTGGGCCATGCCGCGCCCATCGGCGAGCCGGTCGCCAGCCACGGCCCCTTCGTCATGAACACCCGCGAAGAGATCCTCCAGGCCATCGCCGACTACAACGCCGGCAAGTTCGGACCGCCGCCGAGGGTTTAATCCGGGCGCGTCATCCCTGGACTGGTCCTGAGGGTGACGATGGCGGGACAATGCGGCTCAGGCCTGCATCTGCAGCGGGACCTCCTCGACGGGCGGCTTGAGCGGGATCTCGAACCAGAAGGTGGAACCCCCGCCGGGCGTGCTGCGCACCCCGATCTGACCGCCCATCATGGTCACCAGCCGGCTTGAGATGGCCAGGCCCAGACCCGTGCCGCCGTAGAGGCGGGTCGTCGAGGAATCCGCCTGGGTGAAGCGTTCGAACAGGCGGTCGACCGCCTCGGGCGAGACGCCGATTCCCGTGTCGGCGACCTCGACCCGCAGCGCCTGGCCGGCCGTCTCCAGCGTAACGGCGATGCGCCCGGTCTCGGTGAACTTGATCGCATTGGACAGGAAGTTGAGCACCACCTGACGCACCCGGCCCTCGTCGGCGACCATGGCGCGGGGCACGGAGGCCGCGACGTCGAGGTCGAGGTCGAGGCCCTTCTCACGGCACTGTTGGGTGATCATGGCGACGGCCCCCTCGGCCATCAGCTGAGGATCGAACGGGGCGGGATCCATCTGGAAGGCCTCAGCCTCCAGCCTGGAATAGTCGAGCACGTCGTTGATCACCCCCAGCAGGGCGGTCGAGGCCGCCGAGATGCGGGTCGCGTAATGCCGCTCCTTGTCCGTCAGGGTCGGGCTCGCCTGAAGGAAGGCCGAGAAGCCGATGACGCTGGTCAGGGGAGTGCGGATCTCGTGGCTGGTATTGGCCAGGAAGTCGGACTTGGCGCGGGCCGCCGCCTCGGCGGCGTCGCGGGCCTCGATCAGGGCGGTCTGGGACCGGACGGTTTCGGTGATGTCCTGGAAGACGCCGAACAGGCGCACGGCCTGACCGTCGGCGTCCAGTTCGCAGCGGGCCTTGGCGCGGGTGGTGCGCTCCTCGCCGTTGGCGCGGGCGATGCGCAGGGTGCAATCATAACCTTCCCCGGTCCGCAGCGCCCTGTCCACCAGCGTCCGGACCGCAGCGGCGTCGTCCGGATGATAGGCGCCGATGGCGGAATGCAGGGTGGGATCGACCGACCCGGGCTCAAGGCCGTGGATGCGATAGACCTCGTCGGACCAGGTCACCTGGCCAGTGGCGACATCGACGCTGAAGTGACCGACGCCGGCCATGGATTCGGCCAGTTCCAGGGTCTCGCGCTTGGCCGAGGAGGCGCGTTCGTCGCGCTCCAGTTCGAACAGGTCGCCCGCCATGACGGCGAACCGGCGCAGATGTTCGATCTCTCCGGACGTCAGCGGGTGGCGGGGCCGGGTGTCCATGACGCCGATGGAGCCGACAGCCTTGCCGGAACGGTCCGAGACTGTGGCCCCGGCGTAGAAGCGCAGACCGTTCGGACCCTTGACCAGATCGAGGTCCTTCACGCGTGGATCCGTCAGGCCGTCCTCGATCATCAGCAGGGCGCCGGGCCCTTCTGCGATCAGCAGCCGGGTGGGGCTGAAGGGGACGGGGCCGTCGGCGGCGGAAAAGCCGGGCAGACCGACCAGGGTCCGCTGGGCGATCCGGTCGTCGACGAAGATGGAGCACAGGCCGACCGGCGCCGAAAACAGGGCGCAGGCGGTCTTGACCAGACGGCCCATGGCGCTGTCCGCGTCCGTTCCGGGTTCGAAGATACTGTTCGACAAGGCCTGACCCTTGATACTAAGTCGCAGAAGCTAGGTCAGATCGGCCCGGACACGCCTACTAACTTTGGTTATACGGGCTGGTTTTCACAGCCCCGCCGCGAATCCCGCGAGCTCGGCCAGCCGGGCTTCGCCGAGGGGGGTGCGGCCGTCGCGGCCCCAGACCGGATCCGGCCACAGCGGGTCGTCGCGGCGGCGGCCGACGACATGGACGTGCAGCTGGGGAGTGACGTTGCCGAGGGCGGCGCTGTTCACCTTGTCGACCGCCAGATCCATCGCCTCGCCGAGACGGCGCACGATCTCGCCCGCCCGGATCGTTTCGGCCATCAGGGCCGGGCGGTCCGCGGCGGCGACGTCGTCCAGCTCCGAGGCGCCCGCCACGCGCGGAATCAGCACCAGCCAGGGGAAGCGGGCGTCGTCCATCAGCCGCACGTCGCAAAGGGGCCAGGCGGCCACGGCGACCGAGTGGGCCAGCAGGCGGGGGTCGGTCTCGAACGGCGGGGTCATGGGTCTGTTCTAGTCCTCCGTCAGCAAATCGACAGCGCCTTAATCGGCCTGCAAGGACGACCGGTCATAAAGGGCGGATGACGCTGAAGGACCTGCTCATCCTGATCGGCCTCGGCGCGGCCTTCATCGTGCTGGAGCGGTTGATCCCGCGCGACCGAACGCAGGCCGTGCTCCGGCCCGGCTGGAAGACCGATCTGCTGCACACCTTCGCCGGAGGCTGGCTGATCAGCGTCGGCATCCTGATGGCCGGGATCGTGCTGAGCCTGCTGGCGGTTCATGCGGTTCCGGCCTCCGTCGCCGCCGCGATCCGTTCACAGCCCGACGGGCTGGAGTTCGTCGAGATCCTGCTGCTGTCCGACCTCGGAGTCTATTGGGTCCACCGGGCCTCGCACGCCGTGCCCGCCCTGTGGCGGTTTCACGCCGTGCATCATTCGAGCGAACATATGGACTGGGCCTGCGCCCATCGGGTGCATCCGGTCGAACAGGTGCTGTTCTCAACCGCCGCCGCGGGACCGGCCATCCTGCTGGGTTTTTCGCCCGGACCGCTGGTCGTGTATGCGTTGGTCTATCAGGCGCACGCCCTGCTGCTGCACGCCAATGTCCGCCTCGACTTCGGCCCGCTCAAGCACGTCATCGGCTCCCCGGCCTTCCATCACTGGCATCATGCGGACCAGAGGGAGGCCTATGATCGCAATTTCGCGGCCCTGTTCCCCTTCTATGACCATCTGTTCGGCAGCTTCCGGCTGCCGGAGACGATGCCCGAACGCTATGGCGTCGAGGATCCGGTGCCGAAGGATTTCCTCGGCCAGCTGGCGCATCCGTTCCGGGTCGAGGCGAAGGCGCCGGCTCCGGACGCTGCGCCTCAGTTCAACCCGTAGACCACGCAGGCGCTGTCGGTCAGGGTCTGGAGGGGCGGCTGCAGGGCCAGACGGGCGGCCTCGATGGCCTCCTCGCTCGGCGCCTGGCCGGGCGCGGGCGGCGGGGGCGGGGCCGGCGGAGCGACATAGGGCGGCGGCGCCGACATCCGCGATCCGGTCACCACAACGTCCTCGGAATCCACGGTCGTGGCCTGACCGCCGCCGGAATTGTAGGACGGCCAGCCGGCGAGGACGTCGGTCTCGCAGGCGCGGCCGGTGGGATCGATGACCCGCACCGAACCCAGCGTGGCGCCGGCGTTGGTCGCGGCGGCGAGGGCCCGGGCGCGGGCGTCCTTCATGGCCTCGGCGGCCAGACGGGTCTTCCAGACGTTCTCGGGCTCTAGGCTGAAATAGACAGCGCCGATCGCGTTCGGTTGGCTGGCCACCACGGTGGCGTAGACCCGTTCCAGAAGAGAGGTGTCGCGGATGGTCAGCTGGACCGAGGCCTCTGTCTGGTAGCGGTTGATCTTGTCGGGGCGGATATTGTCACGCATCACCCCCGCCTCGTCGCGGTATTGCTCATAGAGGGGACGGGTGGTCAGACGGGTCTCGACCCGGACCTTGTCGGCGCCATAGGCCGCCAGCGCCTGTGAGAGGGCGCGAACCAGATCGGCGGCCTTGCGCGAGGATTCCGTCGCGCTGCGTTCGATCGACTGGAAACTGGCGCTGAAGCCGGCCCGGTTGGCCGGGATCTCGACGCGGACATTGCCGATGGAGGCGATCACCGGGTCGCGCATCCACCACGGCGCCGGGACATATTGCTGGCCGATCGTGGCGGGCGGCGTCTGGGCGAAGACCGGAGACGCAGCGCCTGCAAGGGCGGCTGTGATCAGGGCGGCGGTCACTTTACGCATCGGCATCTCTCCCGTTCTGCGAGCACCCTTGCAGCCGCGGTGAAGCGCGTAAACCCCGAAGCTTGCCGAGGCCCGTCCACAGGTCTAGACCGCCGCCGAACGATTTCCTCTCGCAACTGTAAACGGCCCGACGCCGCTCCCCGGCAGATGGTCAAAACCCCCGGCCTCAAGTAGCGCGAACGCGCGATAGGCCCACAAGATGGAGACTCCCATGGCTCGCGCAAAGATCGCCCTCATCGGCGCCGGCATGATCGGCGGCACCCTGGCCCACGTGGCTGCGCGCGAAGCGCTGGGCGACGTGATCCTGTTCGACATCGCCCAGGGCACGCCGCAGGGCAAGGCGCTCGACATCGCCGAGGCCACCGCCGTGTTCGGCTCGTCGGTCTCGCTCAAGGGCGCCAATGACTACGCCGACATCGCCGGCGCCGACGTCTGCATCGTCACCGCCGGCGTGCCGCGCAAGGACGGCATGAGCCGCGACGACCTGGTCTCCATCAACCTGAAGGTCATGAAGGCCGTCGGCGAGGGCATCAAGGCGCATGCCCCCAACGCCTTCGTCATCTGCATCACCAACCCGCTGGACGCCATGGTCTGGGCGCTGCAGAAATTCTCGGGCCTGCCGCACGAGAAGGTCGTCGGCATGGCCGGCGTCCTGGACTCGGCCCGCTTCGCCTACTTCCTGTCTGAAAAGACCGGGGTCTCGGTGCAGGACATCCATGCCTGGACCCTGGGCGGCCACGGCGACGACATGGTCCCGATGGTCCGTCACTCGACCATCGGCGGTCTGCCCCTGCCTGACGCGGTCGCCGCCGGCTTCCTGTCGCAGGCCGATCTGGACGGCATCGTCACCCGCACCCGCAAGGGCGGCGGCGAGATCGTCGCCCTGCTGAAGACGGGGTCGGCCTTCTACGCCCCGGCGGAATCGGCCATCGCCATGGCCAAGTCCTATCTGCTGGACCAGAAGCGCGTCCTGCCCTGCGCCGTGTGGCTTTCGGGCGAATACGGCCTTTCGGACCTCTACGTCGGCGTCCCCGCCCTGATCGGCGCCGGCGGCGTCGAGAAGATCGTCGAGTTCACCACCAACGACGAGGAGAAGGCGATGTTCGAGAAATCGGTCGCCTCGGTCCAGGGTCTGCTGCAGGCCTGCAAGGACATCGAACCTTCGCTGGCTTGAGCCGGCCGGCCGTTTGAGCGCCGGTTCACCTCTCCATTCGCGAAGGCGAATGGAGAGGACAGAGCGCGAAGCGATCCGGAGGGGGCGACACGGTATTGGCCGTGTCGCCCCTTTTTATTGTGTGGTCGTCAGTTGGCCGGAGCCGGGGCGGGAGCGGCCGCCGCTGCGGCGCCGGTGGTCAGGCGGGCGAACTCGGGCAGGAGGCCGCGCCAGATGCTCAGGTGGTCGGCCAGCTGCTCGGGCCCGCTGCCGTTAAGCAGGACGTCGTACTGGACCACGGCCGAGGGCGGATTGGTCCCCTCCGGCGTCTCATAGATGGCCTTGAGGAAGCGGCGGTTGCGGTTCCAGCCGTTGATCACCTCCGGGGTCACGGCGGCGTTGGACACGCCGGTGGTGAACTGGACGTCCGAACACAGGCCGTTCTCGCACGACTGGAAGAACAGCAGCCAGGCCAGGCCGTCGGCGTCGACGCGGACGAACTGGCGGCCCTGATCGTTCTGAAGGGCGCCGGCGGTCAGCCCTTGCGTCGTCAGCCAGGCGATCACGGCCGCCGGCGAGACCCCGGGCGCCGCCGGGCGGGCTGCGGCCGTTTGCGAGACTGAGGTCACGGAGACAGGCCCCACGGAGACAGGCCCCACGGAGACAGGCCCCACAGAGACGGGCGTCACGGCGAGGGCGAGCGCCGAAAGGGCGGCGGCGAAAACAGTCATGGGAAACCTCCAGCTTCGGCCCCAGCCTAGCAGCCATTGCGGCGAAGTTGTGTGCGTCTGCCTCTCCCTGACGGAGGGAGGTTCAAGCGTGCGCGGCCTTCTCGAGCCAGGAGGCGCTCGACATCTCGCGCAGGCGCGACACCGTGCGTTCGAACTCGAAGGCGCCGTCGCCGGCCGGATAGAGGGCCTCGGGCCCGGCCTCGGCGCGGACCACCAGCCGGGTGCCGGCCTCGTAGAGGGCGTCGATCAGGGTCACCAGCCGCTTCGCCTCATGCCGCCGGTCGGGGGTGAGGATCGGCACGGCGTCGAGGAACAGGGTGTGGAACCGGTCGGCGATGGCCAGATAGTCCTGCGGCCCCAGCGGCCGGGCGCATAATTCGTCGAAGGTGGCCCGCGCCAGACTGCCCGCCGTGCGCTCGATGGCCACGTCGCGGCCGAGGACCAGAAGATGAGCCGGCGCCTCGGGCTCGCCGCCGCGCAGGTCGGTCCACAGGGCCTCGAACGCGGCGCCCGACTTGCCGTCCGCATCCCCGACGAACCAGACCGGCGAGCCCATCAGCCGGTTCAGCCGCCAGTCGCGCGCGCCGTCGATCTCGACGACCACGCAGCGCTTCCGGATCTCGTCGATGAAGGGGGTGAAGAGCTGGCGGTTGATCCCGTTCTTGTAGAGGTCGGTCGGGGCGCGGTTCGAGGTGACGGCCAGCACCACCTTGCGTTCGAACAGGGCGTCGAACAGCCGGCCCAGGATCATGGCGTCGGCGATGTCGGTGACCTGAAGTTCGTCGAAACAGAGCAACCGGGCTTCCGAGGCGATCAGGGTCGCGATCGGCTCGATCGGATCGTCGCCCCTGTGGGTGCCGAAGACGGCCTGGCGCTGCTTTTTGTCGCCCTCGCGCCACTGGCGGACGAGGTCGTGGATGCGGGCCATGAAGGCATGGAAGTGGGCGCGCACCTTGCGGGGCTCGGGCGTGGCCGAGACGAACAGGTCCATCAGCATGGACTTGCCCCGCCCCGGAGGTCCCCAGATGTAAAGGCCCCGAACCTCGGGCTGGCTGCCGAACAGCCCCTTCCTCGCGAGATCCTTCTCCAGCCGCTCCATGGCCGCGATCAACGGCGCCTGGGCCGGATCGGGCGCGAGGACGCCCTCATCGACGCGGATGTCGTAGGCGGAGCGGATGCGGGAGGTCATGGCGCTTCAGTTAGGCGAGACGGGCAGGGCTGTGAAGCTGCAGACCCACTCATAAACGCAGCCAATGCCGACGGCCCGCGAACTGGGGCAAATCCTTGCGCTTCCCGAGCGGAAAGCGATTGCTTCGCGCGCGCGAAGGCTTACATGCGTGCCCCTGCTGCAAGAACCCTTGCGGCAGCTTCGCTTATCCACGCACCAATCGCGCTCAAGCAGTGAGGGACCGCGTCCCGAGCCTTGGCGCGTCCGAAGGACAAATATCATGGGCTATCGCGTCGCCATCGTTGGCGCCACCGGCAATGTCGGCCGGGAAATGCTGTCGATCCTCGAGGAACTGAATTTCCCCGTCGACAAGATGCATGCGATAGCCTCGCGAAAATCCAAGGGGATGGATGTCGCCTGGGGCGACAAGACCATCAAGTGCGAGGACATCGAGTCCTTTGACTTCACCACCGTCGACATCGTGCTGATGTCGGCCGGCGGCGACGTGTCGCGCGCCTGGTCGGAGAAGATCGGCAAGCTGGGCCCGATCGTGATCGACAACTCCTCGGCCTTCCGCAAGGATCCCGACGTGCCGCTGATCGTGCCCGAGGTGAACCCGGACGCGGTCAAGGACGCCCACAAGAAGAACATCATCGCCAACCCGAACTGCTCGACCGCCCAGCTGGTCGTGGCGCTCAAGCCCCTGCACGACGCCGCCAGGATCAAGCGCGCCGTGGTCTCGACCTATCAGTCGGTCTCCGGCGCGGGCAAGGAAGGCATGGACGAGCTGTGGAACCAGACCAAGGCCATCTACGGCCTGGGCGACGCCAAGCCGAAGAAATTCCCCAAGCAGATCGCCTTCAACGTCATCCCCTTCATCGGGGCGTTCAACGAGGACGGCTATACCGACGAAGAGACCAAGATGTGGGACGAGACCCACAAGATGCTGGACCCGAACATCAAGCTGACGGTCACCTGCGTCCGCGTGCCGGTGTTCGTGGGCCACTCGGAATCGGTCACGGTCGAGTTCGAAAAGCCGATCTCGGTCGAGGAGGCCCGGGCCATCCTGCGCGAGGCGCCGGGCATCCTGGTCGTCGATAAGCACGAGCACGACGGCTACATCACCCCGGTCGACGCTGCGGGCGAGCACGCCGTCTATGTCTCGCGGATCCGCAAGGATCACACGGTCGAGAACGGCCTGGTCTTCTGGGTGGTGTCGGACAACCTGCGCAAGGGCGCCGCCCTGAACGCCGTCCAGATCGCCCAGCTGCTGGACGAGACCGGGACCATCAAGCCCTCGAGCGGCTATCGTACGCTGACGGTGTAGAAAGCCGTCCCCTCTCCCGGCGGGAGAGGGCCTGAGCGCGCGGCGGCGAAAGCCGTCGTCTTCGCGCGAACGGGTGAGGGGCCTGCGGGCGGGCATTTCCGCGCCGCACCCCTCATCCGACCCGGCTCCGCCGGGCCACCGTCTCCCGCCGGGAGAAGGACAGGGGATATGTCATGGCCGCGCCTGCATCCGAAGCCCGCAACGCCCTGGTGGCCGGGATCGCCTGTTACTTCATGTGGGGCTTCATCCCGCTGGTGTTCCAGGCGATGCACGCCGTGGGCGCCGATCCGTTCGAGATCATGGCCCACCGGACCGTCTGGTCCGTGCCGCTGGCTTTGGTCCTCGTGGTGATCGCGGGGCAGTGGCCTGCCCTGCTGACCGCCCTGCGCCAGCCGCGGGTGATGGGCTGGATCGCCCTGTCGACCCTGCTGATCGCCGCCAACTGGACCACCTATGTCATGGCGGTGAACAGCGGGCGGACGCTGGACGCCAGCCTGGGCTACTACCTCAATCCCCTGCTCAACATGGCCGCCGGCGCCTGGCTGTTCCGCGAGCGGATCTCGCGGCTGGGTATGGTCGCCATCGGTCTGGCCGGCATCGGCGTGGCCTTGCAGGCGGTGGCTCTGGGTCATCTGCCGTGGATCTCGCTCGTGCTGGGCCTCAGCTTCTGCGCCTATGGGGTGATCCGAAAGCGCGTGGCCGTCGAGGCCCAGACGGGGCTGTTTCTCGAGTGTCTGCTGCTGGCCGGCCCGGGCCTGTTCTGGCTGTGGTGGATCGCCTCGCACGGACAGGCGCATTTCGGCCAGTCGCCGACCGCCAGTCTGTGGCTGATCGCCGGCGGGCCGGTGACGGTGATCCCGATGGTCCTGTTCGCCTGGGCCGCGCGGCGCATGCCTCTGTCAACCATGGGCTTTTTGCAGTTCATCGCCCCGACCATCGTCTTCGTCATCGGCATGCTGCAGGGCGAGGCCTTCGGCTGGCTGCGCGGCGTCTCGTTCGGCTTCATCTGGGCCGGG
>Ga0209023_10008087_pt1 | contig 10629 bp, 10 predicted proteins | sample LakOneMetagenome_FD_187468 | JGI IMG/M metagenome (GOLD analysis project Ga0209023, IMG submission 187468) | Freshwater and sediment microbial communities from Lake Erie, Canada (SPAdes) (version 2) | ecosystem: Environmental > Aquatic > Freshwater > Lentic | place: Lake Erie, Canada...
GGAGCCGCAGGTGTTCCACACCAACGAGGGCCACGCCGGCTTCCTGTCGCTGGAGCGCATCCGCGAGCTGGTCGCCATCGGTTCCACCTTCCCCGAAGCCGTCGAGGCCGTGCGTGCCGGCGGCGTGTTCACCACGCACACGCCCGTCCCCGCCGGCATCGACCGGTTCTCCCGCGAGCTGATGCAGAAGTACTTCGGCGAGCAGGCACCGTCCTACGGCGTCACGTTCGACGAGCTGATGGCCATCGGCCACCGCGACGACGAGCCGGACGACAAGTTCAACATGGCCGTGATGGGCCTGCGCCTGGCGGGGCGCGCCAACGGCGTCGCCCAGCTGCACGGCGAGGTCAGCCGCGAGATGTTCGCCGGCCTGTGGCCCGACGTGCCGGTCGCAGAAGTGCCGATCGGCGCGATCACCAACGGCGTGCACGCGCACACCTGGGTCGGCGACCACATCGCCCCGCTGCTGGCCAAGAGCGTTGGCCCGGTGTGGGACGGCGCCGACGATGCCTCGTGGGCCGGCGTCAACGGCATGGACCCGGCAGAGGTGTGGGCCGCCCGCGCCAAGGGCCGCGCCGAACTGGTCGCCTTCGTCCGCTCGCGCATGGGCGACGCCCTGCTCGACCCGAAGGCGCTGACCATCGGTTTCGCCCGCCGGTTCGCCACCTACAAGCGCGCCACGCTGCTGCTCTCGCAGCCGGACCGCCTGCGCAAGCTGCTGCTCGATGCCGACCGCCCCGTCCAGTTCGTGTTCGCCGGCAAGGCCCACCCGGCCGACCAGCCCGGCAAGGACATGATCCGCGACATCGAACTGTTCGCCCGTCAGCTGGACGTCGGCCACCGCTTCGTGTTCGTGCCCGACTACGACATGGCCGTCGCCCGCGTGATGTACCACGGCTGCGATGTGTGGCTGAACAACCCCCGTCGCCCGCAGGAAGCCTGCGGCACCAGCGGCATGAAGGCCGCGCTCAACGGTGCGCTGAACTGCAGCATCCTCGACGGCTGGTGGGACGAATGCTTCGACGGCGAGAACGGTTGGGCGATCAACTCCGCCGACGACGACCCGGACCTCGGCCGCCGCGACCAGCGTGAGGGCACCAGCCTGTTCGGCCTGCTGGAGCGCGAGATCGTGCCGCTGTTCTACGACCGTGGCACCGACAACCTGCCCCACGGCTGGATCCAGAAGATGGAGCACAACTGGCAGTCGCTCGGGCCGTTCGTCACGGCCGCCCGCATGGTGCGCGACTACACGACCGAGCTGTACGAGCCGGCGGCCGCCGGTTCACGCCTGGCCAGCGCCGACCGTGGCGCCCCCGCCAAGCAGCTGGCCACGTGGAAGCAGCACGTGCGTGCCGCGTGGCCCTCGGTGAAGGTCGTGGATGTCGAGTGCGACACTCGCCCGGCCAACGAGGGCGACCTGCGCCAGGTGCGTGCACATGTGGAGATCGACGGTCTCGACGTCGCCGACGTCGCGGTGCAGGTGTTGCACGGCCCGGTCGACAGTGAGGGTGAGTTCGTCGGTTCGCCGGCGATCGTCAACCTGTCGTTCGTGGGCGAGGGCGTGTTCGAAGCGTCGTACGCCGTCGGCGAGGCAGGTCCGTACGGTCTGACCGTGCGTGCGCTCCCGGCCCACCCACATCTCTCCAGCCCCGTGGAGCTGGGCCTCATCGCCTGGGCCAGCTGAGGCTCCGACCCATCGCCTGTACGTAAAGGCTGTCGACGGCTGACCGGCTGATCTGCCGTCAGGTGCTTGACACAAACCCGGCCGCGCCGATGTGCGTCAAACATCCGTCGGCGACGCGCCTGGCATCGCGTCGACAGCCTGTACGTACAGATCTCGAGGTCATGGGACGACGGGACATGGGACGGGGACGGTCGGACCGCGGGGTCAGTGGCCGGTGAACTCGGCTTTGCCGGGGCCGTTGGCCAGGAAGCTCTGCACGCCGATCTGGCTGTCGTCGGTGTGGAACACGTCGGCGAACAACTGCTGTTCCAGCGCCAGCCCGGCCGCGAGGTCGGTGTCCATCCCGTCGTCGACCGCGCGCTTGATCATCGCCTGCGCCTGCACGGCACCCCTGGCCAACTCGGCCGCCAGTTCCAACGCACGCGGTAGCACACCTTCGGACGACACGACCTCGTCGGCGAGACCGATGCGCAGGGCTTCCTCCGCCTTTACCTGGCGACCGGTGGCCATCAGTTCCTTGGCACGGCTACGGCCGACCACGCGCGGCAGCCGCTGCGTACCGCCGCCACCGGGGATGATGCCCAGCAGGACTTCCGGCTGGCCGAACACAGCCCGCTCGCTTGCAATGCGGTAGTCGCACGCCAGGGCCAGCTCGCAGCCGCCACCGAGCGCGTACCCGCTGACCGCGGCGACCACGATGCGAGGGATGGCAGCGACCGCGTCGAGCGCGCGGTGGAACCCGGCCGTGATCGCAGCGCCCTCGGAGGGACCGCCGAACTCGCTGATGTCGGCGCCGGCAGCGAACAGCCGCTCGCCACCGGTGATCACCACTGCCCCGGGCGGGTCCTGCGTCAGCCCGACGGCCGCCTCGTACAGGTCGGAGAGCAGCGCCTGCGACAGCGCATTGACCTTCGGATTGTTCAACGTGACGACCGCGACACCATCGTCGCGACGCTCGACCAGGACCAGATCACCCATGCCCGCACCCTACTGCGGGGTCCTGGAACCTCAGGCGCCGACGACCTTCAGCATCTCGTCGGCCGCGGCCCACGGGTCGATCGTGCGGTGCAGCACGCCGCTCTGCAGGGCATCCCACCGCTCGCCGGTGGTCAGCTCGCGGGCCCGCTGCTCCAGCCGGCGGGCGACGATCTCGCGCAACTCCTCGCGCAGGCGGAACTCCCGCCGGCGGGTGAGTTCGCCGCTGGCTTCGATGAACGCCCGGTGCTCGACGATCGTGGACCACAGCGTGTCGACGCCCTGCTTGTCGATCGCAACCACAGGAATGATCGGCGGACGCCACGACTCGTGGGCCAGGTCGCTGAGCTCCAGCATGCCCTCCAGGTCGCGACGGGTGTCTTCCACACCCTTGCGGTCGGCCTTGTTGATCACGAAGATGTCGGCGATCTCCATCAGGCCGGCCTTGTTGGCCTGGACGGAGTCGCCCCAGCCGGGGTTGACCACGACGACCGTCGTGTCCGCCTTGCCGGCGATCTCGACCTCCACCTGGCCAACACCGACGGTCTCGACCAGGATCCAGTGGCGACCGATCGCGTCGAGTAGACGGACCGCCTCTGGCGTGGCCAACGACAGCCCGCCGAGATGCCCCCGCGTGGCCATCGAGCGGATGAACACACCCGGGTCGGTGGCGTGGTCCTGCATGCGCACACGGTCACCGAGGATGGCACCACCGGTGAACGGCGACGACGGGTCGATCGCCAGCACCGCGACCTCTTCACCCAGCGACCGCAGGTGACCGATCGTGGCCGAGGTGAGCGTGCTCTTGCCCGCGCCCGGGGCACCGGTGAGCCCGACCGTGTACCCACCACCCGACCGCGGATAGGCCAGGCGGCCGACTTCGCGTCCTTCGTCGCCACCACGCTCGACCAGCGACAGCAAACGGGCCAGCGACCCGCGATCGCCGCCACATGCTGCCGTGAACAGCTCGGCCACAGGGACCGAACGGCGGCTCATAACTCGTCGGGGTTGACGTTGATCACTTCGGTGACACCGTCGATGCGGTCGCGCATGATGCGCTCGATGCCGGCCTTCAGCGTCTGCCCGCTGGCAGGGCAGGTGCCACACGCACCGATGAGTGTGACCGTGACGATGCCCGTCGCCTCGTCGACGTCGCGCAGGATGATGTCGCCGCCGTCGGCCTGCAGTGCAGGCCGGATCACTTCGATCGTCTCTTCCACTTGGGTGCGCATCGGGAACTTTCGCGAACGGGCCGGGGGGCCATTGAACCAGGAGCAACCGTAGGATTGCGACTCATGAGAACAGTTCGTGCCGCCGCGATCATTCCCGCCGCGCTGCTCCTGTTCGCCGCCTGCTCCAGCGACGCCGGCGGAACCACGCCGGCCCAGGGCACGACCTTGTCGATCGGCACCGCCAGCACCCTGCCGGGCGTGCCGACCACACTGCCCGGCGTCCCGGGCGCGACCACCACCGCCCCGCCGACCGAGGATGCCAGTTCCGGCAGCGCCATCGACGGCCCGGTGCAGATCGACGTCGTCGTCGGGGTGGACAGCGCGGCCGACCGTGTGGAGCTGGTGAAACTCGGCTCCGACGTCACCCTGAACATCACGAATCCGGTCGCAGCGGACCAGTTCCACGTCACGGTCGCAGAGATCGATCAGCAGGTGAAGGCGGGCGTGACCGCCACGATCAACTTCATCGCCGACCAGGCCGGCACCTACGAGGTCGACAGTGCGAGCACCGGCGACGTCCTGCTCGTGCTGGAGGTGGAGTGATGGCCGTGCTCGCACACCAGGGTGGTTGGGACGAGATCCTGCTCGTCCTGGGCCCGATCCTGGTGATCGCCGGCCTGCTGAAGTTGGCCAAGAAGCGTGTCGAGGCCGCTGCACCGCCGGCGTCGAAGCCCACCGACGCCAGTCAGGACTGACCGCTTCGAGGGGCGGGCTTGGTTCGCTTCAGCCGACGCGTTCGATGTCGGCACCCAGTGCGGCCAGGCGGCCGACCAGGTCGTCGTAGCCGCGGTCCACGTGGTGCACGCCGGCCACCGACGTTTCGCCGTCCGCGGCCAGACCAGCGACCACCAGCGCCGCGCCCGCCCGGATGTCGGGCGCCTTCACCGGTGCGCCACTGAGCTGCGCTACCCCGCGCACGACCGCATGGTGACCGTCGGCGCGGATGTCGGCACCCAACCGCTGCAGTTCTTCCACGTAGCGGAACCGGCCCGGGTAGAGGTTCTCGGTGACGATGCCGACGCCGTCAGCGACGGCCAGCATGGTGACGATCAGCGGCTTGTAGTCGGTGGCGATGCCCGGGTACGGCAGCGTGGCCACGTCGATGCTGCGCATGCGGCCCTGCGCCCAGATGGCCAACCCGTCGCCGACATCGGTGATCTGCAGCCCCATGTCGCGGAACCGGCGCAGCAGCATGTCCATGTGGTCGCCGCGGGCGCCGCGCAGCACGACCTCGCCCCCGCTGACGGCGACGGCCGCCAGATACGTGGCGGCCTGAATGCGATCCGGGACGACCTGATGGTCGGCTGCGTGCAGCTGGCCGGGCTCGACCCCGTGGACGATCAGCGCGGAGGACCCGATGCCCTCGATCTGCGCACCCATCGCGACCAGGAAGTGGCACAGGTCGCTGATCTCCGGCTCGCGGGCGGCATTGTCGATGACCGTGGTGCCCTTGGCGTGGACCGCCGCCGTGAGGATGTTCTCCGTGGCGCCGACGCTCGGGAACTCCAGCGTGATCTCCGCACCGTGCAGCCGCTCGGCGGTGGCCTCGACCACGCCGTGCGCGAGCTCGAACGTGGCGCCCATGGCCTCCAGGCCCTTGAGGTGCATGTCGATCGGGCGGCTGCCGAAGTCGTCGCCGCCGGGCAGCGACAGTGAGACACGGCCGAAGCGGCCCAGCAGCGGGCCGAGCACGTTGATGCTGGCCCGGATGCGCTCGACCAGTTCATAGGGCGCCACGGGGGTGATCTGACCCCGGTTGACCATGCGCAACGTGCCCGGGCCGACCCGCTCGCTGGTCACACCGATCGCGGCGAGCAGCTCGCCCATGATGCCGACGTCAGCGATGTCGGGCACGTTGGAGAGCATGAACTCGCCGTCTGCCAGCAGGGTCGCGGCCATCAGCTTGAGCACCGAGTTCTTCGCACCGGGGATCGCCACCTCGCCGTGGAGGGGCCCCGAGCGGCGGATGAGGATGCGCTCGTCGTTCATGGCGGCGTCAAGTATGCCCTGTCCACCACGGGGCGCGGTCAGCGCCCTCGTCGCGGTCGACCCGGTGCCCCGCCGGTAGCCTCCGTGCGGTGTCGCGGCGCCCCATCACCCTCACCCAGGTGTGGCCCGCCGGGTCACCCCAGGCGGCAACGGCGCTGACACCGCGCGCCGACGTGGTGGAGGAACGGGTCGAGGACGACGGCTCCTTCGCACAGGAGATCGGGCCGCTGCGCGAGTATCGCCGCGAGGTGGCCTCGCAGGCGGACGGCGGCGTCGTCGAGACGATCCGCTACCGGTTGAGCATCCCGTGGTTCGGCTGGCTGTTCGCGCTGCCCATGCGGCGGGCGCTGCGGCACCGCCGGCCGGAAGGTGCGCGCAGCCCGTGGTGGGCACCGCCAGACCGGCTGGACGAACGCCAGGTCCGCACGCTCGCACTGCTGGCCGTCGCCTCGTGCAGCGCCACGTTCGCCAACACCCTGTTCACCCAGACGGCGAACTTCGCCGCCGACAGCTTCCACGTGGGCAGCGGCGGTCAGGGCAACGCCGGTGCGATCGTGCGGCTGGGCGTGCTGATCGCGCTGCCGTTCGCGGTGCTGGCCGACCGTGTGGGCCGGCGGCGCACCATCATCCTGCTGGCCTGGCTCACCCCCATCTTCTGCGCGCTCGGCGCGGCGGCCCCCACGTTCCCGCTCCTGGTGGCCTCGCAGACCATCGGCCGGCCGCTGGGCATCGCCCTCGCCCTGCTGGCCGGCGTGGCTGCCGCCGAGGACATGCCGCGCAACAGCCGCGCCTACGCCGTCAGCGTGCTCGCAATGTCTGCCGGGCTGGGCGCCGGCGTGGCGGTGGGCGGGTTGAAGCTGGCCGACCTGGGCACCGAGGGCTGGCGGCTGGTGTACCTGCTGTCGCTGATCTGGCTGCCGATCGCGGTCAGCCTCAGCCGGCACCTGCGCGAGACCCGCCGCTTCGAGACCGTGCACCCGATGGCGCCCACCATGGATCGTCGCCGCCTGCTGATGATCGCGATGGTCGCCCTCACGGCCAATCTGTTCGTGGCGCCCACCTCGTTCTTCCAGAACCGCTACCTCGACGACATCCGCGGCTACAGCGGCGGCGGCATCGCCCTGTTCACGCTCAGCACCGGTACGCCGGCGTCGATCGGGCTGATCCTCGGCGGGCAGTTGGCCGACAGCATCGGCCGACGACGCCTGATCACGGTGTGCACGCCGATCTCCACGCTCTGCGTCGTCGGTGCATTCTTCGCGAGCGGCCCCGTGATGTGGGCCCTGTCGCTCACCGGTGGGTTCACCGCAGCCATGGCCTATCCGGCGTTCGCGGTGTATCGCACCGAGCTGTTCCCCACCGGCAATCGCGGTTCGGCCAACGGCATCATCACCGCCACCGCCCTGCTCAGCGGCAGCGTCGGCATCGTGATCGTCGGCCACTTCCACGATGCGGGCACCAGCTTCGGCACTCTGATGGCCGTGATGGCCGTGGGTCAATTGCTGGCCGCCTACATCGCCGTGCGGTTCTACCCCGAGACCGCCCACCTGCAGCTGGAGCAGCTCAACCCCGGCGACCCGGTCATCGCCGAACACTGACGTTCACCTCGGTCGGCGCCGCTCCGCACGGACGGTCCCGAATGGCCGAACCGATCCGCAGCAGTCGGGACACTCTTGGTTCCGTTCGTGACAACCTCGGTTGCGCTGCTCCGGTCAGCGCGCAACCAAAGTTGTCACCGGCGGGAACACACCATGTCGTCGGTGCCTCGGAGCGCCCGCGGCCAGCCAGTACGACCGAGACCTGACGGGCTCACCAGAACACCGGATCACCGGACTCGAACTCGGCACGTCGACGAACGTCAGCGGCCTGCTCGGCGAGGTCGGTCGCCTGTCGCTCCCACGGCGTCCTTCCGCGCGTGTGCGGTGGCAGCGGCCCCATCAATGGCGCCAGCGACTCGAACCGCTTCCGGGCGCCCTGCCGCGACACACCCAACAGGCGGCCGATCCTGGCCCAGTCGTACCCCTCCGCTCGGGCCAGGCGGACGGCTCGGACCAGCAGCCAGTCCAGCTCGTCCTCCAACGCTTTCACCGACGCCAACGCCAGCCGCGGGTTCGACCCGCCCGCATCCGCGACCAACTGGCGCACCTGGTGCATGCGACGACCTCCTGCACACTCGAATCACTCGTGACCGGGGGAAGCTGTCCCGCCGCACGCTACCGACCTTTGGCCCTGCCAGGTCGGTCGCCGAGGTTCGTACCGTGAAGCCATGGAGATGAACGAATTCCAGTCCCGCGCGGCCGCCATCGTGCAGGACGGCAGACTCGGGTACGACCAGAAGGTCCGTCGTCTCGCCGGCCTGGCCACCGACGCCCTGCCCTACCCCGAAATCTCGGCCGAGTGCGCCGAAGCGCTGCACAAACGGGTGATCTGCGACCTGTTCGAGGGCAATGCGCCGTACACCGCCCGCTACATCCTCCCCGACTACGAGAAGGCCGTCCGTCAGGGCCTGGTGCACCTGGAGATGCCGCCGCCCACCGACCTCGACGACGCACTGGCGTTCCTGCAGGTCATGTACACGCATGTCCCCAGCGTGACCACCTACCCGGTGTACCTGGGCGACCTGGACAAGGTGCTCGCCCCGTTCGTGGACGACACGATCAGCGATGCCCAGCTCGACGCGAAGCTGCGCCGCTTCTGGATCGGCATCGACCGCATGCTGCCCGACGCGTTCGTGCACCTCGACCTCGGCCCGCACGACAGCCGCATCACCCGCTCGATCTTCCGGGTGGAGCGCAGCCTGCGGCAGGCGGTCCCGAACATCACGCTCAAGGTCGACCCCGTCCTCACGCCCGACGACCTGATCGAGGACGCGGTACGCACCGTCTTCGAGACCGGCAAACCGCACTTCGTGAACCACCCGATGATGGTCGGCGACCACGGCGAACGCTACGCGGCCGTCAGCTGCTACAACTCGCTGAAGATCGGCGGCGGCGCCCACACGCTCGTCCGCCTGAACCTGAAGGAGGTCGCGCTGCGCCACCGCGGCTCGGCCGACGACTTCCTCGCCACCACCCTCCCCCACTACGTGGAGTTGACCGCGGAGCTGGTCGAGGCCCGCATCCGCTCGCTGGTCGAGCAGCAGCGCTTCTTCGAGACGCACTGGCTGGCCACCGAGGGTCTGATCGACATCGATCGCTTCTCCGCGATGTTCGGCATCTTCGGTCTCGCCGAATGCGTGAACCTGCTGATGGCCTACGAGGGCCGCGACCGCGACGGCGAGGGCCGCTACGGCCACGACGCCGCGGCCGATGCGCTGTCGCAACTGGTGGTGCAACGGGTGGCGGCGCTCGTCGCCGAACGGCCGATCCCCTACTGCGAGGGCGGCGGCGGCTTCGCCTACCTGCACAGCCAGAGTGGCATCGACCTCGACGACCATGTCACCGCCGGTACCCGCATTCCCGTCGGCGACGAGCCCGGCATGCTGGAGCACATCTCGACCTGCGCCCCGCATCACCGCTACTTCGCGGCCGGCATCAGCGACATCTTCCATGTCGACGAGACCGCGGTCCGCAACCCGCAGGCCGTCGTCGACGTCATCCGCGGCGCCTTCGCCACCGGCATGCGCGACTTCACGTTCAACCTCGACAGCAACGAGTTCGTGCGCATCACCGGCTATCTCGTGCGCAAGAGCGACCTGCTGGCGATCGCCGTCGGCGAAGGTGCCCGCCACAGCAGCGACTACCTCGCGGCCGGCAGCGAGAACGCCTACCACCTCACTCAGCGGGCCGTGAAGCGCGTCGGCTGCCACGAGATGGCCCCTCGCGGGTAGACGATGCAGACCCGCGGGCTGGTTGCCGACACGATCACGTTCAGCAATGTCGACGGGCCGGGCAACCGGTTCGTGGTGTTCCTGCAGGGGTGCAACTTCGACTGCGTCGCCTGCCACAACCCGCAGACCATTCCCGGTCACGCGTTCGAGGGTGACCATGCACCGACGCGCCGATCGGTGGACGACCTGCTCGTAGCCATTCGCCGGGCCGCGCCGTTCCTGTCCGGCATCACCGTGTCCGGTGGCGAGGCCACGCAGCAGGCCGGTTTCGTGCACGAGTTGTTCGCCGCGATCAAGGCCGATGCCGTCCTGCAGCGCCTGACCTGTTTCGTCGACTCGAACGGCGCGTGCAGCGCGGCCACATGGACCGACCTCGCGGCCGTGATGGACGGGGCGATGATCGACCTCAAGTGCCTGGACCCGCAGATCCATCAGCAGATGACCGGCCAGCCGAACGACGAGGTGCTGGCCAGCATTCGCCAGCTGCAGCAGCTCGGCCGGCTGTACGAGGTCCGCCTGCTGCTGCTCGCCGGCGTCAACGACGACCCGGCGCTGCTGCGGTGCACCGCCGAGTGGTTGGCGGCGATCGACCCGCACATGCGAGTGAAGGTCATCGGCTTCCGCCGCCATGGCGCCCGCCCGCACACACCCGAACTGGCCGAGCCGACGCCGGCAGCGTTGCAGGCTGCGGCCGACCTCTTGCGCGAAGTCGGCGACTTCGATGTCTGCGTCATCTGAGGTGAGCTCGCCCGGCCGCGGTCGCGGGAACCGAACGGTCGCTTAGGATCACCGGATGGAGCGCGACCCGGGCACGCGCCGCCGCCACCTGGCTGCAGCGGCCGCTGCGCTGGTGCTGCTGAGCGCCAGCGCTGGCCCCGACCGCGCCACCGGCCCGGGCGTGTCGGCGGTCAGCATCGATG
>Ga0209023_10008088_pt1 | contig 10629 bp, 12 predicted proteins | sample LakOneMetagenome_FD_187468 | JGI IMG/M metagenome (GOLD analysis project Ga0209023, IMG submission 187468) | Freshwater and sediment microbial communities from Lake Erie, Canada (SPAdes) (version 2) | ecosystem: Environmental > Aquatic > Freshwater > Lentic | place: Lake Erie, Canada...
AATTTCAGATAGTTAAGTGATGTCGATATCTCGGTTGCTATCTTCTGAAAACCTTCAGCGAACAAGTAAGGATTATTGAGCACTTCACTATCAGAATTCTCGCCCGGAGGAGCTACTATCTGGAACCTGATAGCCATATAAACAGCTATCACCGCTATAAACGGCAAGAATGTAAGAATGCTCTTCTTTAGCGAATAATTTCTGAAAATATAAAAAGACAATGGGAGCAATGCTATAAGAGTGATGGCATATTCCTTAGACAAAAAAGCAAGGAAATAACTGAGCATTGCACCCACTAAATACTTCTTTACCTTTTTATCCTCTTCATACTTAAAAGCAAAAATAAATGTCATGCACATGAACATTAGCGACATGATCTCGTCACGGCTTTTCACATTGGCTACTACTTCAGTATGTATAGGGTGTATGGTGAAAATAAGCGCAGCAATAAAAGCCATCATGGGCTGGCCGGCAAAGACTATATAACGTAGAAAATAAAGCAGCACAATAAGAGAACCGATGTACCACAATACATTAAGCACATGCCTGACATGCATATGACTGATCAGCTTTTCTTCCTGTTTTCCTCTCACTCCATAGGAAGTGTTTTCTTTCATCACACTGTCCACGATATTGGCAGGAATAGGACCCAGGAATTGCTGCTCGATTGCGAAAGTAACAATTGATAAAGGCCTGTAACGTCCGCCTGACAACTGATTCGTAGTATTGAGCTGTTTGTAATAACTATCGTATGCGTCCTTCGTAAGGATATCTGAAATACCTGCAAATCCTTCCTGAACGTACTCATTTTTCACGATCACAATACCATCGTCATGAGCATATTCATTAGAAAAACTACTGAAATAAAACACCAATGCCAAAACAGAAATAATGATTGCCTGTACTTTAAAATTGAATATCGATAAGGGCATTTTAGTCTCCTTAACCGCAGTTGTTTCCTGCACAGGTACAGCAGGAGCGCTATTAGTTATTTCTGATGGGCTTGACTTTTGTTTTTTGGCCATTGTGATCGTATGATATCCAAAAATTGCTATTTACAATCCTGAAAATAATTTATTTACAACCTGTAAAATCCTCTATCACCTGCATTAATTCAGCAGTTGCTTTGTCGAGGTCTTCATTAATTACTATTTTATCGAACTGTGGTGCAAAAGTAAGTTCAAATGCCGCCTTAGTTACCCGTTCTTCTATACTATGCTCATTTTCAGTACCACGCGAACGAAGCCTTTCACGCAACACTTCCAACGACGGTGCTTCAATAAAAATAGTAATGCAGTTCTCAGGAAATTTGTCCCTTATGGCCAGTGCACCCTTTACGTCAATATCGACCAATGGTGAACGGCCTGAATCCCAGATACGCTGTAATTCAGACTTTAAAGTACCGTAATACTTACCGGTGTAGACCATCTCCCACTCCACAAAAGCATCCTCTTTTATCAATTGCTGAAAATCATCTTCCTGGTAGAAGTAATAATCTTTGGAATGCGTCTCCCCTACCCTTGGGTTACGTGTACATGCAGATATAGAAAACCCTAAATGGGGACATGCGTTCAATAAGCGTTTCACCAGGGTGGTTTTTCCTGACCCTGATGGTGCTGTTATCACAATTATTTTTCCTGTTGTCAATGGTTGATAATTATTTGCGAATTAACCAAAAAAAAAGGGATTTTGCTAATCGGCCGAGTTAATAAGTAAATTATATTTAATGAATTGACACTCCATTTGCAGGCAAGCACTGGCCCAAACCCGTGATTGATCACTCATGGCTTCACCGGCTGCAAATTCAGTTCCTTTGCCTTATTAACTAATAGTTCGTAGGCTGCGTCATAGTTGTTTGGAATGATGCCGTCGAGAATTGCTTCCCTTACGGTTGTCTTAAGAATACCTACCTCTCGGGAAGGAGTAAGATTGAATAGCTGCATGATCTGGTCACCGGATATAGGTGGCTGCCAGTTGCGTATCTTATCGCTTTCTTCTACCTCTTTCAATCTTTGTTTTACTATTTCAAAGTTTTCGAGATATCGTTTTACTTTTTGCTTGTTCTTCGAGGTTATATCACTTTCGCAAAGTATCATCAGATCTTCGAGTTCCTCTCCAGCATCAAACAGCAAGCGGCGCATGGCCGAGTCTGTGATATCTTCTTTTGTAAGGCTGATGGGCCTTAAATGCAGCAACACAAGCTTTGCCACATACTTCATTTTCTCGTTCTGCGGCAGCTTTAGTTGCTTGAAAATGCGTGGCACCATACGCTCCCCTACTACCTCATGACCATGAAATGTCCAGCCGTGTTCTTCCTCAAAACGCTTTGTAGCAGGCTTGGCTATATCATGCAGCAAGGCGGCCCAGCGCAACCAAAGGTCTTCGCTCTTGGATGCCGTATTATCAATAACCTGCAGCGTATGATAGAAATTATCTTTATGCCCTTTGCCCTCAATTATCTCAACGCCGGATAAGTCTGTGAACTGAGGGAAGAACTCTTTCAGCAAGCCACTACGGAACAGAAGATCAAGGCCCACAGAGGGCTTTGGCGTCATCATAATTTGATTCAGCTCATCGGTTATCCGTTCCTGTGAAACTATTTTGATGCGTTCTTTATTCCTGCTGATCGCTTCAAAAACATCATCAACAATAGTAAAGCCGAGTTGGGTGGCAAAACGAATAGCGCGCATCATGCGCAGCGGATCGTCAGAAAAAGTAATGTCGGGACCAAGAGGTGTTTTAATGATCTTATTGTGCAGGTCCTCTACGCCATTGAACGGATCGATCAGCTTGCCGAAGTTTTCTTTATTCAGTCCAATAGCCAATGCATTGATGGTAAAATCCCTGCGCAGCTGATCATCCTCTATTGTACCCGGTTCTACGGTTGGTTTACGCGAATCAGAAGTATATGATTCTTTCCTGGCGCCCACAAATTCAACATCAAAACCTTCGAAACGGAATTGTGCGGTACCAAATGTTTTAAAAAAATTGACCTGTGGCTTTCCCGGCAACGTGGCCGCAATAGCCTGAGCCAGCTCGATACCATCTCCAGTACATACAATATCAACATCCTTTGTAGGGCGGTCCAGCAGCTTATCGCGCACAAAACCGCCTACAATGTAACAGCTGACACCAAGAGCATCAGCTACCTCTCCGACACGTGTAAATAATTTAAGTTCTTGTTGTGAACAAGCAATTTCCATATTGCTGCAAAGCTATGATAGTAGAGGGAATTATTCGAACGGCTTTATCCAACTAATTGTGTTCATTTCCCTCAAAGTATTATCCTCTTAATACATCAAGGCTGCCATCGTCTTTGATCCTCACCAATCTTGATGAAGAACGTACAGTATTATCATCCTGCCTGTACTTAACTACATAATCTGAATTATCAACTATGGCAGCATCTACCATAGTGTATATGGATGGCGTTGCATGCCCGCTGATGTTGGCAGAAGTGGACACAATGGGTTTACGGAATCTCTTTATTAATGCTTTACAAAACGGGTCAGTAGTAACTCTGATAGCGATGCTGCCGTCATTATTCACAACGTTGGACGGAAAACCCAAGCCATTTTCGTAGATCACGGTGGTAGGTGTTTCAAAGCTTTCAATAATAGCAATAATATCAGGATGAGGAGCAGCTACATACTGCAATACATCACGCGCTTCTGCAAGTAGTATGATCATGCTTTTTTCTTTCGGGCGCTGCTTCAGGACAAATATCTTTTCTACTGCATTCGCATTCAACGCGTCGCATCCCAATCCCCATACAGTGTCGGTGGGATACAGTATCGTACCACCTGACTGTAAAATATTTATGCAGTTTTTTATATCGCTTTCGAAGTCCACCATAATAGCTGATCATTTGTTATTTCCATTGCGCACCTAAAGTGCCCTTCTGGACATGCCTTGTGGCCATGCAGCCCGCAGGGCCTGCAATACAGCCGTTCCTTTATTTCCACTACCTTACTATTCGCACGCAATGGGCCAAAGCCGAATGCAGGGACGGTGGAGCAATAAACAGCAGTCACCGGCGCATTCACTGCAGACGCAAAATGTAATGGAGCAGAATCGTTTGCATAGTTCATATCAGCCCCCTTCATTAGCGCTGCAGATGCCAGGTAAGTTAGTTTTCCGCAAAGGTTTGTGACCTGCTTATGTAAAGACCTGCCTGCAATACTATCTCCCAGCTCTTTATCACCCGGCGCACCCAATAAATAAATACGATAGCCGGCAGGCAATACATTGATGAGTTCTATCCATTTCTCAGCAGGAAACTGCTTAGTGTACCAAACCGAAGAAGGAGCAATACATATATATGGTTTAGCTGTGTATTGCTGTATACCTATTTCATCTGCGTCTGCAGGATATAAAGCAGGTAATGCTGCATCTTTGTCGGTAATGTCAGCTATAAGTAGTTGATTTCGTTCTACCTCATGGATATATGTCGTGCTATATGGTTCTGCGATAATATGCTTCACCTTTTTTGTATAACAGAAAGAAAAAGGATTTTTATCAAACCCGGCTTTGTACTTTGCCCCTGACAGAAATGTGACCAGGCCAGAAGCAGCAAACCGATGAACATTGATCACATGAGTATACTTTTCCTTCCATACCTGCATCGCAATTTTCAGCAGGTTCCTTTGCTTATTTTCCTTCTTATCCCAGACAAGCAAATTTCCAATATATGGATGCCCATGCAGCAATCCCTCATTGCCTTTTCTAACCAGAAAGTCGATCCGCGCATCAGGATACTTGCCATGTAGTTTTTCTACAAGAGCGGTGGCGAGCACAACATCTCCTGTAAAAGCAGTCTGTATAACTAGAAGTTTAAGCATTTAATTGGCAAAACTACAATTGTATAGGCTTTTGGAAGGTTTTAACAAGAAAAAATACAGATTTTAATTTTTTGGTCCTAAATTTGTTTATACAACAGTATCAAAGCAAAATTATATAAAATGAAAAAAGTTATCCTTTCATTGGGTTTATTGCTATTGTCTGCGGGCGTCACTATGGCTCAAGGTAAAAAGCATAAAAAGGATGGAGAAAAAAGTGATAAGCAGCAGACTATAACAACTGCTACTCCTGCTGCGGCTACCAGTGCACCGGCTACAAACCTTTCTGCCGACAATATGGCATTCAAGAGTGAAACGCATGAATTTGGCACTGTGGCAGAAGGACCGGATGCAACTTGTGAATTTTTCTTCACCAATACAGGTAAAGAGCCAATCATAATTCAAAAGGCGCAACCTTCCTGCGGATGTACCGTTCCTTCATTTTCCAGTGAACCAGTACCTCCGGGAGCAACCGGTAAGATCAGCGTAGCTTATCATACCAAGGGCAAACCTAACCCATTTACCAAGACTATTTCCGTAGTATCTAACGCAGGTACTAAAGTACTGACCATAAAGGGCAATGTAGAAAAAGCACCTACAAGTTCAGTACCTGAAAGCAGTTCTATGTTAAAAACCAATTAATCAATCAATTTCAAAACAATAAACAATTCTAACAACAAAAATTTATGAAAAAGGTATTCATCACACTTTTCTGCCTTGCTATAAGCGCAGCTGCTGTAAAAGCACAGGACAACAAAACAGCTGCAGGATCTGCAGCACTTGCACCGGCGGTTGCTGCTCCGGCACCGCAGGCGGCACCTACTACACCACCAGTTGACCCTAACGCCGGCAAGTTCAAATTTAATGAAGAAACTCACGATTTCGGTACAGTACCGGAAGGGCCATTGGCTGAATATGATTTCGAATTCAAGAATACAGGCAAGAGCCCGATCGTAATTACGGATGCACACGGTTCATGTGGCTGCACAGTGCCAACATGGCCACACGAGCCTATTATGCCTAAAAAATCGGCTAAAATACACGTAGCATATACTACTAACGGCCGCCAGGGTATGATCAATAAAGACGTTATCATTAACTCTAACGCACAGCAGAACCCAATGAGGTTGCACATTACAGGTAATGTAACTCCAAAGCCAGCTGATACTAAACCTGCTGCAGCACCGGCAGTAGCACCAGCGGGTCACTAATAACAAGCGTTAAAACATACTTAAAATGGTTGGCTTCTGCCAACCATTTTAGAATACACCAAGTCTTAGATAACAAACAACTTTTATGAAAAAACTATTCATTCCTTTATTCTGCCTGCTGATAGCATTATGCACACAAGTAAGCGCTCAAAACAAAGGTGCGCAGTTCAAATTTGATGGTGGCGATGTCCATGATTTCGGTGTTGTGAAAAGAGGACCGACTGCATTTCACAAATTTGAATTCACGAATGCGGGCACTGAGCCGATCATAGTAACAGATGTTACTCCTTCATGCGGCTGCACTAACGTAGACTGGAGCAGGAATCCTGTATTACCAGGACAAAAAGGATTTATTCAGTTGAGCTTAAAGACCGAGGAACAACATGGCGTCTTCAACAAAGAAGTGTACATCCGCTCGAATGCTTATGTGCCGAATGGTGAAAAACGCTACACCCTTTACATAAAAGGCAATGCGGTTGATGATGATTCAAAAAGCACAGAATCTAAAAAGAAGTAATCGACATTATATTCTCAAAAAGAGTAAGGCTGCCCAATTGCAGCCTTACTCTTTTAACTTAACGAAAATAGGTTTTATCCTTTATTGCTCTTGCCTTGCAGCATGGGTACGAATGAGAAATCGCCCATCTCCTCTTCCTGCAGATTGCCATTCATGTCTTTTGTAATACGCAGCATTTTTTGCTTTTCATCTTCCCCTACCGGTATCACCATGATACCTCCGGGCTTCAATTGCTCCAGTAGCTTCGGTGGTACGAATGGAGCGCCGCATGTGATCAGTATCTTATCGAATGGTGCAAAAGATGGCAACCCTTCAAAACCGTCACCAAAAAAGCGCTTGATGTTCCCATATTTTTTTAGGAAGAAGAACTGGCCTACGTGGTCATATAACTCGCGCTGACGTTCTATGGTATACAGGGTGATCCCCATTTCAGCAAGCACACACGCCTGATATGCACTGCCCGTTCCTATCTCCAGTACTTTGTCAAATTTTTTAAGCTGCAGCAAATGTGTCTGGCTGGCAACTGTATAAGGCATTGATATGGTCTGGTTGGCAACTATAGGAAATGCCCTGTCCTCATATGCCTGTCGCTCAAAGGCGGGGTCAAGAAAAAAATGTCTAGGTACTGCACCTATCGCTGCGAGTACACGCTCGTCTGTTATCCCTCTATCTCTCAATACCTGCACCAGCTGCTTCCTTAGCCCCTTCTGCAGATAATTATCTTCTCTCGTCTTACTGTGCAACATATTGCAAAGGTAGCCTGTAATAGCAAAAATAAAAGCGGAAATTAACCTGCAATATTTATACCGAGTTGCTTCATTACATTATTGGCGATCCTATCATAACGTATCCCCTGATAAAATGATCAGCGACATAAATGATATACCGGTAAAACACGGAGCGAAACCCGAAAGCATGTTTTTTGAAAAGTAATCGTTAAGCGCTTTAACTCTTATTACATTTCTTCGTTAAATCAGCGTTAAACCGTATCTTGCTCCTCGTACTGACTGGCATAGCATTAGTACATTTGCTTATTCATGAAGAAAGTTTTTCCATTAATAGTTGTCCTTATTTCACTGTCAGTAGTAGGCATTTTGTTCATCCAGATGTCATGGATCAACAATGCCATAAAGCTGAAGCACCAGGAGTTTTTAAGGTCGGTAAATATTTCATTAAGAGGGTCGGTTGATGCGATACAGAACCAGTTTTTATCTAAGCAGACCGTTCAGTATGTAACAAAAAAAGACAGGCAATTCTATCTCGAGCAGAACTTCACTACACAAAGTTGGTTCACCCAGGATGAATTACACGATATCATTCAAGGCGTTCTGAAAGAGAACAATATCAAAGTACCTTTTGAATTCAGCATCCTGAATATGTATAAAAACCCGGTTTTCGTTTCCGATGGGTTTCATCTTGAGGATATGGAAACTGCATTTCCGATAGGGCTGGCTACCGATAATGATGCCATGAACCAGGAAACACTCTACCTGTCCATACACGAAGATAAAAACGCTGTAGTGCGGCAAATGTGGTGGATCATTATGGCCTCTATAATTTTTACTATCATCATCATTTCTGCGTTCATAGTTACCGTCCGCACACTGTTCAACCAGAAAAAGATATCAGAGATCAAGTCTGACTTCATTAACAACATGACGCATGAGTTGAAAACTCCCCTGGCCACAATTTCCCTTGCCATTGACGCCCTTACAAACGAAAAGGTGATACATGATGCCGAGAAGGTAAAGATATACAGCAGCATGATCAAGGAAGAGAATAAGCGTATGAACAAGCAGGTAGAAAAAATCCTACAAGCTGCACGGCTTGAACGTGAAGAGATCAAGCTTACGCTTCAGAAGCTGGATGCGCATCAGATCATCAATAAAGTAGCAGACAACCTTGCATTACAGATACAGGAAAGAAATGGCACACTTACGCTTAGACTAAGCGCCACTAATCCAATGATAGATGCCGATGAAGTTCACTTTTCGAACATCATCTTCAACCTGCTGGACAATGCTATGAAATATTCAGCCGGTGCGCCCCATATAGAGCTGGAAACATTCTCTCACGGCAATGGCATGATCTCCATAAAAGTGAAGGACAATGGAATAGGCATGGACAAAGAAACGCAGGCGCGTATTTTCGAAAAATTCTATCGTGCACATACCGGCAACCTACATAATGTGAAAGGCTTCGGACTTGGACTCAGTTATGTAAAAGCAATCGTAGATGCACATGAAGGCCGTATAAAAGTAGAAAGCGCTCCCGGCAAGGGAAGCGCCTTCACAATTACTTTGCCTCAGCAGGCTTAAACAATTATATTGCTGTACACAACCCTTTAATAACCGCACCCAAGCGTACTGCATCGTATATACGTGGCTCATCGGCTCCATGCTCTTTTACAGAAGCTTCATGGGATACTACACAACGCTCGCAACCATTCACTGCTGATACAACAAGACTCATCAATTCAAACAAGCCCTTGCCCATTACCGGATTCATCAGTACACTCATGCGCAGTCCTGCCGGTTGTTTGTTATAAAACTCCACATCATGCATATAATGGCGGAAACGATAAAAGATATTGTTCACCCCCATTATAGACGCACAGGCATGGGTCTCTCCTATCTCTTCATCAGTAGCACCTTCCTTCTTAGACAGGTTTTCGAATGCCACTGTAAGCTCATTATGCCTCTGCGTTATTGCCACAGAAAGAGCAAGCATGTATGCCTCTTTCTTCGAAAGATTCTTGCTGCCCAGCGTAGTAGATACATTCAGCTTCAGGTCCTTCAGGTAGCGGCTGTTAGCAGTCGCGAGGCTTTTAAGACTTGTACTCACATGGCCCGGATCCAGGCCCAGATCCTGTAATAAACTTTCTACTGTTTCATTATTTATCGGTGCACTCATGATCTAATATTTTTTTGAAGAATTCTATTAAAAAAACGTCCTGCAATTTTCAACTGCAGGACGTTTCTATTGATTACTTGTTAATCTCTCAAACCTATCCTACAGGCGCTACCAGTGTTTCCTCACCCTTCTCCCAGTTACATGGGCACAGTTCGTCTGTCTGCAATGCATCGAGTACACGTAGCACTTCATCTACATTACGACCCACACTCAGGTCATTGATACATACCCAGCGCACTATGCCTTCCGGGTCAATTATGTAAGTAGCACGATATGCTACTTTCTCATCTGCAGACAATATACCCAGCTCTTCTGCAAGGCTTTTTGATGTGTCAGCTATCATAGGGAAACGCAGGTCACGCAGATCTTTATGGTCTTTGCGCCATGCATGGTGCACATATTCATTATCAGTAGAAGCACCAAGCAGGACTGTTTCGCGGTCTGTGAAATTTGTATAATTCTTATTGAACTCAGCTATTTCGGTAGGACAAACAAAAGTGAAATCCTTCGGCCACCAGAACATTACTGCCCACTTGCCATCAATGTCTTTGTTGCTTATGTCTTTAAATTCCTTTCCCTTCTCAATGGACACTACGGATTTCTTATTGAACTCCGGGAATTTCTCTCCTACTGTAATAAATGTGTTTGCCATAACTTGTTTTAATTTTAATAATTTATAGTGCAAATATCGGCATTAAAGGACAGATATAGCTGACTGCCGTCATTGTGTTTGACTATTAAAGAATAGGAGATTTCAATCACTTCTTACCGTCAATTAAGTGATATTCCCGGGAGTGTGGCAGGCAAAGTGTTATGGAATAATAACGGGTGACAAGACACGTCTGTAAAATACTGGTACAGTGGAAATGCAAGCACCATTTCCATAGCTTCCTGTTCATCTTCTGAATTGATAACAGCCCAGATCATGTTCCTGTGAACAGACACGCTATACGATAGTATGCGTCCTTCAGCAAATAGCTTATTGATGTGCTCCCTGTGAAAAGGAACAACCGCTGCAAGATCATCTGAAAACTCAGAAAGCTCTAACTGGAATAAATAGGCTGCCATTGCAATAATGGTTATAAAGGACTATCGCAATAAGGTCACATTGCCTTGTTTCTTAATCTCCTTACCGCTTATACAGAATGCA
>Ga0209023_10008089_pt1 | contig 10629 bp, 11 predicted proteins | sample LakOneMetagenome_FD_187468 | JGI IMG/M metagenome (GOLD analysis project Ga0209023, IMG submission 187468) | Freshwater and sediment microbial communities from Lake Erie, Canada (SPAdes) (version 2) | ecosystem: Environmental > Aquatic > Freshwater > Lentic | place: Lake Erie, Canada...
CGCTCACGAAACACGGCGGAGGTACGTGAGCGATGTGCAGACTACTCGATCGCGATCGGTGCATGGCCGCCGATCATGAGGCGCGTATGGCTGAACAGCACATAGCGGTCTATGGAATCTACCCGAGCACGCCTGAGGCCGAGCACGGCGTGGATGCGCTCATGATGGAGGGCGTTCCTGCCCGCGACATCTCGGTGATCCTCTCCGATGCCGAGGGCGGGCGGGGCCTCGCGCACGAGAAGCACACGAAGGCTCCCGAGGGCGCGACGGTCGGCGGCGTCACCGGAGGCGCCGTAGGCGGCACTCTCGGACTGCTTGCCGGTCTCGGCTCGATCGCCATTCCCGGCGTCGGTCCATTGATTGCGGCGGGCCCGATCATGGCGGCACTTGCCGGTCTTGGCGCCGGTGGCACACTCGGCGGCATCGTCGGCGCCCTGGTAGGTGTGGGTATGCCCGAGTACGAGGCGCGCCGCTATGACGGCCGACTGAAGACCGGCGGCATCCTGCTGTCGGTGCACTGTGGATCGTCCATCGACATTCAGAAGGCGAAGAGCGTGCTCGAGCGGACCGGCGCATCGGACATCTCGTCGCAGGCTGAAACGCCGCCCGAGCGTCCGCCACTCAGTTCAGATATCCCGATGTGAGCACAGAACGCGGTCGCACGACAGACCGACGGAGGCTTCAGCATGGCGACTCAGATTTCGCGTGAACGGTTGATCGCACTCTTGAATGAAGACCTGGCGCGCGAATACCAGGCGATCATCGCCTACGTGGTGTACTCACAGGTGCTCAAAGGTCCCGAGTACATGTCGATTGCCAAGGAGCTCGAGACCCACGCGGGCCAGGAACTGGACCACGCGCTACGGCTGTCGAAACACATCGACTATCTCGGCGGCACGCCGGCCATCGCTCCCAAGCCTGTGAAGGCCCCGGGTGATGCGAAGCAGATGCTGCGGGCCGATCTCGACAACGAGAACGAGACCGTGCGCAACTACCGCGAGCGCGTTCGTCAGTGCGAGGCACTATCGGAGTACGCGATTGCCGAGGACATCCGCGAGATTCTGCGAGAGGAGCAGGAGCACCAGATCGACCTCGCGACGGCGCTCGGCGAGAACGTGCCTGTGATGTCCGAGCCCGTGCACGAGTAAGACGATCGCTCTGCCTGCAGTCGGGTCGAATCTGCAGTACGATCTCCTGACATGTCGAAGGCTCCCGAGGGCTCGGGGCACAACTCTTTCGACGCTGGGGCTTCCGTGGATTCGCCGACTGCACAACCTGCCGACCCGACACGGTGTCCGCTGTGCCACAACGACAATGCCTGCGGTGTCGCCCGGGGTGACCAGACCTGCTGGTGCTTTTCGGCGACGATTCCTGACGCAGCGCGTGCACGCATACCAGCGGAGGCGCGGGGCGTGGCGTGCCTGTGCGAGCAGTGCGCCACCGGCCAGCGCAAGGTCGCCGAGGGCAAGCCAACGTCGAGCGTCCCCACAACTGGCTGACCAGGTCACCGCTCACTCTGTCGTCTGACGTCGAGGCGGCGACGGCGCGTCGAACGACACGAGTGCCGCCGCATTCACCGCCGACAGGCGACCCGTTAGCATGCGACGGACAACGACGGCCTCCAGTGTGTTGAGTCCGTCCGCACAGACCACCTCGGCTCCCGTCATGATCCGAAGACGCGCACGGTCGGCACCAGACGACGCGAGGAGACGCCTCCGAAGACGTCGCGCCACTCTGCGGTCGGTGGACTGCAAGACGACGAGAACGCGTTGGCCGCGCTGAAGAGCGCCGACGGCTGCAGCGCGCGTCGCGGTGGTGTCTTCCTCGATGACAAGGTCGACGGTCCCGATCACTCAGTGCGCCTGGTGGGCGGGGGTTCGCGCATACCTATGGGACCACTCAGCGTCCGCAAGAACGCTTCGAGTTGTCGCAACTCCACCGGTTTCAGCCGCAGGGGCCCCAGGTCGCTGTGGCCCGTCATCGCGGCTGGCGCACGATTGTAGTGATCGAGGACCTCGGCAAGCGTGCCGAACTGCCCGGCGTCCATGTAGGGCGCGCGCTCGGCCACGTTCCGCAGTGACGGAACCTTGTAGGCGCGATCGAGCGTCTGTGCGTCGGTGACGATGAACTCGAGCTCTGAACATCGTTCTCGCGCGTCGCTCCACCGGCTCCGACAATTGAATTCGTCGTTGAGCACTCCCGTCGCGCCGGTCAGACGCCCGTGGTCAACCATGAGTTCCGGCCGCGGCCGCACGCCCGTGTTGTGAAACTCGTTGCTGGTGAACAGTGGACCGCTGTGGCACTGCGTGCAGTTCGCCCTGCCGATGAACAACCGCAGGCCGGAGACCTCTTCATCTGTGAGAATGCCAGTCTCCGACTGTGGTCGCGTCAACGAGGCGACGTACGCGTCGAAGCGAGATGCCCCGAACGCAAGTCGCCGCTCGTAAGCCGCGATTGCCTTTCCGATGTTCACGAACACTCGGGTCACGTCGTCGCGCTGCGTGTTGCTCAGCCCGTTCCACACCGCCGCGGCCTCCAGGTCCGGAACAGGACCTGCCGAGCGAGGCACGCGCGACAGATCCGGCAGAGCGCCGAATATCTGTTCGTAGTCACGCGCGTAGACGTCCGCGACAACATGCGCGTACTGCGCGCGCGTGCCGCCGTGCTCGACCGGACTCTCCAGCGGACCGAGTGCCTGCGCCCACAGACTGTCCTTCCGGCCATCCCAGAACAGGAACGGCGAGTGCGCCAGGCCGACGATCGGCATGGTGCGACGGGTGGTCGTGCCCACGCCAGTCGCCAGCGGCGTTCCGTCCTGGAAGGCGCGATCCGGCTGGTGACACGTGCTGCAGGCGACGCGGCCGTTGGAACTCAGTCGTGTCTCGGAGAAGAGCCGCCGTCCGAGGTCGGCGGCCCTCGGATCGTCGGCAACGCGGTTTGTCGGATCTGGAGGCGGCTGATCGAGCTCGGCAAGCGACATCGAACGGAGTTCTTCGAGCTGCGCACTCGTCCAACCTGCGCGGCCCGAGGCCGTGACGGTCGAGAACGTGGCCAACCAGGCCAGAGCGGCTACTGCAAGAATGCGGGTGCTCATGGCTGTGGTCCTGCTCACAGCTCGAGGTTGAACGTCACGCGGTCTTCACCGCGCGAACCCGCAATCGCGACCGTGAACTCCCACCAGCCGCCCATGTTGAAACGCACGCCGTCGATCTCGTAGGCGCCGTCGCCGAGGTATCTGGTCACGCGCGGCCGCGTCGGCAGCCCGTGACCGTGCTGCGGCATCCCACCATCAATCGAGATCTGCGCCTCATCGATGGCGCGTCCGTCGACGTCCCGGATGGTTATGCGAACGGTCTGCATCTGTCGCGGCCGCAAGGGCCTTGCAGGGTCGAGCGTGGCGACGTAGCGGCCTTGCGCTGAGGAGCGTGGCCCCAATCCGAACTCACTTGCCGCCGGCCGCTTCGCGCCGGTGCCGTGGAGCATCATCATTGCGTGGCTGCACGCCGCCAGGCTGAGCGCAACCGCCAGCGTTGCGAGCATGAGTACAGTTCGCTGGACCGTTGAGGGTTCGATACGTTGTGTGCCGTTCACTGCCGTCTCCGAAATGGCAGCGCGGCGATCATCGCCGCGGTGTGATTCGAAGCGTAGCGACCGCGCGGGGGGCGGCGATTGAACGCTCAGGTCGTAGTTCTTGAACGTAGCGGCTGTTGTCTGTATGCAGACCGGCCTCAGGGGACGCGGCGGCGACCCGAACCGGACGGGCCACGAGCGTTGCAAGGAAGGCGTGTGATTGGCGAGGGCATACGGCGAACGTGATCGATCGGGATGTCGCTTCTCCTTCCGGCGACGCTGCGCTTTGCCCGGTGAGCCTCACGCGGTCGGTGGTCGCCCGGCACCGCGTTCAACGACTGATCGAATAGCCGATTCGTTCAACGACATCAGCTGTTCCATCCAATCTCCGCGTGCCGCCCGAGAGACTCCGTTTCGTTGACATGACGTCAACCTCGAAAGGAGCTTCTCATGACGACTCAATCGACCGTCTGCGCATGCTCGACCTGTGTTGGAGCGCCGTGCACATGCGGCTGTCAGCGGCCGGCGCACGTGACGACTGCTTCCTGCCAGCGCGGTGACGTCTTCACCTGCGGCGACACGTGCACCTGCAACAACTGCCAGCACGCGAACGCGCGCGTGCCGGAGCGTCAGTGATGCACGCCAACACTGACGTCCTCGCCGTCGTCGGCAGTGTCTGCCTGGCCCTGGCGCTCATGCTGGCATGGGGTCTGGCAGGGGTTCGGTCATCGCGGTTTGTGAAGCGGTGCGTGCCCAATCCTCAGTACTTGCTGAAGGCGCACCTCGACTTCCTGATGATGACCGGGCTGCTGTTCATCTTCTTCCTGGTGTTCGAGCACCTGCAGCTCACGCCGCCGTTGGCCATCGTCGTCGCGATGAGCGTCGGCTCCATGGGCAACCCGACGGGGTTCCTCGCGCTTGCATTTAAGCCGGACCTTTCACAGAAGCCGTCGTCACCATTCGGCGCGATGATGGTGCTCAGTTTCACAGCCACCACGGTCGGATATGGGGGCGCGGCGTGGTACGTGGCGCACGCCGTCGTTCACACCGCTCGCTAGCCGCACGAGCGTGCGCATCGAGAGCCGCAAATATCAAGGAGTTGCCCATGCTGCCATACGTGATTGGAGTCGTCCTGTCGATCGGTGTCGCCGGGTTCGCCAGGTTGGTGGGATTCGATCGCGATCGCGCGTTCTATCCAGCTGTCCTGATCGTGATTGCGTCGTACTACGTGCTGTTTGCAGCGATGATCGGCTCGGTGACAACCGTATTCCTCGAGTCGGTTGTCATGACGCTGTTCGTGATCGCCGCGGTTGTCGGATTCAGGGGAACCCCATGGATCATCGTTGGTGCGCTGGCGGCGCACGGCATCCAGGATGCCGTGCATGGTCACATCATCGAAAACGCTGGTGTGCCCGCCTGGTGGCCGGCGTGGTGTCTGGCGTATGACGTCGGAGCCGCGGCGGCGCTCACCGTGACCGTGCGTCGTGGAGATGCGGACACCGCGAAGGTGTCAGCATGAAAGCCATCGTCCGGGAGACATACGGACCGCCCGACGTGCTCCACGTGGCGGAGGTTCCCCTGCCGACGCTTCGTGACGGCGACGTGCTGGTGAGAGTGCACGCCGCGTCAGCGAACGCGGGCGACTGGCATCTGCTGCGCGGCACGCCACTTCCGTTTCGTCTCGTGGCCGGGCTCCGCACACCGAAGTTCAAGATCATCGGCACCGACATCGCTGGTCGCGTCGAAGCTGTCGGCCGGAACGTCACCAGGTTTCGTCCCGGCGACGAGGTCTTCGGGGAACTCTCGCGATGTGGCTTCGGTGCGTACGCGGAGTTCGCGGCTGCCCCGGAGCAGGTGCTGGCAGTGAAACCGGCCAACCTGTCGTTCGAGGAAGCGGCGACGTTACCGACGGCGGGCTGCACGGCGCTTCAAGGGCTTCGTAAAGGACGGATACGGCGAGGCCAGCGAGTCCTGATCCACGGCGCCTCCGGCGGCGTCGGCACGTTCGCGATCCAGATTGCCAGGGCATTCGGAACCGAGGTGACCGCCGTCTGCAGCGCACGGAACGTGGACCTCGTGCGTTCGCTCGGCGCGGACCACGTGATCGACTACACCAGGGATGATTTCGCGACGCAACGCCAGCGATACGACCTGATCCTGGCGGCTAACGGAGACCGTTCCATCTGGGATTATCGTCGCGCCCTGACCGCTGACGGTGGCTACGCGATGACTGGCGGCTCGACTCGCCAACTGACCGAGGCTCTGTTGCTGGGACCACTGCTTTCAATGGGCCGGCAACAGTTCGGACACGTGTTGGTGAAGCCCTCCCATGATGACCTGCTGGTGCTGAAGGAACTCTGCGAGGGTGGGAAGGTGCGACCGGTGCTTGACCGCCGCTTCCCGCTGCGCGACGTCGCCTGTGCCGTGCTCTATGTCGAAGGTGGCCATGCGCGCGGCAAGGTCGTCGTGACGACATGACGACACGAGCGGGGTGGCGGCGAACGATCTCTTCTGTGCACTATTGAACAGCGGCAGGGCGTGGGCTCAGGTAAGCTTCCGGGTCGCATGTGCCGTCCGCGTATCAACCCATTGTTCGGCGTCTGCGGCCGACGCCAGCCACACGCGTCATGACCGACGTACATCGACCCGGGACGGAGTGTGTCACATGGCATGGCTAGGAGTCGCGGCCGCGGCTGTCGCGGTGGTGCTGACGATTGTCCGCTTCGCCAGACGACCTGAATCAAGCACCGAGGCGTTGGGAACCGTGAGCCAACGCTGGATCGCCCAGCATCGGTGGCCATGACGCCAGGGCGACGGCGCGCCCTGCCTGAACTACTCGACGCTCAGAACCGATGACGTCGCACCCGGCCCACCTCGATGTGGCGCACGAATGCCGTGCTCCGAAGTGTCGGCGATGTACCGGTTGGCTGCGGTGACACATGCCGGCGCGAACAACGCACTCTCCGGCGATCATTCACTCGCTGGGTGTTGCGTTCGTCGGCCCTTCGCGCGCGACATCGGGTGAGAAGGGACGATAGTCGGGCAGGATCTGCCGCACATGATTCTCCAGATGCCCAACGTAGTCCCGGATCAGGTACTCGAGCGTCGCGGCCTCTGTCCGAGGTACCCGGCGCCAGGCAATCTCATCGAGGTTGTGGTGAACGCGTCGCCGGGTCAGCGTCTCGGCTGGTATCGCAGCGATGACGCGTGCCAGGTGCAGATTGTAGCGTCGCCACAACGCCACGAGATCCTCCCACGACGCATCGTCATAGCGCTGCGCTGATACCCACGCCTCCTGGTCGTAGCCGGTGAACACGAGGTCGTCGCCGAGTTGCGCACGCACGAAGCGGGCGTGGTTGTTGCAAGCTGAATCGATCAGGTGCCCGATGATCTGCTTCGGCGTCCATGCTCCGGCGGTCCGTGGCGTCACGCTTTCCCCATCGCTCAATGCGGCGAGCCTCGGCGCCGCTGCGATGATCGCGCGCGTCAGCAGTTCGTGTGCATCCATCTCACGCCTCATGTCGTGTTCCGAGGGAACGTGTATCGAGAGTGTCGAGATCACTAAAGAGGAAGCGCGTCAAGACACCGGCCGTAAGGTAGCGGCGCGCCCGAGTGGGCGGGCCATGACAATGTCGCGTTGCGGATCGCTTCCCACGGTGAATGTATGCTCGCTAACCGCGACGAAGCCGAACGTCGTGTAGAACGCGATGGCGCGAGGGTTGTGCTCCCACACGCCAAGCCAGACGACGTCGCAGCCCTGCTCGGCGAGGACTTCGAGAGCCGCCTGCATCAAGGCCTGTGCGATGCCGCGGCCATGCCAGTCGCGCTCGACGTACAGACGCTGCACTTCGCCAGGGGCAAGGGCGACGACGCCGTGGTGCACTCGGTGCCAGCGCACCTGCGCGAACCCGACGAGGTTCCCGTGTTCTTCGCAGAGCAGCGTGGCCATCTGCGGATGGGTAATCTCTTCGGCTTGCAGAGTGTCGCTGTACGTGGCGCGGCAGTGTGCGTCCATATCCTCTGGAGTGTTCGTGCTCGCAAAGGTTTCGCGAAATGTGTGTTCCGCGAGTTGGGCAAGCGGCAGCGCGTCAGTGCGCACCGCTCTTCTGATGTGCGGCATAGCGGTCTGATTAGGAGCACTGGCCAAGGACTGGGTCGATGCCGTCTGCCCATACACAGCGAGCCGTCGCCAGGCTGGACGTCGGGAACGGGAGTCTCCGAAGGCGCGGATGTTAGCACGCACGCTGGCCGGGGCAGGACGACCGATGTGACATCCGGTTGCCTGCGCGTCGACGGGCCTGGTGCAGCGTCCACACGAAGCCAACCAGGAACGCTGCCAGCGCGAGACGTAGCGGACGTCTGGCGAGCCGGATGGGCTACATCTGTGCTCATTGGCACAGACGGCAAGGGGGATCTGTTCCAACATCGCACCATGCCACGTGACACACGACCCGCCCGCGCGCTGACGCCCAGCTCAGAGGCAAGAGAGCCTGCACTCGGGAGCTCGAAATGAAAGCCCTCGTCTACCTGGGACCACAGAAGAAGGCGCTCGAGGAACGACCGAAGCCGATCATCACCGCACCCACGGACGCCGTCGTGCGGGTGACGCGGACCACGATCTGCGGCACTGACCTGCACATTCTGAAGGGCGACGTGCCGACCTGCACGCCCGGCCGCATCCTCGGCCACGAAGGTGTTGGTGTGGTCGATGCGGTGGGTTCAGCGGTCACCGCATTCAAGGTGGGCGACCGCGTGCTGATCTCGTGTGTCAGCGCGTGCGGGAAGTGTGTGAGCTGCCGCCGGCAGATGTACTCGCACTGCACGACTGGCGGCTGGATCCTCGGCAACAGCATCGACGGCACGCAGGCCGAGTTCGTGCGCATCCCGCACGCCGACATGAGCCTGTATGCGGTGCCCGAGGGTGCGGACGAGGAGTCGCTCGTCATGCTCAGTGACATCCTGCCGACAGCGCTGGAATGCGGCGTGCTGAACGGTCGCGTTCAGCCGGGCAACACGGTCGCCATCGTCGGCTCAGGTCCGATTGGCCTGGCTGCGCTGCTGACATCGCAGTTCTACTCGCCGGCAGAGATCATCATGATCGACCTCGACGATGGACGTCTCGCCGTGGCGAAGCGCTTCGGTGCGACCGCCACGATCAATAGCGGCAACGGCAAAGCGGCCGAAGCGGTGATGACCCTGACGGGCCAGCGCGGCGTCGACACGGCCATCGAGGCGGTGGGCGTCCCCGCCACCTTCGAGCTCTGTCAGCAGATCGTTGCGGCTGGCGGCACGATCGCCAACATCGGCGTGCACGGTGTGAAGGTCGACCTGCACCTGGAACAGCTCTGGGATCGCAACGTCAGCATCACAACCCGGTTGGTCGACACGGCCAGCACCCCGATGCTGCTGAAGACGCTGTGCTCGCACAGGCTGGATCCCAAGGCACTCATCACGCACCGATTCACGCTCGACCACATCCTGGATGCCTACGACACGTTTGCGCATGCGAGCACTACGCAGGCGCTCAAGGTGCTGATCGAAGCGTGAGGGCTTCGATCGTGGATGTTGCGGACCCTGACTTCAAGGAGGCAATCATGGGCGACAAGGGCGGCAAGAAGGACAAAGAGAAGAACAAGCAACAGCAGTCGAAACGGCACGACGAGCAAGCGCGGGAGAAGCAGGCCAAGGTCCAGAGTCAGGCCAGCACGAAGTAGGTTCGTCTCCGTGAGCGTTGCGGAAACGTGTCAGGCGTTCAGCCGCGCGGTTGCAGAAGAAGGAGCGGTCGCGAACGACCGCCCCTCTTTCTCTGGGACCAGCACGCACCGTGCCTCCCCCTGTGTCTGCAGACCCGGCGCGACCTTCGGTCGTACCAGAGCCGGCATCCTGTGCGCTCTGAGGCGTTCCTAGAAGCGCACCACCGCGCCGAGCTGGAAGGTGCGTGGATTGAGCACGACGGACGGCTGCTTATAGGCGGCCGTTCCGTAATTGAGTCCGAGGACCGCGGTGACCGGTGCCCGGTTCAGCACATTGAAGAAGTCGATCTTCGGCTGAATGCTGATGTGCCCAACCTTGACGGTCTTCGTCACGTTCACGTCGAGTTGGTTGATGCGGTCACCGTATTCGGTCATCGGCGCCACGATGGGCACCGAGAGCGAAGACTGCGTCATGCCCGGATCTACCAGCTGGCCGACCGAGCAGGTGCCACTCGCCACGCAGGGGCTGCTTGCCGTGTAGGCGGACGTCTTCGTGATGAGCCAGACGGAGCCGACGCCGTTCGGTGGGTTGTTGGTGGTGATGCCGCTCGGACCAGACACACCCGTCAGCGCGTACTGTGACGTCGTGCCATACACGTAACCCGGCAGGCTCTGGAAGGCCAGGCCGACCTGGACGCCGTACTTCACCGGCACCGTGCCGGCGACCTTGAACTGCGAACGGAACGGCACGCCTGTCTGAGACTGATCGCAGTAGAGCAACAGGTTCGGGTTCCAGCCGTCGTCACAGGTGTTGGTCAGCATCCGCTCGACCATGCCGCCGCCAAAGAGCGAAATGCCGCGCGGCAGGCGTGCCGTGAAGTTGTACTCGAAGCCGTTGTACTTCATCGTCCGGTTCGGCGCGTTGCCGTCCACCAGGTTGGTCGTGAGCGCAGATGCCTTCGCCGCACTGACGTTGTAGTACTGGATCGCGGAGCCATCAATCGGGCTGTACAACGTGAACGGCGTGAAGTCGGACAGCGACACGCCGGTGTTGAAGCGCCGCCGCAGGTTGAAGTACTCGCGGTGATACCAGCCCGCGGTGACCGACACGCCCTTCATGACCTCGTGCTGCACGCTGGCCGTCGTCTCGACGTTGTACATGCGCTTGATGTCGGAGGAGAACGTGGGCAGGTTGGCGACACCGAAGTTCGCTGGCAACTGCGCGGCAAGGTTGAGTTCGCAACCCGGCTGCAGGTAGGCGCAACCCAGTTCGCCCTGCGGCACGCCGTCGCCGTTCAGATCGGTCCACGAGACGTTGACGGTCTGCAGGGCGAGTGGATTGTAGGAGTTCGAAAACCCGGTCGTG
>Ga0209023_10008090_pt1 | contig 10628 bp, 8 predicted proteins | sample LakOneMetagenome_FD_187468 | JGI IMG/M metagenome (GOLD analysis project Ga0209023, IMG submission 187468) | Freshwater and sediment microbial communities from Lake Erie, Canada (SPAdes) (version 2) | ecosystem: Environmental > Aquatic > Freshwater > Lentic | place: Lake Erie, Canada | collected...
TCCCTGCCGCCCCTCGAAGTTGCGGTTGGAGGTCGAGGCGCAGCGCTCCTCGGGGGCCAGCGTGTCGGGGTTCATGGCCAGGCACATCGAGCAGCCCGCGCCCCGCCAGTCGAAGCCGGCGTCGGTGAAGATCGTGTCGAGGCCCTCGGCCTCGGCCTGCGCCTTCACCTTGACCGAGCCGGGGACGACCATCGCACTGACGGTGTCGGCCACCTTGCGGCCCTTGATGACCTCGGCCGCGGCCCGCAGGTCCCCGATGCGGGAGTTGGTGCACGACCCGATGAACACGCGGTCGAGCTGGATGTCCTGGATGGGCATGCCGGCCTCCAGGCCCATGTACGCCAGGGCCCGGTGGTCGCCGTCGCTCCGGGGCTGCGGAACCAGATCGGTGACGCCCACGACCATCTCGGGGTTGGTGCCCCAGGTGACCATCGGGCTGAGGTTGTCGACGTCGACGACGATCTCGCGGTCGAACGTGGCCCCCTCGTCGGTCTTCAGCGTCTTCCAGTACGCCAGCGCGGCGTCCCAGTCGGCGCCCTTGGGCGCGCCGGCCTTGCCCTCGACGAAGTCGAAGGTGGTCTGGTCCGGGGCGATCATCCCCGCGCGGCCGCCACCCTCGATCGTCATGTTGCAGATCGTCATGCGGCCCTCCATCGAGAGGGCCTCGATGGCGGGCCCGGAGAACTCGACCACGTGGCCGACGGCGCCCTCGACGCCCATCTGCCCGATGGTGGCGAGGATCAGGTCCTTGGCCGTGACGCCGAAGCCCGGCGTGCCCTCGTAGCGGATACGCATGGACTTGGGCTTGGGCTGCACCAGCGTCTGGGTGGCGAGCACGTGCTCGACCTCGCTGGTGCCGATCCCGAAGGCCAGCGCGCCGAACGCGCCGTGGGTGGCGGTGTGGCTGTCACCGCAGACGATGGTCATGCCGGGCTGGGTGACGCCCAGTTCCGGCCCGATGACGTGGACGATGCCCTGGTTCTCGTGCCCCAACGAGTAGACGGGAACGCCGAACTCCTCGCAGTTGCGCTCCAGCGTCTGGACCTGCACGCGGCTGAGCTCGTTCTTGATCCGCGCCGCGACCGGCGTGCCGTCGGTCGGCACGTTGTGGTCGGCGGTGGCCAGGGTGCGGTCGGGCCGGCGCACCGGCCGCTCGGCGAGCCGCAGCCCGTCGAACGCCTGCGGGCTGGTGACCTCATGCACGAGGTGCAGGTCGATGTAGAGCAGATTGGTGCCCGGCCGGCCCACCTCGTGGGCGGCCCAGATCTTGTCGAAGAGGGTCGTCGGCATGTGTGGCGTCTCCTGTGGTGGGCTAACTGCGCCGCAGGCCCGCGCTGACGACGGCGAGCAGCGCCGCGTCTCCGGGCCCGGGGTTCTCGAAGTGGTGGGTCAGGTCGGCGTCGAACGTCACGCAGTCTCCCTCGGCGAGCGGGTGCTCGGCGCCGTCGATGTGCAGGACGACATCGCCCTGCTGGACGAGGGCGATCTCGCGGCTGCCGGGCTCGTGCATGGGCGCGTCGCCCGGTCCCCCGGTCTGGGCGCCGGACGCCAGGACGTGACGGGACAGCTCCACGCGCTGGCCGGGCAGGGGCGCCGTGAGGATCTCGAAGGTGTGGCCGGAGCGCGCGCTGCCGCCGCGCCGGCGCTCCGCGCCCCGCACGACGGTGACGGAGCCGGACTCGTCCAGGCGCAGCAGCTGCGACAGGCGCAGGTCCAGCCCGGCGGCGATGCGAGTGGCGACGGCCAACGTCGGGCTTGTCTCGCCGCGCTCGACCTGGCTGAGCATGGGCGCGCTGACGCCGCTGCGCTCGGAGAGGTCGCGCAGCGACAGGTCCATGGCCTCGCGCAGCGCCTTCACGCGGGGGCCGATCTGGATCTGCGGGTCGGTGGTGTCGGTGGTCGACATCGCGGCGCGTATGTTATCACGTACACCCGTATTCGTCCGACTGTCGTGTCCATCCCCCCATCTGCCTCGACCCTCGAGCCCAATGTGGGGCTCGACGTCAGTGGCGTCTGGTCGCTCGCTTGATCGTGAGCTTCCGCGTGGTGCTCGCGCTCTTGCCGTCGGTGCCGGTCGCCTTGATGGTCAGCGTCGCCTTGACGCTGGTGTGACGCTTGAGGGCGGTCTTGCCCGTGGCCCCCAGGCGCAGGATCAGGGAGCGCTTGGCGTTCGCCGGGATCCTGATGGTCGCCGTGGCGATGGTCTTCGGCTTCGGCCTGCGCGTCTTGGCGACCACGGCGCGCTTGGACGAGCCGGGGACGGTCAGAACCAGCACGAGGGTCTTCGTGGGCGGGTTGGTGGCCGCCCCCAGGAGCAGGCCGCCCTTGGCGTCGGCCGTGACGGTGCGCTTGAGGCCCGACAGCCCGGAGAGCGGGGGCTTCGGCGCGGGCGAGGGCGGGAGCGGGAGCGGAGACGGAGGAGTGGTCGGGGGATTCGGGATCGGCCCCGGGCCGGGCGGCACCACGGGCGGGGGCGGGACACCGCCGTTCCCGTTGCGCAGGACCTGCACCACCTGGCTTCCCCGATCGACCACGACAGCATCCGAGCTACCGTTGCCGTCGAGGTCGGCGGTCGCCAGCAGCACACTGGACGCGTAGGCCGGGTTGCCGAAGCCGACCAGCGGGACGTTTTGCGGCAACCCGAGATGGCCGTCGACATCGCCGGAGAGCACGACCGCGCGCCCGTAGCCGGTGGCGCCGAGCACGTCGCCCCTGCCGTCGCCATCGAAGTCGCCGATGGCAACCTTCGACAGCCCGGGGACCGACGGCACGGTGTCCGGCGCCTGCGCCGGAAGGCCGCTGCTGTCGCCGTGCAGCACGTTGATCTTCCCGAACGAGCTGTTGCTCGAGGAGGTGACGATGTCGGGGAACCCATCGGCGGCGAGGTCGCCGACAGCGACCGAGGGGGCGCCGCTCGGGGCGGTCGCACCGAACTGGCGGTCGGCCCATGAGTACGAACCACCGTCGACGCCCAGGATCTGCAAACCCTCGGGGCCGCCGACCCCCACGACCTCCTCGAGGTTCACGCCGTTGACGTCGCCGATGACGATCGGGCCGCCGAACACGTGGGGCGCGTCGGCCGAGCTGGCCTGGCAGGCCTCCCCCGTCGTCCAGTCCCAGCTCGTACACAGGGTGGGGAAGTTCCGGAAGGCCGAGAAGTCGTACGCGAAGACCTGGAACAGCAGCACCGGCGGCAGCCCCGGCGCGCGCCAGCGAACCAGCGCGATGTGGTCGGACAGGAAGGAGCTCCCCGAGTTGCCGATCGTGGCGCCGGAGCGCTGCGTGAAGGCACCCAAGTGTCCCGCTCCGTCACCGGCCATCCGGCCGATCTGGGCGTTGTCGCAGGCCACGGCCACGTCGAGCTTGCCGTCGGCGTACAGGTCCGTGCCGTCTCCGGTCACGTCCCCCAGCGCGAGATCGACCGGTGCGCACCCGGCGGTCGGATACACGACGGGCGCGGCGAACGTGCCGTCACCGTTGTTGAGGCGGACCGAGATGCCGCCGGCGTACAGCGCCGTGACGATGTCGGGGCCATGCTGGCCGTCCAGGTCGCCGATCCCGATCTCGGTGACATTCCCGCCCGCGGCCAGATCCTCGCGCTGGAAATCGACCGCCGCCCCGGCCGTTGCCGGGGCCGCCGCACACACAGCGAGTGTACCAATAAGAAACAATCGCGTGCATCGCACACGACAACGGTACCGCCCGCGTCAAGCGGCACCGTGCCAGATCTCGCAGCACGACTACCTCTTCGACGCAGGTTCGGGGAAGCTCGGCTTCCGCAGCAACGGCTAGCCGACCGCGACGCCGGTGGGACCCGTCAGGTCAGTCGGTCCACCAGTCCTGCACCATCTCGCCGTCGCCGTCCTCGGGGCGGGTGCCGCCGATCGCCAGAAGATCCATTCCCTCCGGCCCGCCCTCGAAGCCGCGGACGGCCTCCGGCACCACGCGGACCAGGTCGAGCGGCGCGAGCTCGAGGATCTCGTCCTCCACGCGCAGGCGGCCGGATCCGGACAGAACGAGGTACGCCTCCTCCTGCACGGCATGCCGGTGACCGAACGGCGCGCGCACGCCCGGGCCCACCCGGAAGTGGGTGACGCCGAACTGCTCGAACTCCATGGCCGACCGGGCGAAGCGGGCCTGCAGCCCCTCCATGCGCCCGGCGGCGAGGTCGTCGAGGTCCATCATGTTGCGCTTCGTGTAGGTGGGCATGGTCCGACCCTACCCGCGGATCCGCAGACCCGCGGGCGTGGCGGTCGGCGTCAGGTGGTGGGCGCGGCGACCGGCTCGGGCTGCTCGGGCTTGGGCTTGGGCTGCTCGCCCTCGTGCGCCCGGCGCACCGCCACCCCGAGGGCGCGCGCGTAGGCCCGGCTGGAGGCGTCGACCACGTCGGTCGACACGCCCTGCCCGCTGGAGGTCACGCCGTCGAGCTCCAGCACGACCGACACCTCGCCGAGGGCGTCCTGCCCCTCGCTGACGGCGTCCACGCGGTACTCGCGCAGGCGGGCGTCGACCCCGGTGGCGGCATTGATGGCGTGGAACACCGCGTCGATCGGGCCGTCGCCGGTGAACGTGCCCTCCGAGACCGTACCGTCGGGCAGCCGCACCGCGACCGTCGCGTGCGGGGGCCGGCGGGACGACGCCTCGACGTCGAACCACTCGATGGCGTAGTCGGCCGTCTCCTCGCGCAGCTCGTCGGTGACGAGCGCCTCCAGGTCCATCGCCGTGACCTGCTTCTTCTTGTCGGCGATGTCCTTGAACCGCTTGAAGGCGGTGTTCAGCGTCTGGCCGTCGACCTCGTAGCCCATCTCGTGCAGCGCGTCGCGCAGCGCGGCGCGGCCGGAGTGCTTGCCCAGGACCAGGGAGTTGGACTCCAGGCCGATGGTGGTGGCGTCCATGATCTCGTAGGTGGTGCGCTCCTTCAGCACGCCGTCCTGATGGATCCCGGACTCGTGGGCGAACGCGTTGCGCCCCACGATCGCCTTGTTGGGCTGCACGGCGTAGCCGGTCAGCCGGGAGACGAGGCGGCTGGAGCGGGCGATCTCCGTCGTCTCCACCCCGGTGTGCAGCCCGATGTCGGCCTGCCGCGTCTTGAGGAGCATCACGATCTCCTCCAGGGAGGCGTTGCCCGCGCGTTCTCCGATGCCGTTGATCGCGCACTCCACCTGGCGGGCGCCCGCCAGCACCCCCGCGAACGAGTTGGCCACGGCCAGGCCCAGGTCGTCGTGACAGTGCACCGACAGCACCACGTCGCGCAGCCCGGGGGCGCGCTCGTAGAGCTCGGTCAGGTAGGCCGTGTACTCGTGGGGCATCGTGTACCCGACGGTGTCGGGGATGTTGATGGTGGTGGCGCCCTCGTCGATGGCGATCTGCACGACCTCGGCCGTGAAGGCGATGTCGGCGCGGGTGGCGTCCATCGGCGAGAACTCGACGTCGTCGCACAGCGCCCTGGCCTGGGCCACCGACGCCCGGGCCAAGCCCTTGACGTCGTCGCGCGTGGACTGCAGCTGGTGCTCGATGTGGATGTCGGACGTGGAGACGAACGTGTGGATCCGAGGTCGCTCCGCGTCGCGGACCGCCTCCCATGCACGATCCACGTCGGCCGAGTTCGCCCGGGCGAGTCCGGCGATGACGGGGCCGCTGACCTCGCGGGCGATGGCCTGGACCGCCTCGAAGTCGCCGGGTGAGGCGATCGGGAAGCCTGCCTCGATGACGTCGACCTTCAGGCGGGCGAGCTGGTGGGCGATCTCCAGCTTCTCGCTGGTGTTCAGCGAGATCCCCGGCGACTGCTCGCCGTCCCGCAGGGTCGTGTCGAAGATCAGGACCTGATCGGGATCGTTCGGGATGGGGCTCATGGTGTCTTCTTCCTCTTCAGTGGCTCGAACCGTCGGACTCTTCTCGGTGGTTTGCGGCTACATGCGGCCGCCACGCGCTATTCCCCCCGAGGGGGGAGGAGAAGAAGTCGGAGGTCGAGCAGGAAGGACACGTCGCCTCCCAGCGTAGCAACCGCGGAGACGAGCGCCAAACGGCCACGACACGCGATCAGGGGACGAGCACGACCTTCCCGACGTTGCGGCGCTCGGCGATGATCCGGTGCGCCTCGGGGGCGTCCGCGAAGCGCACGACGTCGGAGACCACCGGCTGCAGGGTCCCGTCGGCGAGCATCTCCTGCAGCGGGGCGATCCACGGCTCCAAGCTCCCGCGGTCGTCCCACAGCCGCAGCATGTTGAGGCCGATGACCGCCTTGGACTCGCCCATCTGCTTGATGAGGTCGAAGCCGCGCATCATGCGCAACGCCTGCGGGCCGGCCTTGAGCAGGTTGCGCGTCTCCCCCTGCAGCACGCTGGAAGCCCCGAAGGCCACCAGCCGGCCACCGGGGCGCAGCAGGTCGTAGCTGCGCCGGAACGACGCGCCGCCGATGGCGTCCATGATCAGGTCGATGGGCGGGACGTCCTTCTCCCAGCCCTCCTGGGTGTAGTCGATGGCGTGGGCCACGCCCTGGGCGCGGATCGCATCGTGCTTGGCGGGCGAGGCGGTGCCCCATACCTCGGCCCCGGCCTGGACCGCGATCTGCGTGGCGGCGATGCCGACGCCGCCCGCGGCGGCCTGGATGAGCACGCGCTCGCCCGGACGCAGGCTGCCGTACCCGAGCAGGCCGGCCCACGCGGTCGAGTAGTTGACGGGGATCGCGGCACCCTGCTCGAACGACAGCGCGTCGGGCAGCGGGATGACGTCGCCGACGCCGACGACGACCTCCTCGGCGTAGCCGCCGAAGCGCGTGCCCGCCATCACCCGCGAGCCCGGGGGGACGACGGCCGCGTCCACCCCGGGGCCGAGCTCCAGCACCGTGCCCGCCACCTCGTACCCGACCACCGCGGGCAGCGGCGGGGCATCCTCGTACAGGCCGACACGGGCCATCGTGTCGGCAAAATTGACTCCGGCGGCGGCCACGCCGATCCGGACCTGTCCGGGGCCGACGACCGGCGAGGGACGCTCCTGGACCTGGAGCACCTCCGGCGGACCCTTCTTCGTGATCACGATGGCGCGCATGGAGCGAGCCTACCGCGACCGCACCTCGGCTTGACAGCGTGTCAGGTGGAGGGGGCCGCGCTGGGCTCGGGCGCGACGGCCGCATCGGCCCGCGCGGCCCGGCGCTGGAACGCGAGGACCACGAACATCAGGGCGATCACGATCACCAGCAGGGCGGTCGCCAGCACGTTGACCTGCGGCGGCACGCCCTGACGGGAGGCGCCGTAGACGAACAGCGGGAACGTGATCGTCTGCCCCGCGTTGAAGTTGGTGACCACGAAGTCGTCGATCGAGATCGCGAAGGCCAGCAGCCCGGCCGACGCCACCCCGGGGGCGATCATCGGCAACGTGATCTTGCGCAACGTCGTGATCGCTCCAGCGCCCAGATCCTGCGCGGCCTCCTCGATGTGCAGGTCCATCCCCTCCAGCCGCGCGCGCACCGTCACAACCACGAAACCGAGCGTGAACATCACGTGGGCGATGAGGATCGTCACGAAGCCGGTCGACACGCTGATCGTCAGGAACCACCCGAGCAGGGCGGCGCCGAGCACCACCTCCGGGGTCGCGAGCGGCAGGAACACGAGCGCGCTGGTGGCGCTCCGGCCGCGGAACTCGTGGCGGACCAGGGCCAGCGCCATGAGCGTCCCGAACACCACCGCAATCAGCGTGGTCAAGGCGGCGATGACGAGCGAGTTCGTGAGCGCCTCCTGGAGTCCCTCGACGGCGAACGGATGCTCCCAGTGGCGGAGCGTGAACCCCTGCCAGGTGAAGTTGAAGCGGCCCCTGTTGTCGTTGAACGAGAACAGGACGATCACGAAGATCGGCACGAACAGGAAGACCACCGCGAGGATGGCCCACACCCGGATGCCGATGTCCCGCACACGGTCGGCCGTCGTCCTCATGCGGCGGCCTCCCGCAGGGTCCGGCCGCCCACGAGCTTGGCGGCGATCCCGATGAACACGAGGATCACGACCATCAGCACGAACGACAATGCCGCCGCGGTCGGATAGTCGCGCACGACCAGGTACTGGCCCTGGATGACGTTGCCGATCATGTACTGCTGCGACGAGCCGAGCAACTGGGCGTTGATGTAGTCCCCGAGCGCCGGGATGAAGGTCAGCAGCACGCCGGCGAAGATGCCGGGCGCCGCCAGCGGCAGCGTCACACGCCGAAACGACGAAAGGCGGCTGGCGTAGAGGTCGGTGGCCGCCTCGATGAGCCGCCGATCCAGCCGCTCCAGCGATGCGTACAGCGGCAGCACCATGAACGGCAGGAAGTTGTAGGTGATGCCGGCGATCACCGCGGTGCGCGTGGCGAGCAGCCGGCCGTCCGGCGGCAGCAGGCCGATGTTCTGCATGGTGTGGACGACCCAGCCGTCGTCGGTGAGCAGCGTCTGCCACGCGACGGTCCGGACGATGAGGCTGGTGAAGAACGGCAGGATCACCAACAGCAGGAAGAGGTTCTTCCACCGTCCCGCCTTGAACGCGATGAAGTAGGCGAGCGGAAAGGCGATGATCAGGCACAGGAGCGTGGCCGATGCCGCGTAGCCCAGCGACCGCCACAGCTGGTCCTGGTACTCCGAGACCACGTCGGGATACACGCCCCAGTGCCAGGACTGGCTGAACCCGTCGTCGGCGTTGCCGGTCTGCAGCGACACCCACAGCTGGGTGACGATGGGGATGGCGTAGAAGACGATCAGCCAGACGAGACCCGGCGCCAGGAACGCCAGCGGCAACAGGGTGCGCCGCCGGCGCAGGCTCATCACGCCCCGGTGACCTTCGCCATCTCGGCGGTCAGCTCCCGCTCGGCGGCCGCGCCCAGCGACGGGTACGGATGCAGCTGCGAGAGCACCTTGGCGTCGGGGAAGATCAGCGGGTCCTGCGCCAGCTTCGGATCCCGCTTGGCCAGGACCTCCCGGGCCCCCTTGACCGGGCAGAAGTAGTTGACGTAGGCCGCGATCGTCGCCGCGACCTGGGGGTCGTAGACGTAGTTCATGAACGTCTCGGCACCGTAGGGCGTCTTGGCCTTCTGCGGGATCATCATGTTGTCCGACCAGCTCATGGCGCCCTCGCCGGGCACCACGAACTGCAGGTCGGGGTTGTCGGCCCGCAGCTGCACGAGATCGCCGGACCACGCCACGCACGCCCACAGGTTCCCGGCCGCCAGATCCTTGGTGTAGTCGTTCCCGGTGAAGCGGCGGATCTGGCCCTTCCTGTTCTCCTGGTCGATCTTGTCGATCGCGGCCATGTAGTCGTCCTTGGTGGCCGTCGTCGGGTTCTTACCGTCACCCAGCAGGACGAGCCCGGCCGAGTCGCGCCACTCGGTCAGCATGCTCACCCGGCCCTTGAACTTCGGGTCGAACAGGTCGTTGACGGTGGTGATCTCACGCCCGGTCTTCTTGGGGTTGTAGCCGATGGCCGTGATTCCGGCCTGCCACGGCAGCGTGAAGTCGCGGTTCTTGTCGAACGGCGGGTGGGCGAGGCTGTCCTGCAGGTTGACCCGGTTGGGCACGTTCTTCTTGTCGACCGGCTCGACGTACCCGAGCTCGATCCACCGGCCGGCCATCCAGTCGGTCAGCGCGACGAGGTCGCGATCGATGCTCTCCCCCGCCTCCAGCTGCTGGCGGACCTTGGCGAAGAACTCGTCGTTGTCGTTGATGTCCTCGATGTACTTGAGCCTGGCGTCGTTGGCCTTCTGCCACGGCTTGATGACCTTGCGGTCGATGTACAGCGGCCAGTTGGAGAAGACCATCGTCCCGATGGCCGTCTTCGGGTGGTTCACGGCCGCCACGGCCGCCGTGTCCGTCGTCTTCGTCTCCGTGCCGGAGACGCCCCCGCACGCGGCCAGGAACGAACTCGCCCCGCCCAGGACCACCCCGGCGGCGGCCATCCGCTGCAGGACCGCACGGCGGGAGATCGGCTCCCCCTCCACCATGCGCTCGAAGAACAGGTCGAGTGGTTCCTCACGGGACATCTCATGCCTCCTTGGCGACGACGAATGTGTGCTCGGGATCCCAGGACGCGCGTACCGCGAGCCCGGGACCGATGTGCTGGACGGCGCTGCCGGCGTTCTGGACGAAGATCTCGAGTTCGGCGCCGCCCGCCGTGCGCATGGCGTACCGGGTGGACGCGCCGAGGAAGCTGGCCTCGGCGACCGTACCGTTCAGGACATTGCGCCCGGGTGCCAGGGCGGGTGCGCCCTCGGCGGGCTCCAGGGTCAGCTTCTCGGGTCGCACGCCGACCCGCACGGGGCCGTCGACGGCGTGCACGGTGCGCGCGCGGACCGTCGCGCCGCCGTCCACCTCGAAGGTGGCACGGTCGCCGTCGGCGCCCGTGGCGACGGCGTCGATGAGGTTGGACGAGCCGAGGAAGTTGGCCACGAACTCGGTGCGGGGGTGGTCGTACAGCTCGGCGGGACCGCCGAGCTGGTCGATCCGGCCGTCCTTCATCACGGCGATGGTGTCCGCCATGGTCATCGCCTCCTCCTGGTCGTGCGTCACGTGCACGAACGTGATGCCGACCTCCTGCTGGATGTGACTGAGCTCCAGCTGCAGCTGCTTGCGCAGGCGCAGGTCGAGCGCGCCGAGCGGCTCGTCCAGCAGG
>Ga0209023_10008091_pt1 | contig 10628 bp, 8 predicted proteins | sample LakOneMetagenome_FD_187468 | JGI IMG/M metagenome (GOLD analysis project Ga0209023, IMG submission 187468) | Freshwater and sediment microbial communities from Lake Erie, Canada (SPAdes) (version 2) | ecosystem: Environmental > Aquatic > Freshwater > Lentic | place: Lake Erie, Canada | collected...
TGTACATCGTGAACTTCCGCACCAGCCCCACCGCCGCATCTGCCGCCACATCAAGCCAAACGCCGCCGTCGCCGCTGTCAAAAACCACCATATCCGCCAAGGGCTTACCCTGCGCGCTTAGCAACGCTGCCCATAGCGGCGCCGCCGGCGACAGTCGCTCGATATCGTTGGTCAGCAGGTCCTGCAAAAACCCCCGCACCTCGCTGCCATGCAGCGCCAACACCGCACGATCAGCCAGATGCGCAACCTTGCCGCTCAAAACGGCAGCATGCGCTTCTCGCGCGTAAAGTTGAGCCAGCCGGCATTGATCCCGAGCCGCAATCCGACCCCCAGCGCGATCGGCACAACAACCACATCATCATGCACCAGATATTGTGCACTCAGTCCGCCAACCGCGAACGCGCGACCGGTGCCGCCGCCAAAACGCCGGAACATGTCATTGGTATCATAGAGTTTATACACCAGCATAAAGACCTGCGCGCCATCGAGTCCGACATCAAATCCCACCGATGGACCCGTCCAGAAAATGGGCTGCTCGCCCTCGACCTTGTGGAACAATTTGCCGCTACCATAGCTCGCGCCAAAGATGAACGCGCCGCCCGCCTGCTTGCCGACGATATACGCCGAAGGTTCGCCCATATCGTCAAAGATGCTGCCGAGGATCTTGTTCATCTCGTTTGACGCCCGCCCGAACGCCACTTCGCCGGCCTGCTCGATTTCGGCCTTGGTATAGGTCGTCGATGTCGCCGCTAGATCAACCGTCTGCACCGGCGGCACCGCCGTAACTGCCGCCGGCACCGGTGCCGGTTCGGCCGCCCGTGCAGCATTGGCGCCAAACAGCAGCAGCAGCAGCGTAAACCACACAACACGCATTGGCAGATCCTTGCAAAATTAGCTGCACCTACTGTAGCGCCGGCCTTCCCTTGCCTGCAACGCCCATGCTAACGGCAAAACGAATTGAGCTGGCAAAGGGTTTTAAATGCGCGTCGCAATGATCGGGTCGGGGTACGTCGGATTGGTATCGGGCGCGTGCTTCGCCGACTTCGGGCATGACGTCGTCTGCGTCGACAAGGATCTGTCAAAGATCGACCGCCTCAACCAGGGCATCATGCCGATCTTCGAACCCGGGCTCGCCGAACTCGTCACCGGCAATGCCAAGGCCGGCCGCCTGCGTTTCACCGCCGACCTCGCCGAAGCCGTTGCTGACGCCGAAGTCGTATTCATCGCTGTCGGTACGCCGTCACGCCGCGGCGATGGCCACGCCGATCTCAGCTATGTCTTTGCTGCCGCTGCTGAAATTGCCCAGCACCTCAACGGCTATACCGTCATCGTCACCAAATCGACGGTCCCCGTTGGCACCGGTGACGAAGTCGAGCGCATTGTCCGCGAAGCCAATCCACAAGCGCAATTCGCGGTCGTCTCGAACCCCGAATTCCTGCGCGAAGGCGCCGCCATTGCCGATTTCAAACGCCCTGACCGCATCGTGCTGGGCAGCGAAGACGAGGCCGCCCGTGTCGTGATGACCGAACTTTACCGCCCGCTGTTCCTCAACCAATCGCCGCTGCTGTTCACTGCGCGCCGCACCGCCGAACTGATCAAATACGCCGCCAACGCCTTCCTCGCCACCAAGATCACCTTTATCAATGAAATTGCAGACCTGTGCGAAGCCGTCGGCGCCAATGTCCAGGATGTGTCGCGCGGCATCGGTCTCGATAACCGCATCGGCTCGAAGTTCCTCCACGCCGGCCCCGGCTATGGCGGCTCGTGCTTCCCCAAGGACACTCTCGCGCTTATCAAGACCGCACAGGATTTCGGCGCGCCGATCCGCATTGTCGAGGCGGTCGCTGCGGTCAATGATCAACGCAAACGCGCGATGGCGAAGAAGGTCATCGCGGCCGCCGGCGGCTCGGTACGCGGCAAAACCGTCGCCATCCTCGGGCTGACGTTCAAGCCGAACACCGACGACATGCGCGATTCGCCGTCGCTCGCGGTCATATTGGCGCTCCAGGACGCCGGCGCCAAAATCCGCGCCTATGACCCCGAAGGCGTCGAACAGGCCAAAACCATGATCACCGGCATCGAATACGCCGCCAATTCATATGATGCGATCACTGGCGCCGATGTCGCGGTGCTGATCACCGAATGGGACGCGTTTCGCGCGCTCGACCTCGACCGCGTCCGCGATCTGATGGCCACCCCGGTGATGGTCGATCTTCGCAATGTCTATAGCCCCGCCGACATGGCCAAGCACGGCATCGCCTACACCAGCATCGGCCGCTGATTGTGCCCCCGATTGGTCGTTGCAGCACCGCCGGTGCTTCGCTATACGCGTCGCTCGCGCGGAGTCGTGGGTGAGCGGCTTAAACCAGTAGTTTGCTAAACTGCCGATCTGGGTAACTGGATCCGAGGGTTCGAATCCCTCCGACTCCGCCACTTTTTGCTTCCCGCAAGCGCCGCCCGCGACGAGCTGTCGCAGCGCGCGTGTTGCAAAAACGGTAGCGCGGCGATGGTTCGGCCCCTAAATTCGCGCGCGGGGGCCTGAATGCGTGGTTTTGCTTTATTGTTGATCGTGCTGCTCGCGGCCTGTGGCCCGAACGCGGGCAAGGACACGCCCAAGCCGCCCGCCAAAACCGAACTGGTCGCGCATGAAACCGAACTTCTTCGGATCACGCTTACCCCCGAAGCCGATAAGCGCCTTGGCATCGTGGTGCATGACGTCGGCAGCGTCGATGCCCATGCGACGCGGCTGACCAACGGCGAAATCGTCGCCGCGCCTCCGCCCGGTGGCGTGCCGGTCAGCGCCGCGACCGATCTTTCGCTGCTCGCCGACCGTCAGGCCGCCGCCGAAGCCGAAATTGCCCGCAGCGCGGCGCAGGCCGCACTCGCCGAACGCACGTTGCGCCGCGCCGAAGCGCTTGTTGCCGCGCAAGCGGGCAGCACGCGCAGCGCCGACGAGGCCCGCGCCGCGCTCGCGGTTGCCAACGCCAATCTACAGGTCGCGCAACGCCAGCGCGTCCTCCTCGGGCGAAGCCCAGGCGCGCTGTCGGGGACCAAGACATTATGGGCGAAAGCGTCGGTCTATGCCGGTGATCTCGGGCAGATTGTGCCTTCGGCGCCGGCGCTGGTGGCACCGCTCGGCAAGCCTGAGGCGCAGGTGTCTGCACGCCCGGTCGCGGCACCGCCGTCGGCGGACCCCAATGCCGCGACGGTCGATCTCTATTTTGCGCTGCCCGCCGACGCGACGCCGTTCCGCATCGGCCAGCGGGTCAGCGTCGCGCTCCCCGTCACGCAGTCACAGTCGCGGCTGCGTGTCCCGACTTCGGCGATTGTCTATGACATCCACGGCGGCACCTGGGTCTATGTCCGCACCGCGCCGCATAGCTACCAGCGCCGCCGAGTCGCAGTGCAATCGGTCACCGGCGATCATGCGCTGCTGGCACGCGGGCTGACGCCGGGGCTTGCTGTCGTCAGCGCGGGCGCTGCCGAACTTTTCGGCGTCGAATTCGGCGCCAAATGACCTCCCCGGCGCACCGCCAATGCTGAACTGGCTCGTCGCGACGGCGTTGCACCAGCGCGTGCTGGTGATGGCGATTGCGGCGGTGCTGGTGTTGCTCGGCATCCGTGCGACCGGCGATGTCGAGCTCGATGTATTTCCCGAATTTGCGCCGCCGCAAGTCGAGGTGCAAACCGAAGCACCCGGACTGTCGACCGAGGAAGTCGAGGCGCTGGTCACCATCCCGCTCGAAGCCGGGCTGGGCGGCGTCACCGGCATCAAGACTTTACGCTCGAAATCGGTGCTCGGGCTTTCGTCGGTGGTGCTGATCTTCAAACAGGGCAGCGATCTCGCGGTGGCGCGGCAATATGTCCAGGAGCGCCTCGCCACTGTTGCGCCGACCTTGCCCGCCGCCGTCGAAACACCGGTGATGCTGCCGCCGCTATCGGCGACCAGCCGCGCCATGAAAATTGGTATTTCGTCGGATACGATGGACCAGATGGCGATGTCCGATATCGTGCGCTGGACGATCCGGCCACGGTTGATGGCGGTTCAGGGCGTGGCCAATGTCGCGGTCTGGGGGCAGCGCGACCGCCAGCTCCAGGTGCTCGTCGATCCCGAGCGGCTCGCGGCAGCGGGGGTCACACTTGGCGAAATCGAAAAGGCTGCAGCGGGTGCGGCGGCGGCTGCCGGCGGCGGCTTTGTCGATACCGCCAACCAGCGTATCGCGGTGCGCCACATCTCGCCGGCTCTTGGCGCCGCCGAACTCGCCGCAACACCGGTGCGGCTGGCGGGTGGCGCGGCAATCCGGCTCGGCGACGTTGCGACCGTTACCGAAGGCCATGGCCCGCCGATTGGCGATGCGATCATCGACGACAAACCGGGACTGTTGCTCATCGTCGAGAAACAACAGGGCGGCAACACGCTTGCGGTGACGCGCGGTGTCGAGGCGGCGCTCGCCGAACTGGCACCGGCGCTCGCCGGACTCAAGGTCGACCCGACGATCTTTCGCCCCGCAACATTTATCGAACGCTCGCTCGATAATCTTTTGCAGGCGCTGGCAATCGGCTGTCTACTGGTTGCGCTGATCCTCATCGTCTTCACGCGCAACTGGCGACCGGCGCTGATCAGCCTGACCGCGATCCCGTTGTCGCTGCTCGGCGCGGCGCTGATGCTGTCGTGGCTGGGGGCGAGCATCAACACGATGGTCATCGCCGGTCTCGTCATCGCGCTCGGCGAAATCGTCGATGATGCGATCATCGATGTCGAAAATATTGGCCGCCGCTTGCGCCTTGAACGCGCGGCAGATAACCCGCGTTCGCCGTTCGCGGTGGTGCTTGCGGCGTCGCTCGAAGTGCGCAGCGCGATTGTTTTTGCCAGCCTGATCGTCATTCTGGTGTTTCTGCCGATCTTCTTTCTCGATGGCGTTTCGGGGACGTTCTTCCGCCCGCTGGCGACGGCCTATGTGCTGGCGATTGCCACTTCGCTGCTCGTCGCGCTGACCATCACGCCGGCGCTTTGCCTGTGGCTGTTGCCGGGCGACGCCGCACACCGCGACGAACCGATGCTGGTGCGTTGGCTCAAGGCGCGCTACCGGCGCGTGCTGCCCGATCTCGTCGGGAGGCCTGGATTGGCAGTCGCGATCATCGCGGGTGGCATCCTGTTCTCGGTCGTCGGCTACAGCAGCTTCAAACAGCAATTTCTCCCCGATTTCCGCGAAACCGATTTTCTGATGCACTTTGTCGAAAAGCCCGGCATCGGCATCGAAGCGATGGACCGCATCACCATCCGCGCCAGCAAGGAATTGCGCGCCATCCCCGGCGTGCGCAACTTCGGCTCGCACATCGGCCGCGCCGAAGCCGGCGACGAGGTCTACGGCCCCAATTTCACCGAACTATGGATCAGCCTCGACGAAAACGCCGATTATGAGGCCAGCGTCGCGCGCATCAAGGCGGCGATCGACGGTTATCCCGGCCTCTACCGCGACGTGCTGACCTATTTGCGCGAACGCATCAAGGAAGTGCTGACGGGCGCCGGCGCGACGGTTGTCGTGCGCATCTACGGCCCCGATGTCGAAATGCTGCGCGCGCGTGCCGACGCAGTCAAAGCTGCGATCGCCAATGTGCCCGGCGTCGCCAATCTCAAGGTCGAACAGCAAAGCCTGATTCCGCAAATTCAGATCGTGCCGCGTGCAGAGGCGCTGGCGCTCAACGGCATGACCAGCAGCGATTTGCGCCGCGCGACGGCCACGCTGATTGCAGGCACCAAAGTCGGCGAAATCTACCGCGACCAGCGCAGCATCGAAGTCGCGGTCTGGGGCGTCAAGGCGGTGCGCGATGATCCCGGCGCACTGGCGCAGATCCCGATCACCACGCCGTCAGGCGGGCGCGTCAAGCTCGGCGATGTCGCCGAGGTGCTGATCAATCCGGCAGCGAACGAGATCAAGCGCGAAAGCGGCTCGCGGCGTATCGATGTGACGATGAACATTGAAAACGGCGACTTGGGCGCGGTCGCGCGCGCTGTCGAAGCCAAGGTGAGCGCAATGCCATTCCCGCCGGGCTATTACCCCGAATTTCTCGGCGAATATGCCGCGCTGCAACAATCCGAGCAGAGGCTGTTCTCGCTCGGGCTGTTGGCCCTGGCGGGCATTTTACTGCTCACCTGGATGCACTTCCGCTCGTGGCGGCTGACCGCGCTGATCGCCTTGGGGCTACCGTTTTCGCTGCTCGGCGGGGTGGTCGCGGTAATGCTGTCGGGTGGCACCATGTCGCTCGGCGCGCTTGTCGGCTTTGTCACGGTGTTCGGCATTTCGGCGCGCAACGGGATCATGCTGGTCAGCCATTTCCGCCATCTCGAGCGCGAGGAGGGCGAAAGTTTCGGCCGCGCGCTGATCGTCCGCGGTGCCGAAGAACGCCTCGTGCCAATCCTGATGACCGCGATCTGCGCCGCGCTCGCGCTACTCCCGCTGGTGGTGCGCGGAAATGTGCCCGGCCATGAAATCGAACACCCGATGGCGCTGGTCATTTTGGGCGGTCTGGTCAGCGCCACCGCATTGAACCTGCTGCTGATGCCGGCGCTCTATGCGCGTTTTGCGCGCGCCACCCCCGCCTGATCGCCATGGGATACCAGTTCGCCCACAACTGACCAATCGCGGGTCTTGCCACGGTCAATCACCCGAATTTGTCCCACGGCCCAAGGCGACTGAATGGCGTGACATCGACGCCAGCGCGGCATAAGGATGCGGCAATTCAGGAGACTATGCGATGCGCGAAATCCATCATTTCATCGGCGGCGCTTCGGCGCTCGGCCAATCGGGGCAGTGGAGCGAGGTCTTTGACCCTAACACCGGACAGGTGCAAGCGCGCGTCCAACTCGCCACCGCCGCCGAGGTTGACGCCGCCATCGCCAATGCCGCCGCAGCTCAACCGGCCTGGGCGGCGACCAACCCGCAACGCCGCGCACGCGTCATGTTCGATTTCAAGCGGCTGATCGAACGCGACATGAATAGCCTCGCTGAACTGCTGTCATCCGAACACGGAAAGGTCATCGCCGACAGCAAGGGCGACGTCCAGCGCGGACTCGAAGTCATTGAATTCGCTTGCGGTATCCCACATTTGCTCAAGGGCGATTACACCGGCGGTGCTGGCCCAGGCATCGATGTCTATTCGATGCGCCAGCCGCTTGGTGTGGTCGCGGGCATTACGCCGTTCAACTTCCCCGCTATGATCCCGATGTGGATGTTTGGCATGGGGATTGCGTGCGGCAACGCCTTCATTCTGAAGCCCAGCGAGCGTGACCCGTCGGTACCGCTCAAGCTCGGCGAATTGATGATGGAGGCCGGTCTGCCGGCGGGCATCCTCAACGTCGTCCACGGCGACAAGGTCGCGGTCGATGCCATCCTCGACAACCCGCTGGTCAAGGCCGTCAGCTTTGTCGGTTCGTCGGACATCGCGCACTATGTCTACAAACGCGGCGTCGCGGCGGGCAAGCGCGTCCAGGCGATGGGCGGCGCCAAAAACCACGGCGTTGTGCTGCCTGACGCCGATCTCGAACAGGTTGTCGCTGATCTGTCGGGCGCGGCTTTCGGCTCGGCGGGGGAGCGCTGCATGGCGCTGCCGGTTGTTGTTCCGGTCGGCGAAAAGACCGCGCTGGCGCTGCGCGAAAAGCTGCTGCCGGCGATCGCCGAACTGCGCATCGGTGTCTCGACCGATGCCGACGCGCACTACGGCCCCGTCGTCAGCGCCGCGCACAAGGCTCGCATCGAGGACTATATCACAATGGGCGTCAACGAAGGCGCCGAACTTGTCGTCGATGGTCGCGGCTTCAGCCTGCAAGGCCATGAAGGCGGCTTTTTCGTTGGTCCGACGCTGTTCGATCACGTCAAACCAAACATGCAATCCTACCAGGAAGAAATCTTCGGCCCCGTGCTGCAAATGGTCCGCGCCGACAGCTTTGTGCAGGCGCTCGCGCTGCCCAGCGAGCATCAATATGGCAACGGCGTCGCGATCTTCACGCGCAACGGCGAAGCGGCGCGCGAATTCGCAGCGCAAGTCGAAGTCGGCATGGTCGGCATCAACGTGCCGATCCCAGTGCCGGTCGCCTATCATAGCTTCGGCGGATGGAAACGCTCGGCGTTCGGCGACACCAACCAGTACGGCACCGATGGCGTGCGCTTCTACACCAAGGTCAAAACCGTCACACAGCGCTGGCCGGCCGCCGGGACGCTCGACGATTCAAGCTTCATCATCCCGACGATGAAGTAGGAGGTAAAACTATGACCTATGAGACTTTGCTCGTCGAAACGCATGGCCGTGTCACGTTGATCCGCCTCAACCGTCCGCAAGCGCTCAACGCGCTGAACACGCAGGTGCTGGCCGATCTGACGGCAGCGCTGGCAGCGTTCGACGCCGATAGCGGGCAGCGCTGCGCGGTCATCACCGGCAGCGAAAAGGCGTTTGCCGCGGGCGCCGACATCAAGGAAATGGCCGAACTCGCGGTCGCCGATGCCTTTGGCGGCAATTTGTTTGGTGGCTATGACCGCGTCACGGCAACGCGCAAGCCCGTCATCGCCGCGGTCAGCGGCTTTGCGCTGGGCGGTGGCTGCGAACTGGCGATGATGTGCGACTTCATCATCGCCGCCGACAGCGCCAAATTCGGCCAGCCCGAAATCAAACTGGGCGTTACGCCGGGGATGGGCGGCAGCCAGCGCATGGCGCGCGCCATCGGGAAGGCGAAAACCATGGAAATGTGCCTCACCGGTCGCATGATGGGTGCCACCGAAGCCGAAGCGGCGGGTTTAGTGGCGCGCGTCGTGCCGGCGGCCGATTTGATCGCCGAAGCACTCAAAGCCGCCGAGGCCGTCGCCGGAATGGCGCCGCTGGCGGCGCTAGCGGTCAAGGAAATGGTCAACGCCGCGTTCGAAACGCCGCTTTCGCAGGGCGTATTGTTCGAACGCCGGCTGTTCCACGCGCTGTTCGGCACGCTGGACCAAAAGGAAGGCATGGCGGCATTTGTTGCCAAGCGCCCGGCTACATGGACGGGGCGCTAGGCGATGCAGATCGGCTTTATCGGGCTTGGCAATATGGGTGGCGGCATGGCTGCCAATCTTGTCAAAGCAGGTCATAGCGTTGCGGCATTCGACCTCTCGGCCGAGGCCTGCGCGCGGGCGAAGGATGCCGGTTGCAGCATCGCCGCTTCGGCAGCGGAAGTCGTCAGCGGCGCAGAGGCGGTGGTGACGATGTTACCGGCGGGGACGCATGTGCGCAGCGTTTACGGCGAGGCGGTGTTTGGGACTGCCGCCAAGGGCGTTTTGTTGCTCGATTGTTCGACGATAGATGTTGCGACGGCGCGGGCAGTGGCGGCGGACGCCGAAAGCCATGGGCTGGCGATGGTCGATGCGCCGGTCTCGGGGGGCATTGCGGCCGCCAACGCCGGCACGCTGACCTTCATGGTTGGCGGTGCCGCAGATGCCTTCGCGCGCGCCGAGCCGGTGCTTTCGGCGATGGGCAAGACGATCATCCATGCCGGTGACGAAGGGGCAGGGCAGGCAGCGAAGATTTGCAACAACATGCTGCTCGGCGCTTCGATGGTGGCGACGTCGGAAGCCTTTGTTTTGGCACAAAAATTGGGGCTCGATGCGCAGACCTTTTTTGACATTAGTTCAAAGGCTAGCGGTCAATGCTGGTCGATGACGAGTTATTGCCCGGTCCCCGGCCCGGTGCCGACGGCGCCGTCGAATCGTGATTATGAAGGCGGGTTTGCGGCGGCGCTGATGCTCAAGGATCTGAAGCTCGCGGTTGAGGCGGCGGCGTCGGTCGGCGCGTCGGTACCGATGGGCGCGCAGGCCGAGGCTTTCTATCAGATGTTCGCTGGGCTAGGCGGTGCACCCAAGGATTTTTCGGCGATCATCAAGCTGCTGGACGGTAGCTGGCGCGGCTGAAATGGCCGGCAACCGCCTGAAAATAAGGGCGCAATTTCTTGTCGGTGAGGCGATTGCGATGGGGCCGGGCAAGGCCGATCTGCTCGAAGCGGTGCAGGCCGCGGGTTCTATTTCGGGGGCAGGGCGGGCGCTTGGTTATAGCTATCGGCGGACCTGGTTGCTCGTCGATACGATGAACAGGGCGTGGCCCGAACCGCTGGTTTTGGCTTCGCATGGCGGCGCGAAGGGCGGTGGCGCGGTGGTGACTGCGCTGGGCGAAAAGGTGCTTTTGCACTACCGCGGACTTGAGGCGGCATTGGCCGGCGCGGCGGCGGAGCCGGCGGCAAAACTGCTCGAAATGTTGGTGCCCGCGCCGCGCTGAATGCCTTGAGCCGTGGGTCAAAAAGTCGCCATTTACCGTGGCAAGACCCGCGCTTGGGACAGTTGCACCCGCATATTGCCAAATCGGCCTCCCACCCAAACCTGCTTCCTACAGCGCCGTTTCGTTGTATACCGACGCATATCTCGCAAGGGCTGGAATTGATGCGCCGACACCTGTTTCGCATAATGATCGTGTTGGCGACGCTGTTAGCGGTGCCCGCCGCCGCGCGGCCGCCGCTGGTTCTCGCCGCAGCGAGTTTGCAGGAGGCGCTGACCGCCGCCGCCGATGCGTATGCCGCGACGGGCGCGCCGCGTCCGGTGATCTCGTTCGCGGCG
>Ga0209023_10008092_pt1 | contig 10628 bp, 7 predicted proteins | sample LakOneMetagenome_FD_187468 | JGI IMG/M metagenome (GOLD analysis project Ga0209023, IMG submission 187468) | Freshwater and sediment microbial communities from Lake Erie, Canada (SPAdes) (version 2) | ecosystem: Environmental > Aquatic > Freshwater > Lentic | place: Lake Erie, Canada | collected...
GAAGTCCGGCTCTAATAACTTCACTTGCATTCGTGAATCTACCATCACTAATTGTATGTTCAATAAAACTTTCAAAATGATTGCCTAACGATATTGAAGTATTGCGTCCCATAATTATACTTTTTAGCTAAGTTACCAAAAATTGGTAACGCTCCAAATTTTCGCGGCGTCTTTTTTGGAATCACACCTAATTTGTGGTTGTCGGTTATCAGTTGTGAGTTGTCAGTTTTGAGTTGTGAGTTATAGGTTGACGGTTGTAGGTTACTATTCGTTTTTTGGTTTTGCCTTTTGCTAGGCTCCTATTTCTTTCTTCTTGTTTCTTTCTTCTTGCCTTCACTTTTCTACTTTCAATTCTTATCCTATTTTTCTTTCATTTTGGGTGTTCTTAGGTGGTCAAATGTGTCGTTTTCGGCCAAATCGGCCAAAAGGGTCATTTTCGGACAGGCTGATTTGCAGGGCTTTAGCGGGGCCTATAGCTTTGTCCATTATTAACAATTAAATATAATTATCATGGCAAGAGCTAATGGGATTATCAAGATTGAGGGCACCGTCGAAGACCTCACGTTTTACAAAAAAGACGGAAAGAGTTTTGTGCGCCGCAAAGGCGGAGTTTCAAAAGAGCGCATTGAGAGCGATCCTAATTATGTTCGTACCCGGGAGAACAACTCGGAGTTTGGGCACAGTGGGAATTCGAGCAGAGTGTTGCGCTTAGCGCTGGGGAGTATGGCTTTTAAGGCCAAGGACTCCAAACTGCACAGCAGGTTGTTGCAGGTGATGGCCAGGATTAAGAACCTAGACGCGACTTCGAGTCGGGGGCAGCGGCAAGTGAGTATTGGCATCGGCACGCCCGAGGGCAAACTGTTGCTGAAGGGGTTTGATTTTAACTTCCACGCGCCTTTGCAAAGTGTGCTTCACGCTCCGTTTGAGTTGAACCCCACCAACGGTAGAGTAACCCTTACCGACCTGGTGCCAGCCGAGCAAGTGCAGTTCCCCGAGGGAGCGACGCATGTTAGCCTGCAGAGTGCGGTGGTGCAGTTGGACTTTGCCACGGAGGTTTCGGAGCTAGTGTATAGCGGGGTGGAGAACCTGCCGCTGACGCTCACTCCTACTACACTGGTCCTAGCGCCGAGCAGTATGCCTGCGGGGCGTGGCACTACCCTATTTGTACTGATGCTCGCTTTCTTCCAAGAAGTTAACGGGGTACAGTACTCTTTGAAAAATGAAAGCTATAATGTGTTGAACGTTATTGAGGTGGTGTAACTGCTTTGCTTTTGTTTTCCTTTTAAACGCCTTGCTTTTGTGAGGCGTTTTTTTTTGTTTATTAATTGGTATAATACCCTTATTTATAAATTTGAATGTGATTATTCGTCCTTTCCGTATTGATTTGGTGTTATCAAGATTGTTAACAAACTGTTCAATATATTGCACGTTGAAGAAGTATTTTTTTTAGATTTGGGTACCTAATAAAATTTGGGAAACAAACGATTAAATACTAAATAATGAATCATATCATTAACGACCTAAGCAACGATTACCTGGTATCGTGCCGCATCAAGATGGGGGAATCTATAAGGGAAATTCGAGAAAAGAAAGGGTATAATCAAGAACAGTTAGCTGAAATTATGAAAGTTAGTAGGACTACTATTTCTAAAATTGAAAATGGGAAATTTAATTGTAGTATGGATTATTTGGCTAAGTTTTCGTGGTTTTTAGGGTTTGAAATTGCATTGAAATAAGATTATGGAAGAAAAAATATCAATTGAGGAATTTGACGGGAAGAAATTTAAAATGCGATTTATTGACGATGAAGATAATAGAAAGGCAGTAGTAACACATTATTTACATAATTATGATAATGAAGAAAAAGAGCATTATGAGGAACAAGCTATTGAGTATATACGACAAATAGTTAAGTACAAAAATGAAGAAGAAAACTGTCATCTTGATGAGCAGAATGCTCTTCAACAATTGTTAGTTGAAGTAAAAAATGTTCCTTTTCAAACTCCAATGAATTATTCCTTTAAATTTATTGACCTATTTGCTGGAATTGGAGGTTTTAGACTTGCTCTGCAAAATCTTGGAGGGAAATGCGTTTTCACAAGTGAATGGGATAAATATTCCCAAATTACTTATCGAGCAAATTTTGGAGAAGTTCCATTTGGTGATATTACAATAGAAAAAACTAAAAGTCAGATACCAAATAACTTTCAAGTCTTGTGTGCTGGTTTTCCATGTCAACCATTTTCTCATGCAGGTCTCAAAAAAGGTTTTGAAGATACAAGAGGAACTTTATTTTTTGACGTAGCTGATATTATAAATAGAAGAGTAGAAAATAATACTCCGATTGATATTATTTTTTTAGAAAATGTAAAAGGCTTAAGAAATCACGATAAAGGGAATACTTTAAGAACAATAATTCGAACTTTGAATGATTTGGGTTATGATGTTGCCACAGAAGTTCTTAACTCAAAGAATTTTGGAGTTCCGCAAAACAGAGAAAGAATATTTATAATTGCCTGGTTAAGAGGACAGAATAATACATTTAAATTTCCGCTCGGAATTGATACAAATAATAGAATTATATTTGAGAGGGACGATTTAATAAACGTCAAACCTACTTCCGTTGGAGATATTCTAATGAAAAAGCCTGATGAAAAATATACTATTTCTGATAGATTATATTCCGGTCATTTAAGAAGACGAAAAGAACACAAAGAAAAAGGAAATGGCTTTGGTTTTTCTTCTTTTGATAAAAACGCACAATATACAAGTACAATATCAGCAAGGTATTATAAAGATGGGAGCGAAATTTTAATTGAACAAAAAGAAGCAAATCCAAGAAAATTAACTCCAAGAGAAGCAGCAAATTTGCAAGGTTATCCAAATAATTATATAATACCCGTTTCCGACAACCAAGCATACAAACAATTTGGCAATAGTGTTTCTGTTCCGGTAATACAAACAGTTTTTAATGAAATAAAAAAACAATTAATGTAATTATGTTAAAAGACTTTAGATTATTAGCGACAAGACTTACTGAAACTTTTCATGCGATCGAATACTGGCCAGAAATAACATTCAATGAAAAAGATATAAAAAACCTTAGTACTTTATCAAATGTTACTTTTGTTAATGAACATTCTATTCAACTAAGCATAGAAGGAGGTAATCACACTATATTGCCTAGTCAATATATTTTATATGCAATATATGTTAAAGAATTAGCTTTAAATGTAAAAGAATACGTTGATGTTTTTGAACAAAAGAAAAAATTACTTGGCAATAATAATTTATTAGGGGAGCAAATTATTAAAAAACTATTAGATTATTCTGATTTACCTATTGACGATTTTAGTAAAATTATTGGTCCTACAATATTTATGGATGAATCGATGAATTTAGGGGCCAAATCAATAGTAAATGGGAAAGAAGGAAATTATAATATTAGAGGAATTATTGATTTTTTCGGATCAATAATATTAAAGCCAATAAACATACCTAATGCGAGCTCTTCTATTTTAGGAAAATTTATTTATAATCTATCTGAAAATGTGCAAGTTTATGATTATTTTGAAAAAAGATTTATCGATAAGTTATCATTTATATTTAAAACTGAAGTTCTAAAAAAATTCTGCTTTCATGTTGTTTCCTTTTTATATAGTTATGATAATTTAAAAAGTATTGAAAATTTAATTCAAAAAAATAATGATATTAATTATTGTTCTATTAAAGACGAAGAAATTAGCTTAACAACAATATTTAAAGTATCCAAAAGCGTTTTAAATTCTGAAAATCTAATGCAAGGCGGAACATTAAGATTTTTTGAGGTACCAATTTTTTATTTAAAAAATGAGTTTTATTATTTTTCAACTGAATGGACTGGGAATGGTTCTGGTCGTTTGGATTTTGAATCATTAAAATTATTAGTAGAAAAATACTATCCCGAATTTAAAACTTATAACAATAAAGGTGTATTTACTTTTGAATCATCTTTAAACAATTATAGTTCTTTAGGCAATAGTAATTTTGGCGTAAAAAGTAATGAAAACATTATATATTACGGTGCTCCAGGTACTGGAAAATCTCATAAAGTTAATGAGGTTTTAGTACAATTAAACGCCCAATTCTACGAAAGAATAACATTTCATCCAGAATTTGACCATTCTTCATTCGTAGGTGGATATAGACCAAAAACCGAAAAAGATGAAGATGGCAAAGATGTAATAAGATATAAGTTTGTTCCACAATCGTTTACTAATATATATGTTAGAGCTTGGAATGATCCAGAAAATCAATATTATTTAGCTATAGAAGAAATAAACAGAGGAAATTGCGCTGAAATATTTGGTGACCTTTTTCAACTTTTAGATAGAAATTGTAACTATACTATTTCTCCTTCCAATGAATTAGGTGAATATTTAACAGATGCTCTAGTAAATAAAGATGGACTAAATGATGGGTTGAAGCTCCCTCCTAATTTAACTATTCTTGCGACAATGAACACTTCAGACCAATCGCTCTTTCCAATGGATAGCGCGTTTAAAAGGCGTTGGGATTGGGAATACATTCCAATTTGCTATAATTTTAGAGATGAGTTTAAAGAGAAAAATGATTCCTTCGATTATGAGATTGACATTGAAGATGGTCAAAAGTATAGTTGGATAAAATTTATAGAAAAAGTCAACTTAAATCATATCAAAATTAACCAATCGTTAGGTATGGATAAGTGTATTGGAAATTACTTCATTAAACCCGATAAGGATAAAACGATTTCATTAAAACCCTTTATTAATAAAGTAATTTTCTACTTGTGGAATGATGTTTTCAAAGATGAGGATAACAAAGTATTTAAAGAAACGACCTCCTATGAAGACTTTTTCCCAATAAAGACAAAAGGGAAAGAAGAAATAAAAGAACTATTTAAAAGAATTGAGTTAACCCCAAAAACTAATTTAGAAATTGTTGAAGAAGATCCTCAATTGCAAAAAGTTGCTGAAAGTGACGAAACAGAAGGCTTATAAACTATGAAAATCCTTTTAGAAAATGAGCCATATTCTATCGACATACTCCAAGACATGTTCGATGATCCAAAGTTTTATAAACAAAATGGTTTGGATGGAATAATCACGTCTGTTGGGTATTATCATTCTTTCGAAAAGAATAGTTTGGTTTTTATGCTGCCAAAAGTCTTTATGAAAGATAGTGACAAAACTGTTTTTGGGTGCACAAAAGAAGAATTAGTTGACTTAATTACTAATGAATCAATAAAGCATAAAACACAATACAATTGGGTGCGTCAACTATCGGTTCACTTCTATAATAGTTTATTGGAATTTAAAAAGAGAAAAACAGATACTTCAATACTTCATGCTACTGAAACCTTTGAGCTAAACACAAATATTGGAAATAAGGAGTATTCTTTTCTTGATTTGGTATTAAGTTTTGTTAATTTCTATAAAAAGAATAAACAGCAAATTTTATTCAAACATATAGAATTCGTTTCAAACCAAGCTAAGAAACCAAAATGGGAGAAGACCATTAGAAAATCATCGCCTATATTTCTGAATAGTAAAAGCCCAATTTATACTGAAATAAGGAATAAGAAAAAAATCATCAATACCGAAGAGGAATTATTAACTTATTTCTTTTCAATACTAAATCGGCTGAATAAAGACCATCAATTACATCTTAAAATTGATAAATCCTTCCTAATAATTGAAGGAAGCCGTTTCGATAGATTGTGTTTAAACGGAAGTAGTAAACTGCGAAAAATTAAACATCGTTATTTTAATGATACTTTAAAAAAAATGTATCAGTTATGTGATCTGTTTTTCTCACAGTTTGATAAGAGTAGTATTAAAAGAAAAAGAGAAGATTTCTTGGCTATTAGCAATTATAATTTGGTGTTTGAGGATATGGTTGACAAATTATTCTCGACTAAAATGACCGATTTAGAAGTAGATGGTATTACTATAGAAAAACTAAAAAACAATGATGACGGAAAAATAATTGACCATATTTATGATTACAAATCTTTGATTGATACTAGTGATATTTTTTATATTGGTGATTCTAAATACTATAAGTCTGATGGCACTGCTGGGAAAGTTTCTAAGTACAAACAATTTACTTACGCCAAAAATGTTATTCAATTCAATATTGATTTACTCAATAAGAACAATCAAAATCAAACCAGTAGTTTGAGATATCGAGATAGTATTACTGAAGGGTATAATATTTCTCCCAATTTCTTTATTTATGGTTATATTGATGATGTCATGAATTATGATGTGCATTCCATCTCTAAAAAAGGAAAACCAATAACATCTTTTCATTTTAAGGAGCGGCTATTTGACAGGGATACCTTATTTGTACATCAATATAAAATTAATTTTTTGTATGTTCTAAAAGCATATTCGCACTTTAACGAAACAGAAATCGAGTCATTTAGAAAAGAGGTAAAAGAAACTTTTCGAGATAACTTTGTAAAGTTTTTCAATGATAGCAAAGCGTGTGGCTTTGAATTGTACGAAGCTACATTTAGTTCAGAAGACTACCCTACTTTCGTAGAGACACACTTTAAGAAACTAAATGGTAAATGCTTTTGTACTATTGACAATCGACTTTTACTAGCTCTGCATACTTCTGATACTTCCGTTGATTACTTACTTGACAATTTTAGACTTTTAAAAGAGTTGGAATAATAGTTTGCTTATTTTTTAGCTATTCATTTTGAGCAGTGCTTCGAAGTTCTCGATACCTTTTGCTCCATTGCATTACGCAAAACACTCGAAATGACGACAGGGTATAATTTATGACCGCTGCATGTGAGGACGATCAAAAGAACCCCTACTCGTCATTTCGAGTGCTTTAAAACTGCGACTAGCTGTTTTAAAGTGTATCGAGAAGCTTTAACAGCGACTATGCACAAGAAAGTAATAAATACCTCTTACTGGGTCACACTGCGCGATGCTTAACAAGAAACTCTAAAAAAGTAGCAATAGTTCTATTCTTTCAAAAACTTCAATTTGTAAACCACTGATTTAGCGAGTAGCACTTCCACAAAGTACACGCCTGTCGGCAAATCCTGAACATTTACTTCGTTGCTAGTCGTGGTTTTTGCTATCACTTGATGACCAAAAATATCATACACGGTTATTTTGGAGATTTCTTTGTTGGTGTTGTTTTTAATAAACAGCGTGCTTTTTGCTGGGTTAGGATACATAGACAACGCCACTGCTTCGTTAAAAGTAGTGGTGGCCAGAGACACGGGGCAGGCCACAGGAATAGGACTGGTGTGGGTATCGTTGATGCCATTGGCCAATTGGCCTTGTAGGTTTTGGCCCCAAGCATACAAATCCCCTGAGTTTTTCAGGCCTACGGTATATTGATACCCGTCGGCATAGACGTCTTTCCAATCGGTGGCAGTTCCTATTTGTATTAAGTTGGGAGCGTCTACCGTTGTCCCATTCCCCAGTTGGCCATAAGTATTTTCGCCGCTCGCCCATAAAGTACCGTTTAGTTTTACGGCAGCGTAGTGATCGTCTCCTCCGGAGATGCTTTTCCAATCGGTAGCGGTTCCTATTTGTTGTGGGGTGTGATCTGCTGAAAATTCTCCTGCATAGCCCGCCCAAATCCAAATGGTACCCTCCGCTTTTAACGCTACATTAAATCCCCAGCCGGCATCAATAGCCGCCCAATCGAATTGCGATCCTACCTGTACTGGAACGGTACTGTTGACTGTGGTACCATTCCCAAATTGCCCGTGTTGGTTGGCGCCCCAAGCCCATAGCGTGCCGTCTGTTTTGATGGCTAAAGTAAATTCCCAACCCGCAGAAACCGAACGCCAGTCGTTGCCCACGCCTACTTGCGTCGGGGTACTTTTATTAACTAGGGTACCATCGCCTAATTGGCCTTTATTGTTTTGACCCCAGGTCCACAGCGTGCCATCGGAGCGTATGGCGGCCGAATGGTAGACACCAGCGCTAGCCACAATCCAAGAAGTACCATTGCTAACATTGATAAAAGAAGCTTCGTTTATTAGGGTTCCGTTCCCTAATTGTCCATTGTTGTTTTTTCCTGAGGCCCATAAGGAACCGTTCGTTTGCAGCGCTAACGTATGGAAACCTAATAAGTCCGAAGATTGCCAGGCAGCAGCGGTACCTACTTGTGTCGTTGTAGTTTTATCGGTGGTGGTTCCATCTCCAATTTCACCCACATCATTCAAACCCCAACCCCAGAAGGTTCCGTCGGATTTTACGCCGTGAACGGTACCGCCACCGGCATTGATATTTTGCCAGCATTGGGCACCGATGGTGGAACTAGCTAGTAGTACTAATAGTAAAAGTTTTTTCATAAGGAGTCGAATTTATTATGGTTTGATTTTGTTTGAAAAATAAATATACTACTTTTTATTTAGTATGGATATTATTTGGGTTGTTAGCGCCTTCAGAATATTTATTTGCTTCTAAGTTCTCGATACATTTTGCTCCATTGCATTACGCAAAATACTCGAAATGACGGCGGGGTAAAAGTGGCGACTAGTGCCTCTTAGGACAAACCAAGACCCCCTATTCGTCACTTCGAGTGCTTTAAAACTGCGATTAGCTGTTTTAAAGTGTATCGAGAAGCTTTAAGAGCGAAGTAGTGCTTCGAAGTTCTCGATACATTTTGCTCCATTGCATTACGCAAAATACTCGAAATGACGGCGGGGGAACTAAGAAGAAAGAGTCAAGAAATAAGAGCCAAGAGTCAAGAAAAGAAAATGCTACAGAGAACGGGGAATGTTCCTTGTAGCATTACTTATAGTTTATAGCGTTTAACCGCTATTTTACTTCACTAGTAACTTCTGAACACTTGCATTGGAACCTGAAGTAATCTTAGCCAAATACATTCCTGATGCTAAACTTAGGTTTACTTTGGTATCGCCAGTGAACGACGTGGTGAAGAGTTTGGCTCCGGATAGCGAATAGATTTCTAGCACGCTGGCTTCGTTGGTTCCTGAGATTTGAAGGTAGTCTTTCGCTGGATTGGGATAGAGCGTTACTTTGGCTGTGTTGAACGTAGTCGTTGCTAGGGCCGCAAACCACGGTTGTCCTGCATTGGCACCCCAAATATAATCTGCTAAATTGGGGTAATCGATAAATGGGTTTCTGTTGACTTGCCAAGTATAAATATAGTTGTTGCGGTTCATTTCGAAGTCGTCGGAAGGATCTAGGTGATTCCACGATAATGCCGTTGCTAGGTCGCCTATTTGCCCGATGGTGCCGTCTGTTGGGTTGCCGTTCACGACATTCAACCCATTGTAGCGTACTGCCATATAAAACAATGCACGGGACACATCGCCTTTCCAGCTTCCGGGTGCTCCGAAAGGACCGTTGTAATCTACGCCGTAATTGCGGTTATTTCTGGAGGAATTCTCCTGACCGTCAACGGCTCTAAGGTGGTGCGCATCGGAAAGTCCGGCGCCAATATCGTTAGGTCCAGTAGAAGCCCACACTCCTATTCCATCGGCAGAGACGTTGTATAAGTCGCCATAATTCCCTCTGGATTGGCAGTAAATGTGTTCGCGGTTCCATTTGCCTACAATGCTGCTCCCGGTTTGGTAATCGATTTTGGAGCGCGGTTGTTCGGTATAAATCAACCAGACTTGGTTGCTGTTCTCTGGGTTCTGATCGGCTGTTTTTAGAATGTCGACAATATCGCCATAACTGTGGGCGTGCACTACGGAAGGATTCGCAATGATGTTTTGAATGGCCTGCTTTAAGGCCGCTCCAGAAAGTCCTTCTAAAGAACTGTAATACCCAATGGGCGCGGTGCTGGTTATGTGTCCGTACGTTGGGTTGGCTGGGGTTCCAAAGGGCAATACCGTAAAATTGCTGTCGTTGATTCGGACAATTACATTGTTATTGTAAAGGCTGTAATTAACTGGAATACCACTGGCAGTAATTTTTAGTTCTTCGTCGCCTTCGTTGGTGCCCTCGTTTAGGATTTGAATGGTTCTGGTGGCGGTGGTGGCTCCTACTGGAATGGTGACGTTGGTGGTTCCGGTGAAATCGCTGTTGGTAAAGTTGCCGTTGGCCAAGCCAAAGTTGATCACTAATGGACTTCCGGCTATGGGTTGAGTTGACGTAAAGGTAATGTCTAAGGTTTGCCCTTCGTTGAGGGTGACGGCGTTGACGGTTAGACTCAAATACGTTAGTATGATCCCAGAACCGTCATTGTTCATGCCTGGTGTGGGTGTTTTTACTTCGTAGGTACCGTCTGTTTTTCTTTGAATGGATTTGGTGGCCGCAGCACTGGTTTCGTTTTCGTTGACACAAACGGTGAGTCCGAAAACGGTCATTAACGCAATGGGTTGTGTAGTAGCGCTATTGGAATAGGCTAAGGCATCAATTAAGCCTACCGTAGTTGCGCTAGTATTTAGGGGAAAGTCGACGGCATTGCCTTGATAAAGTGCCACGGCGTCGGGTCCGTTTTGAATGGTAGCATTTGGAATTAAAATGGCGGGCGTTGGCGACACTAAAGGATTTCCGAAATGAATGATTCCGTTGATATCGGTGATGTAACTGTCTAGGTCTACGGCGTAATAGCTGGCCGTACCGGTACCGGCCGTGGTTCCGTTAAAG
>Ga0209023_10008093_pt1 | contig 10628 bp, 11 predicted proteins | sample LakOneMetagenome_FD_187468 | JGI IMG/M metagenome (GOLD analysis project Ga0209023, IMG submission 187468) | Freshwater and sediment microbial communities from Lake Erie, Canada (SPAdes) (version 2) | ecosystem: Environmental > Aquatic > Freshwater > Lentic | place: Lake Erie, Canada...
CCGAGCTGAATAGCTCGGTTTTTTATTTCAATCGTGTTTTTAGAATAACTCATCCGCTTTTGTATTTGAATATGTTCTAGATCAATTCAAATCATCATCTACTTCACCACCACCTTCATTGGTGCTGAAAATATGTGATAAAAATTCTGAGGATCAATCTGATATTTATAAGCAGCTAAAATATAGGCCGTCCCTTTTTCAGAAAAACTCAATTGACCATTTTTAAGCTCATACTTTGGCGAACCTGATAAAACCAGAAAGTTACTAATCTCTTGGCTAGATTGAGTCTGATCTTGTTGGGTGAGTTGAGCAGTCACTTGTACAGCCTGATTCACTTGGGCCTTTATCGTTTGGGGTACTTGTATATCCACCATATACTGCGAATAAAGCTGTGCAGAATTCGTCGTTATTCCGTATGTGCCTGCGATATAAAGCTTTTTAAAAACTTCATCACTCAATGCCCACGGCCAAAAGCTAATACCACGATGCTTGGTTATTTCTAATAAAGCAATTAAATCTGCACGATATGCAGGGTTATAAGATGAATTATAGGTTTGAACATCAGCATTGATTTGTTTGGCATTGACCAAATTATTATAGTTTTTAGGCATGCTACCCACCAGTAGACCACGTGGAATATTGGCTAATAATGTCTGCGCACGTGCCACTTGATCGATATTAAAAGAGGTCGTGACCACCTGATTTTCAACTTGATACTTTTTAATTTCATCCTGCATTTTTGGCACTAATTGTGGATCAGCACTTTTCATTTCGATCATTAAGACAAAGTTTGGATTGTGCTTAAAGCTTGAAAAATATTCTGCAAGTGTAGGAATTTTATATCCTTTATTCTTTGATTTGAGTTGTTGAACTTGAGCAAGTGTCATCTCCTCAATTTTACCTGTTGACCTTGTCGTACGATCAACTGTTGCATCATGCATCACAACAAGTTGTTGATCTTTGGTCAGATAAATATCGTTTTCGACAATATCTGCACCCAAAGCCACAGCATGTTGAGCACTTTCTAAAGTATTTTCATCTTCCAGACTCGGCACACCACGATGTCCAATAATAAATGGTTTACGCAACAAGGTATTTTTAGGGAATTGCTTTAAAACACTACTGAATAATGTACTTTGCGTTGTAATGACACCATTAACGCCAGACGTTAAAATTTGTGCCACTTGTTGCGGTTGTGTAGTAGAGCTATCTATCCAAACCGTCATTAAATGTCGTTGAATAAAACTAACACTGCTTTTATTGGCCAAAGACTGTGGCAAAACCACAATTCTTGCATAAGCTTGATTACTACGACGGATAATCTCAGAAAGACTTTTATGATTATCTTTTAATTTTTCAGCACTTAAATCTAAAGATGTACGCACCATTGGAACAATTTGATGTGCTGCTTTTAATAGATCATCACTTTTCGATGATAGGGTAATATCACTAATATCTTGGGTTTTGCCCAATAGTTTTAAAGCTTCTAGTGTTTTCGGTGTTTGTATATCAAGTACAGAAATCGTATTGCGTTGAGGCTGTGCTAAATATTGCGCCAAAGTCCCTATATTTTGTCCATTTTGATTGATTAAATTTAACTGTTCATCGAGTTGATAATAAAGCTGATTGGCTGAATTTAACGGCGAACTGGTATTTTCTACTTTTTGAATCATGGTTGGTGCTAAAGCGACATTACTTTGAATATCCTGAACTTGTATTACTTTATTGGCTAAATTTGGCAAAGCCGTTAGCTGTTCAGAAACTTGAATATTCTTAACTTTTAAAATAACACCCGCTGCGGATAAACCAATCCCCCCTTTGGCTGAAAGTTGTTCCAGTTCAACATCTTGCATCAACTGATCATTTAAAAAATGCTGTACACGCTGTCCTGATACGACAATACTGGCTCGATACCATTGATTCGGTTTAATATTTTCAGAAAATGCTTTGGTTTCAAGCAACTCCCATTGACCATTAGCTTTACGGCGACCGAACTCAGTCCCATTTTTCGCTGTGGTATCTGCTCGCAATGTGAATTGATAATAACGACTTGGTATCACACCTTGTGCTTCTGTCACATCATAAATCACACTGCCCCAACGTGAACTATTCAGGGGTTGATCTAAACTAAACTCTAAATCGATTCGATAGTTTTGCTGTTTTTCTAAATTTTGTGGCAATAAAATCGAAGTCGTCTGCATCGCATTCGCACGACCATCAATATTCAATATCCCTTTTTCCACATAAACATTGCCCGCATTATTTCCAGGAATACGCCAACCTTGAGGAATGGTTTTTTGTTGGCTGAAATTTTGTTGATAAAGCACTTTGAGTTGGGTTGCCGAAACTGTTTGAGTTTGCGCTTTTGTTGTAATTTTTGTAGAAACTTCAGCATAGCTGAGGATTGGAAAGAGCATACCCACAGCGAGCGATAAAAGAGATAATTTCATAATCAATTCTGAATCATTGCAAATGTATTTTCCAATTGATGCAAAGCCTAGTCATGGCTATGCATCAACCTAGTTTTACTGTTGTTGCTGTTCTTGTTGCCAACGACGTTGCTGTAAACGTTCCCCTTCAACTTCACGTTTATTACGTGCAGACTCATATAATTTCGTGCCTTTGAGTTCAGGTGGTAAATATTCTTGAAGTACAAAATGTTCAGGGTAATTATGCGGATAGAGATAATCCACACCATAACCTTGTTCTTTCATCAACTTGGTTGGTGCATTACGTAAATGCAACGGTACAGGAAGATTTGCAGTTTTATCAGCCAATTCTAAGGCTTTATTTATCGCTAAATAGGTACTGTTACTCTTAGCACTGGTCGCTAAATACACTGCGCATTGTCCAAGAATAATACGACATTCAGGCATACCAATCGCTTGTACTGAACGGAAACATTCACCAGCAAGCAACAAAGCATTTGGATTTGAATTGCCAATATCTTCCGAGGCAGCAATCAACATACGGCGTGCAATAAAGACAGGATCTTCTCCGCCTTTTAACATCCGTGCCATCCAATATAAAGTTGCGTCAGGATCACTACCACGAATTGATTTAATAAAAGCAGATACTAAATCGTAATGTTGCTCGCCCGATTTGTCATAACGTGCAATATTCTGCTGTGCAACTTTCACAACAATCGCATTGGTGACAATATTTTCAATATCTGTTTCAAAAGTACTGGCAATTAAATCAATTAAATTTAAAGCCTTACGTGCATCACCCGCAGCAAATTGAACCAATGCATCAAATTCTTCAATCTGAATATGACGTTCTTTTAAAAAATGATCTTGTTGAACCGCACGAAGTATTAAATCTTGAATGGCTTCATTACTCAGCGCATGTAATGTATAAACCTGACAACGTGATAGCAGTGCGCTATTCACTTCAAAAGATGGGTTTTCAGTCGTCGCACCGATTAAGGTAATTTTGCCTTTTTCAACAGCATTTAATAATGCATCTTGCTGTGACTTATTAAAACGATGAATTTCATCAATAAAAACCACAGGTGTCAGCAAATCACCACTTTCAGCAATGATTTCACGGAGCTCTTTAACACCCGTATTCAGCGCAGATAGACTCACAAAAGGACGATCTACTGCTTGTGCCAACAGCAATGCGATTGTGGTTTTCCCAACTCCAGGTGGCCCCCAAAAAATAATTGAAGGTAAGTGACCTTGATCAATCATTTGACGTAGTGGCGCATTTTCACCAAGCAAGTGATCTTGCCCGATGATTTCAGCCAAGTCACGTGGACGAAGACGTTCTGGAAGTGGTATTTGGGTGTCTGACATACTTCTTTTTAATCGCTGAATTCTGCGTCTAGTCTACTATGGAAAACAGCGAATTTCGCAAATTGAAATTTAAAATAATCGATTGTTTAAAACATCCATCAACGAGGCCTGAAAAACCGCTCCATGACTCAAATGAGGATAAAGCATTAATTTTACATCAAAGCCTTTGCTCGCTAAATCTAAAACCAATTGGCGATTATTTTTAATCATATCTCGGTCTACATTTGGGCTGATTGGTTGTTCTGCTTTTGGCACAAAGTCACCCTCCATAACCCATAACTTTTTTGCTTTGACCTGTTCCGCTTGTACTTTTTCTACAGCATTGAGAATACGCCGATCTGCCCAAGTCAGAGATGGACTGGCTGAAAAATAATGTGAAAATTGATCACTATGCAACAGCGTATCTAATACAAATAAACCACCATAAGAATGTCCCCATAACGCTGTACGCGTTTGGTCGAGCTTTACTTGTGTATTCACCCACGGCATGATTTCTTGAAATAGTAATTCTCTAAATGGCTGACTTCCACCCGCCCCTCGCTCAGGATTTCTTGGATCGGCTGTGATCTTTCCAGATTCATCTACAGGCGTGTAGTCTACCGAACGAGAAGCTGATTCAAACGGCAACTCAGTCTGATAACCAATCGCAACCAAAACAGGGCTGTCTTGTTCCGATAATCTTGTTAGTAATGGCTCATTTAAACGAGCCATAACTGCATTACCATCTAGCATGAAAATTGCAGGCAAGGCTTTATTTTTATTGATGTGTTTGGGAATGCCTAACCAAACTTTGTAATTGCGCTGTTGATCAACTGATTGAAAATGATGAATTTGAAATTGGTAAGCATTTGAACCTTGATCTGCAATATTTTGACCGAGTGGTTGTAAATCTGGTTTCGCATAAGCCATTGAATTCGACAATAGCGATAGACTCACCACCCATGCAAATAGAGAATACTTATTCAAACATAATGATAAAGCAGACATTTTCAATCTAATCGAATCAATAATTAGGTTTATTTTATTCCTTATTGATAATGATTATCAATTCATTTTTATAAAAACTATCTGACCCAACGCACGATATAATCTTCGATCTCGTCTTCATCAATGTCCACTTCTGAAATACAACGCCCTGCTGCTGATTTTCGAGCTTCAACGACACTATTTCTTGAACCTGTGTTGAGATAATGCCAAGTAGGTAAATGCTTACCTTCATTTAAACGGCGATATGCACAGCTTGAAGGTAGCCAATGAATGCTTTGTAATTTTTCAGGAGTAAGTTGAATACAATCAGGTACATGTTCTAAGCGATTGGGGTAATCAGAACAACGTGCTGTTTTGCAATCTAATAACTTGCACGCAACTTTGGTATATGCAACTTCATTGGTTTCGTCGTCTTCTAATTTCACTAAACAGCACAGACCACAACCATCACACAATGCTTCCCATTCCGCTTGATTCATTTCAGCGAGAGAATAATGTTTCCAAAATTGTGGACGCAGGCTTGGAGTCATACGATTTAAAAAAGTTCATCAAAGTTTGACTCATTATAACAGTTTTAATCACCTAGACTGTGACATCACCAATGTAAAAACATAACAGATCAACAACATATCATTGATATCTTCACATTTAGGCCACATAACAATACACGTTTGATGAAAAAACATGCATATACTGAAATCCGATAAAAACAATATGGAGATCAAATCATGTTCCGTTGGGCTATTATCTTTGCAGTGATTGCACTGGTTGCAAGTTTGTTTGGCTTCGGTGGCGTTGCAGGTATGTCTAAAGACTTCGCTGTTATCCTCTTGGTTGTAGCAGTGATATTGGCAATTGTAGGATTTATTTCCAGAGGGAGAGTCTAATCGACTTAAACTTATAAATGACATTTAAATTGAATACTTAAAGAAGGATTTTAATCCTTCTTTTTGCTTTTTGGGCCATTCATAAATTCTCACACTTCAATTCTAATATTGCTAAATTAGTGGTTTGAATCTTGCTAATTTGTGCTTTAATCAAGTTCATTCTCATTCATATAAGGATTGAACAGATGGTTGCCGCAATCAAAACTCGTGAAATAACCTATACAGCTGCTGATGGTTCAACACTCATTGGTTATTTTGCCGCACCTGAATCTGTAGAACCTGTTGCAGGCATCATCGTTGCTCCCGAATGGTGGGGTCGTACTGAATATACTGAACAACGTGCTCGTGAACTTGCTGAACATGGCTTCGCTGCCTTAGCCATTGATATGTATGGTGATAAAAAAGTAACTTCAATAGCATCTCAAGCCAGTGAATGGATGATCCAAACATTTCAAGAAAATACCATTGTTGATCGTGCCAATGCAGGCTTAGCAACGTTGGCTGCACAGCCTGAAGTCGATGCGACTCGTCTTGCAGCAATTGGCTTTTGCTATGGTGGGAAAGTGATTTTGGATTTGGCACGTTCAGGCGCTGACTTAAAAGCTGTTGTGACCTTCCATGCAAATTTATCTGCTCAGCAAGCTGCGCAACAAGATACATTCAAAGCGGAAGTTTTAGTCCTACACGGCGAACTTGACAGCATGGTGTCTTTGGCAGATGTGGAATCATTTAAACAAGAAATGAACAACGCCCATGTCACAGCAGAAGTGATTGTGTTAAAAGATGCTAAGCATGGCTTTAGTAACCCACTTGCAGATGAACGTGCCAAAGCCAACAATGTAGATTTAGGTTATAACGCTGAAGCAGAGAAAAAAGGTTTAGAGGCAATGTACAGCCTATTAGATCGCGCACTCGCTTAATAAACTATTGAGTGGATGTCTTGATTTAAACGATATTGAAAGAGGAATTTAAAATGACTGATAACAAATGCCCATATTGCGAATTTGATGAATTTGACATCATTGATAAAAATGAATTCGGTGCAATTTTGCCTGAACCGAATCCTTTGTCTAAAGGGCATACAGTGATCATTCCTCTACGCCATACCGACTCTTTTTTTGGTTTAACTGAAAAAGAGCGTAAAAGTTTGGCAACATTACTTGAACTTGCACGTAATGAGTTAAAAATTCGTCATCAACCTGAAGGTTTTCATATCGCTTTTAATGATGGTCATGTGTTTGGTGATGAAAACGCTGAACATTTCCACATGCACATTATCCCACGTTATAAAAATGAACCGCTCAAACTTGATAAACGTTGGGGCATCATCAACGAAGATTAAGTGCATACTTCATGTTGTTTAAAAGACGCTATGGCGTCTTTTTTATTGAAAAAAAGTATCAACTTATTTTAGGACTAGACAGCGCTTTAAAAAGACAATCAGATGTACAAGCAAATTTCCCAATGGTTTTGGATTATTCATAAATTACAACTCAAACCACAACACATTTCGCTATACTAAGCTTTCAGCTTTCGCACACATCTTTCTTCCTGACCAATATGCCGCAATTTTCCTTTTCAGATTCCCTACTTACTTGGTTTGATCAACACGGACGACATGACTTACCTTGGCAAGTCGCAGATGATCCATACAAAGTCTGGGTATCGGAAATCATGTTGCAACAAACTCAGGTTAAAACCGTACTGCAATATTTTGATCGTTTTATGCAACGCTTTCCTACAGTCAATGATTTAGGCAAAGCTTCATGGGATGATGTTGCACCCTATTGGGCAGGATTGGGTTATTACGCACGCGCACGTAACTTACATAAGGCAGCAACCATTGTCAGTCAACAAGGTCACTTCCCTGAAACTTTAGCGCAATGGATTGAACTTCCTGGAATTGGGCCATCGACTGGTGGCGCATTGATGTCACTTGGTCTACGCCAATACGGTGTCATTATGGATGGCAATGTAAAACGTGTTTTAGCACGATTCTTTGCCATAGAAGATGATTTAAGCAAACCCATACATGAACGAGCCATGTGGCAACTGGCTGGAAGTCTTTGCCCTACAGAACGAAACCATGACTATACCCAAGCAATCATGGATTTGGGTGCAACCATCTGTACCCCGAAGAAACCACTCTGCCTATACTGCCCAATGCAACAACATTGTCAGGCACATCAACAAGGCTTAGAAACTGAATTACCTTATAAAAAACCGAAAAAGCCTGTTCCTGTCAAAACGGCCAAAGTCCTGTTGTTACGATCAAATGAATTACAAACAAATGAACTGCAAGCAGATGGTCAATGGTTATGGCAACAAAGACCAAATAGTGGATTATGGGGTGGTTTGTGGAGCTTACCGATCATTGAAGATGATGCTGAATTCAACCAACTGTGCCAAAGACTCAAACTGGTTTCTACTGTTGAAGCTGTGCAAATTTCCCATAGCTTTACCCATTTCACTTGGATATTGAATGCTCAGATTTTCCAAATCGATGCAGATCTAAAAGAATATTTACAGGCTGAACTGGGTGGAGAATGGTTAACGCCACAAAAAGCTACACAAATGGGCATTCCCACAGCCATGAAAAAATTGATCTCTGCGGTAGAGATATGACATAGTCAAACTCAACAACAAATGTGAATCATTGCATTTGTTGTTATTTCACGATCAAAGAGCAAAATTTATAAAACAAGGATTCCCCGTGTCACGTAGCATCCATTACGGTTTCATTTGCTTATTTATATTTATTTTAACAGCGTGTACATCGACACCAAAAAAATCAACACCTTTACCGCAAAAAACCATTATGCGACTTAAAGCAATGCCCTTACCCAACCAACTACCTATTCCTGTTGATGGTGTAAAAGCTAAAAACTTAACCGACACGTGGGGCGCTTCTCGTAGCCAAGGACGTGCGCATGAAGGCATTGACATCATGGCTTCAAGAGGTACAAAAGTGTACAGTACCACTGAGGGTGTGATTACGAGTTTAAAAAGTAACAATTTGGGTGGTAAAGTAATCTGGCTGATTGGGCCAAGTGGCGCTTACCATTATTATGCGCATTTGAATGACCATAAACGTGGTCTCAAAGAAGGCGATTATGTTCAAAAAGGTCAGCTGATCGGCTATGTGGGCAATACAGGAAACGCACGCCATACTGCCCCACACTTACACTATGGACTATACTTAAACGGCAAAGGTCGTGGTGCAGTCAACCCTTACCCATATTTACGTTAATTGATGTACGTTAATTCATTTTAAGTCAGATTTTAGGAATATTTCATGTCAGAAGCTTTGATTGAGCGTTTAGTTAAGTTTGCAGAATCAGGCAATCAACAAAAAATTGTGCTCAACGGACAAACGCATCAAGGTTGGATCATGGAAATTACTGAAGATGCTCTCTTGATCAGTACTGGGTTTGCCGATAAAACTGGGAAAGATATTTGGATCAAATTTACAGATTTAAACCAAGCTGAATTGTCCTACTGGGATACTGAAACAGACCAATGGGCTGATTTTCAAATCTAAACAACCATTTTATAAAATAAAAAAGGAGCATCTCTCATGTCAATTCAACGCTGTGGTTGGTGCTCAGATGATCCAATTTATATTGAATACCATGACCATGAATGGGGGAAACCCAATCGTGATGAAAAGCATTTATTTGAAATGCTGTGCTTAGAAGGGCAACAAGCAGGTCTATCGTGGATTACCGTGTTAAAGAAACGAGAATGTTATCGCTCACATTTCTTTAATCATCCGATTCAAACCATTGCAAATCTGACTAATGATGACTTAGCTGAAAAGTGCCAAGATACAGGTTTAATTCGTCATATCGGGAAATTAACAGCCATCCGTGACAATGCCATCGCATGGCAAAATATGAAAGTCCAAGGCATTGATATGGTGGATTGGCTGTGGAGTTATGTCGATCAACAAGTACAAAACAATGATGTTCCCGACTACAAACAAGCGCCTGCACAAACGGATATCAGTCTAAAACTTTCAAAAACTTTGAAAAAAAATGGTTTTAAATTTGTTGGGCCGACAACGATGTATGCATTTATGCAAGCTGTCGGTATGGTCAATGACCATGAAAATGATTGCTCATCTCGTTAATACCTCTTTAGATTATGGAAAGGATTCAAAATGTCTGAAAATACCATCCAAGCCTATGCTGCCTTAGAAGCAGGTGCAGAACTTGTCCCTTATCAATTCGATGCAGGTGAATTACAAGCACATCAAGTCGAAGTTAAAGTTGAATATTGTGGGTTATGCCATTCCGATGTTTCAGTGATCAATAATGAATGGGGAAATGCTGTTTTCCCTGTGATTGGTGGACATGAAATTATTGGAACGATTACCCAATTAGGCTCAGAAGCTAAAGGGCTAAAAGTTGGACAACGTGTCGGCATTGGTTGGACTGCCGAAAGTTGCCAATATTGCGACCCGTGTATTAGCGGTCAACAAGTGCTTTGTACGGGTGAAAAACAAGCGACCATCATCGGTCACGCAGGCGGTTTTGCAGATAAAGTCCGTGCAGGTTGGCAATGGATTATTCCTCTTCCTGAGGATTTAGATCCTGAAAGTGCTGGACCTTTGCTTTGTGGTGGTATTACGGTTTTTGATCCAATTTTAAAGCATCAAATTCAAGCGGTTCATCATGTGGGTGTGATTGGTATTGGTGGCTTAGGTCACATGGCGATCAAATTACTCAAAGCATGGGGTTGTGAAATTACTGCATTTACCTCGAGTCTTGATAAAACTGACGAGCTCAAAGCCATGGGCGCTGACCATGTGGTGAATAGTCGTGATGCCAATTCACTCAAATCACAACGTGGAAAATTCGATTTATTATTGTGTACTGTCAATGTCACTTTAGACTGGAAACTCTATCTCAATACACTTGCGCCAAATGGTTCAATTCACATGTTAGGAATG
>Ga0209023_10008094_pt1 | contig 10627 bp, 7 predicted proteins | sample LakOneMetagenome_FD_187468 | JGI IMG/M metagenome (GOLD analysis project Ga0209023, IMG submission 187468) | Freshwater and sediment microbial communities from Lake Erie, Canada (SPAdes) (version 2) | ecosystem: Environmental > Aquatic > Freshwater > Lentic | place: Lake Erie, Canada | collected...
CTGTAGAACCTACGGTATAGTCAAATGTCCAGTTCCTGATAATTGGATTATTAGGATCTGCAGTCTGCAATTTAATTGTTCCTTTTACAGTCTGTAAACCGGTACCTGATGCTACGGTTTCCCATGGCACAACTCCGTTTTCAGCATCTTTCTTCTGTCCACCACCCTGCTGTATAGAAACCTCAGGTTTGTTGCTTTTGTTGAACGCAGCCAGCAATATTGAAGCCTGTATCTTCTGCCCTACCAGTGCGTAACTTGTCCTTGGTACCGCAATAGCAGCAATAGTATCAAATTTCACCTCTTTAAGATGCGCTTCTTCATACAACTTAGATATTACAAGCGCTTCACTGCTACGAACGTCATTCTGGAATTTAGAGAACATCGCGATAGCCGCAATTGCAGGCATATGCTCGAAGTAACCGATGTTCCAGTCACCTGTCGGGTTATGTTCCGTCTTAGCGGCCTGCACTACTTTCAGTGGCATCAATGGGCTGATAGCCGCTGAGTCATCAGGCCTTACAGATTCCAGCATTAACCTCCTTAATTCTGTGATCTTTTTTCTCAGCTCATCGCCACCTTTCTTTTCCACAAGCAATGAAGTGGTCGCATCGATATTATCGGGCTTTTCGATCTCACCTTCAGCATTTTTACCACCAGCTTCAGTTATGATCTTTTCTTTCCAGTTATCAATGTACTTCATGAATTCGTTAGCCTCTTTCACCACCCGGTCCGCCTTCTCCCTGTATGGCCTTACTTTTTCTGCCTGGCCGGCCTGCTTTTCATTCTCCTTGATCTGATCATAAACCTCCGTGGTCTTTTTATCAATAGCAATGTTGGAATCAGAAATGCCTTTCGCTAACACCTTGAAGGCGTTAAGGATCTCATTTGATACATTTAGGGCCAGCAAAGCTGTCAACACCAGGTACATCAGGTTGATCATTATCTGCCGCGGCTCTTTAGGTATAGACATTATTTAGCTTTTACTATGAAAGTTATTGTTTCGTTCCTCTTCAACTATTTGGTATTAACGGCCCTGCATTGCAGTCAGCATGTTGCCATACACCTGGTTAAGGGTAGTAAGGTTCTTAGCCAGCAGACCGATCTGCTCTTTAGCATTGTTTGCATCTGTAGCGCTGGTAGCCATTGCTTCAGAAGCATTAACCAGGTTGCTATAGAATTTGTTCATTGCTTTCAGATGGTTGTTTGCATCAGACAATTCCACTTCATATATCTGGTTAAGTGTACCAAGGTTCCTTGATAATACAACCACCTGATCATGGAATTTAGCGGTATCTTCAGCTGCTTCGTTAAACGCACTCATTGTATTGCTTGCGCCCTTGAATGTATCTTTCATTTCAGTCAATGCAGTAGCTGCTTCACGTGCGCTCTGAGAGTATGCACCGGTAGCTGAAGTAACTTCAGTGATATCCTTCATCTGTTCAACTGTCTGGCCGAAGCGCTGGAAGTTATCGCTCAGGCGTTTCAGATTTGCCGGATTGATCTTAGCTTCTTCCATCATCTCATCCATTGATTTAGATGCTGATTCTCCTTTTTTACCATGAGCATCCAGCTTTATTCCTTTACGGTAAGCTTCAACGTGTGGATTTTCAGTGATATCCGGGTAGAAACGCTCCCAGTAGTAATCATGGTGAGGTGGGAGCAGGCCAAGCATCGCAAAGATAAATGCCTCAGTACACATTCCTGAAGTAAGCATGATACTTGCACCTGGCCAGTGCTGAATTTTAAAAAGGGCACCCAACAATACTACAGAGGCTCCAAGGCCGATGATCAGATTCTTAAGGTATTTACCCTGGTTGGTTTCAAAAAACAGTGCTATTGGATTCATTTTTCTGATTTTTTCTTTTCGTTGATTATTAAATTTATTAGATCGTTAGCCTTTCACTATCTCATCGGGCGCCTGTTACTCATTGCAGGCGATACCTCTGTGTATACGCAACGGAAACCTATATACGCTTTTGCTGTATCAGCAAACTCGAAGTCACGTGTGCTCACCTGCAGGTAGTAAGCTACATCACGCCAGCTACCACCGCGTACTACTTTACGCCTCATCCAGATAGGATCATTAGGCTGTACGTTATAACCTACGAGCGGATTGATATCTGCCATCTGGTTGTAAGAACCACCGAAGTAAGCTGATTCAGTCCATTCAGATACATTACCTGACATATTCTTCAGACCGTAGTCATTAGCTGCATATTTATCAACGGGAACCGTGTACAAGCCACCGTCAGCTGAGTAGTTACCACGCTGTGGTTTGAAGTTAGCCAGGTAACAGCCTTTTTTGTTGATGATGTAAGGACCACCCCATGGATAAGGAGATTCGTTACGGCCGCCACGCGCTGCCCATTCCCACTCCTGTTCTGTAGGCAGGCGGAAAGCGCCTTCAAAATATTGCCTTGTTTTCTCGCGCTCAGTCCTCCACATATTAGTACGCCAATCGCAGAATGCTTTACACTGTTTCCAGTTAACACCTACAACAGGATACTTGTTGAAACCCTGGAACCAAAAATATTGTTGTGCAATAGGTTCATTATATGCATAGTTGAACTGACGTATCCATACGTTCGTATCAGGGTATGCGCCTACATCATACTTGTAGTTATATTTCAACTGGGATTCAGTAGGATGCATTGCAGATGCAGCAAGGTCGAACGAAGTATAATGATACACCAACTTGCTTGCGTCTATCATCTTACGGCCCCATCCTGATTGCTCAGCAGGAATATACATAGCAGCAAGCTGGTCCTGCAATTCAGGATCTTTCCAGTTGATGCGTTTGCTCATATCCAGACGCTGTGTACCATCCGGGTTATCTTTGAAATTTCCGAGGATCGTATTAGCTATAGAATCCCTTACATAATTAGTGAACTGGCGGTATTCCTGATTAGATATCTCGGTAGCGTCCATGTAAAAGCCAACCATCTGTACGGTGTGTATAGTCGCATCATTTCTGCCGCGGATATCCTCATCACTAGCACCCATTTTGAATGTACCGGATGGAACAAAAACCATACCGATAGGCAACGGAGCCTTATAGCTAAGTCTCGTCTGATCACCTATCAACTGGCCATTAGAGCTCGGTTGCCCGCAACTTGCGGCTAACGCCAGCAACGCTAAAGCAGAGACCTTCAGGGATGTTTTTTTCATACTACTGTCTATTGTTTTTGCAATTTGGCAACTAAATAATTTCATCAAATTCTTCCACTCAACACAAAACCGATGCACAATATTCAAAGTTTTTTCCAAAAATACAAGCATCGGAAAAAAAATGTTAATTATTCAAAACAATAAAATTTTAAATAATACGTCTGTTTTAAGCAATATTCGCATTCTCATTTATGAGCCGAAGTGCCTCATTTACGGTACTTACAGGCGATAAACAGGCCTGTTCCGAACAAACAAATGTATACATTTTATCAGCAAAATATTTTTTTTCAAGGATGGGCAATTCAAATATTTCTTTTTCCAAAGTGAGCAAAAAAGCCTGTGGAAGGTAGTTTTTCTCCACTTCTTTCCTTGCTGCTACAGCACCTTTCCCTGAAATAACTACTGTTTTCATGCCCTGCGCATGTCTTTGCAGCAACAAGGCCCAATAGCCGAATGAATAGCTGTAACGGGCCGCAGTATCGCTCATATTACCCAGCATAAGCCCAGCCTGCCCTACCCAATCGCTGCGCTCCATGCACATGCCACATAGCCATAGATTGTGTGCCATCAGCGCATTTGCCGATGGTGTAGCACCGTCATAGACGTCTACCTTGCGCACCGGTATATCTTGCTGCCCAACAGGGGTGTAGTAGAAAAACCCGCCTTCATGGCTGAATTCGTTGACTATCAGCTTCATTAGCTCGTCTGCTTGCGATATCCATTTATTGTTACCTACAGCAGACCCCAGTTGCAGCATTGCCTGCACCAGGTAACCAAGATCATCAAGCTTTGCAGGTATTTTTGCAATTCCATTTTTCCACGCATGCTGCAACTTGCCATCCAGTTCAAAATTGTCAAGCATCCATTGCATATGTGCGCCTGCTTTTAGCAAGTATCGCTCATCGTGGAGTACTACACCTGCTTTAGTTAAAGCTATGTTCATCAATGCGTTCCATGACAACAGGCTTTTGTCGTCTGTTATGGGGCGCTCTCTTTTACCGCGAACAGCCAGCAGCTTATGTTTTACGGCATTTATCCGTTGCTGTATCTCCTCTTCAGAAAGCTGATGTGCTGCAGCTAATTCAACAATACTTTTTGCTACATGCAGGATGTTTGTGCCTTCCCAGTTACCTTCTCTTTTCACACCAAAATACTGTTCCGCAACAATATCATTTTCATCAAGTGCCTCTATCCATTCATCCCATGTCCAGGTGTAGAACTTACCCTCTACTCCTTCACTATCGGCATCAAGAGCACAGTAATAGCCTCCGGTATTATCTTTCAGCTCCTGCTCTACAAAGGCAATCGTTTCCTCAATTATTAACCGGTACTTAATGTTGCCTGTAATGCTATATGCATCGCATAATGGCAGCACCAGCAGTGCATTATCATACAACATCTTTTCAAAGTGAGGAGCAAGCCATTCACGGTCGGTAGAGTACCGTGCAAAGCCACCTGCAAGCTGGTCGTATATCCCGCCTTCCATCATAGCATCAAGGCTCCGCAGTCCATGTTTCAGCGATGGCTCATGGCCTGTAAAATGATAGTGCTCCAACAAAAAACTAATGGCCATAGTGCCCGGAAATTTAGGCGCATTGCCAAAGCCACCTTTCTCTGTGTCCGCCTGTTTCAGCAGGCTCTCTCTTATCTTATCCGCTACTTCTTTTCCTGTATCATTGCCGGCAGATGAATAGGTCCTTTGCGATGCCTGTGTCAGGTGTTTGATCATCTGGTCGGCCTGCAGCGTTACTTCGTCATGCTGCTTCGTCCAAATCTCAGTCATGCGCTGCAGCAACTGCGTCCACGACGGGCGGTTGTATGCAGGTCGGGGCGGGTAATAAGTGCCCCCGTAAAATGGCGCACGCTCCGGCGTTACAAATACGTTGAGCGGCCAGCCACCGCTACCGCCTATGGCCTGCACCGCATCCATGTACATATGGTCCACATCAGGATGTTCTTCCCGGTCCACTTTTATACACACAAAGTGTTCGTTCATGTATGCCGCAGTTGCCTCATCCTCAAAGCTTTCGTGCTCCATCACATGGCACCAATGGCATGCCGCATACCCGATACTTACTATTACCGGCTTATGTGCTTCTTTTGCTATTTCAAAAGCCTCATCTCCCCATGGATACCAGTTCACAGGATTATGCGCATGCTGCAGCAAATACGGGCTTTGCTCGTTTATTAACTTGTTTGCCATAAAGTAAAGGTAGTATTCAGGACATTCTTTGCGGACAATAAAGTTACCGCAAAAGGGAAAAAATAAGTAATAAGGCACTGTCAAACCGACCACAGATCAGTTCACCTATGCAGTGCTTTAACGAGTACTGCACTATTTATTGGAAACAGAAAGGTAAAGCTCTAATGCAGAAACCATGGATGGAGCATTTGGAGCCGGAGCCTTCACATCCAGCCGTAGACCGCTGTCTTCTACTGCCTTGGACGTAGTAGGGCCAAATGCGCCAATTACTGTAGTCTCCTGCTTGAATGCAGGGTCATGATCGAACAGGGTCTGCACACTGAAAGGACTGAAGAACACGATCATATCGTATGGCGAAGCCATTACCGGAGTTATGTCGTTAGAGACCATTTTGTACAGGGTCACTTCTGCGTACTTGATGCTGTGCTTAGCGAGGTATTGTGCTATGTCGTTCTTGCCGTTATCGGACGTAGGGACAATGTAAGTTTCGTTTTTGTGCTTGCCTATCACCTCCAGCAGGCCCGCAGTGCTGCCATCTGCTGAAAAGAATACTTTACGCTTACGATACAGGATGAACTTCTGGAGGTAAAGCGCTGTAGCCTCTGTTATGCAGAAGTACTTCATATCCTGCGATACTTTTACTTTCATTTCTTCGCATATCCTGAAGAAGTGATCAATAGCGTAACGGCTGGTAAAAATGATGGCTGTGTATTCGGTGATATCTACTTTCTGTTTACGAAAATCCTTTCCTCCCAGGCCTTCTACACGTATAAAGGCATGGAAATCCAGCTTTATATTGTATTTCTTAGCAAGGTCAAAATAAGGGGACTTCTCAGTTTCAGGCCGGGGCTGTGTGATTAATATACTATTGACCTTAAGCTCCTTTTTTGTGGTACCCTTCTTTTGTGAACGAACAACTTTGGCCATATCGTATATAAGGATTATCGGTAGTACTCAAAAGCAAATTAATATACTGTAATACGGTTAATAAAACATTAATCCTTTAACCAATAACTTCATTAATACTGCCAATGGCAATAATTCCGAGGCGCAAAGGTACATAAAAAAATGAAATTTGCTGTACTGAAAAAATGAGCCGAATACCTGCCATGAACGAATATACCTGTTGAGCAGCAGTATTCCGGCTATAATAAAGGATATTACCACTACCTGCTGCGCCCATTCATGGTCGGCAAAGGCAAGGATAATAATAAATGGAATAAGCGTAATACCCAGAACCTTATTGATAAGGAAAACATTGAACAAGTAGTGCTCTGTAATACCCTCCACACGAAATGCCCAGCCACTGAACCGCACTGCTGCATACTTGGCCAGGTATATGAGCCCTGTACCGGTTATCAGCATAATGATTAGCAGCGAGGGAGGAATAACTCCCGAGTGCAGCGGGGTAAAGAAACGGACGATATAATAAATGTAGGCGCCGCCGGCAAATGTGAAGAACACATTCATCAGCAGGTTAGGCAGGCCCGAACCCTGTAGTTGATCTTTCAGCTGCCTGTTGCTGAGCGTAGGATTCCAGAATGCTTTCCAAAGATTGAGGAAGTAACGCGTATCCATAAAACGGATCAGGCCCAGCATAAGGCACAGGAACAGGATCAGGTAAAAATCAGCGGTCTGCGACTTCATCACATGAGCCAGTTCTATAGCGCTGATGATATTAGTACTGGTCATCATCGGCTGTGTTGCCAGGAACGTATCATTAGCAGCAAAAGACTGTGCAAGAATGGAATCCGGCGGAAAATTGTAGATACCGTACAAGGTCGGTTGTACTGCCGCCCGGGCACTAAAGCCGGCAAACAACAGGATAATGACCAAAAAAGTACGGAACGATCGCATAACTGAGGTGCAAATTTAGCTGTTAATACTGACGCCCCGCAGAGAATGTCGCTGTGGGCGCACTTATTTATCCACTTTTAAGTGTGAATATCCTTGCATACTCGTTTCGCACAACTCCTTTACACAGCATTATTGATGTTTGATTACATTTGCGGCACAAGCAACAGCACATGCTCCATTACCTGGCTGGTAAATTCCGCCGTATTACCACAAACCAGTTATATCTGCCTGAAATTGACGGGATAAGGTTTCTTGCCATAGTGCTTGTATTGCTGTTTCATACGCATGGCTACTTTGTTGCCAAAACAACATTGAAGTTTGCCGATGACGTTTCCGGCTACCACTTGCTGAATACCTTTTTAGAAAATGGGGGCCGTGGTGTGGAGTTGTTCTTTGTACTCAGCGGATTTATCCTCTGCTTGCCGTTTGCGCATCAATATATCAACAACGGCAAAAAAGTACGGCTTGGCAAGTACTATTTAAGAAGGGTAACCCGGCTGGAACCGCCCTACATAATAGCAATGACCGCAATATTGCTAATACACCTCGCTACTCATCTAACCCCGGCATCTGTAATAATACCTAGCTGGGGTGCATCATTGGTCTACGCCCACAATATCATCTACCATCACACACCACTGCTTACTGTCGTAGCATGGTCGCTGGAAATAGAGATACAATTTTACCTGCTGGCTCCTCTTTTATTCAGCTTGCTGGCTTTACATAAAACTACCCGCAGAACCATTCTCTTTGCAGCGACATTATTGTTGATCATCGCCCAGAAGTACTACACGCCGCCTTTTTCAAATATTTACAACTTCGCCCAGTACTTCTTCATTGGCATCCTTTTGGCCGACTTTTATGTCAGCAATACTGCGGCCGTCTTTTTCAACAAAAAATGGATGGCTTTGCCCGCGGCTGCATTACTTATTGCAATTATCTACTGGCCTGTTCGGGTGCAGGGAGCCACCGTCGATGATCTTTTCCTTGCACGGCTTACATTCCCTTTTTTACTAGGCTTGTTTTACTACATGATCATGAAAAATGATGGCATCAAAAAAGTATTCAGCTATAAATTTATTCCTGTAATCGGCGGTATGTGCTATTCGATTTACCTGCTGCATTATACTATTATTGCCGTTCTTGGCAAGTTTACCCTGGGCTTTCACCTTACAGAGTATTATATACCTAACCTGCTGCTACAGTTCGTCCTTATTGGTACTCCCGTGCTCATCATATCTTCGGTTTACTACTACTTCATCGAACGGCCGTTTATGTCCAGCAAATGGTTGGATATGCTGATGAAAAAGGATAAAAAGGAAGAATCGACAAATTTCCAGCCCGCAGAAAAGACTGTTGATAAATAAAGCCTCCTGATTTCCATAGAACTGCGTTTTTCAATTTCGTAATCGGCATTTTCTTTGTATCTTTGTGCGACCGCAAGAGCTACCCCTCCCTATTTATTTTAATATCAAGCTGCGCACCGGTCATTACCAAAACAGGAGCGTTATGACCAAGTACATTTTTGTAACCGGTGGTGTTACATCATCATTAGGAAAAGGCATTATTGCAGCATCATTAGCCAAGCTGCTCCAGGCACGTGGGTTCACCACTACCATCCAGAAATTCGACCCTTATATCAACGTGGATCCGGGCACCCTTAATCCTTATGAGCATGGAGAATGCTATGTAACGGAAGACGGCGCCGAAACCGATCTGGACCTGGGCCACTACGAGCGTTACCTCAATACTTTTACTTCACAGGCGAATAATGTGACCACAGGCCGCATATACCAGCATGTAATTACCAAGGAGCGTGAAGGCGCTTACCTGGGAAAAACAGTACAGGTAATACCACACATCACAGACGAGATAAAACGCCGCATGCAGTTGCTGGGCGAAGATGATCAGTTCGACATAGTTATTACAGAGCTAGGTGGCACAGTAGGCGATATAGAATCATTGCCTTACATAGAAGCGGTTCGCCAGCTGAAGTGGGAAATGGGTTCTGAGAATTGCCTGGTAGTACATCTTACATTGATCCCTTACCTGAAAGCAGCAAAAGAGCTGAAAACAAAGCCTACACAGCACTCCGTGAAAATGATGAGCGAGCACGGGCTGTTGCCTGACGTACTCGTATGCCGTACAGAAGAGCCGCTGAACAAAGAAATAAAAAGAAAGATCGCCCTGTTTTGCAACGTAACACAGGACGCTGTTATAGAAGCGCTGGATGCGGATACCATCTATGGTGTGCCGTTAGAAATGATGCGTGAAAAACTGGATATTATCTGCCTCGAAAAGCTGGAAATGCCATTGGGCAAAGATCCTGACATGACGAAGTGGAAAGAGTTCCTCAACAAACTGCGCTACCCGAAGAGCAAAGTAACCATAGGCCTAATAGGAAAGTACGTAGAGTTGCAGGATGCATATAAGTCCATACTGGAAGCGCTGATACACGCAGGCGCTATGAATGAGTGTAAAGTGGAAGTACGTAACATTCACTCTGAATACCTGACCAAGGACAATGCAAAGGACAACCTGCAGAACCTTGATGCTATACTTGTAGCACCTGGCTTTGGTAGTCGCGGTATAGAAGGCAAGATAGATGCGATACGTTATGCAAGGGAAAGCAAGATTCCATTCTTTGGTATCTGCCTCGGTATGCAGATGGCATGCGTGGAGTTTGCGCGTAACGTACTGCACATTCCAAAGGCTCACTCTACGGAGATGGACCCCGATACAGAAGACGGTGTTATCTGCATGATGGAAGAGCAGAAATCCATCACGATAAAAGGTGGCACTATGCGCCTGGGCAGTTATGAGTGCGAACTGAACGATAATTCATTAACTGCAGGCATTTATGGCAGTACTTCTATTACAGAGCGCCACCGTCACCGTTATGAATTCAACAACAGCTACCAGCAAGCATTTGAAAATGCAGGCATGATACCTGTAGGCAAAAACCCAAAGACGAATCTTATAGAGGTAGTAGAACTGAAAGATCATCCGTTCTATGTAGGTGTACAGTTCCACCCTGAATACAAGAGTACGGTAGAGAATCCCCACCCGTTATTCGTAGCCTTTGTAAAGGCCGCAAAACAGGCCCAGGAGCAGCGCAATGGCGTGGCTAAGCGCCCATTTGAAAAGAGCCTGTCTGCAAAATAATTATTGCAGCCATTCAACGATAATGACGCCCATTGTCCTTACGGATTTTGGGCGTCTTCTTTTGCTGCAGATTTTGAGGGCCTGCTCCACCTGAGCAACAGCACTAGCTCCACAAAGCAGAAAAATGTAAGTATCCATATCTCCCTGTTGTGCGTCTTTTCATCAGCTACATTGCCTTGATAGAGCATAGTCAGGCCTACGATATTGAGTGCCGTGGTTATTGTAAGAATGGCA
>Ga0209023_10008095_pt1 | contig 10625 bp, 10 predicted proteins | sample LakOneMetagenome_FD_187468 | JGI IMG/M metagenome (GOLD analysis project Ga0209023, IMG submission 187468) | Freshwater and sediment microbial communities from Lake Erie, Canada (SPAdes) (version 2) | ecosystem: Environmental > Aquatic > Freshwater > Lentic | place: Lake Erie, Canada...
CAGCCCGGTCGGATGCAGCCTCGCCAACGGCGCGGCGGCAGCGGTGCAGACGAAGCCGTCGAGCAAGACGGGCACGTTGTTGCGACGCGCGGCGAGCGTGGCGCCGAAAATCGCGGCAAGCTCGCGCCCGCCAAGTGCGGCGGCGATCTTCAGCGGGTCGGACAGCGCATCGGCATGGCGCTTGAGCCCGGCTTCGATGGCGACGACCTTGCGCCTCAGGCCGGCATCGTCGACGCCGGTGCCGCGCCCGGTCCACTTTTCGGCGCCGCCGCCGAACAAGGCGGTCGAGATCGCCGCCGCCGGCGTGGTGTTGCCGATGCCCATCTCACCGAAGCAGACGAGGTCGAGATCCCCGGTCACGGCCTCGTAGCCGGTCGAGACGGCGGCGAGGAATGCCTGCTCGTCCATCGCCGGCACCTGGGTGAAATCGCCGGTCGGATGGTCGAGGTCGAGCGGGATGACATCGAGCTGCGCGCCGGCGACACGGGCAAGCTGGTTGATGGCAGCGCCCCCGCCGGCGAAATTCGCCACCATCTGCACGGTGACCTCCGACGGATAGGCCGACACGCCCTGCGCGGTGACGCCGTGGTTGCCGGCAAAGACGAAGACCTTGACCGCGTCGAGCTTGGGCATGTCGCGGCTTTGCCAGCGCGCGAGCCAGGCGGCGATCGTTTCCAGCCGGCCGAGGCTGCCCTGCGGCTTGGTCAGCGTGTCCTGTCGGCGGGCAACGGCGGCCGCCGCGGCGTCGCTGCCGGCCGGTAGATCGAGGCAGGCGGCGCGCAGGTCTTCGAGCGAATTGAAGGTGGTCGTGTGGGGGGACATTGGGGCTAGGTCTCCGAAGGGGGAATCAGGACAGGCAGACGGAAGCGACGAGCAGGACCGCGATCTCGGCGAGTTGCTGCAGCGCGCCGATCGTGTCGCCGGTCTGGCCGCCGATTTGGCTCAGGCACAGCGCGCGGAAGGCTGCGAACAGCAGGCCGAGGAGGATGAGCGCGGCGATCGCTCCGCCAAGGCCGAGCGCCAGCAATGCGACGGCGCCGAGGGCGGCGCCGATGACAGCGGTCTCGGCGGATACGGAGCCGGCATTGGCGGACAGGCCATCGGCCCGGGCCGATGGCACAAGATGCATGAAGGCGCCGAACAGGCCGCGCGACGCGGCATGCGCGGCAAGCAGGGCCAGGAAGACGTGGCCGGGGCCGGCGAGTTCGGACAGCGCGCTCCAGCGGATGAGCAGCGAGACGCCGAGGGCCGCCGCGCCATAGGCGCCGATGCGGCTGTCGCGCATGATCTCCAGCTTCCTATCGCGTGTCCGGCCGCCGCCGAACCCGTCGGCGATGTCGGAAAGCCCGTCCTCATGCAGGCAGCCGGTGGCGAGCATCGTGGCGGCAAGCGCGAGCGCCGCGGCCGGGTTCGCGGCAAGACCGAGACCGGTGGCAATGGCATAGACAAGCGCGCCGATGATCGCCACGGCGAGACCGGCGAAGGGCGCGGCCCAGATCGCATCGGCAAGGCTGCGGCCGCCGAAATCGCTCGACGGCAGCCTCAGCCGCGTGAAGAAGACAAGGCTGAGTCCGATGTCGTCGAGGAGTTGCCGGGGCTGGGAGAGGCCGCTCATGCGCCCCTCGCAATGGCGTGGAAGAAGGTGCCGCTGACCTGGCCGCGCCGGTAGCCCGACGGGCCGAGCGGATTGCCCTGGCCGTCGGCGAGGTCGGCCAACGGCTCGTCATTGCCAGTGGCGGTCATCTGCGCATAGTGGAATTCGTGGCCGCGGATCAGCGTACCCTCTTTCCCCAGCGGACAGGCGGCACGCAAACGAGCCTCGCGGTAGCCTAGATTCATCTTGCGTCTGGCGAAGCTGGTCGAGTGTCCGAGCAGGCCAAGCATCTCGTGGCGTTGGCCGTCGGCGTCCTCCAACACCTCGCCCAGCACCATGAAGCCGCCGCACTCGCCATGCACCGGCTTTGTCGTGGCGAACCGCGCCATTCCGGTTCGGAAGGTTGTCGCGGCGGCAAGCCTGCCGGCATGCAGTTCGGGATAGCCACCGGGCAGCCAGCAGACGTCGCAGTCCTGCGAGGGCGCCTCGTCCGCGAGCGGCGAGAACGGCACGATTTCGGAGCCGGCATTGCGCCAATGCGCCGCGACATGCGGATAGAGGAAGGTGAAGGCGGCATCCTCGGCCAACGCGATGCGCTGGCCTGGCGGCTGCAAGGCGTCGGCATGGTTGCCGGTGGCGGGCTCCAGGGGAGTCGCCAACGCTAGGACGGCATCGATATCGAGCGATTTCTCGACCATGTCGGCCAGACGGTCGAGGTGAGCCATCAGGTTCTCATATTCGCCGGCCTGGACGAGGCCGAGGTGCCGCTCCGGCAGGTTGAGGGTCGGGTCGCGCATGATGGCGCCGACCACCGGCAGGCCGATCGCTTCGATGGCATCGCCCGCAAGCCGGCGATGGCGCTCGCTGCCGAGGCGGTTGAGCACCACGCCAGCCATGCGCACATCGGGATCGTAGGTGGCAAAACCGTTGGCGACGGCGGCAGCCGTGGTCGACTGGCCGGACACATCGAGCACCAACAGCACCGGCAGGCCGTAGAGGCGCGCCAGGTCGGCGGCCGAACCCGAACGGCCACCCGGCGCCGGAATGCCGTCGAACAGGCCCATCGCGCTTTCGAGGATGATGTATTCGGCATCGTCAGCAGCTTGAGCGGCCAGCGCGTTGAGCAGGGAAGGAGACATCGCCCAACTGTCGAGATTGACGCCGGAGAGCCCGGTGGCGGCGGCGTGGAAGCCGGGATCGATGTAATCCGGCCCGGACTTCGCGCCGCGAACCTTCAGGCCACGCCGGGCGAGCGCGCGCAGCAGGCCGATGGTGACGCTGGTCTTGCCCGAGCCCGAGCGCGGCGCGCCGATGATGATCGCCCGCGCGCTCATATCTCGCCCACCAGTGCCGCGCGCATGGCGACGATGCCGCCGACGACGATCAGCGCCGGGGAGGCGAGGCCCGCGGCCGCGGCCTCTTCGGCGATCGTTGCAAGTGTCGCGACGACAATGTGTTCCCGCGGCGTGGTCGCCGCCACGATCACCGCGGCGGGGGTCGAGGGGGCGAGGCCGCCCTCGAGCAGGGAGGCGGCTATGCGCGGCAGGTTGGCCATGCCCATATAGACGACGATGGGCTGGCCGGTGCGGGCGAGCGCCGCCCAGTCGATGTCATCATGGGTGCCGGAGGCGTGGCCGGTGGCGAGAATGACGGCCTTGTTGATGCCGCGCATCGTGGCTGGAATGCCGGTGGCAGCCAGAGCGCTCAGGCCGGAGGTGAGGCCGGAAAGAACCCGGAAGGGTATGCCTTCGTGAACCAGCGCCAGCGCCTCTTCGCCGCCGCGTCCGAACATGTAGGGGTCGCCACCCTTCAGCCTCACGACGCGGCGGCCCTCACGCGCCAGCCGCACCAGCAAGGCGGTGATGTCGTCCTGTTTCATCGAGGGCTGGCCGCCGCGTTTTCCAGCGTAGAACAGCTCGGCGCCCTGGGCGACCGCGACGACCTCGGAGGAGACAAGGGCGTCGTAAACCAGCGCGTCGCATTGCCCAAGCGCGGCGAGAACTTCCAGCGTCAGGGCCCCGGGGTCGCCAGGGCCTGCGCCGGCCAGCCAGACATGTCCGGGTTGCAGTTCACGCGGCTTGAAGTTCAGCCGCGCCAGCGCCTGTTCCACCGTTGCCCGTCCGTTCGTATTGGCGCCGCCGTTCACAATCCGTCCCGTCCGCGAAAACGCCGCTGGTAGTGGGCGTCGTAAAGTGAGCTTTCGCCGAAGTCCTGTGCCGCCAATGCGCTGCCGACGAAGATGATCGCCGTGCGCTCCATCGGATTTTCGGCCAGTTGCGCCTCGATGGTGCCGAGCGTTCCGGTAAGGATCCTCTCGTCCGGCCAGGAGGCGCGGAAGACGACCGCGACCGGGCATTCGGCGCCGTAAAGTGGCGTCAGATCCGCTACGATGCGGTCGATGGCATGGATGGCGAGATGGATGGCGAGCGTGGCGCCGGTGCGGCCGAAGCCGGCCAGCGTCTCGCCGGGAGGCATTTTCGAGGCGCGGCCGGAGACGCGCGTCAGCACAAGGCTCTGCGCAAGCTCTGGAATGGTGAGTTCGCGCCGCAGCGCGGCCGCCGCCGCCGCGAAAGAGGGGACACCAGGCGTCAGCGTGTAGGGTATGCCGTGCTTTTCCAGGCGCCTGATCTGCTCGGCGACCGCGCTCCACACCGACAGGTCGCCGGAATGCAGGCGCGCGACATCCTGGCCGGCTTTGTGGGCGGCGACATACTCGGCCTCGATCTCGTCCAGCGACATCGGGGCGGTATCGATCAGCTTGGTGCCGGGCGTGCAATGCTCGAGCAGTTCGGGCGCGACGATCGAGCCGGCATGGAGGCAGACCGGGCATGAGGCCAGGAGCCGAGCGCCGCGTAGCGTGATGAGGTCGGCCGCACCTGGACCGGCGCCGATGAAATGGACGGTCATGGCGCATCTCCGCTGATGGCGATGGCGCAGGTGACCGGGCCAAGCACCGTGCGAGGCCCGAGCAGTCTTGCACCGGCTCCGGCGACCGCAAGCGCCGACGCCTCCGAAACCGACGGCGTGCCGGCGCGGCTTTGCGAGAGATCGCAACGGCTGCGAGCGCCTGGCGAGGCCAGTCGCAGCACCTCGTCCTCGGCAATGACCACCGGCAGGTTTAGGGCGCGGCCGGCGGCGCAAATCGCCGCCTCACCCTTCTTGAGCGGGGCGGTCGCCAGCGCCGAAAGCGCTGATATCGCGAGGCCATGCGCTTCGAGCGCGGTCTCTATCGCCGCCAGCACGTCTTCGACGCTCACGCCTTTGCGACTGCCGATGCCCGCGACCATCATGGCTTGACCCAACTCCACTGCGTGACCGGCATGGCCGGTCGCCACGATTGCATCGAGCCGACAGGCGCCGCGCGCGACAGCGCGATGCGGATAAGGTCGCCGCCGCGCCTGTTGTGCTGGTCGAGAAGCAGCGTCTCCATCTCGAGCGTTACCGCGTTGGCGACGATACGGCCGCCGGGACGCAGCGCCTTGATCGCCTTCTCCAGCACGCCGGCGTCGCTGCCGCCGCCGCCGATGAAGATCGCGTCCGGCGTCTCCAATTTGGCGAACGCCTTGGGCGCCGCGCCTTCGACCACGACAAGGCCGGGCACGCCGCAATGCGCGGCGTTGCGGCGGACGCGGGCAGCGCGCTCGCCGTTGGCCTCGATGGCGATGGCCCGCAACGAGGAATGAGCCATCATCCATTCGATGCCGATCGAGCCGGAACCGGCGCCGATGTCCCACAGCAATTCGCCGCGTCTCGGCGCCAGTGCCGACAGCGTGACGGCACGCATCTCGCGCTTGGTGATCTGGCCGTCATGCTCGAACAGATGGTCGGCGAGGCCGACGGTCAAAGGCAGGACGCGCGCATCCGGCGTCGATTCAATCTCCAGCGCCAGCACATTGAGCGGATTGATGTTTTCGAGATCGAAGGCATCGGCGCGGGTGGCTCGACGCTTTTCGTGCGGGCCGCCAAGCGCTTCGAGCACTGTCAATCGCGAGGGGCCGAAGCCGAGTTCGTCGAGCAGCGCGGCGATGGCTGCCGGACCGCCGGCATCGGATGTCAACGCAAGGATACGCGCGCCGGGATGAAGCAGGGGGCGGATCAGGTCGATCGGGCGGCCATGCAGCGAGATGGTCTCGACATCCTGCAGAGCCCAGCCGAGGCGGGAGGCCGCCAGCGACAGCGAAGACGGCGCCGGCAAGACGAGCATTTCATGCAGCTTGACCTTGCGCGCCAGCGTCACGCCGACGCCATGGAAGAACGGGTCGCCGGAAGCCAGCACGCAGACATTTTTCCCCGCGAGCGCCAGGACATCGCGCATTTCGGCGTCGAACGGCGTCGGCCAGGAGCGGGCTTCGCCTTTCAAGAGGGACGCGACGAGCGCGAGGTGCCGCTTGCCGCCGAAGATGATTTCGGCCTCACCGATGCGCTGCTTGGCCTCGTCGCCGAGACCCGCTACACCGTCCTCGCCGATGCCGACGATGGTGAGCCACCTTTTGGCGAGTTTGGCGGCGCGCGGACCCTTAGCAGGCATGATGACCCACCGTATCCTGATCCTCGGCGGCACCACGGAAGCCCGGCAACTGGCGGGAAAGCTTGCGCGTCGCGCGGATTTCTCGCTCACGCTGTCGCTCGCCGGCCGTACCGAAAGCCCGGTCGCGCAGGGCGTGCCGGTGCGCACGGGAGGTTTCGGCGGCGCGGTCGGGATGGCCGCCTATCTCCGCCAGGCTAAGATCAATCTGCTGATCGATGCCACGCACCCCTACGCGGCGCGCATTTCCGCCAACGCCGCTGAGGCCGCAGCGAAATCCGATGTGCCGATCCTTGCACTGCGGCGCCCTGGTTGGGAGCCTGTCGCGGGTGATCGCTGGACGCTGGTCGACGGGGCCGCCGAGGCGGCAAGTGCGCTCGGCACGGCGCCGCGCCGCGTTTTCCTGGCGATCGGCCGGCAGGAGGCAGGCGCCTTCGAGGCCGCTCCGCAACACAGCTACCTGATCCGCAGCGTCGATCCGGTCGAGCCGAAGCTCGCGGTACCGGCGGCTGACTATCTTCTGGCGCGCGGGCCGTTTCTGGAGGCGGCCGAACGGGCGCTGCTCGAAGAGCACCGCATCGATGCCGTCGTTTCGAAAAACAGCGGCGGGGAGGCGACCTACGGCAAGATCGCAGCGGCGCGGGCGCTCGGCATAGAGATTATCATGGTCCGCCGTCCGACGCTGCCGGCCGTCGCGTCGGCAGAAACCGTCGATGCGCTGGCGGCAAAAGTCGATCATCTATTCGACCCCGTGGCCGAACGCGGCGTGTAGACCAGCGCCGGCTTTTCGCCGCGCTTGATGATGCGGGTCTCGGGTGAACCGATGATGATGCAGGTCGCCATGTCGGCCTTTGCCGCATCGGCGTCCGCCAGCAAGAAGACCTCGATGCGCTCGTCGGGTCGGCCGGCGGCGCGGCCGAAGATCACCGGCGTGGTGCCGGGCAGGATCGCCTTCAGGCATTCGAAGGCGCGGCCAAGCTGCCACGGGCGGGCCTTGCTGATCGGGTTGTAGAGCGCGATGACGAAGCCGGCGCCGGCGGCTGCCAGCAAGCGCAGTTCGATCAGGTCCCAGGGCTTCAGATTGTCCGAGAGCGAGATGGCGCAGAAGTCGTGGCCGAGCGGGGCTCCGATGCGGGCGGCGACCGCGAGCATGGCGGTGACGCCGGGCACGACCGCGAGGTCGATCGACCGCCACTCGGCCGGTCCTGCTTCGATTGCCTCGCAGATGGCCGCCGCCATCGCGAAGACGCCGGGGTCGCCGCCAGAGACAACAGCGACGTTGTGGCCCTCGGCCGCCTTGGCCAGCGCTTCGTTGGAGCGGGCAAGCTCCTCCCGGTTGTCGGAGGCAATGCGGGTCTGGTCCGACCGCAGTTCAAGCCGGTCGAGATAGGGCTTGTAGCCATAGAAGAAGGCAGCTTCCGCCACGGCCTGGCTTGCCTGCGGCGTGACCTGGTCGGCATTGCCGGGGCCGAGGCCGATAACGGTAAGGCGGCCGCTCATGCCTTGGCTCCGGCGGCCCCGGGGCGGGCGGACCAGCCGGCAACCAGCACGATGGCGAAATAAGGCGCCTTGTCGTCCGGTTTCTCCGCCAGCCGCATCGAGACACTGCCCGGCATGGTGCCGCGCTCGACATACATTGCTTTCGCCAGCTTGCCGGTCGCTTCCAGCGCGCGGCGGATTTTTGGTAGGTTGCGGCCGACCTTCATGATGACGGCGGCGTCGGTATCGGCGAGTCGACGGGTCAGCTCGAATTCGCTCATCGTGCCCGGCAGCACGGTCAGCACGTCGTCGCCCTGGACGATCGGCAGGCCGGTGGCCGACCAGCAGCCGGACATGGCGGTGACGCCCGGGATGACCTCGGTCGGGAAGCGGTGCGCGAGGCGCACATGCAGGTGCATATAGGAGCCGTAGAAAAGCGGATCGCCTTCCGAGAGCACGGCAACCATCCTGCCGGCGCCGAGGTGCTCGGCGACCTGTTCGGCCGACTGCTCGTAGAAATCGGCGATCTGCGAGCGGTAGTCGTCGTGGTCCTTGTCGATCTCCGTCGTCACCGGATAGAGCAGCGGCAGCTCGACCATGTCGGGCCGGAAGCGCGCCTCGACGATGGCGCGCGCATTGCTGTTGTTGCCGCGCTTGGCGAAATAGGCGACGACGTCGGCCTCGGCCAGCGCGCGCGCGGCTTTCAACGTCAAGAGCTCGGGATCGCCGGGACCGGTGCCGACGCCGACGAGACGGCCTTTTACAGTCGCGTTCACAGGCCGGGCCTCGCTAAAGAATTGAGCGCGGCGGCGGTCATGGCGCTGCCGCCCAGCCTGCCGCGCACGATGGCATATGGCACACCATAGGAATTCGCAGCCAGTGCGTCCTTGGACTCGGCGGCGCCAACAAAGCCGACCGGCATGCCGATGATCGCGGCGGGCTTCGGCGCGCCGTCGCGCAGCTTTTCCAAGAGATAAAAGAGCGCGGTCGGGGCGTTGCCGATGGCGACGACGGAACCGGCTATGCGTTCGCCCCAGAGATCGATCGCCGCGGCCGAGCGGGTGTTGCCGATTTCCTTGGCAATATCATGTGTGCGCTGGTCGCGCAGCGTGCAGATCACCTCGTTGCCGGCCGGCAGCCGGGCGCGGGTGACGCCGTGGGCGATCATCTCGGCATCGCAGAAGATCGGCGCGCCGGCGGCGAGGGCCGAGCGTGCGGCGTCGACGAAACCATCAGAGAAGACGAAGTGGCTGGCGGCCTCGACCTGCCCGCAGGCATGGATCATGCGGATCGCGACATCGGCTTCCGCATCGGAAAAGCGCGACAGGTCCGCCTCGGCGCGGATGATGGCGAAAGAGCGCTCGTAGATCGCCGTGCCGTCATGGATATAGTCGTAGGCGGCCATTTCTCAGTTCCGTCGATAGAGTTCAGCGATATCGGTAGCGCCGAGCCTTGCCAGGCAGGCCGCGGCGGTCTCGCCAGGATGTCGTTCGCGGCGGATGGCCGCCGCAATGCCGGCGACCCCGCGCGCGGCGTCATAGCCCGGCCTGTATCCGGCAGGAAGGGCCTTGGCCGTCCCGTCCACGACAAGTCCGGCTCCGTTTTCGTCGCCGGCCAGGGTCAGCGCCGCCGTCCCGGGATGCGCGCAGCCCTTGGCGCAGCCTGAAATGTGGAGCGTGAGGGAGGCGTCGAAGAGATCGGCGCTTTGCTTTGCGATCGTCTCGGCGATGCTGCGGGTGGCGATGCGGCCGGAGGCACAGGCGGGCATGCCGGGGCAGGCGGCGATGCGGGTGCGTGGGTCGGCTGCGTCGGTGACGAAGCCGACTGCGGTGGCGGCGGCTTGTAGCGAGGAGGGGGCGGAGAGGCCGAGGAAAATTAGGGCGCGGCCGGGGGCGAGGCGGATTTCGGTGGTGCCGAGGTTCGCGGCCTGTGTGGCGAGTTCGATGAGATTCCGCGCCGGCATACTGCCGAAGGGCAGGGCGATGCCAAGGGCGAGGGTGCTGGTTAGGTCGAAGAGGCCGATAGGCAAGCGATGGCGCTCTACGGCGCCCCCCTCTGTCCTGCCGGACATCTCCCCCACAAGGGGGGAGATTGCGCTGTCGCGGAGGGTTTCGCCAATCTCCGAGGTCGGAATAGGCAATGAAGCAGCGGGATGGGAGCCAGCGGCGAAGCTGCTGATCTCCCCCCTTGTGGGGGAGATGTCCGGCAGGACAGAGGGGGGCGCGAAGGAATGCCTGCCTGCGAGCGAGGCAAGCTGGTATTCCGACAGATCCCGCGTGTGTGCGTCGCGGCCCTTTTCCGCAACCATCCTCAGCGCCGCCGCGACAATATCTCGGGCGGTATCCAAATCGACGGTCGCGAGCTGCCTGGCACTCCGCGCGTCGCCGGCGACTGAAACGCTCCATTGAACGCCCGCGATGGCCCGCACTGCCTTCAGCCTCACATCGGCCGTCACGGCATCCATCCCCAACTGCCCGCCGCCGTCGACAACCACCGACACTTTTGGCCCCAGCCTTGGCGTCAGCCCCGCGTCGTCAATGGCGTCCCTGATCCGGTCGGCCAGCGGGCGCGGATCGGCAACCTCCTGCGGATCGATTCCCGCCAGCGGCCCGGTCTCGACGGGCACGCCGCTGCGCACCGCAATGCCAAGCACATCCACTTCGGCCGCCAACAGCCGCGCGCTCTCCGCCGTCAGGCCTCGGATCTGCAGGCTGCCGCGCGCGGTGACTTCCATGATGCCGTTGCCATGGCGCAAGGCGGATTCGCAGAGTCCGATCAGTGACTTCGGCGCAAGTCCTCCAGCGACCGGATTGAGCCGCACCAGCAGCCCGTCGCCGGTCTGCATCGGCGCGCTGAGGGCAGGGCAGGCGCCACGGCGCGAGAACGCGTTCATGCCGCGAGCCCCCTTGCCTGGGCTTCGGCGATCAACGCCGCCAGATCATCGTCAATGGAATTCCTCAGCGGATGCCAGAGGCCCCGACGCCGCGCCGACAGGAACCGCTCGGCAATGACCTTCGCGGCGGCGGG
>Ga0209023_10008096_pt1 | contig 10625 bp, 7 predicted proteins | sample LakOneMetagenome_FD_187468 | JGI IMG/M metagenome (GOLD analysis project Ga0209023, IMG submission 187468) | Freshwater and sediment microbial communities from Lake Erie, Canada (SPAdes) (version 2) | ecosystem: Environmental > Aquatic > Freshwater > Lentic | place: Lake Erie, Canada | collected...
TTAAATTTTAAGCCGCTTTTCTATTACTAAACTAATTATTAGTTTTTCATTATTTTTTGAGTAAAGTTCAAAGCGTCTCCGCTTACTTTAAGAACGTACATTCCGGTTTGAAGATTGTTTAAGTTTAACGATTTTTCGATGTTGAAGTCTTCGTTTTTGTACTCACTTACAATTCTTCCGTTGATGTCAATTACTTGGATGTTTACTTTTCCAACGTAGTTGTTGATTCTTACATTAAGGAATCCATTAGTTGGGTTAGGGTATATTCTAAATAACTCTTGGTTCTCAAAATAGTTTACACTTAAAGTACAGTTAGAACCTGTTGCAGGTGTTGCTCCTGGAGTTGGAACCGTGAAATCTTCAATTTCATCAATGGATGAATTTGTACTTCCAGAATCAGCATTTAATCCTAATCCTCTTCTTGCAAAAGTTTCCCATATTAAGCAGTAATCTTGTCCGTTTGTAGTGGCTAAATCTGCTGCTAAAATAGCATCACGAGCTTGAACGAATGATGGACTACATGGCTGTAATTTAATAGCGTCTAATACCAAACGCATTACTTTGTTGTTTCCGCCAGTTCCAGTATATTTATTATCGTCATATCCATATTTATTTACATAAGCCCAAGTTAAATCCCAAAGCATGGTAGCCCAAACTTCACCTACATTGTGGGTTTCCGTAACCATGTTTCCATTTCCATCATCAACCTGATTAAGATTTACAGTGTTGAATGTTTCAGGATTAACCGTCATATCGGTAGAATAGGGATAATTTCTTAAACCACTTCCTGTAGGATCTTGATTAATAACAAATGTAGCCATTCCTCTAGCAGTGGTACCAACATCACCAGGATGCATAGTCAACATCAATGCGAACCAGTCAGACCATCCCTCACCCATTTCTTCTTCGTTTTGAAGGCAACTAGAATTTAATCGACCACCTGCTAAACGAGTTGAGATACCATGACCAAATTCGTGAGCGATAACGCCATTGTCTAAATCTCCATCAGTATTTACAAATAAATCCAATTGTGAAGCCGCTTGAATTTTAGCATTAACGGTTTGACCTAATTTTAGTTTTGAAATGATTGCCTCACCATTGTTTAAAGAAACACTAAGAACCGGTATTGTAATTGCTCCATCGGCTCCAGACATTCCAATGCTTGAATCGGGTGCTGTTGCATCATTATTTACGATTATTAAAGCGGTTGCTCCTGCATTCGTTGCATTTACAGCTTTAGCAGCAAACGTACATGGATTACCACCATTAGCTACTGATGTTGATCGTCTAATAATGGCAATGTGACCGTTAATGGCTGCAGCATTTACAGCAGCATTACATCCATCTGCATTATCTGTTTGACCCACATCTGGAGTACCATCGTCGTATAAAACAATATCCGATTGAATCATCGCTGGTGCTACAGGTACATTTACGTGACCCGGATTGAATCCATTATCACTAGTGTATTTTGGTCCTGCAATGTCAGTAGGTGAATTAACCGTTAACAATTGTGTTACTCTTCTGTAACTCCACAAATACATTTGCATTCTTGGTTTTGAACCATCAATTGGAGTAGAAAAATTAGCGTTATTTAAAGTTGGTGTTGTAGCTGTTGATCCATCTTGAGCATCTCCCCAAACAGCATCAGCAGCACTTCCTCCACTAACGTAGTTGGTTTGTTGGAAGTTTCCATTAGGCTCGTTGAAACCATATTGGAACCAGATATCGTGCAGCACATTATTCATGTAGAATAGATTGGTTGTAGCAGCGTCAATATAGGTATTAGCAGCAACAGAAGTACCCGGATAGGTATAATCAAAAGTCAAACTAGCATTCGTTGGAGAATATCCATTAGCCGTTGAAGTAGTTGAAGTAGCAGTTGGATTTCCATTGGTGTAATCAGCTCTTGTCCATGTGTTATTTCCTCTTAAATAAGTATATCTAAGTGAAGCTGTTGTACCAGATAAAGTGTTGGTGTCGTGCCATCCTTTAGGTGATGCCGTTGCATTTTCTGGGTTTGTAAGCAAATCTCTACTGTGGTGGTTTGGACTTTCATAGTTGAAAGGGATAACTCTGTATGATCCTCCTTGAACTTGAGCAGCAGGTAAAGCACTTTCTTCTTTGAAAGCATTTCTGTAAAATGAAAACCCAGCATTTGCAGAAGCGTTATGGTTATCAAAATTACAAGAAATAACTTGGTCGTGTTTTTCTAACAACGTTCCATTTGTAGCATCAATTCTGATACTCCATAAATGATTGTGATCTTGAGTGTAAAATGTAAAGTCCCAAGCCAATTTTAACGATGTGCCATTGGGTTGGTAAACTAATTCTGCGGTAATAGGTTCATCACCTAATATTCCATTAGAAATTTTGTATTCTCTATCGTTTTTATTTTCAAGCACTTGACCGTTAACATCAATAGCATTAACCGCAATAAATCCTTTTTGCAAAGCATTTAAAACGCCTAAACTTGGAGAAGTGGTGTTGATTTTTTGACCGATATTTGAAATAAATCCGTTTTGAACATTGATTACTTCTTCATTTTTAATCCATACATTCGATACTGCATTAAAGATTTCAATGCCTTGGTAACGTTGTTTGATCCAATACGTGTCAATTTTTGTCGACTCAGAAGTACCAATACTTTCAATAAACCAATCAGAAATATCTTGGCTTGATAAGTTTAATTTAGCTTTGTTTTGTTCTAAATAGGTTTGAATTTTTCCTTTATTATCTTGGGAAAAACCTAAAACTGTGAACAAAATCATTACTAGAGAGGTAATTTTTCTCATAATTTTAATTTGTAGTTTTTTAATAGATGGACAAACTTAATTTATTTTTGATGTAAATGCAATTATTTTAGTTGAAAATCAAAAAATTAACAATTTTTAAGATGAAATTATCTGATTAAATAACAATGCTTTACCATCGGTTAGCATCGAAATAAAATGACAAATGTGTAAAAGACGGTCGTACAAACTTTCTTTTTCAATATCGTGTTTCTCAGGAAGAATTTTCAATAATAGTTTATCGTAATTCGTAGCTTTCCCTTCGTGTTTGTTGTTGTATGCCGTGATGAATTTATCTAACAAGTTGTTAATCATTTGGTAACCCGAAAGTTCTTTTTCAATTACTTCACGACTTTGATAAATGTTTTTGACACTCAATTTGATGATGTCGTCAATTTGTGCTTTATATTTGCTCTTGTCGGTTAAGGCGTATGGGAATTTTCCTTTTAAAATAGCTTCTTCATTTTCAATAAAAATCCGTACCGCATCATTAATCAGATTTCCTATCGCTAATGCACGTAAATAACTTATACGATCTTCTTTAGTGGTTAAGGTTTGGTATTTGTTGGTGTCGATGGTATCTTTCACCAATTTGATTAAATATTCTAAGGCAAAATCTTCGGAAACTAATCCCAAATTGATGCCGTCTTCAAAGTCGATAATCGTGTAACAAATGTCATCGGCAGCTTCTACCAAATACGCAAGTGGATGGCGTTCATAACCAATATCATCACCCGATTTATTAGGAATTAAACCCAATTCATCGGCAACTTCTTTAAAAAAAGCTTTGTCTGATTGGAAGAAACCATATTTTTTATCGGCAATATTAGCAGTTGGTTTTTTAGGCAAACTTTCTTTTGGATATTTCATAAAAGCGCCCAAAACGGCATAAGTCAAACGTATGCTACCTTCAATTCCGGGACGCGAACTCGTCAAAACTGAGAATCCATTGGCATTTCCTTCAAAATCAATCAAATCTTGCCATTCTTTATCGGTCAATTCGCTTTTGAATTTTTGCCCTTTTCCAATCGAAAAATATTCACCAATAGCTTTTTCGCCCGAATGTCCGAAAGGTGGATTTCCAATATCGTGTGCCAAGGATGCTGCGGCTACAATAGCACCAAAATCGTTGGCTTGAAAACCGTGAACTTCTTTTAAATGAGGGTATTTTTCTATGATTTTTTTTCCAACCAGCCTTCCTATAGAACGGCCTACTACGGATACTTCCAAACTGTGTGTCAATCGCGTATGTACAAAGTCGGTTTTAGAAAGCGGAATTACTTGCGTTTTATCTTGCAAACTGCGAAATGCTGAAGAAAAGATAATACGGTCGTAATCGACTTCAAAGCCTAAGCGCGTATCGTCTTGTTCAATTCGCAGTCGTTTTCCTTTGTCGCCTTGACGTTTTAAGGATAAAAGTTGTTCCCAGTTCATCATGGAATATGAAATATTAGATATTAAATTTTAGAGATATTCAAAAGAGTTTTCTTCATACAAATACTATTTTCAACCCCTATATATTGACCGTAGTTTTCGATTATAACATACCCTAGTTTTTGATACAATGAAATGGCTTCTTTTTGCATAAATCCTGTTTCAAGAACAGCATTTGTGTACTTTTCTTCTTTAGCCCACGTTTCCAATTCGGTTAAAATTTTGGATGCAATTCCTTTACCGCGATGTTCGGGCACCGTGTACATTCGTTTCATTTCAACTGTTTCTGTATCGTATTCTTTGTAGGCGCCGATTCCTGCTATAACTTCATTTTCATAGGCAATTATTGCATTTTTTAGCAAATTCGTTTTATTGAATTGCGCATAAAAAGCATGATCATCGCCGTCTAGAATGGCTAAATACCTATCGAGTGCGACCACTAATTTTTCAAAATCAGGATGGTCAGAAGTCGTTCTTTTAAGCGTAATCATCGGGTTTACTTTTTATCGTTAGCCAAAAAGAAATTTCTCGATTTCTTCGGATATTGATTGTAGCTTTTGTCACTTGGGTTGGCAATAACACTTTTAATATTAATTTCATCGCCCAATTTAAAACTCGCTTCGGTATATTGGTAATCCAATAAATATTCGCCACAAAAATAATTGCCGTTTTCGTCTTTTTCTATAATTCCAGTGTAGACTCCTTTTTCTTTTGCCATGGTGTTTAATTTGATTTCAAAGATAATTAAAAAACAAAACAGCCATCGTGTGACGGCTGTTTTTATATTTTAAATCTAATATCTAGAATTTGATATTAACTTCCACACATCTCACAATCATCACCACCGTTTCCTGCGGCGTTGCGAGCGCGTTCTACCATAGCGGCAAAGTCTTCGGCAGTCATTTCTCCGTTTTCAACTGGAGCCACAACTTCAACAGCCACTGCGGCTTGTTTTTCAACGATAGATGGTTCTGCTTTTTTGTCGTTGTTTAGTGTAAACTTAATCGCGTCTACCGCTGATTTCGTTCTCAAATAGTACATACCTGTTTTCAAACCGCTTTTCCAAGCATAAAAATGCATCGAAGTTAGTTTGGCATAATTGGCATCTTGCATGAACAAGTTCAATGATTGCGATTGATCAATAAAATAACCTCTGTGACGGCTCATATCGATGATGTCTTTCATAGACATTTCCCAAACGGTTTTGTACAATTCTTTCAAGTCTTCTGGAATTTCCAAATCTTGTACCGAACCATTGTTACGCATTAATTCTTGTTTCAACGTTTCGTTCCACAAACCTCTTTCTACTAAATCGTTTAATAGGTGTTTGTTCACTACGATGAATTCTCCAGAAAGTACTCTTCGTGTATAAATGTTAGAAGTATACGGTTCAAAAGCCTCGTTGTTTCCAAGAATTTGTGAGGTAGAAGCCGTTGGCATTGGCGCTACTAATAACGAGTTTCTAACACCGTGTTCCATCACTTCTTTTCTCAAACTTGCCCAGTCCCAACGACCTGAAAGTTCTTCATCTTTAATGTTCCAAAGATTGTGTTGGAATTGCCCTTCCGAAATAGGAGAACCTTTGAAAGACGAATACGCACCTTCTTCTTTAGCCATTTCCATTGAAGCGGTTACAGCAGCAAAGTATAAGGTCTCAAAAATATCTTGGTTCACTTGTTTGGCTTCGTCACTAGTAAATGGCATGCGCATCATAATGAATGCATCGGCCAAACCTTGCACACCCAATCCTACTGGACGGTGGCGCATGTTAGAATTTTCTGCTTCTTTAACAGGGTAGTAATTTCTGTCGATTACTTTATTTAAGTTACGAGTGACACGTTTGGTTACGTTAAACAACAACTCGTGATCAAATTTTCCATTCTCCACAAACATTGGTAACGAAATCGATGCCAAGTTACATACTGCAATTTCATCTTCCGACGTGTATTCCATAATTTCGGTACACAAGTTAGATGATCGAATCGTTCCCAAATTCTTTTGGTTCGATTTTCTGTTTGCAGCATCTTTGTACAACATATACGGTGTACCTGTTTCAATTTGTGATTCTAAGATTTTCTCCCAAAGTTCACGTGCTTTAACTGTTTTTCTTCCTTTTCCAGCGGCTTCGTATGATGTGTACAACGCTTCAAATTCGTCACCATACACATCGCACAATCCAGCGCATTCATTCGGACACATCAATGTCCAAAAACTGTCTTCTTCTACACGTTTCATAAATAAGTCAGAAGTCCACATTGCAAAGAACAAGTCTCTTGCACGCATTTCTTCTTTACCGGTATTCTTTTTCAAATCTAAAAATTCGAAAATATCAGCATGCCAAGTTTCCAAATAAATAGCAAAACTTCCTTTACGTTTTCCACCACCTTGATCTACATAACGTGCAGTGTCGTTAAACACTCGTAACATTGGAACAATTCCGTTAGAAGTTCCGTTAGTACCACGAATGTATGATCCTGTCGCACGTACATTGTGAATTGATAATCCAATACCACCTGCCGATTGCGAGATTTTTGCCGTTTGTTTTAATGTGTCATAAATACCATCGATACTGTCGTCTTTCATTGTCAATAAGAAACAAGAAGACATTTGAGGTTTTGGAGTTCCAGCATTGAATAAAGTTGGCGTTGCGTGTGTAAAGAATTTTTTCGACATTAATTCGTAAGTTTCTATTACAGCATCCAAATCGTTTAGGTGAATTCCAACCGAAACACGCATCAACATGTGTTGTGGGCGCTCTACAATTTTACCATTGATTTTCAACAAATACGAACGTTCTAACGTTTTAAAACCAAAATAATCGTAGTTGAAATCGCGGTTGTATATAATATGAGAATTTAAAAATTCGGCATTTTCTTGAATTACAGTATGTACTTCTTCTGATAATAATGGCGCTAATTGACCATTTCTCGGATTTACATAATGGTACATTTCATTCATCGTTTCTGAGAATGATTTGTTGGTGTTTTTGTGCAAGTTAGAAACCGCAATACGAGCCGCCAATTGTGCATAATCGGGATGCGAAATCGTCATTGATGCTGCTGTTTCTGCTGCCAAATTATCCAATTCCGACGTAGTAACTCCGTCATACAATCCTTCAATCACACGCATGGCTACCTTTACAGCATCCACTCTATCATTTAAACCATAGCATAGTTTTTTAATTCTATCGGTGATTTTGTCAAACATTACTGGCTCTTTATGGCCATCTCTTTTTACTACGTACATAAGTTCTTGTTTTTTATGAAATAGAAAATCCCTTCCCTATTTCGGGTTATTTGTAATCTGTTTTTTGAAGCTAATCCAGCTTTTCGCTCTATCTTTTACACCTGACAGGTTTTAAAAACCTGTCAGGTGTAAAAGGATGCCGCTGCAATCTGGGCTAACCTAATGTAATGGTTTGGTAATTTTTGTAAACTTTTTGTTTAATTCTAAGAATCTGAAACGAGTTCAGATTAAAAATCGGCGTCGAAACTAATTTTACTGGATTCAGCATCCGAATTCATTACACCGGCTTTTTGGTATTCGGCTACGCGTTTTTCAAAGAAATTGGTTTTTCCTTGAAGTGAAATCATATCCATAAAGTCAAATGGATTAGAAGAGTTGTACACTCTATCGCAACCTAATTCTACCAACAATCTATCGGTAACAAATTCTAAATATTGGGTCATCAAAGTAGCATTCATTCCTATCAAACTCACGGGAAGCGATTCAGTTATGAATTTTCTTTCGATGTCTAAAGCATTCGTTAAAATTTCGGTGATTCTCGCTTTTGGCACTTTATTTACAATGTGATTGGTATGCAAATGCACCGCAAAATCACAATGCATTCCTTCGTCACGAGAGATTAATTCGTTAGAAAAAGTCAACCCTGGCATTAATCCACGTTTTTTCAACCAGTAAATAGAACAAAATGAACCTGAGAAAAAGATGCCTTCTACCGCTGCAAAAGCAATCAAACGTTCTGCAAACGAATCCGACTCAATCCATTTCAAAGCCCATTCTGCTTTTTCTTTAATCGCAGGAAAAGTTTCAATAGCGTGAAACAATTCGTGTTTTTCGGCTTCATCTTTTACATAGGTGTCAATCAACAACGAATAGGTTTCGCTGTGAATGTTTTCCATCATCAATTGAAATCCATAGAAAAACTTAGCTTCTGGATATTGCACTTCACTCACAAAATTCTCGGCAAGATTTTCGTTTACAATTCCATCTGAAGCAGCAAAAAATGCCAAAATGTGTTTGATGAAGTATTTTTCATCACCACTTAATTTGTTGTTCCAGTCATTTAAATCGGTGTGTAAATCAATTTCTTCAGCAGTCCAAATACAAGCTTCTTGTTTTTTATACCATTCCCAAATATCTTGATGCTTAATCGGGAAAATTACGAAGCGATCTTTGTTCTCTTTTAGAATTGGTTCTATGAAAGACATAATTGTGATGATTTTTAAGGTTTTTTTAACTTATTTCAACTGTTACAAAGATTGTCAATTTAAAGCAAAGAAGAAAGTCAAACTTATTCACAATCGGCTTTAGTTTTTAACAATGCGTAGGAAATACGCCACTTTCACTATTTTTTGTAAATTATTGTTTGTCAATAAATTACAAACGTTAAAAAATGAAAAAAACGCTAAAAATAAGGGATTTATGTTTTTGTGTAGTTTGTTTTCGTGAAGTTTTCGGAGGGTTTTAAAAACAAAAAAAGCCATAAAAAAAACGCAACTTTTGAAAAATAAAGTTGCGTTTTTGGGTAAATTTTTGAATTCTATTTACATCAATAAAATTTAGCGGTTTTTGATGCTAAATTCGTAAAAATTTAGGTTTAAATCGCGTGGATTTTTACAATTAGTTACTATCTCTATCGATGTATGTTTTGTTTCCGTTTTTATTAATGTAGTATTTTCCTCCTTTTGGTCCAGTAAACACCTTTTTACCTTTATAAGTTCCTGTTACTTTATCGGCTACTTTTTTCTCAGCAGCTTTAGAAGCAGCGGTTTCTTTTAGGTCTTCTTTTTCTTCCGCTGCTGTTTTTTTAACTTTTGCAACTTTTTCTTTAACGTTTTTGGTTGCTTTTGTAGTTTTTTCTTCGGTTTCTTTAACAGCTTTAGTTGTTTTAGTTTTTACTTCTTTAGTTGTGGCATCTTTAAAACGTTTGTCTGGTGTTCCGTCTTTTTTAAGTTTAGATGCTTTTTCTTCTACCTCTTTTTTAGCTTTTTTCTCTTTCGATTTAGCTTCTTTTTCGGTGTCTTTCTTTGCTTTTTTAGCGTCGTCTTTTACTTTTTCCGCTTTTTCTTTTTTGGCTGTTGCCGCTTTCTCCGTCTTAGCTTTTGCTTTAGAGGCTTTTTCTTTTAAGTCTTGAGCAAAAAATGTGTTTGAAAATAAAAACACAAAACATAGTACTACTAATTTTTTCATTTGATTTCTAATTTGGTTATTAAAGATTAAAATTAATGAAATTTATTTAAACAATAACCATTCCACATCAAGAAGTTAGCTGTAGAATTTTTATGACATTAGAAGAAAGCTCGTAGTTGCACATTTCCAGTATGAATGGTAGTACTCGTATCCGATTTCCTGCCTTGATAATTGATGTTGATGTCTAAATATTGGGTTAGATTTTTCTGCAATAATAAACGCCATGTACTGTTTTTACCCGCTTGTAATCCTTCCAACATCTGAAAAGCAACTGGCGAAAGTTGGTTTCCAACAAAGTCATTAGTATACAATGAAAACTCACCGTTAATCGTAATTTTTCGATCACTCGAATAATTAAATGCCAATCCGATGCGTTGTTGTTTCAATCGCTCCTCATCATTTATGGTATTTTGTTTGTTTTTGTATTCAAAAAATAAGGACAAACTTTTATTATTGGAAAACAAATAGGAAATTTTTGGAAATAGAGCATAACTGTTCAATTCAAAATTTCGAGAAGCATAATTATCCGAAATGCTACTCGATTTGGTAGTAGAAGTATCAAAATTAAACAACCAACTTTTTTGAAGCAAATGGGCATATTGCAATTGATTGGAACTCGAACTGTTTTCTTGCGAACCAATAGAAAGCAAACTTTTAACGCGACTTTCTAAATAGGTATAGGTTACCGAATGTTTTTGTTTGCCACGATTGTAAAACAAACTATTTCTAAAACTCGTGTTCAATCCCAATAAGTTATCGGTGCTGGTTGAAAACGGATTCAGATTGAAATTATCTGAATTCCGTTCGATTTTTCGATCCAACGAAAAAGCCGTTTGATTGTAAAAATAGGAAAGAAGCTTTTTAAATCCATCTTCGTTATTCCATCTAGACGGACTCAAAGTCACCGATTGCGAGAATTTAATCTGATGTGTTTTGACAAAAATTTGATTCGGAAGAAAAACTCGA
>Ga0209023_10008097_pt1 | contig 10624 bp, 11 predicted proteins | sample LakOneMetagenome_FD_187468 | JGI IMG/M metagenome (GOLD analysis project Ga0209023, IMG submission 187468) | Freshwater and sediment microbial communities from Lake Erie, Canada (SPAdes) (version 2) | ecosystem: Environmental > Aquatic > Freshwater > Lentic | place: Lake Erie, Canada...
CCGCGTCGGCCTCGGGCGTCGGCGCCGGGACGATGGGCGCGGCGGGACTGTTCGCCGGGACCGCCGCGGATGCCGACGCCGACGCGATCGGGCTGACCGCACTGCCCGAGGACGAACTCGGCGCTGGGCCGCGGATGCCGCTGTTGCCCGGCGGCTGGGGCCACACCCCGCCCGAGAACACGGGAGGGGAGGACCGGACAAACTGATCCCGCATCCCGACAACCCCGCAATGACCACCAGAATCCCAGTTCCACAACCTGATTGGAGAATATGACGATGAGCCTTCTGGACGCTCACATCCCGCAGCTGGTCGCCTCCGAGGCCGCCTTCGGCACCAAGACCGCGCTGATGCGCTCCACCATGGCCGCCGCCGAGCAGAGCGCGGTGTCCTCGCAGGCGTTCCATCGCGGCGAGTCCTCGCTGGCCTTCCAGGCGTCGCACCACCGCTTCCTGGAGGTCGCCGCCAAGGTGAACATGCTCCTCGACGTCGCGCAGGCCAACCTCGGCGACGCCGGCACCACCTACGTGGCGCAGGACGCCGCCGCGGCCAGCACCTACAACTTCTGATTCCCCCTCTAGCAGAAAGAGAAAGGACCGACCATGGGTCAGATCATGTACAACTACCCGGCCATGCTGGGTACCTCGGCCGAGATGACCGGCTACGCAGGAACTCTGACCGGCCTGGGCGCCGACATCGCCGCCGAGCAGGCCGCACTGAGCGCCTCCTGGCACGGCGACACCGGCATGAGCTACCAGGCCTGGCAGACGCAGTGGAACACCGCCATGGAGGAACTCGTCCGGGCTTACCGGGCGATGGCCGGCACCCACGAGCAGAACACCGTCACCATGATGGCGCGGGACCAGGCCGAAGGCGCGAAGTGGATGTGAGCTCCAGGCTCACCAACGTGGCTGTAAGCGGTGGCCGCTAACGCCGTCGAACTGACCGTCGAATCCGCCTGGTTCATCGCTGAGGAGTCGGCGGCCGGTTCCTTCCCCTGGGTACTGGCCATCACTCCGCCGTATTTCGACGCCGCCGAGCGCGGCCCGTTCGCCGACCGGCAGCGGGCCGCCCTGGCGGGCCTCGGAGTGATCGACGACGGTCGCATCAACCCGGCCGTCGTCGACTGGGTCCGCACGGTGTGCTTCCCGGACCGCTGGCTGGAGCTGCGATTCGTCAAACCGGGGTCGCCCACGACGAAACCGGGCGGTTCGGCGAGGCTCGGCGGAGTGGACGGGAGCGGAGCGAGTGGCCGCGGAGCCGAGGGGAAGCCGGGGCCGCCCGCGACCGAACCGGGACCGCCGGATTCGACGGCCGGCGCGGACCTGCTGCGCGGACTGGTCGCCAAGCGCGGCGACCGCGTGGTGGTGGCCCTGCGCAGCGGCGGACTGCTGACGCTGACCTCGATGGACGCCGCCCACCCGCGCGACCTGGTGCCGATCGTCACCGTCGGCCTGGCCCGTGCCGCACCCGCGGTGTTCCCCGAGTTCGCCCTGCCGGCGCGGGTCGGGGCCCGGGCCGACGAGCGACTGCGGGCCGGGGTCGGCATCGTGGAGACGCTGGAGTACCTGGGCATCCCGCGGGCCGCCCGGCCGGTGATCGCCGCGGTGTACGGCGGGTCGCGCAACTACGCCGAGATCGTCGCCGGCGCCCGGGGCATCGGCACCGAGCAGACCTCGCCGGTCGGCCTGGGCATCATGGACGCCGAGCCGGGCCGGATCCTGGTCCGCCCGGAACGCGCCGACGACGGCGAGTGGATCTCCCACTTCGCCCCCGGCACCAGCGACGCCATCGCCCGCGCGGTCGACGACCTGACCGCCACCCTGCCCGACGGCCGCTGGTTCGCCGACGCCCGACTGACCCGAGACTTCACCGGCTGACCGGCCGGACCGAACACCAGCTTCACCAGCACGAGAAGAGAGAACCCGAGAACCCATGACTGTGACCCAGGAGAATCCGGCGGCTGCCGGCCCGGTGTTGCCGATCGTCCGCGTGGCGGTGCTCGCCGAGCGCCGCATCGTGGAGATGGCGCTGCCCACCGAGGTACCGCTGCGCGAGATCCTGCCCGCGGTGGTGCGTCTGGTGCATGCCGACGCCGACGCCGACGCCGAGGCGGAGGCCGCCGAACCCGGCGCCGGGGGACGACGGCTGTCGCTCGCCCCGATCGGCGGCGCGCCCTACAGTCTGGACGCCAGCCTGGACACCGTCGGGGTGGTCGACGGTGACCTGCTGGCCCTGACCCCGACCCCCACCGGCCCGGCGGCTCCCGGCGTGGTCGAGGACGTCGCCGACGCCGCCGTCATCTTCTCCGCCGCCCGCCTCCGCGGCTGGGGCCTGGCCGACATCCGCCGGCTGGCCCACACCGCCGTCGTGATCACCCTGCTGGCCGCCACCGGACTGGCCGTCGCGCACCGGCTGGCCGTCGGCGGGCTGCTCGGCCTGTACGCGCTGGGCGGTCTGGCCGCCGTCGCCGTCGTCGCCGCCCTGTGGTGGCGCGGCCGCGCCGACGAACTGTCGGTGGCCGCGCTGGTTCCCGTCGGGGCGGTCTTCACCCTCGCCGTGCCGGGATCCTTCGGTGCGCCGCAGGTCATGCTCGGCGCCGCCGGCGTCACCGCCTGGGCGCTGCTGAACATCTTCCTCGGCACCTACGCCCGCAGCGTGTTCACCGCGGTGACCGCCGTCGGCATCGCGGTCGCCGTGGTCGCCGGGATCGCCGAGCTCTGGCCGGCGTTGCCGCTGGCGACACTCGGCGCCGCGCTGATGCTGGCCGCGCTGCTGCTGATCGTCCAGGCCGCGCCGCTGTCGGCGCTGTGGGCCCGGCTGCCGCTGCCGGTCATCCCCGCCCCGGGCGACCCGGTGCCGTCGGCGCCGGAGGCCGGTGTGCTGGCCGACCTGCCGCGCCGGGTCCGCCTCGCCGACGCCCACCAGAGCGGTTTCGTGGTGGCCGCCGTCGTGCTGTCGGTGCTGGGCTCGGTCGCCGTCGTCGCCCCGGGCGCCGGGGTGTCCCCGTGGGCCTGGTACCTGATCGGCGCCACCGCCGCCGCATCCATGCTGCGCGCCCGCGTCTGGGACTCGGCGAACTGCAAGCGCGCGCTGCTGGCCCAGCCGGTGCTGCTGGGGCTGTCGCTGATCGTCATGTTCGCCGTCAACGGCAACTTCGCGGGCGCCGGCTGGACCCTGCTCGGGCTGGCCGTGCTGACCCTCGGCGTGGTGATCGTCGCCGACAACCCCGGTCTGGCCGAACCCGATGCCTACTCGATTCCCATGCGCCGCGTGGTGGGGCTGTGCTCGGCCGGGCTGGACGCCTCGCTGATCCCGGTGATGGCCTACCTGGTCGGGATCTTCGCCTGGGTGCTGAATCGATGATCCGCCGGGCGGCCCGGGTCGCCGGGGCTGCCACGGCCGTGCTGGCCGCGGTGGCGCTCAGCGGCGCGCCGGCCGGGGCGATCAACGAGCCCGTCGTCGACGCCGCGGCCCCGACCCCGTCGGGCAACACCGGTCCGAGCGTGCCGATGGCCCAGCGCGGCGAGTGCGTCGTCACCGCCCTGCGGACCGGCACCGACATCGCCGCGACGACGGCCGCCGCCCGGCAGCTGAACCTGCCCGGCGCGTGGGCGTACTCCCGCGGTGAGGGCCAGAAGGTGGCCGTCATCGACACCGGCGTGAACGCCGGACCGCAGCTGCCGAACCTCATCGGCGGCGGGGACTTCCTCGGCACCGGCAACGGCCTGACCGACTGCGACGGGCACGGCACCCTGGTGGCCGGTCTCATCGCCGGCCAGCCCGGCGTCGGTGCCTTCTCCGGGGTCGCACCGGGAGCGGAGATCATCGCGCTGCGCCAGACCTCCCCGCGGTTCTCGCCGAACGCCAACGGCCAGGACCCCGCCGCCACCCGCGCGGCCGCCGACATCGACTCGCTGGCCCGTTCGGTGGTGCACGCCGCCGATCTGGGGGCCCGGGTCATCGTCATCTCGATGACCACCTGCCTGCCCGCCGACTCCACGCTGAACCAGTCCGCGCTCGGCGCCGCGCTGCGCTATGCCGCCCGCGACAAGGATGCGGTGATCATCGCCGCCGCCGGTGACATCGGCGGGGCGAACACCAACTGCCAGGCCAACCCGCTGGGCGGGATCGCCGGCGGCGCCGACCCGCGGTCCTGGGGCGGGGTCGGCTCGCTCTCGGTCCCGGCCTGGTGGTCGCAGTACGTGCTCTCGGTCGGTTCCGTCGACGACGGCGGCCAGCCGTCCGGGTTCAGCATGTCCGGACCGTGGCTGGGCATCGCCGCGCCGGGGGAGAACATCCTCTCGCTGAGCAACGCCGCCGGCGGCGGGCTGGCCAACGCCACTCCCGACGGGCGCGGCAAGTACAACAACCTGTCCGGTACCGGCTACGCCAGCGCGTATGTGGCCGGGGTCGCCGCCCTGGTCCGCAGCCGGTTCCCGGATCTGCCCGCCAACCAGGTCGTCGACCGGCTGACCCGCACCGCGCACAACGGTGCCCGGTCCCCGTCGAACCTGGTGGGAGCCGGCGTCGTCGACCCGGTCGCGGCGCTGACCTGGGAGCTGCCGGCCCGCAACACCGGCCCGGCGCAGACGCCGATCGACGCACCGGTTCCGGTGCCCGAGGCCGACCACACCGGGCGCATCGTGTCCTTCACCGGGGCCGGACTGCTGGCCCTGATCGTCGCCGGGGCCGCACTGACCATGCGCCGGCGTACCGACCAGCCGTGGCCGGAAAATCCCAGCCCCGAACACCCCAGAGAGGAAGCCGTTTCGTGAGCAACCGAGGCTTCACCGTCGTCTATCCAGGCCCCGCGCGACTGACCCTGGTGGCACTGTTCGCCATCCCGGCGGCCATGGCCTACCCGTGGCATACCGACATCCAGCGCTGGATCCTCGGCGTCGCGGTGGCCGTGGCACTGCTGGCGCTGAGCTGGTGGCGCGGTGCGCATCTGAGCACCCAGGCGTGGCGGCGGTTGGCCATGCTGGTTCCGCGGCGAGGGGGGCACGGGGTGCACGCCGGCCTGGACCGCGGCGCCACCGACGCGCGCACCACCGCGGTGCTGTCGGTGCGCGGCGGCCCGGAGGCGACCGAACTGCCGCTGGCGCTGATCGCCGGCTACCGCGACCGCTACGGCGTGCGCGCCGACGGGGTGCGGATCGTGCAGTGTGAAACCGCCGACGGGACTTCGATTTTCATCGGTCTGACTATCGCGGCGGCGCCGAACCTCGCCGCCCTGCAGGCCCGATCGTCGGCGATTCCGCTGTGGGACACCGCCGAGGCGGCCGCCCGCCGTCTTGCCGACCAGCTGCGCGAACTCGGCTTCGACGCGGTGCCCGCGGTGGAGATCGAGGTGCCCGAGCTGCTCGGCCCGGAGGCCAAGGCGCGCTGGCGCACGGTGTCCGACGGCGGCGCCGGCTACGTCACCGGCTATGCGCTGCAGGCAGATTCGGGCCTGCCGGAGGCCATCGACGAACTTTGGGCGGCCGATTGCACCGAACGCTGGACGGTCGCCGAGATCCGGGGTGACGGCGTGGCGGTGGCCGCGGCCGTGCGCACCGACGACGCGCCGGAGTCCGACGGCTCCGGGCTGATCGCAGTGCGCGGACGTCAGGCCGCGGCCCTGGCCGCCCTGCACCCGATGTCGGTTCGCCCCGTGCTGGCCGCCTGCGGCCCGATCGAGCTGCTCGACGACTTGTCCTGGCCGGTCGCGGAGGCGCTCAAAGCATAGCCGCAACCGTTCGGCTCAATTCATTTTTTCGAGGTACAAAGCGCCCCAGATGATTTGGGTCAACGCGGCGGCGAGTTCGGCGTCGTAGTCGGACGGTTGGTGCGGCAGATTCTGGTGGCACGCACGTTCCACCATCCAGGTTAGTGCGCTGGCGACGGGTTGGGCGGGCAACTCAGTGCGGATCGTCCCGTCGGTCTGGCCCCTGGTGATCACGCCGGAGAGATCGACGCTGATGTCGTTGAGCAACTGACGGTAGGTGGTGGCCACTGAGGCGTCGTAGCTGGACATCTCGTTGAGCGCGGTGATCAGTGCCTGATGCCGTCGGTAGCTGTCGATGATGCGGCGCATAGACACCTCAAGGTCGCCGGGATCGCGTCGGTCGGCGGCGTTCCACCACACGCCGGCGTCGTCGGACAACTCGCCGAACACGCGCCCGGCCAGCCGTCGGATCAGATCGCCCTTGTCTTCGAAATAGATGTAGAAGGTTGCGCGGGAGATGCCGGCTTCGGTGGCGAGTCGGTCGACGCTCAGATCGGTGAAGCTGTCCCCGTCGCGCATCAACCGCTCGGCAGCCTCCATCAGCCGGGTCTCGACGGCCGCGCGCCGTTGCTGTCTGCTGACTTGCGGTCTCCGTGGCATCGGGTCTCCCTGTCTATTCCGGCGCAAGTTTAGTGAGGCCGATTTGCATATTGACTAGACGGCAAGGCTAGACATACCGTCTAGACGTAGCGTTTAGTGAGCTGAGTCACCCAATTGGAGGAGCGGCAGATGAGTACCCGGATCACCGACGACGCCGCGGGTGTGCTCGCCGATCCGCGCGCCTACGCCGACGAGCAGCGACTGCACCAGAGCCTGGCTCACCTGCGCGCCCATGCACCGGTGTCCTGGGTGGACGTCGAGGGTTTCCGCCCGTTTTGGGCGATCACCAAGCATGCGGACGTGATGGACATCGAGCGGTGCAACGACCTGTTCGTCAACGCCCCACGGCCATTCCTGACGACCGCAGCGCTCGACGACAAGCTGTTGGCGGATCGCGACGCCGGTATCGGGCTGTCCACGCTCATCCACATGGACGACCCGCACCACCGGGATATGCGCAAGATCGGCGCGGACTGGTTTAGGCCAAAGGCGATGCGGGAGCTGAAGGATCGCTGCGACGAGCTGGCTAGGTTCTATGTCGACAAGATGGCCGCGCAGGGGCCGGAACTAGACTTCGTCCAGGAGATCGCGGTCAACTATCCGCTGTATGTGATCCTGTCGCTGCTGGGCCTGCCGGAGTCGGATTTCCCGAGGATGTTGAGGCTGACGCAGGAGCTGTTCGGTGGCGACGACAGTGAATTTCAGCGTGACGGCGGCGTCGAGGCAGTCCTGGCTACGCTACTGGACTTCTTCGCCTACTTCTCGGAGCTGACCGCTTCGCGGCGCGCACATCCCACCGACGATCTGGCATCGTCGATCGCCAACGCGACGATCAACGGCGAGCCGCTGTCGGACATGGACACTGCGTCCTACTACGTGATCGTCGCGACCGCCGGCCATGACACCACCAGCGCGGCCATCGCCGGCGGACTGCTGGCGCTGCTGGAGAATCCGATGGAACTGACGCGATTGCAGCGGGATCCCGCATTGATGGGTACCGCCGTGGAAGAGATGATCCGCTGGGTGACGCCGGTCAAGGAGTTCATGCGCACCGCGCAGGCCGACACCGAGGTGCGCGGGGTTCCGATCGCGAAGGGTGATTCGGTCCTGTTGTCCTATCCGTCGGCCAACCGTGACGAAGAGGTGTTCGCCGACGCAGCACGCTTCGACGTCGGTCGTGACCCCAACAAGCACCTATCCTTCGGCTACGGAGTGCACTTCTGCCTGGGTGCCGCGCTGGCGCGCATGGAGATGAACAGCTTCTTCTCCGAACTGATCCCACGGATCGAGTCGATCGAATTGGCCGGTGAGCCCGAACTCGTCGCCACGACGTTCGTCGGCGGCGTCAAGCATCTGCCGATCCGCTTCTCGCTTAAGTGAACCCCGGGGGTCAGAACATCACCGGCGCCAGGAACTTCGTCATCCTGCGCAGGTAGTCCGGCTGACTGACGTGCAGGATGTGATTGCCCGGGAACCAGTGCAGCGCACAGCGATCCCAGTGCCGCCACAGTGCCTCGGACTGTTCCGGCGGGGCCAGCCGGTCGCCCAGGCCGGTGATGATCAGGCGTCGTTCCTTGGCCACCTGCGGCCGGTAGTTCAGCGGGCTGTGATAGGCCGACGCCGCCTCCGACGCGGCCCGGCTCACCCCGCCGCCGAGGCGGCCCAGCGCGACCAGCTTGTTGGCCGGGAACCACGAGTCGAACATCGACTCCGGTTCCACCACCGGCACATTCGGGATCACCGCGCGCAGCCGCCGGTCGGCGCTGGCGATCAGCGCCGAGGTGTAGCCGCCCAGCGACATCCCGGTCAGTGCGATCCGGTCAACGCCGGTGTGCTCCAGATAGTCCATCAGCGAACGGAAGTCGTAGACGGCCTGGCCCATGGTCTCGGCGAATCCGGCCATGCCGTTGGCGAAGATGCCGTAACCGGAGAACGGCGAACCTTTTTCGGCCCGCGGGCCGTGAAAGGGCAGGGTGTAGAGCATGATGTCGTAGCCGGATTTGAAGAACCACGGCAGTGAGAAGAACACCCCGTTGAACAGATACGGCGACCCCAGGAATCCGTGGATGACGCACAGGGTGGGCCGGGGGCCGTCGTCGTGACGCCAGTGCTGGGCTGCCACGGTGTTGTTGTTGCGGAGGCTGTTCCACAGTCCGCGCATCTCCGGGTTCAGCGGCCGGAAGCCGCTCTCGAACCGGATCTGGTCGACGTGGCCGTGCGCCAGCCATTCGGCCACCGGGCCGGCCGGGCGGGTGCTGACCCGCGGGGCCTCCGACGGCGCCGGGAACGACTTGGCCGCATCCTTCTCCGCGGCCAGCTCGGCGAAGAACTCCAGATGGCGCCGCTCGGCCAGCAGATCGGAACCACCCAGCATGCCGCCGAGTACCGGCGGCAGCATCGCCGCACCGACCAGCGAGGCGATCGCGGTGCGCAACCCGAGATCGGCCATCGCCGAGGCGTCGACCACGGCGCGCTGGGCCCAAGTCAGCTCCGCGCGGGTGGGCAGACCGCGGGAACCCGCCTCACCGCCGGCCACGTCGGGCATCGGGATGGGCGGATCGATCACGTCGTCGGAGAATTCGCCGGCAGTCACGTCCCGGATGCTACGCCGAACGGTTGCCAGGTTTGCGGCGTAATGTTCGGCCGGTGTGGGACCCCGGCACGTACCTCGAATTCGCCGATCACCGCGGCCGCCCGTTCTTCGACCTGCTGGCCCGGGTGGGCGCCGAGGCGCCGCGCCGCGTCGTCGACCTGGGCTGCGGTCCCGGAAACCTGACCGCCGTCCTGGCGAAGCGCTGGCCGGACGCCGTGATCGAGGCCGTCGACAGCTCGCCGGAGATGGTGGCCGCCGCCCGCGAGCGCGGCATCGACGCGGTACTCGGTGACGTCGCCGCCTGGACACCGAAACCCGACACCGACGTCGTGCTGACCAACGCCGTCCTGCAGTGGATTCCCGGCCACACCGAGCTGCTCCGGCACTGGGCCGGCCAACTGGCTCCCGGATCCTGGCTGGCGATGCAGGTACCGGGCAACTTCGACGCGCCCTCGCACCGGGCCGTGCGCGCAGTGGCCAAATCGCCGGAGTTCGCCGCCGATCTGGCCGACCTGCGGTTCCGGGGGCCCGACATCGTCGAGGACCCGGCCGGCTACGCCGCGGCCCTGACCGACGCCGGGTGCAGCGTCGACGCGTGGGAGACCACCTACCTGCACGAACTGCGCGGCGCGACCCCGGTGCTGGATTGGATCACCGGCACTGCGCTGACCGAGGTGCGCGCCCGGCTGTCACCGCAGCAGTGGGAGGCGTTCCGGCAGACGATCATTCCGCTGCTGGACCAGGCTTATCCGCCCCGGCCCGACGGGGTGACGTTCTTCCCGTTCCGGCGGGTGTTCACCGTCGCGCAGGTTCGCTAGCCGCATCGCGGCTGGGCCCGGTTGCCAGCGGCCTGTGATAGGTGTGAGCGATGACCCGCATCCGCGTGCGCGACGCCGTCGCACTGGCCGCAGCGCTTCTCTACGCCCTGCTGTGGATCGGCTGGGTCGCCGGCTGGGGCTGGCTGCACAGCTTCGACCAGGCGCTGCTGAACCCGCCGCACGCCTACGGTGTCGAGCATCCCGGCTGGGTGCAGGGCTGGAACGTCTTCAGCACGGTGTTCGGGCCCGAGGTGCTGCGCGGGCTGGTGCTGGTGCTGATCGTGGTGGAACTGATCCGCCGCAACTACCGTCCAGCGGTGTTTCTGCTGCTGACCGCGGGCGGCAGTGCACTGGTGACCGAGGTGGCCAAGACGCTGGCCGACCGGCCGCGCCCGGAGACCCGCCTGGTCGAGGCGCACGGGATGTCGTTCCCGTCCGGGCACGCGGTGGGAGACCTGGTCATCGTCGGCGGACTGCTGGTCGCCTACCTGCCGGTGATCGCGCCGCGGTGGCGGACCCTCGTCATCGCCCTGGGCGCGGCCGTGGTGGTGATGATCGGGGTGTCCCGGGTGGTGCTCAACGTGCACAACCCCTCGGACGTACTGGCCGGCTGGTCGCTGGGCTACCTGTACCTACTGGCCTGCGTGCGGTGGTACCCGTCGCGGCCCGCCCTCGAGGCCGCCGTCGCGGCCGCCCCCGGGACCGTCACACCGGCGGCCGGTACACCGCCAGCGCCCGATACATCGACGTGAAACTCGCGTGGGTCAACGCCGCGCCGACTTCCCCGTCGTGCGCGATCGGCGTGGGCCCGTCCACCGAGGTGAAGGAGAACTCGGGTACCTGCA
>Ga0209023_10008098_pt1 | contig 10624 bp, 8 predicted proteins | sample LakOneMetagenome_FD_187468 | JGI IMG/M metagenome (GOLD analysis project Ga0209023, IMG submission 187468) | Freshwater and sediment microbial communities from Lake Erie, Canada (SPAdes) (version 2) | ecosystem: Environmental > Aquatic > Freshwater > Lentic | place: Lake Erie, Canada | collected...
TGTCAGTGATCGCACACTTTCCGGATTGTAATGGTTTGGCCATGGAACGGCCAATCCGAACGCCCATTTAACAACTCGCTGGATGGGGCTGGTGACCGCAAGTCATCAACATCTAGGAGTTAATAAGAAACAATGCGTAACATTCTTCTCGCTACCGCCGCTCTCTCGCTGTTTGCTGTCCCCGCCATGGCACAAACTGTGACCTCGCCGACCTACTACGGAACGCTCGGCTACACTCAACTGGACACCGACAACGCTGATCTCGGCGCCGTCACGGGTCGGGTGGGCGCCAAGCTCCACCCCAACTTCGGCGTGGAGGCCGAAACCTCGTTCGGCGTGGGCCATGACGACGTCAACATTGGCGGCGTCGAAGGCAAGGTCGAGCATCGCTACGATGTCGCCGGCTATGCCGTCGCCAGCGTGCCGGTGACCTCCAATATCGACCTGTTCGCCCGCGCCGGTTACGGCGTGACCGAAGTGGCCGCCAGCGCCGCAGGCGTCGCCGCCAGCGATCACCTGACCAGCTGGAACTACGGCGCCGGTGCGACCTACAACCTGGACGCCAGGAACGGCATCCGCGCCGACTACACCTATCGTGACTTCCAGCACGACCAGGGCAGCGCCGACACCTATGGACTGAGTTTCGTGCGCAAGTTCTGATCCTCACAGGTCAGAACGACAAAGGGGCGGCCTTCGCAGGCCGCCCCTTTTGCATATCCGGGTAACTGCTGCGTCAGCCGGGTTCGGCGACCAGGGCCCAGCGCATCGATCCCTCGCCGAACGGGCGGGTGAACCACTGGGAATAGCGTTCGAAGGCCTCGACCACGGCATTGCGCAGATCCGGGGCGACAGCTTCCCCGCGGTTGCGCTTCATGGCCGCCACGCAGTCAATGACCACGTTCTGATGGGCGGAACCGCCCAGACTTTTAAGCACCTGCGCGACGTCGCGGGCGAGCGACTCCAGGAACGAAAGTTTCTCGTTCGGCGATACGGAGTTATTCTGGTTCTGGCTCATCGGTCAGGTCACCCCACAAGTGCACAGTCTCGATAGAGGGCCTCTCTCGCAAACTCGCCCCCTGCGTGCAAGCGGGGCCGCGGGCCTGGCGGTAGAATGTTCGTGAACCGGCCTGCCTTGCCGTCGCCGCCTTTCTTCGAATTTAGCTGACAAACGTCGCGGCCCGGCGTCCTCTCCCTTTCGGAAGAGGGGCTTAAATCATGACGACATTCAATCCGGACGCGGCGACCGCCGCCTGGCTGGCGACGCTTTCACCCGCCGACACGGCCAGGGCCGTGGCCTATACCCAGGGCGGGCACTGGCTGATCCTCTGGGGGTTCGTGGTCTCCATCGTGGTCGCCTGGATCATCATCCGCACGGATCTGCTGGGGACAATCCGGGAGAAGATCGAGAAGAAGAAGGCGCGGCCGGTGCTGGCCTCGTTCCTCGTCGGGCTGGTCTATCTGGTCTTCAGCTGGGTGCTGACCCTGCCGTGGTCGATCTACACCAGCTGGTACCGCGAGGGTCAGTACGGCCTGACCGAACAGCCCTTCATGGGATGGTTGATCGAGGGGCTGATGAGCGCCGCGATCTCGACCGTGGTCATGGCGATCGTGCTGATCGGAATCTACGCCCTGATCCGCCGCGCGCGCGCACTGTGGTGGGCGTGGGCCGCGGGACTGACGGCCATCGTTGTCGTCCTGGGCCTGGTGGTGTCGCCGATCCTGATCGAGCCCCTGTTCAACACCTATACCCCGGCGCCGAATGGTCCTGTGCGCGACGCGGTCGTGGCCCTGGCGAAGGAAACCGGCACGCCGTCGGACAAGATCTACATCTACGACGGATCCAAACAGTCCGACCGCTATACCGCCAATGTCTCGGGCCTGTTCGGTTCGGCGCGCGTGGCGATGAGCGACGTTATGTTCGCCAAGGGCGCCGACATCGCCGAGGTCAGGGGCGTAGTCGGTCATGAGATGGGCCACTATGTGCGCGGCCATATCCTTTGGCTGGTCGGCTTTATGATTGTGCTGGCGGCCCTGGCCTTCTGGCTGACCGACCGGCTCTATCCCGTGGCGCGCAAGCTGCTGGGCGCAAACAAGGTCGGCGATATCCGGGATCCCGCCGGCCTGCCCGTGCTGATGGCGGTGCTGTCGTTCCTGGGCGTGATCGGAACTCCGGTCATGAGCACCATGACCCGCATCACCGAGGCTGACGCGGACCACTTCTCGATGGTCCACGCCAATGAGCCGGACGGCCTCTCCAAGGCCCTGATCAAGACGGCCGAATACCGCGCTCCGTCGCCGGGCAAGCTGGAGGAGTTCCTGTTCTACGACCACCCCAGCGTCGGCGCCCGTATCCACGCGGCGATGGAGTGGAAGGCTTCGCACCCGATGGGGCCGCCCGCCAAACCCTAGGGGGTCAGGCGCGCTTCCGGACGAACACGGTGCCGGCTGAGTAGCCGGCGCCGAAGCTGCAGATCAGGCCGACATCGCCGGGCGCGAAGCCGTCGTTGCGCAGGTGGAAGGCGATGATCGAGCCAGCCGAGGAGGTGTTGGCGTATTCGTCGAGGATGATGACGTTCTCTTCCGGGGTCGGGTCGCGGCCCAGCACCTTGCGGCCGATGAAGTCGTTCATGTTAATGTTGGCCTGGTGCAGCCACAGCCGCTTCAGCCCGTGGGGATCGAGGCCCAGATCGCCCGCGTGGTCGACGATCATGTCCGAGACCAGCGGCACCACATCCCTGAACACCTTGCGGCCCTGCTGGATGAACAGCTTGTCCGGCTTGCCGATCCCCTCGGGCGCGGCATTGTTCAGGAAGCCGAAATTGTTGCGGATGTTGTTGGAGAACACGGTTTTCAGCCGCGTGCCGAGGATGTCCCAGCCGCCCTCTCCCAAAGCATTGGGGCCAGCCTGATCCTCCGCCTCGACGATCACGGCGGTGCAGACGTCGCCGAAGATGAAGTGGCTGTCGCGGTCCTTGAAGTTCAGATGGGCCGAACAGACCTCGGGGTTGACCATCAGCACCGCCTTGACCGAGCCCGAGCCGATGAAGTCGGCGGCGGTCTTGATGCCGAAGGTCGCCGAGGAGCAGGCGACGTTCATGTCGAAGCCGAAGCCCTCGATGCCGAGGGCCTGCTGGATTTCGACGGCCAGGGCCGGATAGGGGCGCGGCATGTTCGACGCCGCGCAGAGCACGGCGCCGATCTCCGAGACCGGCTTGCCCCAGGCCTCGATCGCCTGTTTGGCGGCGGCGACGGCCATCTCGGCCATGATCGACAGCTCGTCATTGCCGCGTTCGGGGATGTTCGGCGCCATCCGCCTCGGGTCGATGATCCCCGCCTTGTCGAGCACGAAGCGCGACTTGATGCCCGAGGCCTTCTCGATGAAGGCGACAGAGGACGGGGTCAGGGCTGCGACATCGCCCTCGGCGATCTCCATCGCGTGGTCCGCGTTCCACTGCTCTGCCCAGGCGTTGTAGGCCTCGACCAGCTCTTCGTTGGAGATGGACTGTTCGGGGGTGAACAGGCCCGTGGCGGCGATGACGGAAGCTATCACTTCGTGGTCCCTAACACTCGACGCGTGGCGTCTCGTTACTTGAGGGACCGATGGTCCCGACGTTATCGGCCCTCGTCGTTGCGAGGTCCGTTCTTTTTCTGGACCCGTCTAATAGGCCTGCGGAGGCGTCCGGTCGAGACTGGCTCTAATGCCTCTCCACCACCGATGGATGCGACCGCGAGGCGGGGCGGGCAGGGGCGTGTCGCGGGCGGCGATCAGGGCCTCGACCAGATCCTCGGCCTCGCACGGCCAGCCGGTCGGTGTGACGTAGAGCGGATAGTCGATCAGGGTCGCGTGCATCAGTTCTTCCAGCGAGGCGCGGCGACCACGGCGCTCGAACGGGCCGGTGCGGTCGTCGGTCAGGCCCCAGCCTGCGTAGAAGGGCCGGCCATAGGTGGTCACGGCCTTGCCGCGCATCAGGGCCTCGAACCCCGACAGCGAGGTCAGGGTCACCAGCCGGTCGCAGGCGTTCAGGCAGTCGATGATGTCCAGATCGTCAGCGACCGCGTCGACGGCGTCCATCGCCCCGGCATCCAGCAGGCCCGGCCTGTTGCCGGCCGTGACGTCCGGGTGGTTGCGATAGATCAGGAAGGCGTCCGGGAAGTCCCGTCGCGCGGCCTCGACCAGACCCGAGTTGGTGCGGATGTCGGTGCAGCCGAGCCGGATCGAGCGGTCGTTCTCGACCTGACCGACGACCAGCAACCGCTCCCTGTTGATCGGCCAGCCCGCCGGGGGCTCGCCCTTCAGATTGTATTTGGACAGCCCGGCCTCGACGATCCGGTCGCGCAGGCGAGCGGCGCGCCTCAGGGCGCCGTCGTCATAGTCACCGCTCTCGATCAGGGTCTCCAGACGGCTCGGGCCGGTGGCGTCGTAATAGACGCCGAGGTCGTCCAGCACGACCGACAGGGCGCCATAGAAGTCCGAGCCGAGCCCGCGCGAACGGATGAAGCCGTCCTCCATACGCACCGTCGGCGCCGTCGTCGCGGCGGCGGCGGCAAGGATCGGCGGGCTTTCCTTGCCGGCCCACCAGATCAGCTTGCCCTGCCGGTCTTCGGCGGTCTTCGCGGCGTCGCGGGCGAACCAGTGGTAGCGGACCTCGCCGCGCGGGGAGTTGAGCAGTTTGCGGATCGGCGGGCGTTTGGCCGGGGCGAAGCCGGCGGCGGCCCAGACCCCCTCCAGCCGTTCCGCCCGGTCGCACAGGCGGATCAGCCGGTCCAGCGCCTGCTCGGCCTCGCAGCCCTTGCCGGTGACCGGATCGACGTAGCGGGTGTAGCGGATCAGGGCGGCGGCGGCGATCTCGTCGATCGTGCGGGCCTGTCCCCGACGGCCTGTCTCGACCGCATCCGTGGTCAGGCCCCAGCCCGAATAGAAGGGGGCGCCGAAGCAGCGGACCGGCAAGCCGCGCAGCAGGGCCTCAAAACCGAGGGCCGAGGTCACGACATAGACGGCGTCGACCTGGGCAAGGAGTTCAGCGGGCCGGACATCGGTGTCGATCAGGGTGACGTCGGTCAGGTCGGCCGCGCGGATACAGCCGTGTTTGCGGCCTGCGGCGACGGCGGGGTGGCGTTTGACGATCAGCTGGGCGTCCGGCTCGTCGCGTCGGGCGACGGCGATCATGTCGCTGAACGACTGTGCCGAGGCCAGGCCATAGCCGATCGAGGCGTCGCCCAAGGTCTGGTCCACGATCAGAACGCGACGGCCGGGCTTCAGTACGGTCCGGTCCAGCGGCCCGCCCATATTGGTCTTGGACACGCCCGAAGAAACGATCCGCTCGATCAGACCCCGCGCACGATCGTTGGTCTCTCCGTCGCACCAGTCGGGCGCTGTGCGGATCAGCTCTTCCAGCCGCGAAGGCCGGGTCGCGTCGTAATAGACGCCGAGGTCGTCGACGATCAGGCTCAGCGAGGTCGCGCCGCTCTCGCCGAGCCCGACCGAACGCAGGAAGCCGTCTTCCAGGGCGATGTAGGGAATGTCGCGTTTCTCTGCGAGCCGTCGCCCGGCGGCCGCCGTCGGCTTCATGCCCCAGCCCAGTACGGCCTTGATGTCGGGGCCGGGCAGGCCGCCGAGGGCGTAGTCCGGCAGGAATTCGGCCAGGAACGGGACCTTCAGCACGCCGGGCGCGCAGACCCAGGCAGGGGTTTTCGTCGGCGATGAAAGGGGCGAAGCAGTCACGGGTCGTGTCTAGAGCGTCGCCGTGATCAGCGAAACATCTTCTCTTTCGTCATCCTCCGGCAAGCCGCTCTTGCGGCGCAGACCGGAGGATGACGAAAGGAAAAGAGGATCAGCCCTTCGAAGCCATCCGATGCCGCTCCAGCAGTCGCTCGGCTGAGGCGAGATGCAGCCGCTCCACCATGGAGCCGCCCACGCGGATGGCGCCGCGACCGTTTGAGGCCGGGTCATCGAAGGCCGCGACGATGGCCTCGGCATGGGCGACCTCGTCGGGGGAGGCCGCGAAGGCGGCGTTGGCGGCCGCGATCTGGGACGGATGGATCAGGCTCTTGCCGTCGAAGCCATAGAGTCTTCCCTGGGCGCATTCGGCGGCGAGGCCCCCTGCGTCGTCGATTCGGTTGAAGACCCCGTCCAGCACGGCCAGCCCATGCATGCGCGCCGCCGCGACCGTCGCGGCGAGCCAGGGCTTCAACGGCTCCCGGTCGGTGGAAACGCCCGTGCCCAGGGTCGCGGCCAGATCGTTGACACCGAGCATCAGCCCCGCCAATGCGCCGCCGGCTCCCGCGATGCGCTCCAGCCGCATCAGGGCCGCCGGGGTCTCGATCATGGCGATCAGGGCGGCGCTCGCGGGCAGGCCGGCGCTCAGGGCGCGGACGCCGTCAGCGCTCTCGACCTTGGGCGCGACGATCAGGCTGACGGTCGTCCGGGCCAGCGCCTTGAGATCGTCGACGCCCCATTCGGTGTCCAGGGCATTGATCCGCACGCCCAGTCTCGGCCCGAACCCGCCGGAGCGCACGGCCTCGACGGCGGCGGCCCTTGCCGCGAGCTTGGCTTCCGGCGCCACGGCGTCCTCGAGATCCAGCACGGCGACGTCGCAGGACAGCGTCCGCGCCTTCTCGATCGCCCGGACGTTCGAGGCCGGCAGATAGAGGACGCTTCTCCAGAGATCGGTCGGCATTCGGGTCGTTCCTTCGCGGAGCCCGAGTCTAGGCGGCGAACACAGCCTTGAGCAAACGTTCCAGCGCCTCGGCGTCGACGGCGTCGAACGCACCCTTTTCGGTGGCGTCGACATCGAAGACGGCGATCAGGGCGCCCGAGGCGTCGAACACCGGGACCACGATCTCGCTTTCGGACCGGCTGTCGCAGGCGATATGGCCGGGGAAGGCGTGGACGTCCTCGACGAGCTGGGTCTGCCCGGTCTCGGCCGCCGTCCCGCAGACGCCGCGCCCGAAGGCGATCCTCAGACAGCCGAGTGTGCCCTGATAGGGGCCGACCACCAGTTCACGCGGTTTTTCGGCGTCCACGACATAGAAGCCGGTCCAGAAATAGGCGCTGAAAGCGTCAGCCAGCATCGAGGCGATGGTCGCCATCCGGGCGATGCGATTCGTCTCGCCGTCCAGCACCGCCAGGATTTCGGCCTCGACCTCGGCATAGGCCTGGGCCTTGTCGGCAGGGCGGTCGGAACGGGCGACATAGGACATCGAAGGGCTCGCAAGCGTCGGAAAGGGAGCGGAAGGGGCGCATATAGGCGTCTTCGAGGGCGTGCGCGACCTGTGGGCGTCGTGACGCAGTCGCCTGTCGGGCGAGTAGAGCAAGAAGCTGAAAAGATTAGGCAAATCAGCTTGAGTCACATTTTGGCCGTTCTGCGGCAACGCTTTGACGCAAATCAGCGTTAACCATACTGCAAAGTCACTGGACCCGAACGTCGGTTTGCGGAATGGTTAACGCTGCCAGTTTAGCTAAGGTCGCGTGGCTTATGGGGATTCGGGGACGGTGATGAGCGAGGGGGACGACAATCATCGGGCCGGCCACCGGGCTGGATCGGGCTCGCGCAACATGCGCGGGCCGCTGACGGCTGTCGCCGCCATCGTGGCCCTGGCCGTCGTGGCCGGATCGGTCGCGAGCTGCGGCGATCATGGGCCTTCGTTCTGGCGTCAGGGCGGCGGCGCCAACGCCAACGCCTGCCCACGCCCGGCCTCCCTGACCGGCTCGGAGTTCAATGCCCAGGAAGCAGGGCTGCGCGCCCTGCGCCGTGCGGCGTTCCGCGGCGACTTCTTCGCCCAGCTGGAGCTGGGTCAACGCTACGCCGCCGTGCGCGCCACCGACAAGAATATCGAGGATCCGATCGAAAGCTCGGTCTGGACCGGCATGGCCCTGGCCAACGACCAGGGCTATTCGCCGATCAATCGCGCCGAGCGTCGGGGCATGTTTGGCCGCCTGCGCTCGCTGTCACGCTATGACGACTGCCGCGCCTGGGAGCGGCACGAGGCCTACAACCGTCTGGACGCCCAGCTGTCGCGCATGTCGCGCGACGAGCAGGAACAGGTTCGCGACCGGATGATCTACGTCCTGTCGACCCAGGACGCCGCCGGGTTCCGCACCCTGGCCCGGCTGCACGATTCCCTGTTCGGTCCCTTCGGTGAGCCGGAAGACAACGCAGAGGGCCGCGAGGCCTTTGGCCGCAAGGACGGCGCGAACCGCGAGGAGCAGTGGCGCGGGGCCCGCTATTCGGCGGTGAACCTGTTCCAGCGCAACGATGTCGACGCCTATCTGTACAACTATCTGGCGGTGCAGACCGGCGACGTCGGCGCCTATGTCCTGCTCAAGGACTTCGAGCGGTCGTCGCCCAGTCGCGCCGCCTCGGGCGCCTTCGTCGAGGCCAAGGCGCGCCAGTGGGTGCCGCCATACGAATTCTATCCCAACGACGCTCCGGCGTCGGGCGTGCCCTTCTCGGACGAGAGCCGTCCGCGCGGCGACGCCTATGACTACGCCCTGTCGCGGATGCAGACCGAGATGCCGTTCGTCCACGTCGGGCGGGCCCTCAAGTATCTGGGCGTGGTCCAGATCGTCCCGACCGAACCGAACCGCCTGACCAAGCACGAGATCGAAGCCTTCGAGGCCATGCTGGGCCATCCGATGGACTCGTTCCTGTCGCCGCTCGAGAAGGTGCGCGCCATCCAGCTGGCCGCCATGAACGGCTCTTCCGAGGCTCAACTGGTGCTGGCGGTCATGTATTCCGAAGGCATCGGGGTGCCCGCCGATTACGCCCGCGCCTTCCACTGGTATGCGCTGGCCGACAAACAGGGCAATCCGGAAGCCAAGTTCGCCATGTCCACCTTCTTCGCCCTCGGCGTCGCCGGGGTGGCGGATCAGGACAAGGCCGAGGCCGTCGCCTACCGCATCGATTCCGCGCTGGCGGGCTTCGGCCCCTCGGCGTCGCGCCTGCAAGCCGTCCTGGCCCAGGTTTCCCGCTCACCGCGCCGCTAGGAGGCGACTTTCCGATGAAGACGCCGTCAGCCTCCGCGCCCCGCTTCCGCCTTCTGGCTCCCCGTCTTGTTTGGGCCGCCGCCGCCGCCGTCGCGGTGGTGTTCACCGGTCTTGAGGCCGCGCCTGCCCACGCCCAGACCGCCGCCCGCGTAGAGGCGCAGACGCGTCCGAATTTCGGTCTCTTGCTCAGCCCCTCGGCCGGGACCCGCAACCGGTCGCACCGCCGCTACGACTACCGCGACCACCGGCCCGACTATCGGCCTGACTGGCGCCCCGGTCCCGGCGCGGGCTGGGGACCGGGCTATGGGCCCGGCACGGCCCCGAACGAGGTTGTCGTCCAGTGCGGCGGCAATCCGGGCAGCGGAGCCATAGAACAGGCCGTGCGGCGCGTTCCGCCGGGAGGCACCCTGACCATCCGCTCGACCGGCGGCGCCTGTGTGGGCTGGCTGAACATCGACAAGCCGATGACCGTGCGCGGGTCGGGCGGCTATGTCGGCCAGATCACGCTGCAGGCGCCGGAAGGTCTGCCCTGCATCACCGTGGCGCCCGGCGTGCGCGCGGTGATCCAGGACCTGGCCATGGCCTCCCCGGCGGCCGGCGACGCCCCTTGCGTGGCCGGCGACGAGGCCACGGTGGTGCTGGACCGCGTCTCGCTGCGCTACGTCGGCAACGAGTCGCCGTTCCTGATCCGCGGCGGGGTGCTGGACATCCGCAACGCCTCAATCGACGCCCAGACCCTGTCGCCCGCCATCCTTGTCGAGGACGGCGCCCTCACGGCGGTCAGCGTCAACGTGATCAACGCCCAGTCGGGCATCGAGGTCTCGCCCGGTTCCGGCGGTCCGTCGCTGATCAACTCGGTCTATCTGACCGGAGAGCATAATCCGTCCAACTTCGGCCCGCGCTCCATCGGGGTGAACGTCCGCTCGCGCCGCTCGATCGGCGAACTCAGCATCGTCAACAGCCGCATCTGCGGCTACGGCGAGGGTGTCGCCGTCGACGGCGTCCGGGTCAGCGTCCAGGGCTCGAAGATCTGCCTCGCCGACAAGGGTCTGGTCGTCTACGGCGGCGAACTGAAGCTCGACGATTCCCGCGTCCGCGCCCGCTATATCGGGGTCTATGCCGACGCCGGCCGGGCCGTGGTGACCAGCACCGTCTTCTCGGGCGTCGACGACGCCTTCTACGCCGGGCCGCGCGGCGACATCGACGCCAGCCGGAACCGGCTGTGGTCGCGTGGCCAGGCCTGTGCGCCCGAGTTCCGCGACGAATACCGCGGCCGCTACAGCCCGGACTGGAACGGTCGCCGCCGTGACGACCGCTTCACCTGCATGACCCGTCCCTATCCGCAGGAGTGGTGGGCCGAGGAAGAGGGCGCGCTGGGCCTGCCCTACGTCAACGACGCCTACACCCTGCCGGGTCTGGCGCGTTACAATGCCGGGTGTGGCTGGTACTCGCGCGAGGGCGGCTTCGTCGACGACAACCGCTTTTTCGGCGAGGTCCGCTGGGGCCGGCGCAACCCGCCGCTGCCCTATGCCAACGACCCCCGCTACGACCGGGGCTGGATCCGCCAGCAGGAGCGTCTGCGCGAGGACTCCTGCAGCGCGGCGTTCTCGCCGCGTCCCTACGACGGGGGCGGAGATC
>Ga0209023_10008099_pt1 | contig 10624 bp, 11 predicted proteins | sample LakOneMetagenome_FD_187468 | JGI IMG/M metagenome (GOLD analysis project Ga0209023, IMG submission 187468) | Freshwater and sediment microbial communities from Lake Erie, Canada (SPAdes) (version 2) | ecosystem: Environmental > Aquatic > Freshwater > Lentic | place: Lake Erie, Canada...
GGATGCGTAGGTCGATTTCGGGAAGCTCAAAGCCGATGACATCGAGGTCAAATCCGAGATCGACCTCGGACAAGGCCTTGAGTTGCTCGGCCAGAAGTCGGTCGTCCCACTCGGAAATTTCCGTCAAACGGTTGTCGGCGATCGCAAATGCACGCAGCTGATCCGGAGTGAGGTGCGAGAGGGTGATCGTCGGCACCTCCGTCCAGCCCAGATGCTGGGCAGCGAGCAGGCGTCCATGGCCGGCGATAACCTGCCGATCGTTATCGATCAGGATTGGGACATTAAATCCAAAGGTCGTGATGCTTTTGGCCAGCTGCCGGACATGTTTGACCGGGTGCTGGCGGGCGTTCTTGGGGTCGGGAATTAGCTGGTTGATCGCGAGATAAGCGATCTGGGCATTGCGAAGATGGGATTGGGAAAGGTCTTGTTGCATGGTGTCGTCCTGGTTGGTAGGGCGACACCTATTCCATACACGATTCCCTACTCTGGCTATGGGATCCTTTCGGATTGGCGCATTTGGGCGCGGACCTTGCGCACATAGGCAGCACTGACATTGAGCGCCTTCGCAATACGTTTCGCGGCATCACGCGTATCCAACCCATGCTCACGCCAAGCCTGCTCAATCACCCCACGCTTAGAGCGCGCGACCTTGGCTTCCGCAGCTGCGGCCGTTGGCGGACGCCGACGGAGCTTTGCCGCCTGCGCCAAGGCATCCCGCCCCATTTCTTGGAGCTTCCGGGTCAAAGGCATCTCCAGGTAGCCGGGACCCTTGGGCGCATCCGGCGGCCAAAATCGAAGCTCGCCATTTTTTCCTTTCTTCACCTTGCCGATCGTGGTGCCGAAGGGCAGCCCCTCAGGCGTCGGCAGGCGATGTGCCGAGCTTTTGATCTTCAGCGCTTCTTCTTCCGAGATCGGAATTCCGCGCTGATGTGCTTGCTTGATTAACTCTAGCGTCTTCTTTGAGGGCTTTACGAGCTTGCGCTTGGGCATCTAGCCCCCTCCGTCGTCAGGCTTTGCGCTTCCCAGCGCGCCGCGCCTTGGCGGCTGGCCGCAGCCGCACCTCCCAGCGCTCAATCAATTTCACCAGACTGATGTCTAGGCTCTGGCAGTAATCCCGCAGTTCGACCAAATCCAGTCGGCGGATCCCAAGCTCCACATTGCTCACGAAGGTCTGGTTTCGACCGAGGCGGTCCGCCAGTCCGGTCTGGACGAGACCGGCCTCTTCCCGCAATTGGCGTAGCAACGCTGCCAGTTCGAGATTTTCGGTCCGATAGAGCGTTTTTGCCACGGGTGCAGCCCTTTTGGGGTGCACTCAACGCTAGTCTCCGATACCCGTTACTCGATTACCCGGTATTCGGGTAATTGAGGTAAGTTCCTGCCACCGCCCCGGCGGCCACTTTCACCTCAACAGGGGACCACCCATGGCAACAAAAGAGATTTGCTCCAACTGCGGTTATATCGGGCAAGCGAAGAAGGTGACCAAGGGCAGCACGCTCATGGAACTGGTGCTGTGGCTCTGCTTTCTGCTTCCCGGCTTCCTCTATTCCATGTGGCGGTTGACCACGAAACACCTCGCCTGCCCGAAGTGCGGCGCCACCCAGTTGGTGCCCCTGGACTCGCCGCGGGGCAAGAAATTGCAGCAGGAATTCGGGCAATAAAGCCTGAGTTGACTGTCTGCCCGGGTAGAGCGTGCATAGGGGCAAGGAGGCCCATCTATGCCCAAAGTTACCGCCCCTGCTCTACCGCACTGGGACACGCTCAACGATCTGGACCGCAAAGGACTTGCTGCCACCTGGCAACAGGCCTTTGATCGACCGATTCCGCCCAGGCTCTACAAGAACACCGTCGTCATGCTGCTGGGCTACCGGCTGCAGGAGCTAAAGTTTGGTGGCCTGTCGCCAGCAACTCGACGCCATCTCGCCTCGCTCCTGCCCCGCGCGCAGGGCGGCCGTGGCAGCGCCTCACCCCCGCGCCGCCTCAAACCGGGCACCCGCCTGCAACGGAGTTGGCAAGGCCGCAGTTACAGCGTGACGGTCATGGAGTCGGGTTACGAGTACCTCGGCAAGCACTACGCCAGCTTGTCGGTGATCGCCCGGACCATCACCGGAACACCTTGGTCGGGCCCCGCCTTCTTCGGCCTGAAGGAGAAGGCGGCATGAGCGCCATCCGCTGCGCGATCTACACCCGCAAGTCCACTGAGGAAGGGTTGGACATGCAGTTCAACTCCCTCGACGCGCAGCGCGAAGCTTGCGAGGCCTACATCGCCAGCCAGCGTCACGAAGGATGGAAGGCGCTGCCCAGGCACTACGACGATGGCGGCTACTCGGGGGGCAATACCCAGCGCCCCGCCCTGCAGACGCTCCTGACCGATATTGCCTTGGGCAAGGTCGACCTGGTGCTGGTCTACAAGATCGACCGCCTGACCCGCTCCCTGACCGACTTCGCCAAGATGGTCGAGGTGTTCGATCAGCACCAGACCTCCTTCGTCTCGGTCACCCAGCACTTTAACACCACCAGTTCTATGGGTCGGCTGACCTTGAACGTGCTGCTGTCGTTCGCCCAGTTCGAGCGAGAAGTCACCGGGGAGCGCATCCGGGACAAGGTGGCGGCGACCAAGAAGAAGGGCATGTGGGCCGGCGGCAGTGTTCCGCTGGGTTACGACGTCCAAGACAAGGCTCTGGTGGTCAATGCCAAGGAAGCCGAGCGGGTCCGGCTGATCTATCGGCGCTATTTGGAGGTTGGTAACGCCGTCCGCCTGAAACAGGATCTCGATGCCCGGAAGATCCACAGCAAGGCGCGCATGGGCAAAGACGGACACCACAAAGGCGGTACACGGTTCTCGCGAGGCGCGCTCTACACCGTGCTGCAAAACCGAACCTATCTTGGGCAAGTCACCCATGCCGGCCAGATCTATCCCGGGCTCCACAAGCCGATCGTCCCCCAGGAGCTTTGGGACAAGGTCCAGACGCAGATCCAGGCGAACAAGCAGGCCGCTAAACAACAGACCAATGCCCGCCATCCGAGCCTGCTTGCGGGACGACTCTTTCTCGACGATGGCACGCGGCTGACGCCCGTCCACACCAACAAGCTGGGCAAACGCTATCGCTACTACCGCCCCGGCTACGCACGGATCGGCGAGGAGTCAAAATCACTCCCGAAGATCAGTCTGCCCGCCCACGATCTGGAAGCCCTCGTCGAGCGAGAGTGGAAGGCCCTTCTCACCAACCAAGACCTGAAAGACCGACTTGCCAAGGACGAGGAGAACGGTCTGGAATCGATACGGCAGCTACGACTGCTGGCCAATACTTGGGACGACCTCACGCTCACGGACAAGGTGCAGCGACTTGAAGAAGCGCAGCTCGAGGTCAAGGTCGGTCCGGACAAGATCCGGTTCTCGGCTAATCCCGAAGGCATCATCGAGCGAAGAATCCACCCGCTGACTCGACCCGGCAAGCAGAAGAAGCCGAATCCGATCATCCGCACATTCTCCGCCTGCCTCTACGTCTTCCACGGCGAGAAGAAAATCGTGGAGCCTGACGATCAGACCCAGCAAAAGGAACGGGACGAGCAGCGCGAGCAACTCCTTCGGCGCATTGCTCAGGGGCGTGCCTGGGTGCAGGAACTGATCGAAGGGACGGCTGACTCGATGAAATCTATCGCGCTGCGCGAGAAGAAGAACGAGAGCTACATCTATGATGTGATGCGGGCAGGGTGTCTATCGCCCGCCGTCGTGGATCAGATCGTCGACCAGCGCGGCCCTTTGATCAATCTGGACGACTTGATGGTGCCGATTCCGGTTTCGTGGGAAAGGCATCCGCAACTACTAGAAAGATCGAAGGTCTGAGACTGCCTTCCATCAATAGCGGAAGTTATGCCTGATCAACAACTCGGCCGACTGAACCAAAATAGCAGTCTGCCTGATCAGAGCGTTCGGTGCGCGCATTTCGGTAGCGAACTTAGAAGTAGGTCTGTGGGGCAAGTCTATGGGCTAGGAACTTCGCATTACTGGGCGATCTGGTTCAAAATTTTCGCAAGGAATCGCAAGAGATCACGATGTGATTCAATCGCTTCCTGTCTTGAAACGACTTGTTCGTAGCTGACGCTTGCTGGGGTGAAAAGTTTGTTTGCGAGCGCGGCGTCTATTTCAAGCTCACACTCAGAGTTCAGGAGGCGCGCGAGTTCACCAAGGTCATGATTTGACTTGAACGGAATATTTTTTCTGGCAAGTAGCCCCTTCATTGTCTTTTCGGCACAGGTTGCTGCGTCTCGTCTGGCCTTGCCGTATGCGCGCTCAATGCCGCACAGCGCTTCTACACTATGGTTGTAATCGACCCTGGCCTGACGATGAAGTGGATCGCCATTATCTAATTGTTTGATGAGGTTCAGAGCATCGAATGCGACTGCGAACTCCTCTTGAATGAAGCGCAACTCATGGTCGGTCAGGGAGTTGGCATATGGCTGCGTCATCCCATCAAAGCAGTCGAGGATGTTGATCGGAATGGGGCCACGGAGAATGACGTTCCCCTTCGGGCCCTGTCCTAGGCGTCGATCGATGAAGACGCTTGCAGTGCCGTAGAAAAATGGAATTCGAACCTTCCAGATCCGACTGCTAAGTGGCAGTAAGAAGAAGCCGAATTCTGGAAGCATTTTGACCGCGTCGCCGTAGCGATCCGCATACCAGACATGGGCCCTTGCGACGAGATATTCGGCCGAGTATTTCGGGTGGTCTTCCATCCGTGGGGCAGGAATCATCTGCATGCGCTCCGTAGTGCCATATGCCTTGGCTAGAAGGCTGGCTGCGTGCAGGGGGCGCTGATGAATGTGGAAGTCTTGATCTTCGAGGTGCCGATCCAGCGAGAGCATTATTGCTTCATAAGAGGGCTCGTCGATTGGTTGTGGGCCGGGAATCCAAGGTTTCAATTCGATGTCCTTCTGCTACGTGGTGTCGCCAACCCAATGCTCATTTTGGAACCTATTGCGCGTTGTATTCCGCTAAGCACGGCAAGCAAGTCCGTCATGATCGGCCTGAATCCCTCTTTCGATCGTTTGTTCGCCAGCGGCGGACGGATATGCGTGGCCGTTCGAGGCACAGAGAGGGCAAGGTGGTGCGCTTGTGTTGGCACGGGGCGCCAAGACTTCACAGGCCCGGATTTCTCCGCTCGCATTGAAAACCAGGAACGGCGATTTCGAGGGCAATGGCCCTTTCGTCGCGATTCAGAGCTAGCATGTGCTCAGTTCTTAAATATTCTCTTATATTCAATATCTTATAATCATTAATTTACTTTTTTACAATATAACAACAATCTGACTTGACATATTCTTTGAACAACATGTAGGCTGCATGTCATGGCCGAAAACGAACTACTGAACTTAGGGCACCAGACGCGGTGGCAGCGCACTCGCCGTGCACTCCAAAATCCCGAGTGCCCACACGCGGATCGCTTGGCGGCGCTCACTGCCGACATTGAAGGGGTATGTAGTGGATTGCCGAAGGCGTTGAAAAAAGGTCCTCCGCTGGCCGCGCTACTTCGTCTGGCCATCGGTTCCCCCCTTAAAGTTCAAGTGGTGCTTTCGGAGTTCAAAGAAGGAAACCTTGCTCGGCTCGTCAATCAAGCGCGTTCGCTGACGAAAAGTAATGACCCAAGCGCGGTTGCTTCCTGCACTGTTCGCCTGCTGACGGATGGCTTGGTAGATCAACTTGACACGCGCGCCGGTCGCCAGGAACACCTCCGTAGCAGGGAAAGTCGAGCAGAGCTCGTGGCTGACGCCACCAGGATATTCCGCGGCTACGAGAGCGAACTGAAGCGCATTCTCGAATGCTCGTTGCGTGATACGCCAATCGCGCCGTTCAAGCGCCGGCTTGCCCCCGTGCGGCGCATGTCTCCGAAACAATTGGTCGGCTTCTCCGTTGTTCCGCCCTCGCCGGAGGCGCCGCGTGCTCGCTGAACTGCCGCGGCAGATCGAAGTGCGATATTCCCCTGGCATGGTGCATGTGTCCGGCGCTGTTTCGCAGCGCGTGCGCATCACGATGCAGTCCATGTTGCAAGGCATGTTCCCGTCCGTCAGCGATCGCTTACTCGATTTGGTCGAAATCGCAGCCGGCGTCTATGCAATCGATCGCATCTATCGACGTTCGCCCACGAAATCTAACGAAGCCGGCGCTCGCATTCTCCCGATCTGCTTTTACATATCTGAGCCCCTTTACTGGGCCCAACCTACCATCACGAACCAAGTCGCGGAGTTGTTGCACTTCCTCACGGGAGACTTGTGGCTCCTCTCTTTCGCTCAGGGCGAACGAGCGCCAAGGGCTAGGCAATCAGTTATCGACTTCGCGTGGGGTCGCCAGGCTGGGCACGTAGCGCTCTATAGCGGAGGTCTGGACAGTGCCGCTGGGCTCGCAAACGAGCTGTTAGGGGGACACCGCGACTTCATTTTGCTGACCGCTGGCCACCAAGCATCGATCCGCCGGCGCGCGATGAGACAGTTGAGCGCACTAAAGCGATTACTGCCGAACGCAGCATCCTTGACTCATCTTGCGTTCGTGGTCAATTTGCAGAATCCCGCGCGTATGCGCATCCAAGAGATGACGCAGCGATCCCGAGGGTTTCTGTTCTGTGCGGCAGCGGCGATGGTGGCTACCTGTTGCGGCGTACCGGCGGTGCATGTCTACGAAAATGGACATGGCGCTTTTAACTTGCCATTGGGCACTGGTGCCCTATCAGGTGGTTTCGCGACCAAGGGCGCGCATCCAACTTTTCTGCGGATGATGTCGGATCTCGTCTCTGAAACGCTTTCGTCCTCCGTCAATTTTGTGTTGCCGTTCGCTGATTTCACCAAGGCGGAAATGGTGGCCAAGCTTAACGAGGTGCCGGGTTTGGCGGCATGGCTGGCGTCCTCTTGCTCGTGTGTGCATTCCTCTTGGCGCGAGCGCGGAATAGACCATTGCGGCCATTGCCCGGCGTGCATCGAGCGGCACCAGTCTTTTTTCAGTGCAGGCATGCAGGATCAAACGCCATACAGCCGTCAACTGTGGGGACGTCCCGACCCGCTTGGTAATGACTATCTACGCGCGTATCTCGACAATGCGCTGAGATGGCTGGAGCAAGATTTGCGTGTGCTACGGCGGTTCAGGCAACACTGCGGTATGTCCGACATACCTTCGGGAGATCGTAATCGGTTGGCGCAGTTGTGTCACCGCCATGCGCAGGAAGTGGTTGCCACCTATGGGAACTTGCACCATTCCTCAGCCACGCGAGATGCCGCATGAGCTCCTTGATCGAGCGAATTGTGAATATAAGAAAGGCTGCGGGCGTATCGCAGGAGGACGCTGCGCGTCGGTTAAAGATGAGCCGCCCGACTTATATCGCTATCGAGAAGGGCACGCGTGAAATCAAGCCGAGCGAACTGGTGGCCTTGGCCGAGCTTTTGAAAACGACGGTCAGTCGCCTTGTGCGTCAGGATACTCCCCCTCCCCAAATTGCCCCCCATCTGCGTAGCGAATTGACGCAATCAAGCTCGGAGGTAGGTCTGGGTGAGGCCATCGAGAAGCTTGCCTCCTTTATCGACGACTATCAGTTCTTGCTCGAAAGGACGCATGCCAGACTTTTGCCAGTCAATGCACCGCCTCCCATCGACCCATCCACGCTGCCACTGGAACAGTTGGCCGAGCTCGCGGCGCAGCAGCAACGCAGCATGCTGGGCTTCGGAGTGCGCGAGCCAATTGGAAACCTTCGCCGCGCCTTGGACCAGGCGGGCGTCCACGTCTTCGTGGATGCATTGAATTCCAAGCTTGCTGGCTTATATGCATTTGTGCCGGACTTCGGCTATTGCATTCTCGTCAACCGATTGCATCCATATGAGCGCATGCGTTGGACCATTGCGCACGAGTATGGGCATTTCCTCTTCGATCGCGACAAACCCGGTGTTGACTACCTGTCGGCGCCTGCTCGTCGGCCAACCAGCGAGCGGTTTTGCGACGAGTTTGCGGCCTGTTTTCTAATGCCTGCGGATGGGGTGCGATATTTATTCAAGGATGCCAAGGATCGATCTGGTGATGTGAATGTGGGTGACGTGTGTCGCATTGCAGACCATTACAAAGTATCGCTAATGGCCATGACGCTTCGCATGGAAGGCCTGAAACTAATCCGTTTCGGCACGTGGGATCTATTAAAGAAGTCCGGGGTCAAGGTCAGGGACTTGAAGTTGGAGGCGGGGTTGGAGGATGGCAAGCTTGAAAAGGCTCGTATCGACATCTTTCCGGACCGCTACTTGCAATTGGCGATCGAGGCCTGGAATGCTCAGAACATCACGACGGCGCAATTCGCGAAGATCATTCGACGGGATCCGATCGAGGCCAGGGAACTGGCGGAGGCTCGTGCGCAGTCCAATATTGAAGATGAGAGCATGGTGCTGGAAATAAAGCTCAGTGCATCCGTCTTGGGTCGCGAGAATGCCTCTGCATGACCGGATACATCCTGGACTGTTGCACGCTGCTCAATTTGCATTGTGGGTGGGGTGGACTTCAGAACCTCAAGCTTATTGAGGGGAGGTTCCACGTTGGCGCAACAGTGGCAAAAGAAGCCGTCTTCATTCGAGACTACGACGAGGAGGGCAAGATTGTTCGACGCGAACTTAATTTTTCCCAGCTCGACAAGCAATGCCGGCTTGGAAAGTTAAAGCTCTCGTCTCAACGAGAGCAAGCCCTCATGGTGCGGCTTGCCTCTTCAATGGACGATGGTGAAGCGGAAGGCTTGGCCATGGCTGTATGCCGTGGAATGTCGTTTTGCACCGACGATGGCGCCGTTTACAAGTTGGTCGCTACCGAAGGAATGCAGGTTCGACTCGTCTCTACGCCAGAGATATTGGAGGCTTGGGCGGGCACAGATGCAATTCGCTTAGCATCGCTCCCGAAAGTGGTGCGCCGGACTTTCGAGCTGGCCAGATTTCGCCCACATCGTTCAAGCCCCCATCAAACGTGGTGGGATGGACTCCTTGATAATTGACCCATTGACCCAGCCCGAACTCGAGACCAAAGACTGTGCCCACTTCGGTTGAGCATTGTGCTGAGTGAGAATATTCCGGGCGCATATCTTCTATTAACCGCGTCGCATGCGATGGAGGAAGCGGGCTCCGGTTTGGTCGGAGTTTTTCAGGAGTGCTTCTCCTTGGCACTCGCAAAAGCATCGAGTTCATCTAGCATCGCCTGAACGGCATCCTCGGCCGTGTCATAGGTCTGTTGGTCACGCTGTCCTGTTGAAAGTCTACGGAGAAGCTCACCGAGGATGATGCTAACAAGATGGTGAAAGTAGTAACTCGACTGCTTGTCCTGCAAGTCCAATCTTGTAAGTGCGTGCTGAACCCGGTGATGTGCGGCTGGATGTGTTTTTGAAAATAGCTGGCTTGGCCTCTCCACCAGCGACAGCTTGGCAAGGGATGGTGCGAGGATGCCCCATGCCTTGGCCCGACGGGCCAGCCCATCATCGTGTTGTGCGATCAGAGCGCCGAAAGCCGTGTCATCGGCCTCGTTTTCCATTTCAACTTCGGACGCATCACGTGCCGCAATGCCCGCTTCAGTAGATTCGTGGGGCTTGAGCCCAAGATGCTTCTGCGTAGCGTGGGTAAATTCGTGATGCAGAAGGTACGCCACCGCATCCGTGAACAATCGGTTAGTTTTACGTGCGTAGTCGCCCTCATCTCCCGTATCTGAGTGCGGCGTCGGCAACCCTGGGGGCCACGGAGAGTAGGCTGATCGAAGGCTCTCGGCCCAGTTCAGAAGTTCTTGCGCCCGACACTTCAGTCGAGTGTCGAACACAATGGCACCTAGTGTTTCGCCGCTCTTCAAGATTGGTTTCTGCACAGCCTCTTCGAAGAGCACGAACCAACCGAACAGGAAGGCCCAGAGATGCTCTAGATAAGCTGTTTGCAAATGAATCACTGCAGGCTCGCCTTTTTCTCTGCGAACGCAGGGAAAGGCTGGTGTACCCTCGGAGTTGTCGACGACGATCACAGGAGACAACAAGCGTTGCTCGACGGCCTGCCGCATTCTGTGAACTGCGCTTCCATTCGGATTTTCGAACGCGAATACAGCGTTAAATTGCGCAAGACTATCTATGGGAGAACGAATCAACCTTGTGGTCATATAGGCACCTGTTGCGAGTTGCAAGCAGCCAAACTCAAGGCATCATTTTGACCTTCGCAGGCGGCCCAAGGCTGGCATCAAGATGGTAAACCTGCATTCCCACACGGCAGCCAATTCGCCAGGATTTGAAGAATCCTGGCTTAGATGAGAACTGCGGTTGACTCGATATTGGCGGCGCGGTCACTCGACTCGAAACCAAAGGCCCATCCCCAACTTTGGTTGAGCATTGTGCTGCCTGAGAAAAAGACTCAAAAATCAGGGAAATCCACGGCTTCTAAGAAAGCTCAAGACCCGAACCGCAGCCAAATCGCCGGCATTTCGGCGTTTTTTGTTTGCGGTTCGAGTTTTGGTGGACTGAGTGGTGGGCCTGCCAGGACTCGAACCTGGAACCAAGGGATTATGAGTCCCCTGCTCTAACCATTGAGCTACAGGCCCGTCGCCGGCGATTGTAGTGGAACGAAAAAGCCCGCCGGATGGCGGGCTTTT
>Ga0209023_10008100_pt1 | contig 10622 bp, 10 predicted proteins | sample LakOneMetagenome_FD_187468 | JGI IMG/M metagenome (GOLD analysis project Ga0209023, IMG submission 187468) | Freshwater and sediment microbial communities from Lake Erie, Canada (SPAdes) (version 2) | ecosystem: Environmental > Aquatic > Freshwater > Lentic | place: Lake Erie, Canada...
CGCGCTGTCGTCAAAACGAGATGAAAATCAGACCGGGCAGCTGCTGCCTGCGCGGTAGTCGATGACCTTGATCTTGCCGTTGATGATGTCGGCTTTCACGCCGTTCACACGTTTTTCGATTTCAGGGGTGACGACCTTGCGGTTGTCCTTGTCCAGCACCCAGTCGACGCCGCCTTCTTTCAGGCCCTTATACGTGGTGCCGCCTTTCCAGGTGTTGTTCTTGACCTGCATGAAGGAGTCGTAGATCGCCACGTCGACGCGCTTGACCATCGAGGTCAGCATGTTGCCCGGGTGGAGGTAGTTCTGGTTCGAGTCGACGCCGATCGCCAGCTTGCCTTTTTCCTTGGCCATCTGCAGGGCGCCCATGCCCGAGCCGCCGGCCACGGCGAACACGACGTCGGCGCCGCGGTCGAATTGCTGGCGTGCCAGTTCGCCGCCCTTGGCCGGATCATTCCAGGCCGCGGCGGTGGTGCCGACCATGTTCGAGACGATGTCGATCTTCGGCTGCTGGGCCTTGGCGCCCTGGGCGTAGCCGCAGGCAAAGGCGCGGATCAGCGGAATGTCCATGCCGCCGACGAAGCCGATCTTCTTCGACTTCGAGGCCATGGCGGCGGCGACGCCGACCAGGTAAGAGCCTTCCTGTTCCTTGAACATGATCGAGTTCACGTTCGCGCCCGGCGCGACGCTGTCGATCAGGACGAACTTGACTTTAGGGAATTCCTTGGCGACCTTGGCCACGGCCTGGGTCTGGGAGAAGCCGATGGCGGCGATCATGTCGAGCTTCTTGCGCGCGAGGCCGCGCATCACCTGCTCGGCCTGGGTATCGCTGTTGGCCTGGACTTCGATGTAGGGGATGTTCGTTTCTTTCTTGAAGCGCTCGGCGCCTTCGAAAGCGGACTGATTGAACGACTTGTCGAACTTGCCGCCGGCATCGTAGACGATGCCCAGTTTCGGATTGGCTGCGCTGGCCGAACCGGCGATGCACAGTGCTGCAATCGTCATGCTGAGTTGCTTGAATTTCATGAAATAGCTCCTGGAATTTCGATATTGTACCCGGCGCAACGGCTGCGTTGGGAAGGGCGGCATAAAGGCAAGGCAAGGCGCCTTCGTTCCGTGCCGGGCACAGGACGCTGGGCGCACGAATTTTTTACCGTGCGGATTGTGTCAGCCCCGAACGTTTCATGGGGTTACGATTTGTATCCGGGGCCTTCTCCCATGCCTGGCGTGCGCGAATGTCGCAGCAATGCAACAGCAAAGGGGAAGGGTGGTCCGGCCATGGGGCTGCGTGGCGCCGGGTAGCGGAACCTGCGCAGCTCAACCTGTCAAATATGCATCAGCCCGTGGATGCAAGACAAATACGATTTTACTTGGCAATTTATTCGAGGGAAATATAAATGCCGACAACATTCGGCATTTTTTTCCATCACGCCACAGTTTCGACGAGTTGCGGGGCGGGCAAAGGCTGGCTGAAGCGCTCGGTCAGGAATTTGGCGACGCGCACCTGGGTGGCTTCCAGGTAGGGGATGTTCAGGTGGTCCGAGCCGGGGACGACTTCGTCGGCGATCAGGTTCGCCAGCTTGCCGCACAGCTGGTCGGTGTGCGAATGGGGCACGATGTCGTCGCTTTCGGCGCGCAGCACGCAAGTGGGCACGGTCAGCGAGGGCGCGTACTTGATCGACTCGAAGCGGTGGCGCAGCATGTATTCGATCGGCATCGCGCGGAACTTGCGCTTGGCAATCGCCAGGATCGAATCGTAGGGCGTGATCAAGACCACCGAGTGGGCGGCGCGTTCCTTGGCCACTTGCACGGCCACGCCGGAACCGAGGCTGCGCCCGACCACGGCGATGCGGCGCGCGTCGACCTGGCCGAGTGCCGCCAGCCAGTCGTACAAGGTGCAGCCGTCGTCGATCATCAGGGTTTCGTCGGGGATGCCCTGGGAATTGCCGTACCCGCGGTAGTTCATCGCCAGCACGGTCATGTTCGGAAACAGATTGCCGGCGTCGCGCACCACCCAGGACACTTCCTCGGAGCGGCCGCCGAAGTACAGCACCGCCGGACGCGGGCCCGGCACGCGCGGCGTCATCAGCCAGCCGCACAGGCGGGTGCCGTCTTTTGCGCGCAGGACGATCGGGCGGGTGCGATGGCCGCTGCTGCGCGGACTGTTGACCTCGGGGATGATGGTCGGGTTGAACACCAGCCGGCGCTGGTTGGCTGCTACCGCAGCCGTCAGGCCCAGCCACAACACGCTGGCGAATCCCGCCATCCCTGCCGCCATTTTTTTCGATGTGTTCATGTGTACAGTCTACGCTCCTGCTGGCAACTCTTCTGTGCGGCACATCGCCATGCACTGCAACATCAGGCTGAGCTAGCGAGACAGTATGATTTGCGCAACAGCAACGCCGCCGGCCATGCATCCGGCATCGCTGTGGTCTAAGTACTCACCCATAAATAAATGTGTTTTTGGCTTCCATAACCGGCGCGTTGCTGCGTTGGCTCGCGCTTGCAGTGCTCGCACTGCGGCGCGCTCGCCGCCTTGCACTGCATCCGGTTCTGTTTGCCAAAACTCACATTTATTTCCGGTCGAGTACTTAGCGCGCCGGCACCAGCTTCAAGACCATGTTCTGCGAGGTTGCAGCCAGCGACCCGGCCGCCAGCACCGTGATGCCGCGCGGCGCGTTCAGGCTGCCGGGCAGGGGGCCGAGCACCACATTCTGCGTGCCCGGCGTGCCGACCACGGTGCTGACCGTGCCCGAGGTGGCGATGCGGCGGATGCTGCCGTTGCCGGTATCGGCCACGAACAGGGTGCCGGCGCCGTCCATCGTCAGCGCGGCGGCGTTGCAGAAGCGCGCGCTGGCGCCGGGGCCGTCGGCGGTGCCGCATTGCCCGGCCGCGCCGGCAATCGTGCGTACCTCGCCGGAGGGCGAGATTTCGCGGATCGTCGAGTTGGCGCTGTCGGCCACGTACAGGTAGCCGTCGTCGTCGACCTCGATGTCGCGCGGCTCGCAGAAGCGGGCGGCGTTCCCGCGTCCGTCGGCGCTGCCGCAGGCGCCGGCCACGCCGGCCACGGTGGTGACGGCGTTGTTGCGGTCGATGCGGCGGATGGTGTGGTTCATGGTGTCGGCCACGTACAGGTTGCCGTTGCGGTCGAGCGTGATGCCCTGCGGGTTGCAGAAGCGCGCATTGCCGGCGTTGCCATCCTGGCTGCCGCACTGGCCGGCGGCGCCGGCGAGCGTGGTGACGGCGCCGCCCGCGCTTACCTGGCGGATGGTCGAGTTGCCGCTGTCGGTGACGTACAGGTTGCCGTCGATGTCGGCTTCCAGCCGGGTCGGGGCGTTGAAGCGCGCCGCGCCGCCGGCGCCGTCGGCACTGCCAGAGGCGCCGGCGCTGCCGGCCAGGGTGACCGCAACGCCCTGCTGCGAGACCTTGCGGATGGTGCCGCTCGCGCGTTCGGCCACGTACAAATTGCCGTCGGGCCCGAGCACGATGCCCTCGGGCGCATCGAAGCGGGCGGCCGAGCCGGAGCCGTCGAGCGATCCGCCGCAGGTGGGACACAATCCGCCGGCGATCAGGAAGATGCCGGGGTCCGACGCGGAACCGCCGCCCGGCCAGTCCGGCTTGTGCGGGTAATCATGGTCGTCGTCGTAGTCGACGTAGCCGAAACCGAGCGAGACACCGCCGCCGCACGCGGCAAGGACGGTGGACAGGAGCAGCGCCCCGATGCGCACGCCGGATCGGCGCAGGAAGCGCAACAGTGGAGCGAAGATAGTCGGGAACATGGCATCTCCTTGGCTGGACGTCGGCGGCTTGCCGTTCGTGACCGTATCGAGATTAGTGAGGCACGGCGTTCCAAGTATGAGCGCGATCAAGCGTGCGCGGGTGCACGCCAGAACTGCGCAGCGGTCCGCATGTGGGTTACTATGGCTCTTTACTATCGAATAACACCGGAGACACCGTGCATTATCTGCTCATCTACGATCTCGCTCCCGACTATCTCGAACGCCGCGCCGAGTTCCGCAACGAACACCTGCGCCTGGCCTGGGAAGCCCAGGAACGCGGCGAGATGGTGCTGGCCGGCGCCCTCGACGAGCCGGCCGACCGCGCGATGCTCCTGTTCGATGTCGACAGCCCGCAAGTGCCGCAGCTGTTCGCCGCCAGGGACCCGTATGTCACCCACGGCCTGGTGCGCGCCTTCCACGTGCGGCGCTGGAATACGGTGGTGGGCGACCTGGCCGGGAATCCGGTGCGTCCCGAATAAAGCCCCTTCAGCGGTTTCACTAAGGCAATCCGCCTTCGGTTAAACTCATCCGGCTAATATTTCGAGCCGGAGACCGTATTGCAAACCGCTGTCAACCTGTGGCCGCTGCTGGGCGTGGCCGTCATCGCCGCCGGCTTCCTGCTGCGCGCTAATCCTGTGCTGGTGGTGGTCGCCGCCTGCGGCGTTACCGGCGCCGCGGCCGCCATGCCCTTCCTGCACCTGCTCGAGTCGCTCGGCACGGCCTTCGTCAAGACGCGTAATTTACCGCTGGTCCTGCTGCTGCCGCTGGCCGCCGTCGGCCTGCTCGAGCGCTTCGGCCTGAAGGAGCACGCGATGGCCAGCATCGCGAAGATCCGCTCGGCCACCGCCGGGCGCCTGCTGATCGTCTACCTGTTCCTGCGCGAGACCACGGCCGCCGCCGGCCTCACCAGCCTGGGCGGCCAGCCATCGATGGTGCGTCCGCTGGTGGCGCCCCTGGCCGAAGGCGCGGCCGAGGCGCGCAACGGCAAGCTCTCCGACAAGCTGCGCTACCGCATCCGCGCCATGGCCGCCGCCACCGACAACGTCGGCCTGTTCTTCGGCGAAGACATCTTCGTGGCCTTCGGCGCCATCGTGCTGATGCAGACCATCCTGCGCGCCGAGGGCATCGAGGTCGATCCGCTGCACATGGCGCTGTGGGGCATTCCGACCGCCATCTGCGCCTTCGTGATCCACAGCTGGAACCTGCGCCGCCTGGACGCCGCAATCCGCCGCGAAGGAGCGGGCAAGTGATTTTTTCGCTGCAATTCTTATATGTACTCGTCGGCCTGCTGCTCGGCACGGTCGCGCTCCTGACCCTGCTCGACAAGGACCATCCGCGCCGCTTCACCAGTGCGCTGTTCTGGGGCCTGTACGCTTTCATTTATCTCGCCGGCGACGTCATTCCGGCGGCGGCGGCCGGTGCGATCATGATCGCGATGGCGTTGCTGGCCGGTTGCGGCCTGGTGCGCCAGGGCAAGCATGGCACGCTGGACGAAGCCACCCGCCTCGCCAGTGCCGCGCGCCTCGGCCATAAACTGTTCCTGCCGGCGCTGGTGATTCCGGTCGTGACCGTGCTCGGCGCCACCGTGCTGAAGGAAGTGCGCATCGGCGACTGGCTGCTGTTCGACCAGTCCCACCTGACCCTGGCCAGCCTGGGCCTGGGTTCGCTGCTGGCCATCGGCGCCGCCTGCTGGCTGACCAAAGCGACGCCGGTGCAGGGTGTACGCGAGGCGCGGCGCCTGGTCGACGCCATGAGCTGGGCGGTGACCCTGCCGCACATGCTGGCCGTGCTCGGCCTGCTGTTCACCGAGGCCGGCGTGGGCAAAGCGGTGGCCCAGGTCAGCACCAGCTGGTTCGACGTCGATTCGCGCTTCGCCGCCGTGGCCCTGTATTGCATCGCCATGGCGGTGTTCACTATCATCATGGGCAATGGCTTTGCGGCCTTCCCGGTGATTGCCGGCGGCATCGGCATTCCGGTCCTGGTGAAGGTGTATGGCGCCGATCCGGCCATCATGGCTGCCATCGGCATGTTCAGTGCGTATTGCGGCACATTAATGACGCCGATGGCGGCGAACTTTAATATCGTCCCCGCGGCGCTCCTGGAGTTGCCTGACAAAAACGCGGTGATCAAGGCGCAGATTCCGACCGCGCTGCCGCTGCTGGCGGCGAACATCGTCCTCCTCTACTTCCTGATGAAGCCTTAGCCCACTATGAAAAAAACTGTCCTGCTGACCGGTTTCGAGCCTTTCAACGGCGCCACCGTCAACCCGGCCTGGGAAGCGGTGCGTGCGCTCAAGGGCTGGAGCGGCGACGATTTCCTGATCGAGGTGCTGCAGCTGCCCTGCGTGTTCGGCTTCGCCAACAGGGTGCTGGCCGGCGCCATCGACGAGATCAAGCCGGACGTGGTGATTGCCGTCGGCCAGGCCGGCGGCCGCGCCGACCTCACCGTCGAGCGCGTGGCGATCAATGTCGACGATGCCCCCATCGTCGACAACGACAGGCAGCAGCCGGTGGATGCGGCCATCGCCGAAGACGGCCCGGCGGCCTATTTCTCGACCCTGCCGATCAAGGCCATCGTCGCCGACATGCGCGAGCGCGGCCTGCGCGCCTCGGTGTCGCAGACGGCCGGCACCTTTGTCTGCAACCACGTGTTCTATGGGCTGATGCACCGGATCGCCGGCACCGCCATTCGCGGTGGTTTCATCCACGTGCCGTATTTGCCCGAGCAGGCGGCGGCGTTTGCCGGCGCGCCGGGGATGGCGCTGGAAGAGATTGTCGAGGGCTTGCGCGCGGCGGTCGAGGTGGCGGTGCGGGGTGGGGCGGATACGGCGGCAGTGGGTGGGGCGACGCACTGATCTTGCCGGCGTGGGCTGGACGCGTGGACGGCGCACCGGCCGCGTGAATGCATACGCTGGGGTATAGCCGTCCACCCTACGTAAAACGGCCGGTATCCATGACGTAGGGTGGACGGCTACACCCGGGCGGGTATGTCCACGCTGCCCGAACGCCGTCCACGCGTTCAACAAGCCTATGCCAGGCGCACCAGCCCCCGCATCACTCCCCGTCGGGATTCAGGATCTTCAGGAAAGCCCGCACCACCGGCGCATCGTCCTGGCTGGTGGTGGTGATGTAGAGATTCGCCGACGGCGCATTCGTGCGGATCGGCAGGAAGGCGACGCCCGGCCAGCCGATGCGGCTGGTGGTCTGCGGCATCAGGGCCACGCCCAGGCGCGCACCGACCATCGCCAATAAAGTCTGCGGCTCGGCCGCTTCCTGGAAGATCGCCGGCTGGAAGCCCGCGTTCACGCAGCACTGGATCAAATAGCGCGGTTCGGCCGACTGGTTCAGGTGCAGGGTCAGCATCGGCTCCTGGGCGATATCCGTCAGCTCGATCGCTTCCTGGCGCGCCAGCGGGTGCTCCTTGTGCACGGCCACGCAGAAGTTCTCGCGGAAGCACAGCTGCTGGCGCAGGTGCGCCGCCTTCAGCTCCTCGTCGTCCAGGCGCGGCTCGCGCCAGAAGCCGACGTCGATCTGCTTCGAGCGCAGCGCTTCCAGCTGTTCGTCCGGCCCGAGTTCGTGCAGGGTCCAGGTCACGCGCGGGAACTCGGTCTGGAAGCGCTCCAGCAAACTCGGGATCGGCCCCCACATCGCCGAGCCGACGATGCCCACGCGCAGGCGGCCGACTTCGCCGCGGTCGATCTGGCGGATGGTGTCGATCGTCATGCGCATCCGGCCCAGCAGCTCGGAAGCTTCCGCCATCAGCGCCTTGCCGGCCACCGTCAGCTCGAAACTGCGCGTGGTGCGCGCGAACAGGCGCACGCCGAGCTCGGATTCGAGCTTCATGATCTGCTGCGAGAGCGGCGGCTGCGAAATGTGCAGGCGCTCGGCGGCACGGCTGAAACTCTTTTCCTCGGCCACGGCCAGGAAGTACTTCAGCTGTTTCAGGTCGATCGACATGGGGTGGTCCTGAAAATCAGGCGTTGCCGTTCAATGCCACGGCCAGGCGCGCGCCGACCAGGGCATTGTGCTTGACCAGGGCGATGTTGGTGGCCAGGCTGCGTCCTTCGGTGAGTTCCTTGATGCGCGCCAGCAGGAAGGGCGTTACCAGCTTGCCGGTCACGCCTTGCTGTTCGGCTTCATTCAATGCCTGTTCGGTGATGCGGTCGATCTCTTCCTTCGGCATGGCCGATGCCGCCGGCACCGGGTTGCTGACGACCACGCCGCCATCCAGGCCGAGCTGCCACTTGGTGCGGATGAAGGACGCCTGCGCCTCCGGCGTATCGAGCTGGAAGTCGGCCTTGAAGCCGCTTTCGCGCGTGAAGAAGGCCGGGAAGCCGGGCTGTCCGACGCTCACCACCGGCACGCCGTGGGTTTCCAGGTATTCCAGGGTCAGGCCGATATCGAGGATGGACTTGACGCCGGCGCAGACCACGGCCACGTTCGTGTTCGCCAGTTCCTGCAGGTCGGCCGAGATGTCGAAGCTGGTTTCGGCGCCGCGGTGCACGCCGCCGATGCCGCCGGTAACAAACACTTCGATGCCGGCCAGTTCGGCGCAGATCATGGTCGCGGCCACGGTGGTCGCGCCGAGCAGCTTCTGCGACAGAACGTAGGCCAGGTCGCGGCGGCTGACCTTGATCGCGTCCTGCGCGGTGCCGAGGCGTTCCAGCTGTTCGTCGTTCAGGCCGACGCAGATCTTGCCGTCGATGATGGCGATGGTGGCCGGCACGGCGCCGGCGTCGCGGATGATCTGCTCGACCTCGCGTGCGGTCTGCACGTTCTGCGGGTAGGGCATGCCGTGCGAGATGATGGTCGATTCCAGCGCGACCACGGGCAGGCCGGCGTTGCGCGCGGCAGAGACTTCGGGGGAAAACAGCAGGAAGGATTGCATGGTAAGACCTTATTCTTGAATCAAAGTCCCGAACGTGTCCGGGGCGAGTTGCGGGCAAACGGTCTGGCGGCACTCGACCGTCATGGCCGACAGTTGCAGGCCGCGGCGGCAGGCCAGAGCGAGGTCGGCGCCGCCGCTGTGCAGCGACAGCACCAGGGCGGCGGCAAAGGCGTCGCCGGCGCCGGTGACGTCGACCACCTCGGCCGGCGGCGCGTCGAGGCGTTCGGCGCCGCCGCCGGGTACGGTGAACAGCACGCCGCGCGCGCCGAGGGTGACCACGACGTCCTCGGCGCCCTGCGCCTGGACTTCGCGGCAGGCGGCGGCCAGGTCGGCTTCGCTGGCGAGCGCCCGGCCGACGCGGGTGGCGAGTTCGCCTTCGTTCAGGATCAGCAGGCGCACACCCACCAGCGACGCGGGCAGGCGGTTCATCTTCGGTTCCGACACCGCCACCAGGATCAGCGAGACGCCGTCGCGCGCGGCGTCGCGCTGCAGGGTGGCGATCGCATCGTGGGTCAGGTTCAGGTCGGCCACGATCAGCGAGGCGCCGGTGCGCTGCTGCTGGCGCGTGTCGAGGAAGGCCGGGGTGATGCGGTCGTACAGGGCCATGTCGGCCAGGGCGACCACCATCTGGCCGTCGCCGTCGAGCACCGCGGTATACGTGCCGCTGCTCGCGTCGTCGAGCTTGAAGGCGCCGCGGGTATCGATGCCGACGCTGTCGGCGTGGGCGAGCAGGGCGCGTCCGGACGAATCGTTGCCGACCGCCGTGATCAGGGCGACTGCCGCCCCCATGCGCGCCAGGTTCTCGGCGATGTTGCGGGCCACGCCGCCGAAGGACTCGACCTGGCTGGCCGGGTTCGAGGTGCCCATCGCCAGCGTGCCTTCGGCGCGCAGCTTGCGGTCGAGGTTCGCAGCGCCCACGCACAGGATCGGGCGGTGGTCGGGCAGCACGTAGGCGCGGCCGAGCAGGCGGCGTTCGCGCACCAGGGTGGCAATGTAGCCGGCAACGGCCGAGCGCGAGAGCCCGAGTTCGGCTGCGAGGTCCTGTTGCGCAATGAAGGGATTGGCACGGATCAGCTCGTACAACTGTTCTTTCTTGGAGAGTTCAGTCACGGTCGGCACTTATAAACAAATGTTGGTCGATACTAGACAAATGTTTGAGTGCAGTCAATACATCGCCTGCACAATATTGTCCTGTTAGCTAAATTGTATCTGTAAGCCAACATACAGCGGACATAAATTTACGTGGATTTATTTGTCAGCCATATAAATGCTGAAGAAAAATGGTATTTGCCATACATATCCGGGATAATGCATAGTTAGAATAATTTTTGGCTTATCAGTGTCTTGCTTGGGTGCCCCTCGGACGCTGCCTCTCCAGCGCCGCTCCCCACGACACGTCCCGCGACAGCCACCCCCACTCACGCTTATCCATTAGATTCAAAGAAGGAAAACCATGTCCAGCAATACCCCATTCGAAGCCGCCGACGTCATCCGCGCCCGCAAGCCGGGCTTCGAGCCGCGCGTCGCCATGATCCTCGGCTCCGGCCTCGGCGTGCTGGCCGAGCAGATGCTCGATGCCGTGTCGATCAGCTATGCCGACCTGCCGGGCTTCCCGATCAGCACCGTGCACGGCCACGCGGGCGAGCTGGTGCTGGGCACCCTGGCGGGCGTGCCGGTGGTCTGCATGAAGGGCCGCGGCCACTTCTACGAAGGCTACGGCGCCCACGTGATGACCTCGGCCGTGCGCACCTTCAAGCTGCTCGGCTGCGAAATGCTGCTGGTGACGAACGCCGCCGGCTCGCTGCGTCCTGAAGTCGATGCGGGCAGCGTCGTGGTCCTCTCCGACCACATCAACCTGCTGCCGGGCAGCCCGATGGCCGGCCCGAACGACGACCGCTTCGGCCCGCGTTTCTTCAGCATGGCGAATGCCTACGATGCCGACCTGCGCGAACTGGTGAA
>Ga0209023_10008101_pt1 | contig 10621 bp, 7 predicted proteins | sample LakOneMetagenome_FD_187468 | JGI IMG/M metagenome (GOLD analysis project Ga0209023, IMG submission 187468) | Freshwater and sediment microbial communities from Lake Erie, Canada (SPAdes) (version 2) | ecosystem: Environmental > Aquatic > Freshwater > Lentic | place: Lake Erie, Canada | collected...
AAGGCCTCCTTTTTTTACTGCGTAGTATACTAATGAATTGACTGAAAATTTATTACCGAAAACATATTTATCCCTGTTGCTGGAATTGATCTTATACGAAGCACTGGTATTGACTCCCAACTTGTTAACTTTCATATTATACATAGCATTTAGCATAAAATCAGTACTCGCCGAACCCGTTTGGATATTGGCAACAGCAATTAATGCCGGGTCGCTGGCATCAATATCAAATTTTCCTGTGGGTAGTTTAAGTCCACCCCCAAACCAGAACTGCTGTGCAACAGATTTGCCATTATGTGTAACTGTAGTTTTATCAAACACTTTATAGTTGATCATTACAGCAATATCGCCAAGGCCCTGATTATTGGTGATGCCATCATCAGACACCTGGTGAATATAATTGTAAGGAAGCAGCGCAAGTATCTGCCATTTTTTCCCGATATTCCAGCCGGCCCATAGTTCAACCGTTTTATAATAATCCCTGCTGAACTGGGTGGGATCATCAGACATCACCGTATGAAAATTCCTATACTGGTAACGCAAGCCGATAAACTTATGATTGAATTGCGGCATTATGCCGATATAATAATTTCCGAGTCCGCAACCGCAGATCTCGCAGGCATTGGCTGTAGTAAATAGCAGCAACGCAATTGCGTTGGCAATAATTATTTTTTTCATAAAAAATTTAAATTAGAAATAAGAATACTGTTCACAGGCCCGATAGCCTGTAACATTAATTAGACAATTGGAAAAATCCTTCCCTGTGGGGGATGAAATACTGAGATGGCAAGGTCAATTGCAGGTCCTGAATTCTTTATGAAGTAAATGAAATGCGGCAGGACTGCATTTTTATTGATCATACAAAAAAATGATCTTGAAGAGAGTACTTCGTTTTTATTTTCATATCTACGCCCGGGACCCTGCTGGTCTTTCTTTTCTTCCTGTTGCATTTTTTTCATCATCTGACATTTGCCATTACAATGCAGTTTGGGCCTGGCTTTGTTTTCACAGTTTTTAGCAAAAGTTGTGGTATTTAAATAATAATTAAGCCGGATGAATTGTCCGCTGAAGCTTTGTATCAAAAAAGCAAAAATGAATATGGTTGCAGTTACCGGCCTTAACATTAACGTAAAGATAAAGCAATAACAATATTGTTTTATGATGCTGGTCATAGTGCGTGCAAATTTTTCTTGTCAAAAAGATAAATTCTTAATGCCTTTCAGTATCTTTTCAGTATGCAAGCAAAATCAAAACTAAACCTCTTCGATTTCACCATGATCGTGGTAAGCCTGGTGATCGGTATGGGTATTTTCCGCACCCCCTTAAATGTGGCCAAAGCATCACCGGATACATTTTTGTTCTTCTCTGCGTGGATCGCAGGCGGGTTGGTAGCTTTATGCGGTGCCCTTACTTATGCCGAGATCGGCAGCCGCCTGCCCGTAACCGGTGGTTATTACAAGGTTTTTTCCTACGCTTATCATCCCTCTATTGCATTTGCCATCAATTGTGTGATACTGGTATCAAATGCCGCTTCCCTTGCTGCTGTTGCATTGGTAGGGGGCGAATATATTACCAGCATATTCATTCCCCTGTCGAAAGATGCAGAGTGGATAAAGGTTGCAGCCAATGCCAGTTTCATTCAAACCATACACATTACAATTGCCATTATTGCTATCATTATTTTTTTCTGCATCAACCTGGCCGGATTAAAAATGAGTGCAAAGACGCAGAACGTATTAACGGTAATAAAGATCATTTTGATATTATTACTGATCGCCCCTTTATTTTTTGCGGATAGCAGTGCAACCACCGTAAGCCATATCACGATTTCCCCAACACTGCGTGAATACATCAAGGCTTTTGGAATTGGTTTAGTGGCAGTCAGTTTTACATATGGCGGTTACCAACAAACGATAAATTTTGGAGCAGAGGTTACCAGGCCTGCAAGAAATATTCCGCGGGGTATTTTTCTCGGTATCAGCATTATCATAATATTATACCTTACGATTAACTACGCCTATGTCAGGGTGATCGGTTTTGACACGCTTCATCAGCCCGAGACAAAGAATATCGCAGCTTTTATGGCGGGCAAGATTTTCGGTGTAAATGCAGAAAGGATATTGTCGGGCTTTTTATTTTTAAGTGTACTGGCCTATGTAAATGTGTTGCTGATGAGTAATCCCAGGGTGATGTATGCCATGAGCGAAGACAAAATATTGCCCCCTGTTTTTAAACAGCGGAATATTAAGACGGATGTGCTCACGGTTTCTTTGTCTGTATTTGCAGCTCTTTGTATCGTGATCATTTTCTGGGCCAAGGAATTTGACAATATCCTCAGCTTTACGATTTTTTTAGATTGTTTTGGCATGGTATTGTCTGCCGCTACCATCTTCATTTTAAGAAAAAAGACCAAACACCTTGATAATACGGGAATTTATAAAATGAAACTGTTTCCTTTAATGCCGCTTATTTTTATCACTGCTTATATTTTTGTCGCCATCAGTATCACCCTGGATTACAGGAATAATAAACATGCGGCTTTAACAGGGCTTATTGTAATGGCAGTATTTACCGGTTTGTATTTTTTATTGACAGAATTAAAGAAAGGGGCTAAGGCTCAAAAATAGCATACAAAATTATTTCAAATGGACATCTCCTATATTCTCAACGAATTTGCCGAAGAAAGAGAAAATTATTTTAATGCCGTTTCTCCCCCCATTATACAGAGCAGCAACTTTGTATTCAATACAGTGGCCGATATGCGCAAAGCCTTTGCCAACGAATATTCTACCTACCTGTATAGCCGGGGAAAGAATCCTACAACAGACATACTGCGTAAAAAACTTGCGGCACTCGACGGCGCTGAAGATTGCCTGGTTTTTAATAGCGGCGCTGCTGCTATCTTTGCTGCTGTACTGGCCAACGTAAAAGCGGGAGACCACATCGTAAGCGTAGATAAACCCTATACCTGGGCTCAAAAAATGTTCAATGATATCCTTCCCAGATTTGGTGTTACCACAACTTATATTGACGGCCGGAAGATAGAGAACTTTGAAAGAGCCGTCCTTCCCAATACTTCAGTCATTTACCTTGAAAGTCCTAACAGTTGGGACTATGTGCTACAGGATCTTAAAGCCGTGGCCGATCTTGCCAGGGCAGAAAACATCGTAACCATCATCGACAACAGCTACTGTACCCCACTTTACCAAAAGCCCCTGGAATACGGGATCGACCTGGCCATGCAAACCGCAACAAAGTATATCAGCGGGCACAGCGATACCCTTGGCGGCGTGTTGAGCGGAAGCAGCCAGATGATTGAGCGGATATTCAACAGCGAGTACATGAATATCGGAAGTGGTATTCAACCCTTCAATGCCTGGCTCCTCATCAGAGGCCTGCGCACATTGTCCACCCGCCTTGACCGCATCACCGCTTCCACTAAAAAAGTGGTAGAATTCCTAAAACAACACCCAAAAGTTGAGGAGGTTATCTTTCCCTTCGATGAAAGTTTCCCGCAATACGAACTGGCAAAGAAACAGATGAAAGGTGCCTGCGGCTTACTCACTTTCATCATCAGGGCCAGCAACATCAGGGAAGTGGAAAAATTCTGTGAAGACCTGCAGCATATTTTCATGGCCGTAAGCTGGGGCGGACACGAAAGCCTGATCATTCCAAAATGCTCAGGGATCGAGCCGGGGCAATTTGATGCCTCCAATAAGGAGCACCGGATGCTGCGTTTATATGTGGGATTGGAAGAGCCTGAATACCTGGCTGCTGATTTGGGCCAGGCTTTTGACAAAATGCCCTGAAATTTACCGTTTGTCATATCCTTTTTAGGGGGTTCGCTTAGGATGGTTTAATTTTGTGATATGCAGTTTAAACTCATCCCATTTATTGCTTTTCTTCTTATATGCGGACCGGCATTTGCCCAGAAAAAATGGAGCCTGCCCCAATGCATCGAGTATGCAATGGTCAACAATATTTCAGTTAAACAGACCGACCTGCAGTCCAGGATAGCCGAACTCCAGTATAAGCAAAGCAAAATGGCACAATACCCCAGCCTGGGCTTTTCAGGTGGACCGGGATACAACAGCGGTCGCAATCAGGACCCTACGACTTTCAGCCTCATTACACAGAGTTACCTTTCCGCAAATATGCAATTGCAAAGCAGTGCCCAGATCTTTAACTGGTACAGCAAGAGGAATACCATTGCCGCAAATCAATGGGAGCTGGAAGCGGCAAAAGCAGGTACCGATAAATTAAAAAACGATATCGCCCTTACTGTCGCCAACGTATACCTGCAAATACTGCTGGCGAAAGAGCAGGAAAAGGTAGCAGCAGTACAATTACAACAGTCGCAGGCACAGCTGGGCAATACCCGCAAACTGGTTGATGCCGGCGCGCTTCCGGAACTCAATGCATCAGAACTTGAAGCGCAGGTAGCAAGGGACAGTTCAACCCTGATCAGCGCCAGGGGTAATGTAACACAAAGCCTGCTGAATATTAAAGCATACATGGCCATCGACGCCGCTGAACCGTTTGAGGTTGAAACACCTCCCGTTGAAATGATCCCTGTTGAAAAGATCAGTGATCTGCAACCCGAGGTTGTATTTGCTTCTGCACTGGCTAACTTACCTCAGCAAAAGTTTAATGATTTTAAAATAAAGGCAGCTCAAAAAACAGCAGCTGTAGCTAAAGCGGCAATGTATCCTACTTTCTCTGTATATGGAAGCCTCGCCAGCGGCTTTAACAGCCGGGCCAAAGAGATCACAGGATCCACGCCAGTAAATTCGCCGCTGGGCAAGGTCAGTGTTTCGGGAACAGATTATTTTGTTTTCCCGCTGCAACCATTCACCAGCTATAACTATGATAAAACCGGGTTCTTCCGGCAGCTTAACCAGAACTTCCGGCAGTCGGTGGGTTTGAGTGTGAGTGTCCCGATCTTCAATGGAAACAGCCTTCGTTCGAATTACGAAAGAAGCAGGATCGGTATCAGGAACCAGCAATTGCAGAAAGAGTTGGATGACCAGAAATTGAAACAAGATATTTACCAGGCTTACAATGCCGCACTGGTAGCACTTGAGAAATTCAATGCAGGCAAAAAAAGCCTGGAAACGGCTGAACGCAGTTTTTCATTTGCCCGGAAACGCTATGAAGTGGGCATGTTGGGAACATTTGAACTGATCACGAACCAGAATAATTTATTCAGGGCCAAACTGGAGAATGTGATCAACCAGTTTGATTATGTGTTCAAGATAAAAGTGTTGGAATTTTATAAAGGACAGGGATTGAAATTGTAACCCCCTCCGCCCCACTAAAGGGGAAACTATGAAGAACAGGATAGAATCGGCCTCTTTTATAAAATCGGTGAAAGGATTGTTTTTTGTTGAATGAAGAGAAATTGTACAAGAGTGCGACGCCTTTGAAGTTGAGTGAAGAACAAATGCCGATAACAAAAAAATAAATTTATGTTATGAAGAAATCTACAAAATGGATCCTGATCGGAGTAGCTGCATTGGTTGTATTGCTTGTGGTGCTTTCAAAAACAGGTGCTTTTGGCAAGAGTGATGGCATTAAGGTAACAGCAGAGAAAGTACAGAAGCGAACGATTACAGAAATTGTAAATGCAAGCGGAAAAATTTATCCCAAGGTTGAAGTAAAAGTTAGTCCGGACATTAGCGGTGAGATCACCGAATTGATGGTTGCTGAAGGAGATACCGTAAAAAAAGGCCAGGTACTTGCACGCATATACGCAGACATTTACAATATTCAGCGCAACCAGGCTGCCAGTGGTGTAGAACAAACCCAGGCACAGGTTGCCAATTCAAAAGCAGCGCTGGATGCGCTGAATGCGCAGATGGATCAGGCGCAACGCACATACGACATGCAAAAAAAATTATATGATGACAAGGTGATCAGTCGCAATGAATTCAATATTGCAGAATCAGCTTTGCGTACAAGCAAGGCAAATTACAATGCCGCTGTGCAGGGTATCAGGGGGGTGCAGGCAAGTGTAAAAACCGCAAACGCGAGCCTTGAAAAAGCCAACAAAGACCTGAGCAGAACGATCGTTGTAGCACCAATGGATGGTGTAATAAGCCTGCTGAATGTAAAGAAAGGAGAACGCGTGGTGGGCAGTAACCTGATGAGTGGCACAGAGATCCTGCGCATTGCCGACATGGCCCAGATAGAAGTTCGTGTAGACGTAGGCGAAAATGATATCCCAAAAGTAAAAGTAGGCGACAGTACCCTCGTAGAAGTTGATGCGTACAGCAACAGGAAATTCAAAGGGCTTGTTACCCAGATTGCCAGCAGCAATAACGGAGCTGCGTCACAGAACGCACTCAGCAATACCAGTAATGATGTAACGCAATACAAGGTATTCATCCTGCTCTTGCCTGAAAGCTATATGGACCTTATCGGGAAGGGTTCCTTTCCATTCAGGCCAGGGATGAGTGCCAGTGCAGATATCCAGACAAAGACACACCAAAACGTTCTCAGTGTTCCCATCAATGCAGTAACTACCCGCGACAAAAATGATAGTACCAAAAAAGAGATCCGGAAAAAAGATGAGTCGGAAGTAAAACAAACCGGACCCGTAATTGATGACCTTGAAGTAGTGGCATTTGTGATTGACAAAGATGATAAAGTGAAAAAAGTAAAAGTGAAGACCGATATACAGGATATCAACAATATAGAGATCATCAGTGGATTGGGCGAGGGAGATCGTGTTGTAACCGGACCATATGAGGTGGTAAGCAAGAGCCTGAAAGCGGGCGATAAAGTAAAAATAGTAGACAAGAAAGACCTGTTTGACAAAAAGTAATTACCAACCTACCGAAAACTCTTCCCCGATGCTGAGATTTAAACTCGCATGTTGCTTCGTTTTTTTTTCAGCGATCGCAGGTGCGCAAACAAATACCAGTCTCCGGGTATTTTTAACATCGGGCAAAAATGATTCGCTCAACAATCTTACCCTGCAGCTTTTCAGACTCCCGGATACCTTATTGGTGAACACAAAGCCTGCACAAATCAATGGTACCTTGTTCAAGGTTGACAAATTCTCAAAATACATAGTCCGGGTATCTGGTGTTGGGTATGAAAACACCGAACGTGCCGTTGGTATTGCCGATAAACCAGTAAGTATTTCTGTTTTGATGAAAAAAAATGTGAAGGCACTCTCGACTGTGGTGGTGGTTTCAAGAAAACCTCTGATCAGGCAGGAAGACGACAAGACCATTGTAGATGCAGAAGTACTTGCCAACAGTAGTACCAGCGCTTATGAAGTAGTGGAGAAAACACCAGGCGCAATTGTGGACCAGGATGGGAATGTATACTTAAACAGCATGACTCCTGCTACAGTATTTATTAACGGCCGTGAAATGAAATTAAGCAGCGCCGACCTTGCCTCTCTTCTAAAGAGTTTGCCCGCGGGCAGTGTTAGTAAAATAGAAATATTGCGCAATCCTTCGGCCAAATATGATGCAGAAAGCAGTGGCGGCATCCTGAATATTGTATTGAAAAAAGGGGTAAAACTGGGCAGCAGCGGTAGTGTGAATGCGGGTTATTTCCAGGGTTTGTACAGCACCCAGACCGCGGGGGTAAACATCAACAAAAGCAGCGGGAAAATAAACAGCTACCTGAGCTACCAGTTCACCAAAAGAAATAACTTTGAAGAACTCAACAGCAAGCGACTCATCAAAACAGACTCGTCCCTGCTTAGCCAGAAAGCGTATACCACTTACCCATCGGTAAACAATTACCTCGGAGCGGGACTTGACATTGCATTTACGAAAAAATTCAATATAGCCTATGATCTCAGGTTGAGCTATACCAACAGCAAAAGCTATGCACTTAATGAAACCGGCATCTTCAAAGATCCCACCCTGGTTATTTTGGGAAAGAACCAGTCGGACATCAGAAATAAAAACAACTCCTTTTTCATTGCAAACAACATCACTTCAAAATACAAGATCGATACAGCTGGAAGTGAGCTCACGGCTGAGTTTGACCTGAATTATTACAGGAACAACAATACACAATCATATACGAACGATTATTTCCTTCCGTCAAAACCTATGGTTTCAGGCGACGGGGAGAACAATAATGCTAAGTATATTTTCACGGCCAAGGCCGACCTTACCCTTAAACTGCCCATGAAGATCACGCTGGAAAGCGGATTAAAAGCTACCCTCAGCACCAGCAACAATAAAGCAGCTTATTATTATGACACTGGCAGCAACGGCAGGCAGGCAGATATATACCAGACCAATACTTTCAGATACAGGGAAACGATCTGTGCCGCCTACCTGCAATTGTCAAAAACTTTTTTCGGATTCATGCTGAAACCGGGACTAAGACTTGAAACCACGGATATCGCCGGTAGACAATCGATTCCGAAAGATACTTCTTTATCGATCAAAAGAACCGACCTCTTTCCCTACGTTTTCCTTCGCCACAAGCTTTTTAAAATGTTTGGATTCAACCTCATCGGTAATGCCATTTACCGGCGCAGTATCCGGAGGCCTTACTACGAGATCCTTAATCCCTATCCCAAATTCATTGATCCGTATCTTTTTGATGTGGGTAACCCTAGGCTAAAACCACAGTTCACTACCAATTATGAGTTTAACATCACTTTTGATGATTTTCCTGTTTTTGCTTTCGGGGTCAACGAAACAAAAGATATTTTCAGTAATGTGACCTACCAGGATGATGTGACCAAGATCGCATACCGGACTTATGATAACCTGGGAAAGAACAGGGAATTCTATTTCAGGGCTGTTGGCGGAATACCCCCCGGCGGTAAATATTTCTTTTACATAGGGGCCCAGCATAATTTCAATGACTACAATGGTTTTTACCAGAACCAGCCATTGCAATATAAGAGGGGGAGCTGGCTTTTTTTTATGTACCAGGAATTCAAAGCTGGCAGAACACTGATCCTTAACATGCAGGGCTTTATGCGCACGAAGGCCTTGCAGAATTTTTACGAACTCAAAGATTTTGGCGGATTGTACATCAGTGCCAATAAAAGTATTTTAAACAAAAAAGCAAATATTATTTTATCAGTGAATGATGCCCTGAAGACCAATCATGTTGCCTTCAGCCTGGCCCAGGGCAATGTAAGTGCTGAAGGTTCACGGGCAAATGATACCCGAAGAATTGGCCTTACATTCAGGTATAATTTCGGTTTGAGCAAACCGAAGGAAACTAAAGAATTTGGAGCACCGGTAGAAAGTAAGGAGAATTGATCTACCCGAAATATTTTTCTGCTGTCGCAATGCTTTCGGGCTTCCCCACATCAACCCATTTGTCGCCGGAATGATCATACCCCATTATCTGATGGTCGGCAGCCAGTTGCAGGTAGGTGTCCATAATAGAAAATTTACCTTCCTGTTTCATCAAAGGAAATATCCCGGGTTCATAGATCACTACACAATCGTAAGCGGCCGGGTGAAGTAAGGGTTTCGTAACCCCGCTTTTGACGGGGTTCAGGTGGGGACCTTTTTCCTCACCGGTCTTTTCATTTCGCCAACCACACATCCTGTTCTGCTCATTGAGCAAAATATAGCGTGAAGTTTTTCTTTGAGACACGGCAAATGACACAAGTGGTTTATGCAAATTGTGAAATGCGATCAGTTTATTAATATCAAGGTTGGTTAGTATATCAGCATTCAGCGAGAGGAAGGGACCGTTGCCTTCAAGTAATTTCCTGGCTTTTAATAATCCGCCGCCCGTTTCCAATACTTCTTCAGTTTCATCGCTGATGGTGACATGGCTACCCCATCCTTTGTTTTGCTTTACCGCCTCAACGATCTGCCCTGCAAAATGATGCACATTCACCACCACTTCAGAGATATTGAATTGCTGAAGATATTCAATATTCCTTTGGAGCAGGGATTTTCCATTTACCAATGCAAGAGCCTTGGGATGATGATCCGTCCATGGTTTCAACCTGGTACCCAGTCCCGCCGAAAAAATTATGGCCTTCATTTAACCCAGTTGTCTTTATTGGTGTGTGTTAATATGATATTCACTTTGAACTTATTCCTTAAATGCCGGGCTATAGCTTCGGCCGCATAAACACTGCGGTGTTGTCCGCCCGTACAGCCAAAATTGATCATCAGATTTTTAAAGCCGCGCCTGATATAATCACTAACTGAGATATCTATGATGCTATATACTCCGTTCAGAAAAAGGGGCATATCGGTCTGTTGTTCCAGGAAATCCTTTACCGGTTTATCAAGCCCGCTTTGCATTTTGTACTGCTCTACCCTGCCCGGATTCAGGATGCCACGCATATCAAATACATAACCGCCGCCATTTTCTGAAACATCAGCAGGAATCCCCTTTTTATATGAAAAACTGTTGATGGTCACGGTAAGGGGTGTTTCAGGAGTGGCTTTCACATTCTCAAAACGTGCAATAATATCATCGGCAGTGATCAGTTTTAGCAGGCGGTCAAACTCGGGTAAACTTATGCCTACCTGCCTGTGTGATGAGAACCATTGCAGGTTTCTTAGGGCAAGAGGTATACTTGTTAAAAAATGGGCCTTGCGCTCAAATAATCCGCGAAATCCATAAGCGCCAAGTACTTGCAGCAACCGGATCAATACAT
>Ga0209023_10008102_pt1 | contig 10617 bp, 7 predicted proteins | sample LakOneMetagenome_FD_187468 | JGI IMG/M metagenome (GOLD analysis project Ga0209023, IMG submission 187468) | Freshwater and sediment microbial communities from Lake Erie, Canada (SPAdes) (version 2) | ecosystem: Environmental > Aquatic > Freshwater > Lentic | place: Lake Erie, Canada | collected...
GCAAGCAGGCAGCCGACAAGGCTGGAGAAGCGAGCCGCGATGGGCTGGCCAAACTGGACCAGGGCACCGCACCCCTGCGCCAGCGCGCGGGCCGCGCCGGCAGCTCGGCCCGTGGCAAGGGCGTCCGCCTGGCCGGGGAAGCGATCAAGCTGGCCGCAAGACTGCGCAAGTAGGACTACGCAGCCTCCTGTCGCACTTGCCTAACCATACCGGGGCTATTAAGGGCGCGCATCCTCCTTCCCCGGGAAAGTCCCATGAGCGAACAGAAACTGCACCTTGTGATCGGTGGGCGCGTCAAGGACCCGCAAACCATCGAATTCGTCAACCTTGACGAGATGGATTTCGTCGGGGTCTTTGCCGACTATGCCAGCGCCGAAGAAGCCTGGCGCGACAAGGCCCAGCGCACGGTCGACGATGCGGAGATGAAATATGTCGTGGTGCACCTGCACCGCCTGCTCCAGCCGGACATGCTGAAGCGCTGAAGCGGTCCTTCGAGACGAGCCTTCGCATTCGCTCAGTCTCTCCTCAGGACGAACGGCCTGAGTTTTTCCGCCTTTGCCCGTTCGTCCTGAGGAGCGAGGCCGCAGGCCGAGTGTCTCGAAGGATCAGATGAACTCGATCTTCTCAACCACGTAGAAGCGGTCGCCCGCAGGCACCGAAACCTCGATTTCGTCCTCCACCCGGCGGCCGATCAGGGCCTTGCCCAGCGGCGAATTGTAGCTGATCCGGCCGATCTTGGCGTCCGCCTCATAGGGGCCGACGATCTGGTACTTCACCGGCTTGTCGGCATCGTCGAGCAGCGTGACGGTGGCGCCGAAGATGATCCGATCACCCGACAGCGTCGCCGGATCAACGATCTGCGCGCGGCTGACCTTGTCCTCCAGGTCGGCGATCGACATTTCGACCTGCCCCTGGCGTTCCTTGGCCGCGTGATACTCGGCATTTTCGGAAAGATCGCCGTGGGCGCGGGCTTCCTCGATCGCATCGACGATCAAAGGCCGCTCTTCGCGCAGCGCGCGCAGCTCGGCGATCAGGCGTTCATAGCCTTCAGCCAGCATCGGCAGCTTTTCAACACTTGCCATCTTTCACGTCCTCCTGCCGGTTTCCGCAGCGACTATTGGCCTGCCCCGTGCCGCGCAGGCTACGGATCCGACCGATCGCTTGTTAGGGGAAACCGCGAATATCTAGCTACTGTAATAGTCTTGCAATGAGCGGACTTCAAGCCTCGTGTGCCGCAGTGCAGCAATCGCCTCTGCCGCGGCCAGCGATGCCGCTGCCGTGGTGTAATAAGCAACCTTGCCCGAAAGTGCCGTAGCACGGATCGATTGCGAGTCTTTCAGGCTCTGCCAGCCCTCGGTGGTGTTGATGATCAGGGTCACGTCGCCGTCGATGATCCGGTCGACGATATGCGGACGCCCTTCTGCCACCTTGTTGACCCGCTCGACCGGCAGACCAGCCTCAGCCAGGTAACGCTGGGTCCCCCCGGTGGCGATCACCGTGAAGCCGTTCTCGATCAATTGCCTGATCGCCGGCAGGATCACCACTTTGTCGCTGTCCTTGACCGAAACAAAGGCGGTGCCGCGTTCGGGGAGCCCAGACCCTGCACCCAGCTGGCTTTTGGCAAAAGCGATCGGGAAGGTCCGGTCAATCCCCATCACTTCGCCGGTGCTCTTCATTTCCGGCGAAAGTACCGGATCGACCCCGGGGAAGCGCGCGAAGGGGAAGACCGCTTCCTTGACCGCCATATAGTCAAACTCGCGCTTGAACGGCGGGAACGTGTCGAGCTTTTCGCCCGCCATCACCCGCGCCGCGATCTTGGCGACCGGCTGGCCGATCGCCTTGGCGACAAACGGCACGGTGCGACTGGCGCGCGGATTTACCTCGATCAGGTAGACGTCACTACCTTTCACCGCGAACTGAATGTTCATCAGCCCCTTGACGCCCAATGCCATGGCCAAGGCTTCGGCCTGGCGCTCCATCTCGGCAATGATCTCTGCGGGCAGGTTGTAAGGCGGCAAGGTGCAGGCGCTGTCGCCCGAGTGGATCCCGGCTTCCTCGATGTGCTGCATCACGCCGGCGACCACCACTTGGGTGCCGTCGCACAGCGCATCGACATCGCATTCGACCGCATCGCGCAGGTACTGGTCGATCAGCACCGGGCTGTCGCCCGACACCGAGACGGCAGTGGTGATGTAGTCGTCGAGCTGGGCGACCGAATCGACGATTTCCATCGCCCGTCCGCCGAGCACGTAGCTTGGCCTCATCAGCACCGGAAAGCCGATCCGGTTGGCAACCGCCACCGCTTCGTCGCGGCTGCGCGCGATGCCGTTGAGCGGCTGCTTGAGACCCAGATCGTTGACCAGCTTGGCAAACCGCTCGCGGTCTTCGGCAAGATCGATCGCATCGGGCGAAGTCCCAAGGATCGGAATCCCGGCATCTTCGAGCGTCTGCGCCAGCTTGAGCGGGGTCTGCCCGCCGAACTGGACGATCACACCAACCAGCGTCCCCTTCTGCTGCTCGACCCGCAGGATTTCCAGCACGTCCTCACCGGTCAGCGGCTCGAAATAGAGCCGGTCCGAAGTATCGTAATCGGTGCTGACCGTTTCCGGGTTGCAGTTGATCATGATCGTTTCATAGCCAGCCTCTTCCAGCGCGAAGCAGGCGTGGCAGCAGCAATAGTCGAACTCGATCCCCTGCCCGATCCGGTTGGGTCCGCCGCCCAGGATCACGATCTTCTGCCGGTCCGTCGGCGCGGCCTCGCACTCGGGCGCGCCGAACAGCGGGCCTTCGTAGGTGGAGTACATGTAGGGCGTGACTGCCTCGAACTCGGCTGCGCAGCTGTCGATCCGCTTGAACACCGGGTGGACGCCCAGCTTGGTCCGCAGCTCGCGCACTTCTTCCTCGGTCGTCGCCCCGGCCATCGCCCGCAGCGCATCGTGGAGCAGGCCCGAGCGCCGCGCGGCGAGCGTTTCGCCAAGGCCGCCCGCGACCCCAACCCCGCGCACTGCGAGCACCGCCAGCCGCTTGTCTGAAAAGCCCATTGCTTTAAGGCGCCGCAGCCCCGCCGCGTCGGTCGGCAGGCCGTCTTCCTGGATCCGCACCTCTTCGGCGATAATCTCTTCGATGTGGCGCAGGAACCAGGGATCGAAATGCGTTACGCCCGCGACTTCCTCGATCGTGAACCCTTCGCGGAAAGCCTGGGCAACGATCAGCAGCCGGTCGGGGGTCTGCTGAGAAAGCGCCGCTGTCATCGCATCGCGGCCCGCGCCCTCCAGGCTGAGCACGCGGTTGAACCCGTCGAGCCCGGTTTCAAGGCCGCGCAGCGCTTTCTGCATCGATTCCTTGAAGTTGCGACCGATCGCCATGACCTCGCCGACCGACTTCATCGCGGTCGACAGCAGCGGCTCGGCACCCTTGAACTTCTCAAAGGCGAAGCGCGGAATCTTGGTCACCACGTAGTCGATCGTCGGCTCAAAGCTGGCGGGGGTTGCGCCGGTGATCTCGTTGGTGATCTCATCCAGCGTATAGCCCACCGCCAGCTTGGCGGCGACGCGGGCGATCGGGAAGCCAGTCGCCTTGGAAGCCAGCGCCGACGAACGCGACACGCGCGGGTTCATCTCGATCACGATCAGGCGGCCGTCCCTCGGGTTGACCGCGAACTGCACGTTCGATCCCCCGGTCTCCACCCCGATCTCGCGCAGCACAGCGATGCTGGCGTTGCGCATGATCTGGTATTCCTTGTCGGTCAGCGTCAGCGCCGGGGCGACCGTGATCGAATCGCCGGTGTGGACCCCCATCGGATCGACGTTCTCGATCGAGCAGATAATGATGCAGTTGTCGTTCTTGTCGCGAACGACTTCCATCTCGTACTCTTTCCACCCCAGCAGGCTCTCTTCGATGAGCACTTCACTGGTGGGCGAGGCATCGAGCCCGGTGCGGACGATATGTTCGAACTCGGCCTTGTTATAGGCGACCCCGCCGCCGGTTCCGCCCAGCGTGAAGCTGGGGCGAATGATCGCGGGCAGGCCGGTGCGCTCGAGCACCGCAAAGGCCTCGTCGACATTGTGGGCGATGCCCGAACGGGCGCTCTCGAGCCCGATCCTGGTCATCGCCTCGCGGAAGCGCATCCGGTCCTCGGCCTTGTCGATCGCATCGGCATCGGCGCCGATCATCTTGACCCCGAACTTCTCCAGCGTGCCATCGTTGAACAGCGCCAGCGCGGTGTTGAGCGCAGTCTGCCCGCCCATGGTGGGCAGCACCGCATCAGGCCGCTCCTTCTCGATGATCGCCGCGACCACTTCGGGGGTGATCGGCTCGACATAGGTTGCGTCCGCCATGTCCGGATCGGTCATGATCGTGGCGGGGTTGGAGTTGACCAGGACCACCCGGTACCCCTCCTCCTTCAGCGCCTTGATCGCCTGGGTTCCGGAATAGTCGAACTCGCAGGCCTGCCCGATAATGATCGGACCGGCGCCAATGACGAGGATCGAGGAGATGTCAGTGCGTTTGGGCATTATCCGAGCGATCCAATAAACTTTTCGAACAAGTAGAAGCTGTCCATCGGCCCCGGGCTCGCCTCGGGGTGGTACTGCACCCCGAAGGCCTTCTTGCCCTTGATCGCGATGCCGCAGTTCGAGCCGTCAAACAGCGAGACGTGGGTTTCCACCACGCCCGCTGGCAGCGAGGCATTATCCACCGCAAACCCGTGGTTCATCGAAGTAATCTCAACCACGCCGTCCTCAAGCCGCTTGACTGGGTGGTTGGCGCCGCGATGGCCCTGGTGCATCTTGATGGTCTTGGCGCCAGCGGCCAGCGCCAGCATCTGGTGACCAAGGCAGATCCCGAAGACCGGAATATCGCGTTCAAGCAGCCCCTGGATCACCGGCACGGCATAGACGCCGGTCGCGGCCGGATCGCCCGGGCCGTTGGAGAGGAACACGCCTGCGGGCTTCAGCGCCAAAACCTCCTCCAGCGAGGTATTGCCCGGCACCACGGTGACATGCGCCCCGGCGTGGTCGAGGCTGCGGAAGATGTTGTCCTTCGCGCCGAAATCCATCGCCACCACGTGCGGACGCTCGCTGCGGGGCGAGCGGGCATAGCCCTTGCCCAGCGTCCAGGTGCCGCCCTGCCACTCCTCGTTCGCCGAACGGCTGACGACGCGGGCGAGGTCCATCCCTTCCAGCCCCGGCCAGTCCTGCGCGCGCTTGAGCAGGTCGGGCAAGTTGAACTTGCCGTCCTTGCTGTGCGCGATCACCGCGTTGGGCGCGCCGGAGAGGCGGATCCGTCGGGTCAGCGCGCGGGTGTCGAGCCCGGCGAGGCCGATCTTGCCCTTGCTCGCCAGCCAGTCGCCAAAAGTCCCGGCGCTGCGGAAGTTGCTGGGCGCGGTCACATCTTCGCGCACCACGCAGCCGACCGCGCCTTCGACATGGCTTTCGACGTCTTCCTCGTTCACCCCGACATTGCCGATATGCGGGAACGTGAAGGTCACCACCTGCCCGGCATAAGAGGGATCGGTCATGATCTCCTCATACCCGGTCATCGAAGTGTTGAAACACACCTCGCCCACATGGGCGCCTTCCGCGCCGAAGCCTTTGCCCCAGGCGACGTGGCCATCGGCGAGCACAAGGACTCCCGTCGCACCCGGCGGTTGGGGTGCAAACGAAGAGGCGGGGTCGGCCATGGGTGGCGCTCCGTGTAACTGGGTTCTGGCGATGTTGCTAAGGGTCGGCGGCTAGACCCCTCCCCCCCTTGCGTCAACCTTTGAAAAGACAAAATACCCGGCTAGAGGGGCCGCTATCCCCAATGCATAGCTTTTCAGCAAAGAAAGTGCCCAAAATGCTCCGCGATACGATCAAGGCCGCCCAGGTTACCGCGATGAAAGCCGGCGACAAGCAACGCCTCGCCGCCGTCCGCCTGATCCTGGCCAAGCTCAAGGACAAGGATATCGAACTGCGCACGGCGGCCAATGTGCCGGACGATGACGTGCTGGTGGTCGACGTCCTCCAGAAGATGGCCAAGCAGCGCCGCGAATCGATCACGATGTTCGAACAAGGCGGCCGCCAGGAGCTGGCCGAAGTCGAAAAGGCCGAACTGGCGGTGATCGAGGAGTTCCTCCCGGCGATGATGGGCGAGGACGAGGTCAAGGCCGCGATTGCCGCGATCATCGCCGAGGTGGGGGCTGAGGGCATGAAGGATATGGGCAAGGTTGTTGGTGCGCTGAAGGCGAAGCACGGTACTGAGCTCGATATGGGCAAGGCCAGCGGGCTGGTTAAAGCGGCTTTGGGGTGAGGTGGCGCTGTGGTGTCTCGACTACGGCCTGCGGCCTCCGCTCGACACGAACGGAGTTTGGGTTGATTCCCAATTCCCCAGGTCCGTTCGTGTCGAGCGAAGTCGAGACACGCGAAGCCTGACATGGCCTTTTGGTGCTACATCCTGCGCTGCGCCGACGGGAAGTACTACACCGGCCACACCGACGACCTCGATCGCCGCATAGCCGAACACCACACCGGCGGGTATTGCACCTTCACAACAAAGCGTCGCCCGGTCGAACTGATCTGGTGCGCAAATTTTCCCACCCGGTACGAAGCGCTCGACGCAGAGTTGAAGGTCAAGAAGTGGTCACGCGCCAAAAAGGAAGCCCTGGCAACCGAATGCTGGGAGCGGGTTTCTTACTTCTCCAAGCCGCCGAGTGAGCGTAAAGGGCCACCGCCGGGCAAAAGTGTCTCGACTTCGCTCGACACGAACGGAGGTGGAGGGTAAACTTCTGGCCTATCCACTTCCGTTCGTGTCGAGCGGAGGGCGCAGCCCGTAGTCGAGACACCTGACCCACCATGTCCCTCTCCCCGCAATGGCTTGACGAACTGCGCGCGCGGGTGACGCTGTCCGGCGTCATTTCGCGGACCACGCGGCTGACCAAGGCGGGGCATGAGTTCAAGGCCTGCTGCCCGTTCCACAACGAAAAGAGCCCCAGCTTTACCGTCAACGACAGCAAGGGGTTCTACCACTGCTTTGGCTGCGGCGCGCACGGTGATGTGATCCGCTGGATGACCGATCAGCGCGGGCTGTCGTTCATGGACGCGGTCAAGGAACTGGCCAGTGAGGCCGGGATGGAATTGCCGGCGATGGATCCGCGCGCCGCCAAGGAGGCGGAGAAGCGCGATTCGCTGCACGATGTCATGGCCGCCGCGCAGGCCTGGTTTGTCGAGCGATTGGCCTCGCCGGAGGGAGAGAAGGCCCGCGCCTACCTCGCCACCCGGGGCTTCAACGAGCGCACCGTTGAACGCTTCGGGTTCGGCTATGCCCCCGATGGACGCCAAGCGCTCAAAACCGCCCTCGCCCGCTTCCCCGAGGAGATGCTGATCGAGGCAGGCCTGCGCATCGCAGTCGATGAAAAGGAGCCCTATGACCGCTTCCGCGGCCGCCTGATGCTGCCGATCGAAGATGCACGCGGCCGGGTTATTGCTTTCGGCGGGCGCATTCTCGATGCTGCCAAGACCCCCAAGGACTCTGGTGCGCCCAAGTACCTCAACTCACCCGACACACCCTTGTTCGACAAGGGCCGCACGCTCTACAATCTCCACCGCGCCGGGCCGGCAAGCCGCAAGACCGGGCGGCTGGTGGTGGTCGAAGGCTATATGGACACGATCGCGCTGGCGGCGGCAGGGATCGAGGATGCCGTTGCCCCGCTCGGCACTGCGCTGACCGAACGCCAGCTCGAAATGCTCTGGCGGCTGGTCGAAAACCCGGTGCTGTGCTTCGATGGCGACGCCGCCGGGCAGCGCGCCGCGATGCGGGCCGTCTCCCGCGCGCTGCCCCTGCTGCGCCCGGCGCACAGCCTGAAGATCGTGCGCCTGCCTGCGGGCATGGACCCCGACGACCTGATCAAGCGCGATGGCGCCAAGGCAATGGAAGCCGCGCTTGGCGCCCACTCCTCGCTGCTCGACGTGCTGTGGGAACATGAGCGCGATGCCCAACCGCTGACCACGCCGGAGGACAAGGCCGGGCTCAAGGCCAGGCTGATGGCGCATGTCGAAACGATCGCCGACAAGGATATCCAGGCGCTCTACCGGCGCGAATTGTCCGAACGGTTCTCTGCCTTCGCCTTTCCGCGCCGCGAGCAGCGCGAGTGGAAGCCCGGCGGCAAGGGCATTCCGCTACCCCAGCGCAGCGATCCCAGGATGCTCGCCCGGATGCGCAAGCACTCCGGTTCGCGCGACGCCCTGTCGGCGGCAGTGCTGGCCGGGTTGCTGCGCTACCCGGGTGAGTTGGCACGCCATGCCGACACGCTCGCCCATGCCGAATTGCCCGACGGGCGCTTCCTGGTACTGGTCGATGCAGTCGATGCGGGCGAAACGCTTGAAACTGCACATTTGGCCACCATATTGGCCTCTCGGGGACTGGCGCCCCCGGCTCCTGACGAATATGCCGCGCTGCGTTTCGGCTTTCTGGTCGATGGCGTGGAGGCCGATCTGGCCCGGGCCGATCTGGCCCAGGCGGTGGGTTTGCTAGTCGAACGGCCCGCGCTCGAAGCGGCATTGGCCGAGGCGACGCGGCGGTTCGAGAACGACCTTTCGGAAGGGGCTTATGCCGAACAGCAAAGATTGCTGAAGAGAAAGCTGGAATTTGATGCGCGGCTCAGGCAAATGGCCAGCGCGCGAGCGGGGGCTTTGGATGAGGCCGCTGCCAAACCAATGGCGGAATGATGGACGAAGACGATATCTCGGTTGGCGAAAAAGAAGGCGGCGATGCGCCTCTGATCGACCTCAACGAAGCCTCGATCAAGAAGCTGATCGCCCGCGCCAAGCGGCGCGGCGTGATCACCATGGACGAGCTGAACGAAGCGCTGCCGCAAGACCAGATGTCCACGGACCAGATCGAGGATATCATGTCCGCGATTTCGGAAATGGGCGTCAACATCGTCGAAAGCGATGAGGATGCGGTCGATCCGGACGAGAAGGAAGTCGAGGAACTCGACGAACAGTCCGACGGCATGGCCGAGCGTCCGGACCTGGTCAAAAAGAAAGAAGTGATCGAGCGCACCGACGATCCGGTGCGGATGTATCTGCGCGAAATGGGCGCGGTCGAACTGCTCAGCCGCGAAGGCGAAATCGCCATCGCCAAGCGGATCGAAGCCGGTCGCGACACGATGATCCTGGGCCTGTGCGAAAGCCCGATCACCTTCCATGCGATCATCCAGTGGTCCGAAGCGCTCAACGCCGGCGAAATGCAGCTGCGCGAGATCCTTGATCTTGACGCCATGCTGTCAAAGGAACCCGCGCCCGAAAACCTGACCGAAGACGGTGAGGAAGAAGGCGAGGCGGAAATCAGCGAAGCCACCGCCGGCCCCTCTTTCAAGGAAGACGAGGAAGAGGAAGAAGAAGAGGTCAAGGCCGACGACGACGACGATCAGATCGAACGCCGGATGCCGCGCCAAAGCGACGACGAGGAAGAGGATAACACCCTTTCGCTCGCGCAGATGGAAGCCCAGCTAAAGCCTGAGGCGCTGGAAAAGTTTGCCGCGATCACCGCGCTGTTCAAGAAGTTTGAGAAGATCCAGGGCGAACGCCTTGATATCATGGGTGCTGGCGGGGCTTTCACCCCGACCAAGGAAAAGAACTATCAACAGCTGCGCGAGGACCTGACCGCGCATGTGGAAAGCGTTCAGTTCCACGCGACCAAGATCGAATACCTGGTCGATAACCTCTATGCCTTCAACCGCCGCCTGACCGCGCTGGGCGGGCAGATGCTGCGCTTGGCCGAACGCCACAAGGTCAACCGCAAGGACTTCCTTGACAGCTATGTCGGGCGCGAGCTCGACGATGGCTGGCTGCAGGCGCAGGCCGGCAAGGACAAGAAGTGGGCCGCTTTCGCCGATCAGGAAATCGACGCGGTTGAACGGATTCGCGCCGAAATCTCAGACATTGCCAGCCAGACCGGCATGTCGCTCACCGAATTCCGCCGGATCGTCAACATGGTCCAGAAGGGCGAACGCGAAGCGCGGATCGCCAAGAAGGAAATGGTCGAGGCCAACCTGCGGCTGGTGATCAGCATCGCCAAGAAGTATACCAACCGCGGCCTGCAGTTCCTCGACCTGATCCAGGAAGGCAACATCGGCCTGATGAAGGCGGTCGACAAGTTCGAATACCGCCGCGGTTACAAGTTCAGCACCTATGCCACCTGGTGGATCCGTCAGGCGATCACCCGCTCGATCGCCGATCAGGCGCGCACGATCCGCATCCCGGTCCACATGATCGAGACGATCAACAAGCTGGTGCGCACCAGTCGCCAGTTCCTGCACGAGCAAGGCCGCGAGCCCACGCCCGAGGAAATGGCCGAGCGCCTCTCAATGCCGCTCGAAAAGGTCCGCAAGGTGATGAAGATCGCCAAGGAGCCGATCAGCCTTGAAACCCCGATCGGCGACGAGGAAGACAGCCACCTGGGCGATTTCATCGAGGACAAGAACGCGGTGATCCCGGTCGACGCCGCGATCCAGGCGAACCTGAAGGAAACCGTCACCCGCGTGCTGGCCAGCCTCACCCCGCGCGAAGAACGCGTGCTGCGCATGCGCTTCGGGATCGGGATGAACACCGATCACACGCTTGAAGAAGTCGGCCAGCA
>Ga0209023_10008103_pt1 | contig 10615 bp, 8 predicted proteins | sample LakOneMetagenome_FD_187468 | JGI IMG/M metagenome (GOLD analysis project Ga0209023, IMG submission 187468) | Freshwater and sediment microbial communities from Lake Erie, Canada (SPAdes) (version 2) | ecosystem: Environmental > Aquatic > Freshwater > Lentic | place: Lake Erie, Canada | collected...
TCCGATCTCGAAGGCGCGCGTTTCGCGATGCCGGGCCGGCGCATCGTCATCGAAGCCGATGGTGCGCTCGGTCATCGCTTGCGCCTACGCGCCGGCAATTTCCGCATCGACGCAGAATATGGCGGCGCGGCGCCGCGCCTGCTGGCCGTCGGCCCGGTCTTCGACGGCGGCGCCGTGCACAGCACGCAGAAGTCGCCCGGCCTGCTGCTGCATGGCACGGTCGACGCCGGCGGCAGGCGCTTCCGTCTCGATGGCGGCGTGGCCAGCTACGATTATTCGAACGGCTTGCTGGGCCGGCGCAGCGCCTGGCGCTGGATCTCGGCGCATGGACGGGGGCTGGGCATCAATTTGCAAAGCGGCTACTTTGGCGATGCCGAGAACGCGCTCTGGCTGGACGGCGACCTGATCGCGCTCGGCGCGCTGGAGAGCCGCATCGAGGCCGACGGCGCCTGGGCCATGGCGACCGGCGACGGCCTGCTGGCCCTGCGTTTCACCCCCGAAGGTATGCGTCGTGACGACAAGCAATTGCTCCTTGCCAGCAGCCGCTTGCGCCAGCACCTGGGCCGCTTCGACGGCTGGGTCCGGGCCGCGCCTGATGCGCCGAAACGCGCCGTGACGGGGCTGAGCGGCCTGGCCGAAGACTACCGCGCACGCTGGTGAGGGCGTTTTTTGCGCCCGCGTTCGCCAACGCGGCAGGCTTCGTATGGTTGACTGTCGCTTCCGCGTCCTTCGGTCCGAGTTTGAGCTAGATCAAACGCCAGCCAGGGTCCGCTCCTTACACTACGAGTTCTTTCGGGCTGAAGAAAAACACAACAAGCACAGCCTGTCCAAAACCAGACTTCCCGCCATGCCGCGCTCCCTTGCGGAGCATGCGCTTGCGTTGGAGAAATCGAGAGGAGACCGAATGCTTACCGCTACCTACACGCTTGTGGCGTTGTCAGTTGAACAAACGAATATGCGCGTCAGTCTGCACGCTGTCCAGCAACTCGTCCAGAAAAGCTATGCACGCCAAACGGCATTGACGGTCGGCCAGGCTGAATATGTTTGCGATACCTTGCGCGGCCTCTATGAAAGCTGCCAGCGCCGCAAGCTCGACCGCTTCCTGCTGCCGGCCCTGCGCCGCGCCAGCGCGAACGCCGATTCCCTGGTGGCCGAACTCGACCAGCTCAGCCGCGACGCGGTCGAGGCCCTGGCCACGGCGAACGGCCTGCTGCAGGGCGGCATCGACAGCGAGGAGGGCGTGGAAGCCTTCTGCACAGCCGTCGAACGCTTTTGCGCGGCGCTCACGCTACGTTTCGAACGCGAGGAACTGGAACTGTTCCCTGTGGCGCGCGTGGCCATTGCCGGCGAAACCTGGTTTGCCATGGCGCACCAGATGCTGGCCCACGATGCCTACCGCGAGGAACATCGGGTGCACCTGGTCACGCCGCCTGCCAGCCGGCCTTCGCGCGTCGAGCACAGCCAGCGCCAGGCGCCGCCGGTGTCGTACGTGCATTGAGCCTGTGCATCAACAAGCAATGATGAAGAGGTAAGCCGCCTGCGTGGGAGGGTCGTTCGCCGCACCTACTGCCTAGCGGCAAGCTTTAACTGCATCCACCCGACAACAGTCCGCGCGCCTGTCGAGTGCGCCCAAAACTGCCATGGTTCTTTGTTATGATGGGGGTTTTGCAAGTGCGATTTCATCATGTTCGAATTCCTATTCAAGCGCCAGGGCGACAAACCCGGCAACGCGCCGGCCACGGCAGGCGGCAAGGCTGCCGACAAGGAGGCAAAGCCTGCAGCCGGGGCCGCGCCGTCCGCGCCCGGCACGGCGCAGGGCGCGCCAGGCCAGGCCAAGGCGGCCCAGCAGGGGCGCGAACAGCAGACTGAAGCGTTGCGCCAGCTCGACGGCGATGAAACGCGCGCCGTGGAATTCATCCTGCAGGCCGATTTTTCCGAACTGCGCCTGGCCGCGGCCGAGCATGTTCACAGCCGCGCAGGACTGGAGCGCGTGCATGTGGCCATGCGCAACGTCGACCGCCGCGTTGCCAAGTTGATGCAATCGCGCCTGGATGCGATCCGCCACCACGACGCCGAACTGGCGCGCGGCCAGGCCACCCTGGATCAAGCGCGCTCCTTGTTGCAAGATCAATTGCTTACCCCAAACCACGTCGCCGAGCTCGACCGTAAATGGGCGGTGATCGCCGCGCCCGAACTCGTTGACGAATTCACGTCCGTGCGTACCCAGCTGGGCAAGCGCCTGGAAGCGCAAGTGCAGCTGCAGCGCGCCATGATCGACCGCGTGGCCGGCCTGCGCGCGCTGGAAACGGCTGGCCTGAACGCCGCCGAACTGGCCGCGCGCCTGGACGCGGTGCAGCAGGAGCAGAGCGCCGCGCTGGCCGCGCCGGAACACGCCACGCTGCCGCGTGCGCTGCCTGCCGAGTTCGCCAACGAACACGCGCGCCTGAGCGCCAGCCTCGCCACGCTGGAGCAGGCCCAGGCCGCCCTGGCCGCGCGCGAAGCTGCGCTCGCCGAGTGGCAGGCCCAGCCTGTCGCCGAGCTGCAAGCCGACAAGCTGCGCCAGGCCTGGCAGAAATTGCCGGCGCTGGCGCAGGGCGCTGCCGCTGCCGCCTTGCAGGAACGCTTCGATGGCTTGCTGGGCACGCTGCCGCAGCCGGTGCGCAAGCCGGCGCCGGCGTCGCCGGCCGTGCAAGCCACGGCGCAATCCATCAAGCCGGTGCAGAAAGGCGCCGACCAGGGTTTCATCGACACCATGGATGCGCTGGAAGCGGCCCTGCAGCAAGGTTCGCTCGGCACTGCCGCCGAACTCGACAAGGCGCTGAAGGACACCAAGGGCAAGGGCATGCGCCTGAGCGCGGCCCAGGCCGACCGCCTGAGCCACCTGCGCGCCGAACTGAAACGCCTGTCGGACTGGGCGCGCTGGGGCGGCAACGTCTCGCGCGAAGAACTCATCAAGACCGTGGAAACCCTGTCCACCCAGAACCTGCCGATGGCCGAACTGGCGAAAAAGGTCGGCAGCATGCGCGACCGCTGGAAGGCGCTCGACAGCCTGTCCGGCGCTGCCCCGAAAAGCCTGTGGGAACGCTTCGACCACGCCTGCACCGTGGCCTACGCCCCGGCCGCGGCCCACTTCAAGCACCTGGCCGACGAGCGTCACACGAATGCCGCGCGCGGCGAAGCCCTGGTGGCCGAGGCCCAGGCCGAGATCGCCAAGCTGGAAGCGAATGAGACCGACTGGAAGCACGTGGCCGGCACCGTCCAGCGCATGCGCCTGGCCTGGAGCCACCTGGGCGCCATCGACCGCAAGGACAAGAAGCGTCTCGACCAGCAGTTTGCCGCCGCCCTGACCACGCTGCAGGGTCCGCTTGAAGAGCAGCGCAAGGCCGAGATGGCCGGGCGCGAGGAGCTGATCGACGAAGTCGCGAACATCGACCCGCACGACCGCCACGCCGTCGACCGCCTGCGCGATATCCAGGCTCGCTGGCAAGAGCATGCGCGCGCACTGCCGCTCGAGCGCAAGGCCGAGCAGGCGCTGTGGCAACGCTTCCGCGCCGCCTGCGACGAGCTGTTTGCTGCCCGCAAGGAAACCGCGCATGCGGCCGACGCCGAGCGCCGCGCCCACGAAGCCGCCAAGGAAGCGATCACGGCGCGCCTGGAGGCGGCAGCGCCCGACGCCACGCCCGCCACCGCCGGCAAGCTGCTGCGCGAAGCTGCCGCCGAGTGGCATGCGGTCGGTCCGGTGCCGCGCGCCCACGAGGCGCGGGTGGAAAAGCATTATCACGAAGCCATAGCCAAGGTGCAGCACCATGCCGACCTGGCGCGCCGCGCCGCCGGGCTGGCGCTGGCGGGCGCCCTGCGCGACAAGCTGGGCGCCTGCCAGGAGCTCGAGGATGCGCTGGCCCAGCCAGGACAGACGATCGCCGCCGCCGACTGGCGCGCGCGCTGGGCCGCTTTGCTGCCGGCCGGCGCCGAATACGATCCGGTGCTCGATGCCCGCTTCGAAGCGGCGCTGAATGCTGTCGATGGCGACCGTTCCGGCTATGCGCGCTTGCTGGAAGCCAACCGCGCCACCCTGCTGCAGGAATTGCTGCGCCAGGAAGTGGCGGCCGGCATCGACAGCGGCGCCGAGTTCGCCCGCGACCGCCTGAAACTGCAGGTCGAGACCCTGCAGTCGACGCTGAAGGCAGGCGAAAAGCCAGGCCACAAGGCAAGCGGCCTGCGCCAGCTGTGCGCGCTGCCGGCCCTGGTCGACGACCGCACCGCGCTGCGCATTGAACAATTGCTCATGCGCACGGCGAGAGACGCTAAGTGAGTGCGGACATGAGCGGGAACATGAGCGGAGATGCAAGTAGCGAGCGGAGCAAGGAGCTGGGTAATGAGCTGAGTAGCGAAGCACGCAGCGAACCGGGCCGTGAAGCGAGCAAGGTGCGGGTCCAGACCGCCGACTTCGATCTCGGCCAGGAACTGGCCCAGCTGCGCGCCGGCGATGCGCGCGTGGGTGCCGTGGTCAGTTTCGTCGGCACCGTGCGCGACATGAACGATGGTTCCTCGGTGTCCGAAATGGAGCTGGAGCACTATCCCGGCATGACGGAAAAGGCGCTGGAAGACATCGTCGCCCAGGCCGAGGCGCGCTGGCCGCTGTACAACGCGCTGGTCATCCACCGCGTCGGCCCGCTGGCGCCGCTCGAGCAGATCGTGCTGGTTGCCTGCAGCGCCGCCCACCGCGGCGAAGCCTTTGCCGCCTGCGAGTTCATCATCGACTACCTGAAGACCGACGCCCCGTTCTGGAAAAAGGAACAGACGCCCGACGGCGCGCGCTGGGTCGATGCGCGCCTCTCGGACAACTCTGCGAAAGCCAAGTGGGCAACCCGCTGAGCTGGCTGGCGGTGGGGGCGGGCGCCGCCATCGGCGCCTGGCTGCGCTGGGGGCTGGGCCTGTGGCTGGCGAACGTCCACGCCCAGGTCCAGGCCGGCACCCTGGCCGCCAACCTGGCCGGCGGCTACCTGATCGGCATCGCACTCGGCTTTTTCAGCAGCAATCCGCACCTGTCGCCCGAGTGGCGCCTGTTCATCGTCACCGGCTTCCTGGGCGGATTGACGACCTTTTCCAGTTTTTCCGGCGAATCCGTTGCGCTCTTGCAGCGTGGGGCATACGGCTGGGCGCTGACGCACACATTGCTGCACCTGGCCGGCTCGATCCTGCTCTGCATCGCCGGCTTTGCGACCTGGCGCGTCCTGCGCGCCTGAACCGCGAGTAGCGCCTGGCGGTACGGTCGAACTCACTAGTATTTGCGCAACCCAAGCGATTATCTTGGTGCTAGACTTGCCGCCAGACAAACAACTGGAGCCCGCCGTGACCACTGTTCAACGACCGACCGCCGCGTTTGTCGGCGCTTCCTGGGGTGCCTTGCTGATCGGCGCCATCGCCTTTCTCTGGGGTTTGTGGAATGCGACGATGCCGCTGAACGAAAAAGGCTATTACTTCACGCTGTTGCTGTACGGCCTGTTCGCTGCGATCTCGCTGCAGAAGTCGGTGCGCGACCGCAGCGAAGGCATTCCCGTCACCGGCCTGTACTTCGGCATCTGCTGGTTTTCCCTGATCGCGGTGATGACGTTGCTGACGATCGGGCTCTGGAATGCGACCCTGGCGCCGAGCGAAAAAGGTTTTTATGCCATGGCCTTCGTGCTCAGCCTGTTTGCCGTGGTAGCGGTGCAGAAGAACGTGCGTGATGTGAACGGCCTCGATTCCGATAGCGCAAGCGCGGTACGCTCGAGCGAGCTGTAAACGAAGGCAGGATCGACAGCGGCAGCCCGCCACCCGGGGGCTGCCGCTTTTTATTTGCCCCTACGCCGCTTCCTTCGCTTCCCCCTTGCTGCGCCATAGCGAGTAGGCAATCCCGGCAGCAATCAGCACCACCGTCACCGCCAGCGACAAACTGGCCGGCACCTTGCCGCCGAACACGAAGTCGCCCAGGAAGATCTTCGATCCGATGAACACCAGCACCGCTGCCAGCGAATACTTCAGGTAGCGGAAACGCTGCACCACGTCCGCCAGCGCAAAGTACAGGGCGCGCAAGCCCAGCACCGCGAAGATGTTCGAAGTGTAGACGATGAACGGATCGCTGGTGATGGCAAAGATCGCCGGCACGCTGTCGACGGCAAAGATGACGTCGGTAAACTCCACCATCAGCAGCGCCAGCAGCAGCGGCGTGGCGTACAGCAGCTTGCGGCCGGGCTGGTTCGGATGCGGCAGGCGCACCGTGAAGTCATGGCCGTGGGTAGTAGGGCTGACGCGCAGATGGCGCCTCAGCCAGGCAAGCAGGGCGCTGTCGCGCACCGCGTCCGAGTTGTTAATAGTAAATTAGTAACTTGTCTAAACATGTGCCATCCTATTCAGAATGGATAGGATTTTTACAACCGCTACTGTCAATAAAGCACTTGTATTATATTTCTGTAAGGCTGGATGGCTGCCGTAGTCATCGGAACCAATAGCTGATCGACAGTGTCGAACATGGGCAAAGGAGGCGCGATGATCCTGGCCCATCGAATTCGGCTCGATCCCAACAAGGTGCAGCTAACGTATTTGACGCGTGCAGCCGGGACCGCGCGGTTCGCTTACAACTGGGCACTGGCCGAATGGGGACGGCAATTCGAAGCGTGCAAACGCAATCCAGCCTTGCCCCAGCCAAACGAGGCGGCGCTGCGGCGCCAACTCAATGCCATCAAGCGTACGCAATTCCCGTGGATGCTGGATGTGACGAAGAATGCGCCACAGATGGCGATCATGCAATTGGGCCGCGCTTTCCAGAATTTCTTCGAGAAACGGGGTCGCTATCCGAAGTTCCGGCGCAAGGGCGCCAACGACCGGTTTACACTGACCAACGACCAGTTCCAGGTCGATGGCAAACGCATCCGTATTCCTAAACTCGGATGGTTGAGGATGCGTGAGGCCTTGCGCTACACAGGACGGATTGTTTCTGCGACCGTTTCACGCACGGCCGGCCACTGGTATGCCAGCATCAGCATCGACACTCCCGACGCACAGCTGCCGCCAGCCGAAAACCAAAGCGCGGTCGGCATCGACTTCGGCGTGACGCACCTGGCCACGTTGTCGACAGGAGAGACAGTCGTCGGACTCAAGGCATTGCGAACCTTGCTGGATCGCCTGCGTCGACTGTCACGCGCTCTGTCGCGCAAGGTGAAAGGCTCGTGCAATCGCAAGAAAGCAAGAGTCAGACTGGCCCGTCTGCATGCCAGGATCGCCAACGTGCGCGCGAATGGATTGCACCAGCTCAGCGCAAGTATCACCCGGCGCTTTCACACCATCGGCATTGAGGATCTACACGTCAAGGGCATGCTCGGCAACCGGAGCCTTTCACGGGCGATAGCCGACATGGGCTTCGCTGAACTGCGCCGCCAGCTCGTGTACAAAGCGCAGCGGCGCGGTGGGCAAATCATCGTCATCGATCGCTGGTACCCCAGCAGCAAGACCTGTTCGTGCTGTGGTTACAAGCTCGATGCACTCAGCCTGGACGTACGCCAGTGGACCTGCCCTGGATGCGTAACGCACCATAACCGCGACGTCAACGCGGCAATCAACCTGAGAAACATGGCGGTGAGTTCCACCGTGTCGGCCTGTGGAGGGGAAGGCGCTGGCCCTGTGCTTCATGCGCAGAGTGAAACCGGCCCCTGTGAAGCAGGAATCCAGCGAAAAGTTAACTATGCTTAGCTTTGAGTAATTCTGGAAGAACGGTTCTCGGACACGAACAGCATCTTGATGCCCGTCACAACCAGGATTGCCCCGAAGATGTACAGCACCCAGTAGTAGCTGGCCACCAGAGCTGCGCCGGCGCCGATCATGATGCCGCGCGTGAGGATCACGCCCAGGATGCCCCAGAACAGCACGCGGTGCTGGTAGAGCGGCGGAATGGCGAGCGTGGAAAAGATCAGCGAGATCACGAAGATATTGTCGAGCGACAGACTCTTCTCGATCAGGAAGCCGGTATAGAACTGCAGCGCCTTTTCGCTGCCGAAACCGTGCCAGACCCAGAGCCCGAAAGCCAGGCCGGCAGTCAGGTAGAGGGCCGAGAGTTTCAGGCTCTCGGCCACGCCGATGACGTGGTCATCGCGGTGCAGGACTCCCAGGTCGAAGGCCAGCAGCAGGACGACGACAGCCAGGAACACCAGCCACATCCACACTGGTGCTCCCAGCCAGACGACAGTCAGGAAGTCCATGGCGTCATCCCTCCGTCAGCGCCTCGGCCGGAGCCGGGCTCGACCACTTGCGCTGGGCGCGCTGCAGCAGCAGATGTTCGCGGCTGTCGATCTGGTGGTCGGCATGGACGATGTCGAGCATGGCCTTCAGCACGTGCATGCGCAGCAGCGGCTCGGCGACGTCGTCGAGCAGGCGGTCGAGAGTGGCGTTGTCGATCTCGATGTCCTCGCGGCCATGGCGGCGGGCGCTTGCCAGCAAGTCGTCGCACAGGGCCACGACGGCGTCGTCGAAGCGGTCGGCATCGACGCCGAGGCGTTCCAGGATCGCGCTGTGGTGCAGCGCTTTCATCTCGGATGGGGCCAGGTGGCCGTCCACGATCATCGACAACGCCAGCAGGCGGCAGACGGCGTCGGGGCTATTGGTGGCACAGATTCGCATGGTGTTCTCACTCGGTTGTTGTTGATGCATCCAGCTTAGGGGCCGGCGACAAAATGAGAAACCGAGGTTTCCTTGATGATTGCTCAGGTTTTTTCGAAGTATCGGGCGCAAGTGTTGCGCATCTGGCTTGACGATCTTGAAAAGTGGATCTGCATCCCAATTTTCTTTTCCATCCAAGAACAACTCTCTAGGGAGCACTACCATGCGGCAAGACAAATTGACGACCAAGCTCCAGGAAGCGCTGGCGGATGCCCAGAGCCTGGCGGTCGGCAACGACAACCAGTACATCGAACCAGTCCACCTGCTCAACGCCCTGCTGAACCAGGACGACGGCAGCGCCCGTTCGCTCTTGCAGCGCGCCGGCGTGAACGTGGGCGGCCTGACGAATGCCCTGCGCAGCGCCTTCGAGCGCCTGCCGAAAGTCTCGGGCAACGGCGGCGAAACCCAGGTCGGGCGCGAACTGATGTCGCTGCTGAACCTGGCCGACCGCGAATCGCAAAAGCGCGGCGACCAGTTCCTGTCGAGCGAAATGATCCTGCTGGCGCTGTCCGACGACAAGTCCGACGCCGGCCGCCTGGCGCGCGAACACGGCCTGACCCGCAAGGCGCTGGAAGCGGCGATTGCCGCCGTGCGCGGCGGCGAATCCGTGAATTCGCAGGACGCCGAAGGCCAGCGCGAGGCGCTGAAAAAATACACGCTCGACCTCACCGAACGTGCCCGCCTGGGCAAGCTCGACCCGGTGATCGGCCGCGACGACGAAATCCGCCGCGCGATCCAGGTGCTGCAGCGCCGCACCAAGAACAACCCGGTGCTGATCGGCGAGCCGGGCGTCGGCAAGACCGCGATCGTCGAGGGCCTGGCCCAGCGCATCGTGAACGGCGAAGTGCCCGATTCGCTCAAGGGCAAGCGCGTGCTGTCGCTCGACATGGCGGCCCTGCTGGCCGGCGCAAAATTCCGCGGCGAGTTCGAGGAGCGCCTCAAATCCGTGCTGAAGGAACTGGCGCAGGACGAGGGCCAGACCATCGTCTTCATTGACGAGATCCACACCATGGTCGGCGCCGGCAAGGCCGAAGGCGCCATGGACGCCGGCAACATGCTGAAACCAGCCCTGGCGCGCGGCGAGCTGCACTGCGTGGGCGCGACCACGCTTGACGAATACCGCAAGTACGTGGAAAAGGACGCCGCCCTCGAACGCCGCTTCCAGAAGATCATCGTCGACGAGCCGAGCGTGGAAGCGACCATCGCCATCCTGCGCGGCCTGCAAGAGAAATACGAACTGCATCACCAGGTGGAAATCACCGACCCGGCCATCATCGCCGCGGCCGAGCTGTCGCACCGCTACATCAGCGACCGCTTCCTGCCCGATAAAGCCATCGATTTGATCGACGAAGCCGCTTCGAAGATCAAGATCGAGATCGACTCCAAGCCGGAAGTGATGGACAAGCTGGAGCGCCGCCTGATCCAGCTGAAGATCGAGCGCGAAGCCGTGCGCAAGGAAACCGACGAATCCTCGCTGCGCCGCCTGGACCTGATCGGCGAGGAAATCGCGCGCCTGGAACGCGAGTACAACGACTTCGAGGAAATCCTGAAAGCCGAAAAGGCGGCGGTGCAGGGCACCACCCATATCAAGGAAGAGATCGAGCGCATCCGCCACCAGATGGAAGAAGCCAAGCGCCAGTCGAACTGGCAGCAGGTTTCGGAACTGCAATACGGCCGCCTGCCCGAACTCGAGGCCCAGCTCAAGCACGCCGAGGAAGCGGCGATCCGCAACGAAGGCGAGGCCGAGAAACCGAAGCTGCTGCGCACCCAGGTGGGCGCCGAGGAAATCGCCGAAGTGGTGTCGCGCGCGACCGGCATTCCGGTATCGCGCATGATGCAGGGCGAGCGCGACAAGCTGCTGCACATCGAGGAAAAGCTGCACGAACGCGTGGTCGGCCAGGACGAAGCCATCGAGGCCGTGTCC
>Ga0209023_10008104_pt1 | contig 10615 bp, 9 predicted proteins | sample LakOneMetagenome_FD_187468 | JGI IMG/M metagenome (GOLD analysis project Ga0209023, IMG submission 187468) | Freshwater and sediment microbial communities from Lake Erie, Canada (SPAdes) (version 2) | ecosystem: Environmental > Aquatic > Freshwater > Lentic | place: Lake Erie, Canada | collected...
GTTGCACGTCGCGATGGCGATTCGTCGTCGAACCGGCCGGCTGCAGTTCGCGCTGCGTGGCGCGCGCACGGGCGAGGTGGGCGCGTGCGTCGCGCAGGCCCGGCGTCGCCGGGTCGATGGCACGGGCGTGATCCAGCGCGGCATCGGCCTGGTCGAAGCGGAAATCCGCGCTCATGCGTTCGCCGAGGCGCACCTGCGCCAATGCCACCGCGTGCAGGCCCTGCTTCGTCGATGCAGGCGCGTCGGGCAGGGCCGCGAGCTGCCGGTAATCGCGTTCCGCCTCGACCAGATGCCCGCGTCGCAACGCGGCGTCGGCGCGTGATTGCAGCGCATCGCGTGAGCGCGTGTACGCGGCTTCGGTTTCCGGCAGATCGACATGGCCGGCGTCGTAGCCGCGCGCGGTCGCGATGAGCGTTGCGGCCTCGCCGAGCTTGCCCGCGTCGAGCAGGCCGCGCGCGCGCTGCAGCAGGTCGGCGAGCGCGTCTTCGCGGCCTTCGATCGCATCGGTACGTTCGGGTTGCAGCGACAGCACCTTCGCGTACAGCGGCAGCGCGGCATCCGGCGTGCCATCGAGCTTTCCCGCGGCACGCGCGGCGGCCGCGTTTCGCAACATCGTGTCGAGGCCGAGACGCGAGGCTTCGCGCTTGCGCAAGGCATCGGCGACCGGCACGACCTCGGCGCGTGGGGCATCGAGTTCGCCGGCGAGGCCGAGCAGGCGCCGTGCCTGCTCGAAGCGGTTCCGCGCGACCGCATCACGTGCCTGCGCCACCGCCGCCAGCGCGACCCGGGCCAGGCCTTCGCGCGCTTCGCTGCGGTCGGGGTCCATCGCGATCGCCGCGGTGTACAACTCGCGCGCGCCGCTGCCATCGGCGGCGGTCAGATGGCCGGCATCGAGCGCGTCCTGTGCGTGTTCGAGCAGGGTCAGCACCTGGTCCTGCGGCCACAGCCGATCGAGCGCGGCGACCCGCAGCAGCGGCAAGGCCAGCAGCAGCCACAACGCGAGCGCCGCCGCGCGCTGCGCCCAGGTCCGCCAGTCCGCGTCCACCGATGCCATGCGCCCAGCATACGCAGCCCGTGCGTGCTCGGCGTGTGTTGTCGAATACAGATCAACCGCGACGGGCGCGTTCCACCCCGGGCAGGCGTTCGAGCTTGCCGAGCAGGCGCGAGAGTTCCTCGAAGCCCGGCACGCGCAGGCGCATGCGCACGCGCACGCGACCACCGCGCAGGGTTTCCGCGTGCAGGTCGCCGACGTGGGCATCGGCTTGAGCAATCGTGTCGGTGAGATCCTTGAGCAGCGCCTTGCGATCCACGCCCTCGATGCTGACCGCGACCTCCTGCGCGCCGGCGGCCGTGCCCCACTCCACCGGCAGCACGCGTTGCGGCTGCTTCGCGGCGAGGCGGAGCAAGGCCGGGCAATCGGCGCGATGCACGCTGACCCCGCGGCCGCGGGTGAGGTAGCCGGAAATCGCTTCGCCCGGCAGCGGCTGGCAGCAGCGCGCGACCTGCACCAGCAGGTTGTCGACGCCGACCACGGTCAGCGCCGCGGGTTTCGCCTTGCCGGGGCGGCGTGGCGGGCGCACCTGCTGCGCGGTCGTTTCCGGCGCGCGTTCCAGGTCGAGCAGCGCGCGCGAGACCTGCGAGGGGCCGACATCGCCGAGCGCGACCAGCACCTGCAGGTCCTCGGTGGTTGCGGCGTTGAAGCGCGACAATACCGGCGCAAGGTCGTGCTGCAGCAGGCCCAGCCGCCGCAATTCCTTTTCCAGCAGTTCGCGCCCGTCCTGCACGTTGCGCGCGCGGTCGAGCTTGTGGAACCAGCCGCGCACCTTCTCGCGCGAACGCGGACTGGCGAGGAAACCATTCGCCGTCACCAGCCAGTCGCGGCGCGGCGCGGCGACCTTCGCGGTCAGGATCTCGACCCGGTCGCCGCTGCGCAGCACGGTCTGCAACGGCACGATGCGGCCGTTGACCTTGGCGCCGTTGCAGCGATGCCCGACCTCGGTGTGCACGTGGTAGGCGAAATCCAGCGGAGTCGCGCCCGCGGGCAGGTCCACTACCTCGCCCTTGGGCGTCAGCGCATACACGCGATCCTCGGCGAGTTCGCTTTCCAGCCCGCCCTGCACGCCCTCGGCGCCGGCTTCGAGCAGCTGCCGCATCCATTCGATCCGGCGCGACAGCGCGGCGTCGTTGCCGGCGCGGCCTTCCTTGTAGCGCCAGTGCGCGGCGACGCCGAGTTCGGCCTGGCGGTGCATCTCGCGGGTGCGGATCTGCACTTCGACGGTCTTTCCTTCAGGGCCGAGCACCGCAGTGTGCAGCGAACGGTAGTCGTTGCGCTTGGGCCGGGCGATGTAGTCGTCGAATTCGCCCGGCACCGGCGTCCACAACGCATGCACCACGCCGAGCGCGGCGTAGCAGGCGGCCACGTCCTCGACCAGCACCCGCAGCGCGCGCAGGTCGTAGAGCTCGCCGATGGGCACGCCCTTCTTCTGCATCTTCCGCCAGATGCTGTAGATGTGCTTCGGTCGTCCGGCGACTTCGGCGTCGATGCCGTGCGCGGCCAGCGCGTCGGCGAGTTCGCCGCGCACCCGCGCGATGTAGCGTTCGCGCCCACCGCGATTGTCGTCGAGCAGGCGCGCGATGCGCTGGTAGGTGGCCGGTTCCAGCGCGCGGAACGCGAGGTCTTCCAGTTCCCACTTCAACTGCCAGATGCCGAGCCGGTTGGCCAGCGGCGCGTGCAGGTCGCGGGTGAGGCGGGCCATCGCCTCGCGTTGCGCCGGCTCGAATGCATCCATCCGCCGCATCCGCGCCAGTTGCCGCGCGAGCAGGATCGGCACCACGCGCAGGTCCTGGACCATCGCCAGCAGCAACCGGCGCAGGCCTTCCTGGTTGCGCGCGGAGCCGGCCTCGGCATGCAGCGCCCACACCTGCGCGGCTGCGTCCTGGCCTTCCAGCAACGCCGCCACGCCCGGATGCGCGCGCAGGATCGCCTCGCGCTGCGCAGCGGGAACGGCCCCGCCGAGCGCGTGCAGCGCAGCCGCGAGCAGCACCTCCTCGTCGCTGCCCAGCGTGCGCAGGGATTCGAGCGTATCGACGAGGATCGCCGCCTCCGGCGCGGGCAGGCGCGCGGCCTCGGCCAGCAGGGCCGGCAACGGCCCGGCCTTGCGTTCGCTGCGATCGATGTTGGAGGCGGGGGCGTTCACGCCGGTGTTCGCGGGAGTGGGAATGGCTACACTACCGGCGCTTCCCGCCGAAGGACACCCCGATGATGTTCTTGCAAAGAACGCCCCTGCGCGCCAGCCTTGCCCTCGCCCTGCTGCTCGCCTGCGGCGGCGCCTTCGCCCAAGCGGCTGGCGAACAGCATGCGATCGAACAGCAGATGTCGCCGGACCAGTTCAAGGCCGCCGGCCTCGACAAGCTCAGCCCGCAGGAACTGGCCAACCTCAATGCGTGGCTGAACCGCACCGTGCAGGCGGAAACCGCGAAAGCCAAGGTGGACGCCAAGGAAAATTTCGAAAACGAAAACCGCGGCTTCATCCATTTCAGCAGCGACGAGAACTTCGAGGCCCACATCGTCGGCGAGTTCCGCGGCTTTGCCCAAGGCACGAGCTATACCCTCGACAACGGCCAGGTCTGGCGACAGATCGACGGGGCGAGCCTGGAAGGCGTGCGCAAGACCAATCCGGCGGTAAAAATGAGCCCGGGCATCCTCGGCGATACCTGGTGGCTGCGCATCGAGGGTTACAACACCCGCGCCCAGGTCAAGCGCGTCAAGTAGTCACGACGCCCGGCGCAGCCGCTGCACGCGCTGCGCCAGCTTCTTCGGCGACACCCCGCCCTTGGCGCCGAGTTCCTGCGCGAACAGCTGCACGCGCAGTTCCTCCAGCTCCCAGCGCAGGGCCTGCGCTTCCGCGTCGCCGGGAACGGCGCCCGCCAGCGCTTCGACGAACGGCGCGAGTTCCAGCATCCGCGCCTGGTCCCTGGCCGGATCGCGCTGCGCGCGTTCGGCGCGCAACGACAGCGCCTTCAACCAGCGCGGATATTCGAGCAGCGCCTCGGCCGGGACATCGCGCAGGAATCCCGGATGCGCCAGCGCATCGAGCTGCGCGCGCATGTCGTCGAGGTTGCCGCTGGCCCAGCCGACCAGTTTCGATTCCAGCTTCGCGCGCACCTCGGCGACGAGGCCAAGGATGGTTTCCGCCTGCTGCAGGCGGCGCATGGCCTCGGCGAACAGGTTTTTGGAAACCACGTCGCGGCGTTGCGCGAAGGCCTCGGCGTCGCGGACTTCGAGCAATCCGTCTTCCGCGAGCGCGGCGAATGCGCCATCGACCAGGTCGGAACACAGGCGATCCGCGTCCTTCAGGCCGTCGCGACGCGGATCGACAGACTCGATCGCGGCATACAGCAATGAGGTCTTGGGCTGCACCGGCAACTGCTTGCGCGCCTGTTTCAGCTTGTCCGTGAGCGCGATCGCCAGCAACCGGCGCACGCCTTGCGGATGCAGGCGCTCGGCCGCTTCGCGTTGCGCGTGCACGGCGAGCGACACTGCTGCGCCATCGTCCTGCAATGCCGGATACGCCGGCACGCCGCCGGCACCTGGCACGGACAGCGGAATCGGCGCGTCCGGGAACGCCGTGATTCCCGCCTGCGCCATGCCCTGCGCCGCGTGTCGCGCGAACGCCTCCGCCGCGCGCGCGCCAAAGCGTTCGCGCAGCTCGTCGAGGTCGCGCGACTCGCCCAGCACATGCTTTCCATCTGCGTCGAGCAGGCGCAGGTTCGCGCGCAGGTGCGCTTCGATGCCGGCGGCATCGAAATCGGCCGCGGACACCTCGACACCGGACAGTTTCTTCAGGAAACGCGCCAATGCGCCTTCAATGCTGTCCGCCTCCGGTTTCGCATGCGCCTCGGCGAAGGCATGCGCGAAATCCGGCGCCGGCACGAAGTTGCGTCGCAGCGCCTTCGGCAGCGACTTGATCAGCGCGGTCGCCTTGTCCGCGACGAAGCCCGGCGCCAGCCACGACAAGCGCGCAGCATCCAGTGCGTTCAACAGGTGCAGCGGCACGATGACGGTCATGCCATCGTCGACCGCACCCGGTTCGAAACGGTAATGCACGGCGAGTCGCGCATCGCCCAGCGCGATGAAGGCGGGGAAACGCGCGGCATCGCTCTGGTCGGCGACCAGCAGCTCGTCGCGCGGCCATTCCAGCGCGGCCTTTTCGTCCTTCGTCAGCTTGCCGTACCACGCGTCGAGCGCCTGCGCGTTGTGCACATGCGCAGGCAGGCGGTCGAGGTACCAGCGCGCCTGCCAGTCCTCGTCGACCACCAGGCCGACGCGGCGCTGCTTGGCTTCCTCCTGCCTGGCCAGTTCCAGCGTGCGCAGGTTGCGTGGCAGGAACGCGCTGCGGGTGTTGATCTCGCCGGTCAGCAAGGCTTCGCGCACGAAGATCGCGCGACTTTCATCGGGGAACAGCGCACCGTAGTGCACGGGCTTTTTCGGCGCGAGCACGAGGCCGAACAGCGACACCTGCTCGCTGCCGAGCACGCGGCCCTGCGCCCGCGACCAGTGCGGATCATGGTGGCGGCGCGCGAGCAGGTGCGGCAACTCGGCGATGGCCCAGTCCGGCTCGATCGCGGCATTGGTGATCGCCCAGACCTTCTCGGTGTCGAGCAGGGTCGCCGACAACAGCCACGGCGGCGGCTTCGACGCGAGTTTCGAACCGGGGAACAACTGGAACTTGCGCCCGCGCGGACCGTCGTAGATGCCTTTGTCGCCGCGATTCCCGATCTGCGTCGGCAGGCCGGCGATCAGCGCGCGATGCAGCAAGGTGAAATCACCCCAGCCTCCTGTGGGAGGGGCTTCAGCCCCGATCGCACGTCCGCCTTCCGAGGTCGAGGCTGAAGCCTCTCCCACATGGACTTTTCCGCCCCACCCCAATTCCTCGCACTGCAGCTTCAACTGCCGGTGCAGCTCCCACCACTCGCGCAGGCGCAGGAAGCCGAGGAAGTTGCGATCCGCCCACTTGCGCAACTGCGACTGGGTCAGTTCCTCGTGCGCGTCGCGATAGGCGTTCCACAGCTTGAGGATGCCGACGAATTCCGACTTCGCATCGGCGAACTGCGCATGCGCGGCATCGGCCGCGGCGCGCGCGTCGGCCGGGCGTTCGCGCGGATCGGCGATGCCGAGGAAGCTGGCGATCACCAGCATCTCGCGCAGCACGCCGTGCACGTTCGCGGCCACCAGCATGCGCGAAAGTTTCACGTCGACCGGCAGCTTCGCCATCGTGCGGCCGATGGCGGTGAGCTTGCGCTGCGCGTCGACCGCGCCGAGCTCGCCGAGTTGCTGCCAGCCGTCGGCGACGGCGCGCGGATCCGGCGGTTCCAGGAACGGGAATTCCTCGATCTCGCCCAGGCCCAGCGAGAGCATCCGCAGGATCACCCCGGCCAGCGCGGCGCGGCGGATTTCCGGGTCGGTGAATTCCGGTCGCGACTGGAAATCCGCTTGCGAATACAGGCGAATGCAGGTACCCGGCGCGATGCGTCCGCAACGACCGGCGCGCTGGTTGGCGCTGGCCTGCGACACGTCCTCGATGTGCAGGCGGTCCAGCTTCTGTCGCGGGCTGTAGCGCTTGACCCGCGCCACGCCGGGATCGACCACGTAGTGGATGCGCGGCACCGTCAGCGAGGTTTCGGCGACATTGGTCGCGAGCACGATGCGGCGCTGCGGGCCGGGGTGGAACACGCGATCCTGGTCCTTCGCCGACAGCCGCGCGTACAGCGGCAGCACTTCGGTGTGGCGATATTTGCGCCGTTCCAGCGCCTGGTGCGCGTCGCGAATTTCGCGTTCGCCCGGCAGGAAAATCAGTACATCACCGATCCCGCGATCTTTCTGGATTTCGTCGCAGGCGGCGACGATGCCATCGAGCAAGGTGCGCTCGCCTTCGTCTTCCCCCTCGCCTTCGAGCGCGCGATAACGCACTTCGACCGGATAGCCGCGCCCTTCCACGTTCACTACCGGCGCGCCACCGAAATGCGCGGCGAAGCGTTCGGTATCGATGGTGGCCGAGGTGACGATCAACTTCAGGTCGGGGCGCTTCGGCAGCAATTGCCGCAGGTAGCCGAGCAGGAAATCGATGTTGAGGCTGCGTTCGTGCGCCTCGTCGACGATGATCGTGTCGTACTTCGACAGCCAGCGGTCGGCCTGGATTTCCGCGAGCAGGATGCCGTCGGTCATGAACTTGATCGCGGTGCTCTCGCCCACCGCATCGTTGAAGCGCACCTGGAAGCCGACCGCGCCGCCGAGCGGCACCTGCAGTTCCTCGGCCACGCGCCGCGCCACCGAACGCGCGGCGATGCGCCGCGGCTGGGTGCAGCCGACCATGCCCGCGGCGCCGCGTCCGGCGAGCAGGCACAGCTTGGGCAATTGCGTGGTCTTGCCGCTGCCGGTTTCGCCGGCGACGACCACGACCTGGTGCGCGCGGATCAGCTCGATCAGTTCCTCGGCATGTGCGGCGATCGGCAGCGATTCGTCGATGGTCGCGTTCGGCAGCGCCGCCGCACGGCGCTCGCGTTCGGCGATGGAGGCCTGCAGCTTCGAAGCGAAGGCATCGCGTAACGCAGCGTTATCTGGCTTCGCGTTCCACTTCGACCACAGGCCGAGCAGGCGGCCGCGATCGCGGCACAGCGCGCCGTCGATGGCGCGTCGTGCCCGCTGCGGCGATGCGTCTGGTTCGCGAATCGGCATGCGGTGCGGATGGAAATGCAGGCTCGTCGCGAGCCGGAATGCGTATTTTGCGGCATCGTCGCCGCGAACGCTTCAGTGCAGCAACAGCAACACGAGCCCGACCAGGGCCGGCAGCGCCTGCACGAAGAACACGCGCCGATGCACCGTCATCGCGCCGAACACGCCGGCCACGACCACGCAGCCGAGGAAGAACGCGCGCACGCCGTGGTCGTCGGGCGCAAGCCATAGTCCCCACAGCAGGCCGGCGACGAGGAAGCCGTTGTACAGGCCCTGGTTCGCGGCCAGCACCTTGGTGTCGCGCGCGCGCTCGGGGGTGAGGCGGAACACGCGCATGCCGATCGGGCGTTCCCACAGGAACATTTCCAGCGCCAGGAACCAGGCGTGCAGCAACGCGACCAGTACGACGATGGCATTCGCGGCGATTTCGATCATGGCTTTGCTTCCGGCGGTTCCCACAGTTCGACCTTGTTGCCTTCCGGATCGAGCACCCAGCCGAACTTGCCGAACCCGGACGCCTCGACTTCATCCATGACCTTGCAGCCTTCGGCACGCAACGCGGCCAGCAGCGCGTCGAGGTCGGCGACGCGGAAATTGAGCATGAAGCTGGCGGTTCCCGGCTCCATCTTGTCCGTGTCCTGCGCGAACACGCTCCAGATCGTCATGCCCTGCTCGCTGCCGTCGCCGCCCCACGGGAAGATCGCGCCGCCCCAGTCGCTCACGTCCAGGCCGAGGTGGTCGCGGTACCAGGCGCCCAGGGCTTTCGGATCCCTGGCCTTGAAGAAGATGCCGCCGATGCCGGTGACGCGTTGCATGGTCTGTCTCCGATGATCGTTCGATCGGCACCTTGCCGACCCGCCCCGAGTCTAGAAGCGTCCCGCGTCTTCCGAAAGCGCCCAGGTCGGCCCGGACAAGCCATGCCGCGCGAAGATGTCGGCGGCCTCGCGCAACGACCATTTCGTCCAGTCGGCATCGGCGTGGCGTCCATACCATTCGGTGGAGAAATTCCAGACCTGCTCGATCGGGCGGACGTCGCCCTTGGGGATGCCCGTTCGGCGCACCACGCGTCCACCTGCGCCTCGTCGCGGAAGATGAGCATGGCCGAGCAGGCATGGATCACGTTGTCCCATGCGTTCTTCATGGGAATCGGAAGTGGACGGCGAAGTCGGTGTCGATGAGTTTCCCGTTCTCGAATCGTATGGTCGCGTGCTCGCCGATCGCGATGATCTCTGCTGCAGGCTGGAATTGTCCATGGGCGGGATCCTGTCGCAGGCCTCAGGTCGACGCCAGCAGCATGAAAGCCCAGTACAGCCCGATCGCCATTTGCACGGCGAACGCGCTGAAGCGGATCGTGACCGCGGCCGGGCTGGTCGAGCGAAGATGCACCAGCGACTGGAAGACCCGGCAGCCGAGGAACAGATAGGCGAGCGGATCGGTGATGGCCGTCCTGCCCGTGGCGATGGCGACCAGCAGCAAGCCGCCGAAGACCGGCAGGTTTTCCACACAGTTGGCGTGCGCCCTGGCAAGGCGCTGCATGAAAGGCGACAGGTTGGCGTTGTCGGGGGTGAACCCGTTGGCAGGCACTTTGCGACGCAACACGAGTTGCGTGCGGATGGCTTCCATCAGCACGAGCAGCAGCAGCGTCCATGCGATGAATCCGGTCAAGGCGATCGAGCTTGGCGAGATCATTGCGGCACTCTCTGTGAGGGGGGAACAACGCCTGGGTCAAGTCGGAATGAAGCGATTCCGGCTTGAACGAATCGCCAGGTGCCGCCTACGCCGGGTATGAATCATGGCCCTGTGCCATGTGGAGGTCATGATCCCATGATGCGCGACTGGCAATGAAGATGTTGCCGCTGGGCGCGATGCCAATGTCAGTGTCCAGGCTGCCTGCAGGGACGACAACCATGCCTGTCGTGGCAATTGGAAGCGCGGAGCCGCAGAGCGAACAGAAGCTGCGTGCATGCCGGGTGCCGGGAAGCTGGAATGTCGTGACGGAACTCGCGCCGGAAAGCCAGGTCAGCGTCGCGGTTGACGAGAACAGATTGGCGCCGTGGGCCGAGCCGGTGTCCTTGCGGCAGTGCAGGCAGTGGCACAAATAAAAGCGCTCGAACTCACCGTCGACGCGATAGCGGACATTACCGCACAAGCATGAACCAACGTATTGCGAATTCATGGCCTTTCCGGATTCCTGGGATCTCTTTGCTGCACCCAACGCCTTGATCAAGTCGAGCCGCGCCAGCGTAGCGCCAAGCACGCGAAGCCGCCACGAAGCGGATCCGGTTCGAACGAACCGTCAGTAGGCACCATCGGCCCTGGAGCCGCAGGCGACGCGGATCATCGGGAACTCGATGACGCGGAGTACGCCCTCGCGCATCCCTTCGATTCGCGCCCTAAGCCTGGAGTTCCCTTCGCGTACGTAGGCGACGCGCTGGGGGAAATCATGCTGCAGGTTCTCGAACACGGCCTCCGGATCGCCGACCTGCAAGGCCGGGAAGATCGTGGCGTCCTTTCCGGACGGATGGGCAATGAAGGCGAGCTTCCCGTCCGGCATGGTGCGCAACTCCATGAATTCGAACTCGATGGTCTTGCCACGCATGACCGTACGGCTCGTGCCGAACATGGTTTCACCCGCAGGAGGCATCCAGTGTTCGCCCGAGCCTGGTTCGCCGCCTTCGCTCGCCCAGCAGCCGGAGAGCCAGGACAGCTGGGCAATCCCGGGTTCGGCTGCACAAGCGCTGCAGGCGAGGAAGGCGCCGAGGGTGAATGCAATTTGTCGCGTGATCCGCATCTGGCTCCTCCTGTGCCGCGTGCCCCCGGGATCAGGCGATCCGTGGGAGGCGTCGACTTGGATTGATGGTCAGGCGTGCTGTCGTTTTCCCT
>Ga0209023_10008106_pt1 | contig 10612 bp, 12 predicted proteins | sample LakOneMetagenome_FD_187468 | JGI IMG/M metagenome (GOLD analysis project Ga0209023, IMG submission 187468) | Freshwater and sediment microbial communities from Lake Erie, Canada (SPAdes) (version 2) | ecosystem: Environmental > Aquatic > Freshwater > Lentic | place: Lake Erie, Canada...
CTCCTCACTGGTCGTCGATGCGAAGACGCGCGCACCGGCCTCCGTCTGGTTGGCCGCCCTGGCGGAGGACATCGCTGACTGGCGCAGGCAGGGCCGTGAGGTGATCGTCGTCTCCTCCGGAGCCGTCGCGCTCGGACGCGGTCGTCTCGGGCTGCAGAAGAACGCGCGGCTGGATGAGAAACAGGCCGCCGCCGCTGTCGGACAGCCCCTGCTGATGCAGGCCTGGGAGGCGGCGTTGAGTGGACAGGCGCTGGTGCCGGCCCAGGTCCTCCTGACCCGCGACGACACGGAGCGCCGCCATCGCTGGCTGAACGGGCGCGCCACCCTTGAGGCCCTGCTCAAGCTCGGCGCGGTGCCCGTGGTCAACGAGAACGACACGGTGGCGACCGAAGAGATCCGCTATGGCGACAACGACCGGCTGGCCGCGCGGACGGCCCAGCTGGTGCGCGCCGACCTGCTGATCCTGCTGTCCGACGTCGACGGCCTCTACACCGCCGACCCGCGCCGGAACCCGGACGCAACACACCTGCCGGTGGTCGAGGTCCTGACGCCCGAAATCCTCGCCGCCGCCGGAGGCGCCAACGCCCAGGCCGACGTCGGCACGGGCGGCATGGCCACCAAGCTGGAAGCGGCCCGCATCGCCCGCTCGGCCGGCTGCGTCACCCTGATCGTCTCGGGGCTGGAGCCGCATCCGCTGAAGGCGCTGGACCGGGGCGCCCGCCACACGATGATCACCGCTCCGGCGACGCCGGTCGCGGCCTACAAGTCATGGATCGCCGGCAGTCTGGAGCCCGCCGGGTCGCTGGTCGTGGACGACGGCGCGGCGACAGCGCTGGCGAGCGGCCGCAGTCTTCTGGCCTCGGGCGTGCAGCGGGTCGAGGGCCGGTTCGACCGGGGCGACTGCGTCCGCATCGTGCGGCTGGAGGGCGGCTCGCTCGGCGTCGGTCTCGCCGCCTACGCCGCCGATGAGATGGAACGGATACGGGGCAAGCACTCGGGCGAAATCGAGGGGCTGGTCGGCTATAAGGGTCCCGGCGTCGCCATCCACCGCGACGATCTGGTGCTGGACCCCGTATGACCGCTCAACCTCTCACCTCCGGGGCCATCTCGACTGAAACGGAAGACGTCGTCGCCCTGATGGCCGACATGGGTCGACGTGCGCGCGCCGCCGCCGCCGCCCTGCGGCTGGCCGGCCCCGACACCCGCAGCACCGCCCTGAGCGCCATCGCGGGCGCGATCCGGGTCCGGACGGACGACATCCTGGCCGCCAATGCCCGCGACATCGACCGCGCCCTTGCGAACGGTCTGACCGAGGCCCTGATCGACCGGCTGGCGCTGACGCCCACCCGTGTCGCGGCCATCGCCGACGCCGTGGACGAGATCGCCGCCTTCCCCGATCCGCTCGGCGTCGAGACCCAGCGCTGGACCCGGCCGAACGGCCTCGACATCGCCCGCGTCCGCACCCCGCTGGGCGTGCTGGCCATCATCTACGAGAGCCGACCCAACGTCACCGCCGACGCCGCAGCCCTGTGCATTCGCTCGGGCAATGTCGCCATCCTGCGCTGCGGTTCGGACTGTCTCGACAGTGCGCTGGCGGTCCATGCGGCGGTGGTCGAGGGCCTCGTCGCCGCGGGCCTGCCCGCCGATGCGGTCCAGTTGGTCCCCACGCCCGACCGGGCTGCGGTCGGCGCCCTGCTGACCGGTCTGGACGGGAACGTCGACCTGCTGATCCCGCGCGGCGGCAAGAGTCTGGTCGCCCGCGTCCAGTCCGAGGCGCGCGTGCCGGTGCTGGGTCACCTGGAAGGACTGAACCACACCTATCTGCACGCCGCCGCAGATCTCGACATGGCGCGCGAGATCGTCGTCAACGCCAAGATGCGCCGCGTCTCCGTCTGCGGCTCGACCGAGACCCTGCTGGTCGACGCCGGGGCCGCCGGACGCCTGCTGCCGCCGGTCGCCGAAGCCCTGATGGCCGCCGGCTGCGCCCTGCGCGGCGATGCCCGGGCGCAAGCCCTGGTTCCCGCCATGACTGCCGCCGTCGAGGCCGACTGGACCACCGAATATCTGGCCCCCATCCTCGCCGTCCGCGTCGTCGACGGGCTGCACGCGGCGATCGAGCATATCGGCGCCCACGGCTCGGGCCACACCGAGGCGATCATCACCGACGACGCTGAGGCCGCCGCCGCCTTCCTCACCGCCGTCGACAGCGCCATCGTGCTGTGGAACGCCTCGACCCAGTTCGCCGACGGCGGTGAGTTCGGCTTCGGCGGAGAGATCGGCATCTCCACCTCGCGCCTGCACGCGCGCGGCCCGGTCGGCGCCGAGCAGTTGACCAGCTACAAATACGTCGTGCGCGGAACCGGCCAGATCCGGCCCTGATCCCTTCACTGGAAAGGCCGGAAGGGCTAAGCCCCGGCCCATGTCCTTCCCCGCCGTCCCGGCTGCTTCCGGTCCCGTGACCTCGCGCGCCTTCGCCCTGATCGTCCTGATGCTGGCCGCCGCCGTGCTGGGGCTCGCCCCCGTGCTGGTGCGGCTGTCTTAGACCGGTCCGGCGGCGGCGGGCTTCTGGCGGCTGCTTTTCGCCCTGCCCCTGCTGCTGGCCTTCGTCGGGAGGCCCGCGTCCATGGGCGGCGCAGGCCTTGGACGGCCGGGCAAATGGATGGCCCTGGCGGGGGTCTTCTTCGCCCTGGACATGAGCTTCTGGCACTACGGCCTGCACCTGACCTCGGTCGCCAACGCCACGGTCCTGTGCAATCTGACCCCCGTCGTTGTGACCCTGTTCGCCTGGGTCGTACTCAAGCAGCGCCCCCGCAACCTGTTCCTGCTGGCGCTGGTGCTGGCGATGGCGGGCGCGGCCGCCATGGCGCTGGGCGCCAACCATTCGCGTGGCGGCGACCGATCCTTGCTGGGCGACGCCCTCTCCCTGTCGGTGACCGTCTGGTATGCGGCCTATTTCCTGACCATCCAGGCGGCGAGGAAGACCGCCTCGGCCCAGAAGGTCATGCTGTGGTCCACCGCGGTGGGCATGCCGCTGATGCTGTTGGCGGCGCTGCTCATGGGCGAGCAAATCATCCCGACCGGCCCGATGGGCTGGGCTGCCTGTATCGGCCTGGGGCTCGTGCATGTGACGGGTCAGGGCGGCGTCGCCTGGGCGTTGGGCAAGCTGCCCGCCAGCATCACCGCCGTCACGATCCTGGTCCAGCCGGTGGTCGCCGGCCTCGTCAGCTGGTGGGTGTTCGGCGAGACCCTGACGCCGGTTCAGGCCCTGGGCGGAGCCCTTGTGCTCTCAGCCATCGTCCTGGCCCAGTGGTCGACGCGCAAAACGTCCTCCAGCGAGGATGGGCCGCAAACGAAAACGGACGCAGGATCCGAAGATCCCGCGCCCGTCAGTCTCAAGGTTCCGCGCCGGTAGCGCGGACCAGATCAGAGAACCTTCAGGTTCACCGCCGAGGTCTTGCCGCGCTGGGATTCCAGCTCGTATTCGACCTTCGCGTTTTCATCCAGGCCTTGCAGGCCCGCCTTCTGGACGGCCGTGATGTGAACGAACACATCAGCGCCGCCGCTTTCCGGCTGGATGAAGCCGAAGCCTTTCGTGGGGTTGAACCACTTGACCGTACCGGTCGCCATATCTGCGCTCTCCATAAACGCGCTTTCCAGGCGGGCCCTCACGTAGAGAAGCCCGTCAGTCCATCTGGACGGCTCGTTCAGGCGAAGGAGCGAGACATGGGTTTGGACCCCACGCACAAAATCCGGACTGCGCAGACGTTCTCTCGCGTCTGTCCACAGCGGTCAACCGGATTCCGATTCGCGCGAAAAGGGAGGCGCCGCGTCGTTCAGGACGGCGGAGCCCCTTGCCCGGCCCGGGTTTGCGGCGACGGCCCCATGGCGCAGAGGCTGCGCGGCGCTCCATCCAGATGCAAATGGTTCGCGTGCTCCTTGTTGTAATCGGGGGTCAGAACCGTCGAGAAAACCCGACAGGCGCCGTCCCTCAGACGCTTCAGGAAGACCGGGCCCTGGGCGCCTGCCGGTCCCGCGCCGTTCCAGTCGGCCAGGACCGTGACCTTGCGCCCGTCGGCCAGGGTCACGCCCGCCACATCGAGGGCATTGGCCCGCGCATGCTCGCTCGGCCGGTCGTTGATCTGGGTCGAGCCGTAGATACGGCGGCAGGAGTAGGTCCCGAAATCATCGACGGATTTCACCGCCGAACCAAACACTTCGCGAGCCGTCGGTTGCAGAACCTGCCGGTCCCAGATGACGTAGCGCACGGCCAGCGGGCACTGCATGACCACATCCGAGGGGGCCAATGGCGTGACGGCTCCGCCGGTGATCCGAACCGCCCCCTGCACCATGCAGAAGCCCCCGTCGTTTCGGTCGGGCACGCGTTCGACCTCGACTCCGGCCGCGCGCAGAGTCTGCATACAGGCCTCGGTCGCCCCCTCCACCTGTTCGGCGGGCGCGGAGAACGGCAGCTCGAAATCCGCGACCTTGGCGCTGGTCGCCTGCCCCACCGGATGGTTCAGGTCCAGCGGCTTCCACGGCAGGTCCTGGGGCGGGACAATGGCGTTCATGAGGGCGAAACCGGCGCACGCCGCCAGGCCCAACTCCCACAACAAATTCCAGAAATCGGCGAAGTCGCGCTTCATGCCGCCTCAGCATTGACCCTTGAATGACCTACGGCAACGCTCGGAACGCCATCCGGTCGCACAACGCTGTTAACACTTTCGCGCTTCAGGCGACGACTGCGGTCCGTTCCCGTATCAGCCGCTGGATCAGGGGAATGGCCGCCGACCGCCCCTGAATCCCGCCGTTGGACAGGACCATAAAGCCCAGCCCCTTGCCCGGAGAGGCCACGACGATGGCGTGCCACAGGGTGTTCGAGCCCTCGTGAGCGATGGTGATCGTGTCCCCGGCCCAGGCCTCGGGCCGCGCGATCCAGCCCATCGAATAGCCATCGCCCGGAAGGGGCGTGGTCAGGACCCCGAGCCGTTCGGGCTTGAGCCAGCCCTCGGGCGCGCCGCCGATCATGGCGCGAACGAAGGCCGCATAGTCGGCCAGGGTCATATGCGCCCGTCCGGCCGGCCCCAGCAGCGGTGGATTGTCCGATCCCGGCGAGGCCGGATCGACCGGCGTCTTCGTCCCGTCAGGCCCGACCTGATGCCCCCAGACATTGGCGCCGCCTTTGGAATTGGCCAGAGGTGCGCCGAAACCGGCGGTGATCAGGCCCACGGGTTGGAACAGCTCGCTCGCCATCAGGTCTTCCCATGACTTGCCGCTGATCCGCTCGATGGCGGCCCCGACCAGCACATAGTTGATGTTGGCGTAGGCGAAGGTTCCCTTCGTTCCCGCCGGAGGCCGCGACAGGGCGCTCTCCACCAAGGCCGCCCGCTGCGCGACGGCGGAGCGGGGATCGGCGCGGGCGACGTTGGGCGAGGGCATGGCTGCGTCGGTCAGGCCGGCCTTGTGCCGCATCAGATCGTCGACGGTGACGTCGGCGAAGGCCGGATCCAGCACGGCGCCGGGGAAGGCTTCGGACAGCGGCATGGCCCAGCGCGCCCGGCCCTGATCGACCAGCCGGGCGAAGACGGCCGCCGTCATCGCCTTGGTGTTCGACCCCAGATGCCAACGGTCGTCCAGGGTCGCCGCGTCGGTTCCGCCGGCCTGCCGCACCCCGCGCACGCCCGACCATTCCAGCCCGTCCCGCGTCACGATCCCCGCCGCGATGGCCGGCGGCCCTCCTGCGATCGCCGCGGCGGCGTCCAGGGCGGCGTCCGGCCCGGTCGCGGCGGCGGCGTCCTCGGCGAAGACGGCGTTCGAGGCGGCGAGGCCGGCCAGGGTCAGGGCGCCCGTCATCAGCGCGCGGCGGTCGATCGGAATCATGCGGGGGTCTCCGGTAACGTCGGATGAGACTGAACCAGAGATGAGACACAAGCGCGACCCCGCTTGCGGTCACACGCGCCCCGGCCCACTCTCGACTGATGAGCAAGAAGAACGACTACGAGCGCGAACTCGAGACCCTGCAGATCGAACTGGTCAACACCCAGGCCTGGGCCATCGAGAAGGGCCTGAAGATCCTGATCGTCTTTGAAGGCCGCGACAGCGCCGGCAAGGACGGGGCGATCAAGCGGATCACCGAATACGCCTCGCCGCGCCAGACCCGGGTCGTCGCCTTGCCCAAGCCGACGGAGCGGGAGACCACCCAGTGGTATTTCCAGCGTTATGTCCCGCACATGCCCGCGGCCGGCGAAATCGTCCTGCTCAACCGCTCCTGGTACAACCGCGGCGGCGTCGAGCCGGTCATGGGCTTCTGCACGCCCGACCAGCATGCCCAGTTCCTCAAGGACGCCCCGCGGTTCGAACGGCTGCTGACCGACTCCGGGACAATCATCATCAAGCTTTGGCTCGATATCTCGAAAGCCGAACAGGCCAAACGGCTGGAGGAGCGGGTCGAGGATCCGCTGAAAAAGTTCAAGGTCTCGTCGCTGGATTCCGAAGCCCAGACCCGCTGGGACGCCTACAGCGCCGCCCGCGACCAGATGCTCGACGAGACCCATTCGGGTTACGCGCCCTGGACGATCATCGCGACCGACGACAAGAAGACCGCGAGGCTCGACATCATCCGGCACATCCTGCACCGGCTCGGCCGTCCCGGGTTAAAGGCCGACATGCCGGACAAGGACGTCGTCTTCGCCGCTGACAAGTCGAAAGACCGGCTGGCAAAATAGGTCGGTCCGCGACCAGGTCGCGACGGCCGTTCCGGACGAGGACACGGGCCGGATCTGACGCCGGCTTTCGGGCCGGAAGGAGCGCCCGCGGCTGCCTTCCCGCCAGGGCGAAGTCCGTGCACGCACGGTCCGCGAGACTAAGTCGGTTTCCGGCGGACAGCGCACATCGGTATCCCCTATCCGGCGGACATGCCTACTGCAGCGCTGCGTAATGTCTTGGTCGAGAAGCTATCCCCGCAGGACCGGGAGGCGCTCATCTCGGCCTCCTCGGCTTTCGATTTCAAGGTCGGGCACGTTTTCCTGGAGGCCGGCGATCTGGTCGAATACGTCCACTTCGTCACGAGCGGCATCATCTCGGCCGTGGCGGCGATGGAAGACGGTCGGACTGTCGAGGTCTTCATGGTGGGCCGCGAGGGGGTGACCCATCCGTCCGCGACCGGAACGGACGTGATCCACACCTATTCGCGCCACGCCGCCCAGGCCGACGGCCACTCCCGGCGCATCGAGGTCTCTAGGCTTCGGGACCTCTCGCTCTACCGTCCCGGTCTGCGCGCGGTCGTGGCGGACTATGCCTCCGGCCTGCAGGCCGAGCTCGAACAGTCCGGCGCCTGCAACGCCCTGCACCGCGCCGACCAGCGCTTCGCCAAATGGCTGCTGCGCTGCCACGACCGGATCGAGGACGATACCCTGCACCTGACCCAGGAATATCTCGGCAGCATGCTGGGCTCGCAACGCACCACGGTGAACGAGGCCGCCCAGACGCTGCAGAAGGCCGGCGCCATCGTCTATTCGCGCGGCCGGATCCGGATCACCGACCGCGCGGCGCTCGAGCGGGTCGCCTGCGAATGCTACAACGCCCGGGCGCTGGAGCCGGCGCACCGGTCGTGAGCGCGCAGGGATGAATCCCTTTCACGCCTGACGCGTTGTGCCGGTTCAGGAGATCGCCATGACCCCGCAAACGCCCCCCACACGCTACCGCGCCCACGCCTCGGGTTCAGCCCACGGCCATATCGTCGAGGCGACCAGCTTCGAAACGGCGGCTCTGGCTTTCACGGAAGACCATGCTGCTCTCGCCGCCGACGGCGAGGTCCGCGTGATCGTCCAGTCCGAAGACGGCGGCCCGGAACATTGTTTCGTCGTCCACATGGACGAGGGCGACGTCGAGGCCTGCGGCTAGATCAGCTCATCCCCGGCAGGCCGGCGAACGTATCGCAGGTGGCGGGATCGCCCGACTGGTAGCCGCGCCGCAGCCATTCGACCCGTTGGGCCGAGGAACCGTGGGTGAAGCTGTCCGGCGCCACCTCCCGGCCCGCCCCGCGCTGCAGGGTGTCGTCGCCGATGGCGCTGGCGGTTTTCAGACCCTCTTCCAGATCGGCGCCGTCGACCGCGACCTCGCCGTTGGAGACGCTAGCCGCATTCTTCGCCCAGACCCCGGCGTAGCAGTCCGCCTGCAGCTCCAGCGCCACCGAATAACGGTTGGCCGCAGCCCCGCCGCCCGCGCGCTGTTCGTTCGACTGGACCTTGTCGGAGGTCCCGGTCAGGTTCTGGACGTGGTGGCCGTATTCATGGGCCAGGACATAGGCCTTGGCGAAGTCGGCGCCCGATCCGCCCAGCTGGGTCTCCATCTCTTGCCAGAAGCCCAGGTCCAGATAGACGTTGTTGTCCGACGGACAGTAGAACGGCCCCATCGCCGACTGGCCGAAACCACAGCCGGTCTGGGTGCCCTGTTCGTAGATGACCACCGTCGGGGAGTCGTAGCCCTGGATCCGGGCCTTCCAGACGTCGTCGATATTGGTGCCGATGATGTCGACGAACTTGCCGGCCTGATCGGTCGGAGTGCCGACCTGGCCCTGCTCCGCCTGTCCCGCGCCGCCCAGGGCGCCGGCGACCTGCTGGGTCGTGGAGGGGTCGATCCCGAAAACAAAATAGCCGATCAGGCCCAGGATGGCGACGCCGATGCCGCCGCCCGTCAGCGCGCCGCCGCCCATGCCGCGCCGATCCTCGACGTTGCCGCCTTCACGTCCGCCTTGCCACCGCATTGTCGACCCTCCCAAGCCCCCGACCATCGAAAGCCACGCTAGTGCCGACGTCCGCCCGTGGGAAGTGGCGGAGAGGGCAACGCCTTACTGCGGCCGGCGATCCAGCCAACTGTCGATTTGGCCGACGCCCTGGGTCGTCGACTGACGCCGCGCCGTCGCCGCCTGGCGCGCCGCCCGCTCCTGCTCGACAGAACGCAGGGCAGGCGTGGGATTATCGGGAGTGGGCGAGGGAATGCGGCGGGCCTGCAGTTCCATCAGCGTCAGCCGGGTCTGCAACGCCTGTTGTCGGGCCAGGGCCTCGCTGGCCTCAGCCTGCTGGCGCTGCTGCTCGATCGCATAGCGCTGGGTTTCGATGCCGGGCGTTCCGTAGGGGGCCCAGGACCTCGCCTGCGCGAGGACCGGGGTGACGCTGAGGACGGCCATCAGGGAGGCGAGGGCGAGCGCTTTCATGACCGGGAACATGGGCGCCTTTCCGCCGGTGTCCAAGCGTGACCGGAGCACAGCGCGCTGCGAAGGCTTACCCGTCTCTACGAAGGCCGTGACGAAACCGGACAGGGCCGACGGCTGATCTTCATTCTTCGGCAAGACCTGGGGCGACTTTCGGGCCATGCGCGCTTCGGATGTTTCAGCGACGAAACATTCCAGTATTTTCAATAATTTCGGCCTGACCCTGGACGGATTTTTGCACGGTTTCCGAGCGTCGGGACGGGGCCTGAGGCGGCTCCGGGACTTCGACGCTTCACTGCCAAGGAGCCGAGATGCAGATATCCTCATCGTCTGCGGCAAGTTCGAGCATGGCCCTCCAGGCCCTGCGCGATCTGTTCCAGACGAACACCACCGAGAAGACCGGGCAAACCTTGCCCGGCTCGACCTCGGAAACCGGCGGAAAATCCCCGCCCTCAAGCCCGCCGCCGGGCCCTCCCCCCGCCTCCATGAACGGCGGAGGTTTCAGCTCTGACACAATGTCCTCCTTGCTGGGCAGTCAGGAGAGCTCCGGCTCTTCCAGCTCCAGCTTCTCCTCCGAGGTCATCGACGCCGCCGACACCAACGGCGACGGCACGGTCAGCCTGGAAGAACTGGCGGCGTCCCTGAGCGCCGACTCCTCGACCCTGGCCGACGCCTTCGCCAAGGTCGACAGCGATAGCGACGGCCAGATCACCGCCTCTGAACTGGAAGCGGGTCTGAAGGCCAAGGGTCCTCCTCCCGGCGGTCCGCCCCCGGCGTCCGAGGTCGCCTCCAGCCTGTTGTCCTCTGCCGACACCGACGACACCGGATCCCTGAGCCTGAGCGAAATCGCTTCGGCCCTGGGCAAGGACAGCGACGACACCACCCTGACCAGCGCCTTCTCCGCGCTGGACGCCAATGGCGACGGCGCCCTGGCCTCCGACGAGCTGACGGCGGGGATCAAGTCCCTGTTCGACAAGCAGATGGCGGCCTATGCAGCCAACTCCAACGCGAGCACGACCAGCACGACCTCGGTCTCGCTGGCGGCCTGATGTCGTTGCGGTCGCGCCTCGAACGGGCGCGACCGTTTCGGCGTCTCGCTAGGGCATGGCCCAGACGCTGGAGCGTTTGATCTCGAAATCCTCCAGCTCGCGCGTCGTCGGCACGCGGTATTCGGCCAGGAACTCCAGCCCCTCCTTCGGGAAATAGGTGCGGTGCGGATCGCCGATCAGGACTCGCGTGCCGTTCGCCCTCGCCTTCCCCAGCCAGGCCAGCACCCGCTCGGTCATCGGCTTTTCGTAGCAGACGTCGCCGGCGCAGATGACGTCGACCTCGGGCGGCGGCCCGTCCAGCAGATCGACGTCGGTGAAGGTCAACGCCACCCCGTTCGCCCGGGCGTTCAGCGTC
>Ga0209023_10008108_pt1 | contig 10610 bp, 7 predicted proteins | sample LakOneMetagenome_FD_187468 | JGI IMG/M metagenome (GOLD analysis project Ga0209023, IMG submission 187468) | Freshwater and sediment microbial communities from Lake Erie, Canada (SPAdes) (version 2) | ecosystem: Environmental > Aquatic > Freshwater > Lentic | place: Lake Erie, Canada | collected...
TCCACCCTACATCCCCGGCCACGCAAAAAACAAAAGCCCTTATAATCGAAGGGATAACAGACAAGCGAACAACGATATGCCAGGCTCCAAACCGATCAAGCACTTCCTGCAGTTCTCCGACTTCACGCTCGACGAATTCAATTACGTCATCGAGCGCGCGACCGTCATCAAGCGCAAGTTCAAGGCCTACGAGGTTTACCACCCGCTGGTCGACCGCACGCTGGTGATGGTGTTCGAGAAAAGCTCGACCCGTACCCGCCTTTCCTTCGAAGCCGGCATGCACCAGCTGGGCGGCGCCGCGATCTACCTGAATACGCGCGACAGCCAGTTGGGCCGCGGCGAGCCGGTGGAAGACGCGGGCCAGGTGATGAGCCGCATGTGCGACATCATCATGGTGCGCACTTTCGGCCAGGACATCATCGAGCGCTTTGCCGCGCACTCGCGCGTCCCGGTCATCAATGGCCTGACCAACGAGCACCATCCTTGCCAGGTGCTGGCCGACATCTTCACCTTCCACGAGCACCGTGGCGCCATTACCGGCAAGACCGTGGCCTGGATCGGCGACGCCAACAACATGCTGTATTCCTGGCTGCAGGCGGCCGAGGTGTTCGGCTTCCACCTGAATATTGCGACGCCAAAGGGCTACGACCTCGACCCGAGCCTGGTGAGCACCAGCCGCTACACCCTGTTCGACAACCCGGCCGACGCCTGCGAAGGCGCGCACCTGGTCAGCACGGATGTGTGGACCAGCATGGGCTTCGAGAAGGAAAACGCCGAGCGCCTGAAGGCCTTCGACGGCTTCATCGTGGACGCGGCAAAGATGGCGCGCGCCACCCCGGACGCCCTGTTCATGCACTGCCTGCCGGCCCACCGCGGCGAGGAAGTCGCGGCCGAAGTCATCGACGGCCCGCAGTCGGTGGTCTGGGACGAGGCCGAGAACCGCCTGCACGTGCAGAAGGCGCTGATCGAGTACCTGCTGCTCGGCCGCATCGAAGACAAGTAAGATACACAGGTTTTTTAAGCAGCACCCTTTGAAAGCACCACCCTTTGTTTGATCGTCGGCTGCCCTTCCTGCCCCTAGCAGGAAGGGCGGGCCGGCTGACCGACCTCCCCCTCCCTCGACACTGGAACACCATGAGCGACATCAAAAAAGTAGTTCTCGCCTACTCCGGCGGCCTCGACACCTCCGTCATCCTGAAATGGCTGCAAGATAATTACGGCTGCGAGATCGTCACCTTCACCGCCGACCTCGGCCAGGGCGAAGAACTCGAACCCGCACGCGCCAAGGCGATCAAGTTCGGCATCAAGCCGGAGAACATCTACATCGACGACGTGCGCGAAGAATTCGTGCGCGACTTCGTGTACCCGATGTTTCGCGCGAACACCGTCTACGAAGGCGAATACCTGCTCGGCACCTCGATCGCGCGTCCGCTGATCGCGAAGCGCCTGATCGAGATCGCCAACTCCACCGGCGCCGACGCCATCTCGCACGGCGCCACCGGCAAGGGCAACGACCAGGTGCGCTTCGAACTCGGCGCCTATGCGCTGAAGCCGGACGTCAAGATCATCGCTCCGTGGCGTGAATGGGACCTGCTGTCGCGCGAGAAGCTGCTGAAGTACGCGGAAGACGCCGGCATCGCGGTGGACATGAAGCACAAGAACGGCGGCGCGCCCTACTCGATGGATGCCAACCTGCTGCACATCAGTTTCGAAGGCCGGCATCTGGAAAACCCGAGCGCCGAAGCCGAGGAATCGATGTGGCGCTGGACGGTGTCGCCGGAGCAGGCGCCGAACGAAGCCGAGTACCTCGACATCGAATACGAAAAGGGCGACATCGTGGCCCTGAACGGCAAGCGCATGTCGCCGGCCGAAGTGCTGACGGAGCTGAACCGCCTGGGCGGCAAGCACGGCATCGGCCGCCTCGACCTGGTGGAAAATCGCTACGTCGGCATGAAGTCGCGCGGCTGCTACGAAACCCCGGGCGGCACCATCATGCTGCGCGCCCACCGCGCGATCGAGTCGATCACCCTCGACCGCGAAGTGGCGCACCTGAAGGACGATTTGATGCCGCGCTACGCGTCGCTGATCTACAGCGGCTACTGGTGGGCGCCGGAACGCGTCGCGCTGCAGACGCTGATCGACCACACCCAGCAGACCGTCAACGGCTGGGTGCGCGTGAAGCTCTACAAGGGCAACGTGATCGTGGTGTCGCGCGATTCGAAGACCGATTCGCTGTTCGACATGAACATCGCCACCTTCGACGAAGACGGCGGCGCCTACAACCAGGCGGATGCGGGCGGCTTCATCAAGCTGAACGCGCTGCGCATGCGCATCGCCGCCAAGGCACGCGCAAAACGCGGCCAGTAAGCCGTTCCTGGCTGAGTCGGAAAGCCGCCTGCGGGCGGCTTTTTTGTTGGCCGATGATGTGCCGATTCCGTAGGGTGGGTTCTCGAACCCACCATCCGCAGCTGCCACGTGCCGCAGCCGATGGCGGGCTGCGCATCGGCACGGCCGGTGGGTTCGAGAACCCACCCTACACGGCCCGGCCAGCGTGCATCACACCTCGCGCAAATCCGCCACCGCCACGCTGCCGAAATCATCGGCCAGCAAATACGCCACCAGCTTGCGCGCACAATCCTCGGGCGAGCTCAAACCGCCCCCCTCCTTCAATTGCACGAAGCACTCGCGCAGCGGGAAGCGCGCTTCGCTGCTGGCGCGGATCTCGGCCTGCATGCCGGTGTCGATCACGCCCGGCGCCAGGCTGCACACACGCACCGTGGCGTCGCCGTCCAGCAGCACCGCTTCGGCGTGGCGGTCGAGCGCGGCCTTGGTGGCGCAGTACACGCTCCAGCCGGGATAGGCAGAACGCCCCGCTCCGCTCGACACGTGCAGGATGCGCCGTTCGGCGCCCGCCGTGGCCTGCACCACGCTGGCGGCCAGCGCCAGCGGCGCCGCCACGTTCAGGGTCGCGGCGCGGATCGCCTGCACCGGGTCCTGCTCGGCCAGCGGCCCCACCGGCCACACCACGCCGGCATTGTTCACCAACAGGGCGGTGCCGCAGCCGGCCAGCCAGGCGCCCGCGTCTCCGCGCCCCAGCCAGGCGGCGAGCGCCGCGCTGTCCGACAAATCGAGCTCGATCTCGGTGAGCAGGCCGGGATAGCGCGCGGCGGCCTCGGGCGCGCGGCCACGGGCCAGACCGAGCACGGGAATGCCGCGCGCCAGCAATTCCTCGGTGATGGCGGCGCCCAGGCCTTTTGTATGTCCGGTAACGATGGCTTTCATGCGGTTCTCCGATGTGATCAACCACGCAAGCATAGTCGATCGCGCAGCCGCCTGCACTGTTGGGCCAAACCGACGCCAGGGCCGCATGGAGAACCAAATGTAAGTGCCGCAGGGTAAAATGCACTTTCCCTGATTACCCCTGCCATCGATGATCTCCGACAGCGAATTTCCTACCCAGGTTCCATGCCGCGTGCTGCTGGTCGGCACGGCGTCGCCCGTTGCCGCCGCGCTGCGCGAAACGCTGCTTGGCGTGGACGATGTCGAGTTGCATGAGACCGAGGCGGCCGATGCCCTGGAGCGCGCCGCCGCCCTGGCGCCGGCGGTCGTGCTGCATGCGCTGGCGGGTTACGACGATGGCGGCCGTTTCGTGCACACCTGCCGCAGCGGCGATGTGCTGAAGGACGTGCCCTTGCTGGTGATCGCGCCGCAGGCCGATGGCGCAGGCCGCGACGCCGCCTTTGCCGCCGGCGCCACCGATTACCTGTCGCACCTGCCCGCACGGACCGAGCTGCTGGCGCGCGTGCGCTACCATGCCGCCGCCCACCTGGCGCGGCAGCAGCGCGACGTCGCCGTCTGCCGCCTGCGCACCACCGAGTCGACGCTGGCCAAGGTGCAGGTCGAGATCGAACAACTGGCCGGGCTCGACGCCCTGACCGGCGTGGCCAGCCGCAGCCGCTTCGAGCACGTGGCCCTGAACGAATGGCAGCGTGCGCGCCGCAACGGCCAGCCGCTGTCGGTGCTGATCTGCGATGTCGACCATTTCGAGCAGTTCAACGAACGTCTTGGCCACGATGCCGGCGACCTGTGCCTGAAAAAGCTGGCGGGCCTGCTGACCGGCCAGTTGAAGCGCCCGTCCGACCTGGCGGCGCGCTACGGCGGCAAGGCCTTTGCCATCATGCTGCCCGACACCAGCCTGGATGGCGCGGTGCGCGTGGCCGAGGCCTGCCGCGCCTCGCTGGAGCGCCTGGCATTGTCGCACCCGTCGCCGGAGCGGCGCGTGGTGACGATGTCGATCGGCGTGGCGTCGAGCGTGCCGGCGGAGGATGCCGGACTGGAGACCCTGCTCGAACGCGCGGACGAGGCGCTGGAGGCCGCCAAGGCGCGTGGGCGGAACCGGGTGATGGCGCTGCGCGGCTGATGCGGTTTTACGTAGGGTGGGTTCTCGAACCCACCTTGCCGAGCGCGATCAGTTGCACCGGTGGGTTCGAGAACCCACCCTACCCCCTTATATGAATACCGGCTCGGGTTCCAGCGCCACCCCGAACTTCTCCAGCACATCCGCCTGGATCGCCTTCGCCAGCGCCAGCACCTCGGCTCCGCTGGCGCCGCCGATATTCACCAGCACCAGCGCCTGCTTCGGGTACACCCCGGCCGCGCCCATGTTCTTTCCTTTCCACCCGCACTGGTCGATCAGCCAGCCGGCCGCCAGCTTCTCGCTGCCATCGGCCTGCGCGTGGTGCACCAGCGCCGGGAAGCGCGCCAGCAGCGCGGCGCACTGCCCGGCCGTGACCACCGGATTCTTGAAGAAGCTGCCGGCATTGCCGATCTCGGCCGGATCGGGCAGCTTGCGGCGGCGGATCGCCACTACCGCGTCGCTAACCTGGCGCGGCGTCGGCGCCTGCATGCCACTGTCCTGGAGCGCGTGCGCCAGCTCCGCATAGCGCAGGTTCGGCTGCCAGGCGCGCGGCAAGGCGAAGGTCACGTCGAGCACCACCAGGTTCGCGCCATCGGCATGCTTGAACACGCTGTCGCGGTAGCCGAAACGGCAATCGGCCGCGCCCATGGTGCGCCGCTCGCCGGTCGCCAGGTCGCAGGCCGTGAGCGAATGGAACACATCCTTGATTTCCAGGCCATACGCCCCGATGTTCTGGATCGGCGCGGCGCCCACGGTGCCGGGAATCAGCGACAGGTTTTCCAGCCCGCCCAGCCCCTGCTCCAGGGTGTACTCGACAAAGCCATGCCAGTGTTCGCCAGCGCCGGCGCGCACCAGCACGGCGCCGTCCTCTTCGCCCACGATCTCGCGACCGGGAATCGCCATGTGCAGCACCAGCGCCGCGACGTCGCGCGTGAGCAGGACGTTGCTGCCGCCGCCGAGCACGAAGCGCGGCAGGCCCGCCAGCGTGGCGTCGGTGCGCAGGCAATCGAGCTGGGCCGGATCGGTGACGCGCAGGTAGCGGCGCGCCAGGGCCGGCAGGCCGAAGGTGTTGAATGGCTGGAGCGAAACGTCGTGTTCGACGGGGAGTTCAGGTGGCATGATGCACTGGGGGACAAGGCTGGAATCCGAGCGATTATAGAGGGAAGGCGCTGCTGCAAGGCAAAAACCATCCTCGCGGGAGGGCTTGTCCGTTAAAATACCGCCACTTACAAATACAGCAGCTATAAGGAAAACACCATGCCATCGTTTGATGTCGTCTGCGAAGCAGACATGGTCGAAGTCAAGAATGCCGTCGAGCAATCGAACAAGGAAATCACCACCCGCTTCGACTTCAAGGGCAGCTCGGCCAAGGTCGACCAGAAGGAACGCGAACTGACCCTGTTCGCCGACGCCGACTTCCAGCTCGGCCAGGTACGCGATGTGCTCATCAATAAAATGAGCAAGCGCAAGGTCGACGTGCGTTTCCTCGACGAGCAGAAAGTCGAGAAAATCGGCGGCGACAAGGTCAAGCAGGTGATCAAGGTACGCAACGGCATCGAGTCCGAGGACGCGAAGAAGATCACCAAGCTGATCAAGGAAAGCAAGATGAAGGTCCAGGCCAGCATCCAGGGCGAGGCCGTGCGCGTGACCGGCAAGGACCGCGACATCCTGCAGGAAGCCATCGCCCTGCTGCGCAAGGACGTGCAGGACCTGCCGCTGGCGTTCAACAACTTCCGCGACTGAGCGGTCGCTCGACAGCAGCGGGACTGCGGCCAGGTCGGCGCCGCAGTCCTTTCATACGCCTCACCCACAATGAGCTGGGGTAGAATTGAGGCCGCATAAACTCGTTCCGGATTTGGCGTCGCCAGATTGAACGAGCGCACATTCGGTAGTGTTAAGGATAGCAATGAAACGTGTAGATGATTTCCGCCTGCGTCTGGGCAACAAGGAATACGTGCCCATCATGATCGGCGGAATGGGTGTGGACATCTCGACCTCCGAGCTGGCGCTGGAGGCGGCGCGCCTGGGCGGCATCGGCCATATCTCGGACGCGATGGTGCAGGACGTGTCGGACCGCAAGTTCGACACCACCTTCGTCAAGGACAAGACCAAGCTCTACAAGTTCAACATCAACAACATGGACAAGGCGGTGGTCCAGTTCGACCTCGAACGCCTGGCCGAGGCGACCCGCCTGCACGTGGGCGCCACCATGGCGGCGAAAAAGGGCGATGGCCTGATCTTCGTGAACGTCATGGAAAAGCTGACCATGAACGCGCCCAAGGAAACCCTGCGCACGCGCCTGGCTTCGGCGCTGGACGCCGGCATCGACGGCATCACCATGTCGGCCGGCCTGCACCTGGGTTCGTTCGAGCTGATCAAGGACCATCCGCGCTTCCGCGAAGCCAAGCTCGGCATCATCGTGTCCTCGGTGCGCGCACTGCAGCTGTTCCTGCGCAAGGTTGCCAAGCTGAACCGCCCGCCCGATTTCATCATCGTCGAAGGCCCGCTGGCCGGCGGCCACCTGGGCTTCGGCTTCGACTGGAAGGAATACGACCTGCACACCATCATCGATGAAATCCTCGCCTACATGCGCGCGGAAAACATCGATATCCCGCTGATCGCGGCCGGCGGCGTGTTCACCGGCTCGGACGCCGTGCGCTTCCTGGAAAAAGGCGTGGGCGGCGTGCAGGTGGCGACCCGCTTCACCGTGACCCACGAGTGCGGCATGCCCGACAGCGTGAAGCAGGAATATTTCCGCGCCAGCGAAGAAGACATCATCGTCAACGGCATCTCGCCGACCGGCTATCCGATGCGCATGCTGAAAAGCACGCCGGCGATCGGTTCCGGCATCCGCCCGGGCTGCGAATCCTACGGCTACCTGCTTGATGCCACCGGCAATTGCGCCTACATCAATTCGTACAACCGCGAAGTGCTGGCCAACCCGGACGTCAAGAATCCGCCGGTGATGGACAAGACCTGCCTGTGCACGCACATGCGCAACTATAACTGCTGGACCTGCGGCCATTTCACCTATCGCCTGAAGGACACGACCCACAAGCTGGCCGATGGTTCCTACCAGATCCTGAGCGCCGAGCACGTGTTCAAGGATTACCAGTTCAGCGTCGACGACCAGGTCGCGCTGCCGGAGAAGCAGGAAAGCGCGGTCGCGTAACACGCCGCGCGCCCAGCCACGAAAGCCATGGTGTTTGCCATGGCTTTTTTATTTTTATGCGCTAGGCTGTAACTCGGGAACACGCGCAGGCATAGCGAGTCCAACAACGGTGTTCCTCACCGAAAGGCGCCAGCATGACCGTGCCCGTTCCGACCGCCAACGCCGCTTTCCTCCTCGACGAGAGCGGCACCATCCTGACCTGGAACACGGCCTGCGAACGCCTGTTGATGCTCCCCGCCGACCGGGCGATCGGCTGCTCGCTGACCAGGCTGCTCGCGGCGGAGACGCCCCCTGCCGTGGCGCTTGCCGAAAGCCATGCCCCGATGACAGTCCCGCTGGAAAGCGCCGCCGGCGCCGTCGATGCCGCCGCCGAGGCGGCCGCCGATGCGCAGGCCGTGCAGGCCGCGCTCGACGATCCGGCCATGCGCTGGCGCGGCCTGGCGGCCGACCATGGGCGCACCAACAAGCTGCTCCTGCGGCGCGGCGACGGCGGCACCGTCATCGCCGAACTGGCCCTGTCGCCGCAATACGATGCCGGCGGCGTCATCCAGTCCTGGGTCGCCGCCATCGACAACCTGCACGACGACAGCACGCCCGAAGCGGTACTGGTCGGCCGTACCCCGCTGGCGGCCGTGGTCGCCGTTTTGCCCGGCACCTTCTACGCCATCAACCGCGCCGGCCGCTTTGTCCTCTGGAACCGCAACCACGAGCGCATCACCGAACTCATGCCCGAGGAAGTCGAGGCCACCAGCGCGGTCGAACTGTTCGACCTCAAGACCCGCCCGCTGATCGCCGACAGCATCCGGCGCGTGTTCGAGACCGGCGAGGAAGTCGTGCTCGAGGCCGACGTCCTCGGGCGCAGCGGACGCGAAACGCCGATGCTTCTGTGCGGTTCGCGCGTCAGCTGCAACGGCGGCCACTACCTGTTCGGCATGGGGCTCGACATCACCCAGCGCCGCGCCCACGAGCAGGCGCTGCGCCTGCGCGAGCGCGCCCTGCATGCGGCCAGCAACGGCATCGTCATTACCGCCATCCAGGGCAACGACTGCTCGATCGAATACGTGAATCCGGCCTTCGAGCGCATCAGCGGCTACCGCGCCGAGGACGTCATCGGGCGCGACTCGCGCTTCATGGCCGCGCCCGGCATGGACGGCAACGAGCGCGCCCGCATCCGCGATGCCATCGCGGCGCGCCGGCCGGTCAACGTGGTGTTTCGCAACATGCGCAAGAACGGCGAGCTGTTCTGGAACGACCTGAGCATCACGCCGGTGCTCGACGAGCATGGCCAGACCAGCCATTTCATCGGCGTCATCATGGACGTCACCGCCACCAAGCAGCGCACCGCCCACCTCGAGCACGAGGTCAACCACGACCCGCTCACCGGCCTGGCCAACCGCAACCTGCTGTGGGACCGCCTGGAACACGCGCTGCACCTGGCGCAACGCCAGAAGTCGCTGGTGGCCACCGTGCTGATCGACCTGAACAATTTCAAGTCCATCAACGACACCCACGGCCACGAAGCCGGCGACGTGGTCCTGAAGGTCGTGGCCAAGCGCCTGCTGGCCTCGGTACGCGACAGCGACACGGTGGCGCGCCTGTCCGGCGACGAGTTCGTGCTGGTGCTGGTCAACCAGCCCTCGCTGCGCTTTACCCTGCGCATGATCGAGCGCCTGCGCCAGGGCCTGACCCAGCCGGTGTCCTTCATGCACAAGGAAATCGCGGTCGGCGCCAGCCTGGGGGTGTCGGTTTATCCGCACGACGGCCACACCGCCGCCGAACTGGTGCGCTCGGCCGACGTGGCGATGTACCACGCCAAGGCCACCGGCCGCAACGAAATCTATTTCTTCTCGAGCGACATGAAGTCGACCACCGATGCGCGCCAGCAGCTCGACGCCGGCATGGCCCATGCCATCGAACGGAACGAGCTTTTCATGCTGTACCAGCCCTGCGTCGACGCCCGTAGCGGCACCGTGAAAAGCTTCGAGGCCCTGCTGCGCTGGCGCCATCCCGAGCGCGGCGTGCTGCTGCCTTCGGCTTTCCTGACCGAAGCCGAGGAAAGCGGCCGCATCGTCCAGTTCGGCGCCTGGGTGCTGGACCAGGTGTGTGCTTTCTTGCGCGAACTGAAGGCACTCGGCGTGACCGGGGTGCCGGTGTCGGTGAACGTGTCGGCGCGCGAGTATGTGCAGCAGGATTTCGTCGCCAACATCGCCAAGCGCCTGGCCCAGCACGGCCTGGCGCCGGACAGCCTGCAGATCGAGCTGCGCGAGGAAGCGCTGATCCGCAACCCGGGCCAGGTGCGCGACCTCGCTGGGCAATTGCGCGAGCTGGGGCTGACCCTGTCGGTGGACGAATTCGGCCACGGCATGAGCGACCTCGGCTTCCTGCGCGAGCTATCGGTGGGGCAACTGAAACTCTCGAAGCAGGCCGTGCATGCGATTGCCGAAAACGAGGACGCGCGCGAAGGCAATGTCATGGCGCGCACGCTGATCGACATCGGCCACAATCTCAGGATGCCGGTGATCGGAGAAGCGGTGGAGACGCGCTCGCAGATGGAGTTTCTCACGGCGCATGGCTGCGAGGGCTTGCAGGGGACCTGGCTGGGTGAGCCGATGGAGGCGGAAGCCGCGCGCGAGCTGGTGCGGGATCGGATGCCGGCGTGAGGTGAATTAGGCGGGATTACGATCGCGTGTGCTATCCACGTTGTTGTTGCGGCCGAGCGCTACCCGTACGGTGGGCACTCCGTGCCCACGCGGTTACGTGCTGACCCACTTCCGTTGGCGGATGCGTATCGCTCGCCAGCGTATGCAAAGATCACGCGGCCGCGACAAAACGCTTTTGATGCGTCATCGGCGATCGCATACGGTTACGAGCGAACGTTCGACGCCCCAGGCAAAAGCATACGCCCGTAACCGCGTGGGCACAGCGTGCCCACCGTAATGTGATGGACTCCACCCTCCTGACAACGGCATCATTGTGCCAAGCGCGCCAGATTGAGCTGACGAGCTGAAAGACCAAGAGGGG
>Ga0209023_10008109_pt1 | contig 10609 bp, 8 predicted proteins | sample LakOneMetagenome_FD_187468 | JGI IMG/M metagenome (GOLD analysis project Ga0209023, IMG submission 187468) | Freshwater and sediment microbial communities from Lake Erie, Canada (SPAdes) (version 2) | ecosystem: Environmental > Aquatic > Freshwater > Lentic | place: Lake Erie, Canada | collected...
TCGGCGATTTCGTCCAGCGAGGCGATGGACGGGCCGAGGATGTGGAACACGGCGAACGTGATCTGGCCGGAGCGGGCGGCATCGAGAAAGCCGATGTCGCGCAATGATGCCAGCGTCGGCGACAGCAGGCCTGCGCGGACGTCGATGACGGTGACATTGGCACCGGACGAGTTCAGCGTGTCGAAGATTTTCATCTGATCGGATGTGGAGGTCACATCGACGATCTCGGTGATCTCGGGATGGAATCGCTTCAGCGTGCCGCGTGGCGCCTCGGTATCGAAGGCGCGGGTCGGAATGTTGTTTGCGCTGAAATAGTCGAGAACGGTTCGCGAGACGGTGGTCTTGCCGACCCCGCCCTTGTCCGCGCCCACCACGATGACTGCCGGTTTTGCCATAAGCCCTCTTTACGCACCAAACACGTCCGCCTGACGACGGCAGTTTAGCCTGCTTTCGGGCGGACCATGGCAGAAACGGCAGATAATTCAATTCTTGACGCCTGGGTTAGGCTTAATACCCACGGGCTTCGTTAACAGCGAAAAGCCCCTATTTGCGGCCCCAAGGACCACTAGCTGGCCCTATAGCGGGTCCAGCAGACGGGCCGGCCGGCGAGGGCAAAATCTCCGGGGAACCGCCCCACGGTTCTTTGGCCGGGCGTCCCGGGGAGCCTGCCGGTGTGCCGAAATCGTCCGGTGTCCGGTCGAAGGGCTGGTCGATATCGGACGGAGTGCGGCTCGGGTCAGGGATCGGCATCGGGCCGGGATCGCGGCCGCCGGCATATTGCACCAGCGCCTTGATCCGGGAATCGATGGAGGGATGGGTCGCGAACAGGTCCGCGAATCCCTCGCGCGGATTGTCGATGCACATTTCCATGACAGCGGAGGTTGCGCCTTCGAGCTCGCCGCGGCCCTCGATTTTGCGCAGCGCCGAGATCATGGCGTCCGGGTCTTTGGTTAGTTCCACCGAACCTGCGTCGGCCAGCAATTCGCGTGAACGCGACAGCGCGAACCGCACCACCAGCGACAGGCCCCATGCGAGGCCGATGAGTGCAATCGCCAGCAGCACGATGGCGAATGCGCCTCCGCCCTTCTTGTCGCCGTCAGAAGATGACGATGACCTGTTGCCGCCGCCAAAGCTCCAGTTGGAGTTGAAGAAGATGCGAAAGAACAATTCGGAGAAAAAGCCGATCACGCCCGCGATGATCACTGCAACCACAAGCAACTGCACGTCGCCGTTGCGGATGTGAGTTAGTTCGTGGCCGAGCACGGCTTCCAACTCGCGGTCGTTGAGAGATCGCATCAGCCCGGTGGTCACACTGATCGCATACTGGCTCCGGTTGAGGCCGGTGGCGAAGGCGTTGAGCGCGGGACTGTCAACGATCTTGAGTTTCGGCATTGGAATGCCGCGCGAGATGCAGAGATTTTCGAGCAAGTTATAAAGCCGCGGCTGCTCTTTCCGGGTCACATCGTGTCCGCCGGTCACCGCGTCGATCAGGTTCTGATGAAAGAAATAGGCGATGACGATCCAGACCGCCGCGCCGATGGTCGCAAATGGGAGCGCTTTGATGAGATCGCGCGCAGCCAGCGAGATGTAAACCTCGAATGGCCTGTTGCTGTTGAGCGCGACCTCCGCCAGCAGCGCACCGGCGAAGACCATCACATAGACAAGCAGGAACAAGCCGCCGAGCAGCAGCACCGAACGAAACTTGTTCGATGCGATATGCGTGTAAAGACCGTAAGCGGCCATGATGCGCTGCTCGTGCTGCTGCCGGCTGTCTTAGAATTTCACCGACGGTGCCTGCTCGATCTGGCCGCGCTGCTCACCGAGATCGAAAAAGTCTTTCTTGGTGAATCCAAGCGCGCCCGCGAACAAAGCAGCGGGAAGCTGCTGAATGCCGGTGTTGTATTCCTGAACGGCGTTGTTGAAGAAGCGGCGGCTGGCGGCGATCTTGTTTTCAATGTCGGACAACTCGTTCTGCAACTGCTGGAAGTTGGCGTTGGCCTTGAGGTCCGGATAGGCCTCGGACAATGCGATCAGCCGGCCGAGTGCGGCGGAGAGTTGTCCTTCGGTCGCGGACACCTGCGCCGGTCCCTGCGCGGACATGGCCGCGTTGCGTGCCTTCACCACATCTTCCAGCGTGCCGCGCTCGTGGGTGGCGTAGCCTTTGACGGTTTCGACGAGGTTCGGGATCAGGTCGTGGCGCTGCTTGAGCTGCACGTCGATATCGGCGAAAGCCTGTGACACCCGCTGTGCCAGCGCGACCAGCCGGTTGTAAGCGCTGAACACGAACAGCGCGATGACGACGAGGACACCAAGTAAGATCCAGCCGGATGACATAAGAAAACTCCCTGAAGACAACGGATAGCTCAAGCCTAGCCGAAAAGACGGGCATGCGGCAGGGCCGCACGGGCGGAGGCTTGCTCTATTTAGTTGCCGTCAGGGACGCAGAGTTCAATGAGCAGCTTTATTATTTTCTCGTTACGGCTTGGCGATATGCCATGCGCCGTTCAGGAAACCGTCGCCGTTGGTGTCGCCAGCAGCGGTATCCTTGGCGAAGGTGTAAACCGGTTTGCCCTTGACGGCCCACATCTTGCTGCCGTCGTCGCGCGTGACGATGGTCCAGTCGCCGGATGCCTTGGCATCGGCAGCAGCGGCGAGCGGAGGCCAGTTGGTCGCGCAAGGACCGTTACAAGCCGACTTGCCTTCGCTGTCCTTGTCGAAGGTGTAGAGTGTCATGCCCTTGGCATCGACGTAGGCTTTGCCTTTTGGCGTCTCGGCGACCTTTGCCTGCGCGAACGCTGCGGTTGAAGCAAGGGTGAGAGAAACGGCCGCGAGGGCGGCGAGAATCTTTGACATCGAAGTACTCCTGATCGTTTTGCGTCGGACGCGAACGCGTCATCAGGACAAACTCCGGCCTTTCGGGATTATTCCGCGCTCGCCTTTTCATCGTCGAAAACAGCGTCGCCCCAAGTCCATTTTTTCGCATTCTTGTAAGCGTTTTTGTTTCGATGCGGGGCGCTCAAAATCTTGATTCCATCTGTCTTACAGAGCTTTGCGGTGACGGCGATCTTCGTCACTTTCGGTTGTGCCAGCACGCGCGCGGGATGTTGCACGGCTGGTGTGCGCGACAGGATGACGTAGCTAAATTTTTCATCCTCGTAGGGAAGGTCTGCGCCCTTGAGGTGTTTATGCGCTTTAGAGCGTTGCAGCCGCTGCGAAAAATGACACCAGTCGGGCGCTACTAAGGGGCAGGCGTTGTGATGCGGACAAGGCGCGATGACATGCGCGCCGTTGCCGATCAGCCGCGCACGCAAAGCGATGATGCGCTCATATCCGGCCGGCGTGCCGGGTTCGACCACGAGCAATGTGTCCTTCGTCTTTGCCCAGAGCGCGTCGGTGAAAGCCGCGCGCTCGGACTCGGACAGTTCGTTGACGACGTAGCTTGCGATTGTGAGGTCCGCTTCGGGTGCATCCGCGAGCAGCTTGCGCGCATCGCCGAGCTCATAGCGCACGGCCGCAAGCCGGGTGCTTGATTGCACCAAAGCGAGTGCGAGATCGCGCAGCGCCGCATTGGCATCGAGCAGCGTGAAGGATTGCAGCGACGGGAAGGCATTCGCCGCGGCCCATGTGGCCGTGCCCGGTCCTGCACCCGCATCGAGCAAGGTCTGCGGTGCGAAATCGGGCCGGACTTCCATCAGCGCATTGAGGCTCGCTGTGACGGCGGCATAAGTCGCGGGCATGCGCGCCAGCGCGTAAGCCAGTGCGTCTTCGTTCGTTCTGATGCGAGTAGAGCCGCCGCCGCTGCGATAGGTCTGCGAGATCGCGGCTGCCCGCTGCGCGGCATCGCTGCGCGACAGGCCTTGCGCTTCGCGCGCGAGTGCGACTTGCAATTCGGGAGGGAGATCAGGCGTCATGGATATCCTCAGGCCGGTCCGGCCTGAGAGGATTATGCCACGTTCTGGTCAAGGACCTTCATCGCGCCGTCGAGATCGACGGAGACGAGCTGCGACACGCCGCGCTCCGCCATGGTGACGCCGAACAGCCGGTTCATGCGCGCCATGGTGATCGGATTGTGCGTGATGATGATGAAGCGCGTCTCGGTGGACGAGGTCATCTCATGCAGCAGGTTGCAGAACCGCTCGACGTTATGGTCGTCGAGCGGCGCGTCGACTTCGTCCAGCACGCAGATCGGCGACGGGTTGGTGAGGAACACCGCGAAGATCAGGGCCAGTGCGGTCAGCGCCTGTTCGCCGCCGGACAGCAGCGAGAGCGTCTGCGGCTTCTTGCCGGGTGGCTTGGCGATGATTTCCAGGCCAGCCTCGAGCGGATCGTCGCTTTCGATCAGGTGCAACTCGGCCTGGCCGCCGCCGAACAATTCGCTGAACAGCCGCTTGAAGTGAGTGTTGACGACTTCAAACGACGTCAGCAGGCGTTCGCGGGCTTCCTTGTTCAGGCTCTGGATGCCGGTCCGCAGCTTCTTGATGGCTTCGACCAGATCGTCGCGCTCGGTGGTGAGGTTCAGATGCTGAGCTTCGACCTCGCGCAGTTCTTCTTCGGCGCGCAGGTTGACGGCGCCAAGACGGTCGCGGTCGCGGCGCAGCTTTTCGAGATCGGCTTCAACGTCCGTGACAGGCGGCAAGTCTGCCCCGGCTTCGATCTCGGCCATCGCGGCCACGCCCTGCGGCTCGACTTCGAGCATGTCGTGGATTTCGCGCTCGATGTCTTCGAGACGGCGCTTTGTGCCATCCATGCGTTCTTCGGAGCGTGCGCAGGCCTCGCGCGAAGCGGACAGCGCATCGAGCGATGCGCGCGCCGCGCGATCGGTTTCGGCCATCGCGGTTTCGGCCGCAGCCAGTGCGTCAGCGGCGGTGCGGCGATCGTTCTCCGCATATTCGATTTCGCTGATGAGTGCGCTGCGCTTCTCGGCGAACGCAGCCGGCGCATTTTCAAGCTCGGCGCGCTCGGTCTTTACCTCGCCGATGCGTGTTTCGACCGTGGCGATTTGCGAGGCCGCGTTTTCCTTGCGGTTCTGCCATTCGGTGCGTTCGGCAAGAATGGCCTGCACGCGACGGTCGGCGAGTTCAGCTTCGCGGGCGAGAGCCTGCGCTTCGGCGCGAACTTGTGCGGCGAGGCGGCGGTGGCCGTCCATGTCGGCGCGGACGGCGGCGAGCTTTTCTTCGTTCTCTGCGCCGGACGGCAATTCACCGACGGCGATGACGGCGGTCTCATGCGCGCCGTGCGCTTCCGTGCGATCGGCGGCCAAGCGTGTGCGGCGCTCATCGAGCGCGGAGCGGCGCGAGGCATGACGGTTGATTTCGCGTTCGGCATTGGCGTGGCGCTCGCGCGCCGAATTGGCATCGCGCTGGGCGTTGCGCGCAGCTTCACGCGCGGTGCTTTCCGCAGCCGATGCAGCTTTCAGTTCAGCGTCCGCGGTTTCAAGCGCCTGACGCTTGGCAACGGCATCCGCGCGGGCCAGTTCGATCTCGGCCTCGATGTCCTTCAGGCGCGCGCGCTCGGCCAGCCGCCGTGCAGCGCCGGTCGGCGCGTGAGCAGCAGCCACGAAACCGTCCCAGCGCCACAAGTCGCCCTCGGGCGAGACCAGCCGCTGGCCGGTCTTGAGTTGAGAAGCGAGTTGCCCGCCGCGCTCGCGGCTGACAACCCCGATCTGCGCCAGACGCCGCGCCAGTTCCGGCGGCGCTGTCACATGCGTGGCGAGTGCCTCGATGCCGTCCGGCAGCGCCGGATCGCCTTCGATCACGCCGAGGCTCGACCAGCGCATCGGCGCCGATGGGTCGACCGGCGCGTCAAGATCGTCGCCGAGTGCCGCTCCCAAGGCCTTTTCGAAGCCCTTGGCGACATTGACGCCGTCGATGATCGGCGGCCACAGATTCTTGGTTTCGCCATTGACGATCTTGGCGATGGTCTTGGCTTCGGTCTCCAACCGCTGCACACGCTTGTCGGCTTCCACCAATGGCGCGCGCGAGGCTTCGAGCTTGGCGCGCGCGGCGTGGTGCGCAGCCTCGCTGGCCTGCGTGGAGGATTCGGACTGCGCCACTGTCTGCTGCGCAGACTCGACCGCTGCGGCGAGTGCATCGAGATCGCCGAAGCCGCCGGTTTCGGCCGCGAGCTTTGCAACTTCGGACTCGACGTTGGCAATATCCTGATCGAGCCGCGCAAGGCGGTCGCGATGGGTGCGCACATTGCTCTCGAACTGATTGCGCTTCGCGGTAAGGTCCGCCAGAGCCGTCGTGAGTTCGGAGAAGGTGCGCTCGGCAGCCGCCAGCGTCGCTTCCGCTTCTGAAACGCGCTCGTCAGCGCCGCTGCGCTTCTCGACGCGCGACTTGATTTCGTCCTTCAGCTCGCCGTCTTCGGCTTCAAGACGCGCCAGCGCGACATCAGCGTCAGACAGTTGGCGCTGCTCGCGCTCGATGTCGGCTGCGAACTGTGTCAGACGGCGGTCGAGTTCGGTCACGCGCTCCTTGGCGCGCGCTTCCTCGCGGTCGAGCATTTCGCGGGCATTGGTCAGGCGTTGCAGACCGGCGGCAGCGCGGGCTTCGCTTTCGCGCAGGCCCGGCAGTTCGGAGGCGCGGATCGCCTGAATGCGTGCGGCTTCCGCCTGCTCGCGGGTGCGTTCGGCCTGCTCACGGACATTGAGGTCGTGCGTTGTGCCAGCTTCGGCGACATCGGCATTTGCCTGCAGCCAGCGCAGATGGAACAGCATGGCCTCGGCCTTGCGGACCTTGGCTGCGACTTCGCGATAGCGGATCGCCTGACGCGCTTGTTTCTTCAGACCTTCAATCTGGCCCGCGAGCTGACCGATCACGTCCTCGACGCGGGTGAGGTTGGTCTCGGCGGCCTTGAGGCGCAGCTCGGCTTCGTGACGGCGCGCATGCAGACCTGCCACGCCTGCGGCGTCTTCCAGCACGCGGCGGCGCTGGTCGGGACGCGCCTGAATGATTTCGCCGATCTTGCCCTGGTGGACGAGGGCAGGTGAGCGCGCGCCGGTGGCGGCGTCGGCGAACATGATCTGCACATCGCGTGCGCGCACATCGCGGCCGTTGATGCGATAGACTGAGCCTGCTTCGCGCTCGATGCGGCGGGAAATTTCCAGCATCTCCTGATCGTTCATCGCCGCGGGCGCGGAACGGTCAGCGTTGTCGATGGTCATCGCCACTTCGGCGTGATTGCGTGCGGGACGATTGCCGGAGCCTGCGAAAATCACCGCGTCCATGTCGGCAGCGCGCAGCGACTTGTGCGAGGTCTCGCCCATCACCCAGCGAAGCGCTTCGACGAGATTCGATTTGCCGCAACCGTTCGGACCGACCACGCCGGTGAGGCCTGGCTCGATCAGGAAATCGGTCGGCTCAACGAATGACTTGAAGCCGTGAAGGCGAAGACGGGTGAGTTTCATGCAATCGCTGCTTTGTTAGCCGGAGCCGGATTATCAAGCCGGGGCAAGATCATAGCGGGCCGGGCCAGTATAACTGAGTCGCAGGATGCGCCTCGAATTGTCTGCACAATGGCGAGGCAGGCCGCGCAGGGCAACCGGCCCTCGGGGCTTTTCCCAAGGGATTTTGAACCGATTTCGAGGGGATTCCGCGAGAGATTTCAGTGCGTTTTGGGCGACTTCTGGTGAAGCCGCCGGAACCGCCTCAGCTCTTGAGCAGCGGCTTGATCAGCTTCTCGAAGCTGTCGAACGAGGTCTCGCCCTTTACCGGCGTTCCGTTGACGAAGAAGAACGGCGTCGAATTCACTTTAAGTTTTTCGTTGGCGTATTTCAGGCCGTCGATGATGCCTTGCTTGGTGGTCGGATCGTCATCGACACATGCCTTGATGGCTTGCTCGCTGAACCCGGCCTGCTTCCCGAGCCGATTGATGGTTGCCACCGGGTCGTTGACGAGATCGTTCTGCTGCTTAAACAGGATATCGATCAGCACGAAATATTTCGAGGCATCGTCTTTGGCGATGCAGCGCGCCGTCGCCGAAGCGGCCAGCGCGATCTTGTCCAGCGGGAATTCGCGGAAGATAAAACGCACCTTGCCGGTGTCGATATACTCGGACTTGATCTTCGGAAACACGTCCTTCGTGAACGCCGCGCAATGCGGGCACGTCATCGAGGCATATTCGATGATGGTGACGGAAGCATCCTTCGAACCGAGCGCCATGTCGCGAAGCGCACCGGCCTGGTTGATCTCGGCAGGCGACTGCGCGCTGGCATCTGCGATGAACTGCCAGGGAGATACACCGAGCACGGCGGCGATGCCGGTCAGGGAAAGGGCCGTGTTGAAAGTGCGGCGCGTGATGTTCAACGGTCTGCTCCGGAATACTGCCGATGGCGCTGGATCGCGCCCTGATTGCGCATGTTCGCTAACTTAAAGTGAGAATTGAGGCAATGCCGGGTGGCTGCGCGCAATACCGCCCGAACCGTCAATTTCACTTGATCGACGCGCCCAGCCGCGCCAGTGCCGCGCGCAACGCCTGATCTTCCACGCTGGACGAAAGACTGTCCTCGATCTTCGCGACCTTGGCCGCATCCGGTGTTTTGCGGGGTTTTGGCGCGGGCTTCCGCGACAGCGGTGCCTGACGCAGGGCGATCCGCCCGATCGCGTTCCAGCCGAGAAAACGGTTCACCCGCTCCAGAATGACGTCCGAGGTGTGCTGGATTTCCAGCGCCATCGGTCCTTCGACGCGCAGGATCAGGGTCGCAGGTTCCGGAACTTGTCCTTCCACCGGGCGCGGCCACTGGATTTTCAGCGGCTCCGAATGTGCTGCCACCTGTGCTCCGGCGATGTCCGCCCATCGCGTCACCAATTCACGCGAGGCGAAGCCCTGTTTGGCGAACACGTCATTGATCGCGCTGCCGAGCAGTGCGGACAACGGCTTGGCCGAGATCGGACCGGGCTTGTTCATGGATGCTGGTCTTGCCTACAAGGGAGCATGACCTTATCAGGCGCGGCCCTGCGGCGAAACAAATCAGCGAACGGAAACGCGCCGGACGTGTCCGGCGACCGGGCCGCTGCGCTGCTCGCCTGGTATGACCGCCACCGCCGCCAACTGCCGTGGCGCGCGCTGCCGGGCGAACACAGCGATCCGTATCGCGTCTGGCTGTCGGAAATCATGCTGCAGCAGACCACCGTGAAGGCGGTCGGGCCGTATTTCGAGAAATTCACATCGCGCTGGCCGAGCGTGGCGGCATTGGGCGCGGCTTCGCTCGACGATGTGCTGCGGATGTGGGCAGGGCTGGGTTATTATTCGCGCGCGCGCAATCTTCACGCTTGCGCGGTAGAGGTCTTGCGCGAGCATGGCGGCGCATTTCCCGATACCGAAGAAGGCCTGCGCACATTGCCGGGCGTTGGGCCTTACACTGCAGCGGCCATCGCCGCGATTGCATTCAGCCGTCAGACCATGCCGGTGGATGGCAATATCGAGCGCGTGGTGTCGCGGCTGTTCGCGGTCGAAGAGCCGCTGCCGAAATCCAAACCACGTATCCAGGAATTTGCAGCGACGTTGCTCGGACCATCGCGTGCCGGTGACTCAGCGCAAGCACTGATGGATCTCGGCGCAACCATCTGTACGCCGAAGAAACCTGCCTGTGCGCTTTGTCCGCTCAATGACAATTGTGCGGCGCGTGGGCGCGGCGATCAAGAGACGTTTCCGCGCAAAGCCCCGAAGAAAAGCGGCACGTTGCGCCGAGGTGCTGCCTTCGTTGTCACGCGCGGTGACGAATTGCTGGTCCGTACCCGGCCCGAGAAAGGCCTGCTCGGCGGCATGACCGAAGTGCCGACTTCCGAATGGCTCGCCGGGCAAGACGATGAAGCGGCGCGTGACCAAGCTCCACCGCTGAAGGTGCCGCGCTGGCACCGCAAGGCCGGTGTGGTGACCCACGTGTTCACGCATTTTCCGCTGGAGCTTGTGGTTTACATTGCCACCGTCGCTACGCGCACCCGTGCGCCACAAGGCATGCGCTGGGTGCCGCTCGCGACGCTGCAGGACGAAGCGTTGCCGAATGTGATGCGCAAGGTGGTCGCGCATGGGCTCGCCCGGCGGGTGATTTCCCCTTAAGCGGCGGCGGTTTTGCTACATCGCGGCCTTGCATATCCATTTGGGCTTCGCTTTATTAACGCGGTGCAGGGGGCTGCGCGTGTATTTGGGGGCGTTTTCCTATGAGAATTATTTTAGTGGCCGGTCTCGGCCTTTTCCTTGCTGCCTGCAATCAGACAACCGGCGGCGGACCCGTTGCTTCAACCGATGGCAGCGCGACCACTGTCGCGCAGGCCGACCTGCCGCCGATCTACGAACCGCTCGTGGATATGCATCGCGTCAATCAGGACAAGTATCGCCGCGATCTGGCCGAGTGCCGGCAGCAGGCGGCACCGCAGGAAGCCGCCGCGCGTCAGGCCCAGCAGCAGGTGGCTGCAGGCACGGCGCTTTCGGTGGCGGGCAGCGTGGCGTCCTTCATTCCTGTGTCGACCTTCCAGCAGGCGCGCAATCTCGGCGCGGCCACGGATGCGGCACAGTCGGTTGGTGGATCGGTTGCCGCAGGCGGAGCCGCCAAGCAGGATCAGGCGACAGCGGACTACGCGCTCGTCATCAACACCTGCCGCACGCACAA
>Ga0209023_10008110_pt1 | contig 10609 bp, 8 predicted proteins | sample LakOneMetagenome_FD_187468 | JGI IMG/M metagenome (GOLD analysis project Ga0209023, IMG submission 187468) | Freshwater and sediment microbial communities from Lake Erie, Canada (SPAdes) (version 2) | ecosystem: Environmental > Aquatic > Freshwater > Lentic | place: Lake Erie, Canada | collected...
CGTGCCGATCACTCCCGGACGATCCTCATTGAGGATCAATAACAGATGGTTATCCGGCACCACCTCGACCTTGAATTCATCAATCTCAATGATGCGCGGGTCCTTGCGGTGATACAGGGTCCCTGCCACCTGATGGGATTTCTTGCCGGCCTCAACCCGAACGCGAATCACACTGGTAAAGTCGCCGGCATCGTTGATCTTCACTTCCTTCACTTCGATCCCGCGCTCTTTGGCGACGACCGGCGCATTCACATAGTTGACCGGATCTTCGAGGATGGGCGTCAGGAGCCCTTTCAAGACCGCAATCGTCAACGGGGCGACATTCAATCCGGCCACTTCTCCGCTGTATTCGACCGTCAACCGCTCTAAACCGCCCTCCAATAATTGAGCCTGCAACAGGCCCACTCGTTCACCCAGCGAGAGGTAGGGCTGGAGCTGTGGCAAGAGCTCCGGAGACACGGAAGGAATATTGACCGCGCCACGGGCGATCCCTTTCGTAAAATATTCGACAATCTGTTCGGCAATTCCGACCGCGACATTTTCCTGCGCCTCAGTCGTGGACGCGCCAATGTGCGGAGAACAAATGAAATTATCGAGCGCCAGGAGCGGATTATCCGACTTCACCGGCTCATCTTCGAATACGTCGAATGCCGCCGCGGCGACTTTTTTGGACTTCAGGGCTTCGCAAAGATCCCCTTCGTGCACAATTCCGCCACGGGCGCAGTTGGCGATCATCACACCGGTTTTCATTTTGGCGATAGCCTGTGCGTTGATGAGGGACTTGGTTTCCGGGGTCAGTGGCGTATGGACCGAGATGACATCGGCGCGTCGGAACAATTCATCCAATTCCACGATGGAGACGCCCATCTTCTGCGCGCGCTCAGGCGCGAGATACGGGTCGTAGGCCATCACCTGCATGCCGACTCCCTGAGCGAGCTTCGTGAGATACCCGCCTATTTGGCCGACACCCACGATGCCCAGCACCTTGTTGTACAACTCAACGCCCATGAACTTTTCTTTTTCCCACTTTCCGCCTTTCGTCGATGCGGTCGCTTGCGGAATGCGGCGGGACATGGAAAAAATCATAGCCATCGTGTGCTCAGCGGTGGTCACCGTGTTGCCCCCTGGCGTATTCATGACCACGATGCCGCGACGGGTTGCGGCGGGCGTATCGACATTGTCCAGACCGGAACCGGCACGGCCGACCACCTTCAGACAACTCGCTGCAGCAATAAGTTCTGCCGTCACTTTCGTACCGGAGCGGACGATCAGGCCGTCCGCATCCTTGATCTCTTTCAGCAGCTCCTCTTTAGGCAGCTTGGTTTTCACCACGACCGTAAAGCCGGCCTTCTCCAATACCTCTACACCCTGCTTCGAAAGACTGTCGCTGACCAAGATTTTCATTGTCGTGGTGCCCTACCTGAAGGTGAGTCTATGACTTCCCCATAATAATTTCTTGAGCTTTGGCCACACCGCTCCCCAGCTTCACGGGATACCCCAGCCCCTTGATGACCATCTCCACCGCAGCCAGGGCCGTGATGACGTCAAAGCTATCGATATACCCCATATGCGAGATGCGGAAGATCTTGCCCTTCAGATGGTCCTGGCCACCTGCGGCCGTCATACCGTACTGGGTGCGCAAGTTTTTATAGACCGCCTGGCCATCCACGCCTTCCGGCGCCGATATCGCGGTTAATGCATCGCTTGGCCGCTCCTGCGGAAAAATGGAGAGCCCCGCCGCCTTGACGCCCTCTCGCATGGCCGTCGCCAACATCGCATGACGGGCGAAGACGGCTTCCAATCCTTCGGCCTTCAGAATGTTCATCACTTCCTTAAGGCCCAAGATCAGGGAGACCGCCGGCGTATAGGCAGTGGTACTCTTCTGCTGATTCTCCCGCTCCCGCTTGAAATTGAAATAGAAGGCGGCATTCTTCGCCTTGTCGGCCAAACGCCAGGCCTTGTCGCTCACGCTGGCAAAGGCCAAGCCTGGTGGCAGCATTAACGCCTTCTGCGAGCCGGTGATGACCACGTCGAGGCCCCAGGCATCGGTCTTGAGGTCAAGCACTCCCAGGGCCGTAATCGCATCCACCACGAGGATGGTGTCTTCGTACTGTTTGACGATTTCGGCGAGGGCTTTAACGTCGTGTGCGACAGCCGTAGAGGTTTCGCTGGCTTGTACGTACACAGCCTTGATTGAAGGGTCTTTCTTCAAGGCATCGGCGACGGCCTGCGGGTCGATGGCACGTCCCCACTCAACCTTCAACTCAGTCACCTGCGCGCCAAACGTCTTACAGAGCTTCGTCCACCGCTCACCGAATTTGCCGCCGTTGATCGTCAGCGCTTTATCGCCAGGAGAGAGGAAATTTGAAACGGATCCTTCCATGCCACCGGTGCCGGATGCCGCGAGGATCAAGACATCATTCCGCGTCTGGAAGAGCCACTTCAGGTCCTCACGAACCTCGGCAAACAATTTATCGAACTCGGGAGCCCGGTGATGAATCATCGGTCTGGCCATGGCCAGCAGCACCTCCGGGGGAACGGGGGTGGGGCCTGGAGCCAGCAAATACCGTTTGAGCATGGGACGATCCTCCTCGCTGTACGGAACGAACAATGTCAGGGATTTAGAAGGGGCGTACGCTACCATAGCCCCCCGGAGGTGTCAAGGTAAGGACCTATGAAGATGCTCATCTTTTCAGCGACTTCACTGCATTGACTGAGGGGCCGCATTCGGAATGTTGGTGAGGTAAGGAGGCTGCCCGCTCACAGCCCGCGCTCCACCGGCAACTCAACTCCCTCAATTTCTTGACAAGTTGTTACCTCCTCGATAGGCTACCATTTAAGAGTCGGTCATCTCACCTTCCCTGAACCGTCTAGTGGGTACCCTATGGATGCACGTTTTTCCGGCGCCGGCGTTCCGCCCCTGTCGCTTCTTTTCGCTTGTCTACTCTCCCTCTCTTGGACTGGTCATGTAGGGGCAGAGTCCACAATGCCCATACAAATGGAGCCCGCGCTCACATCAAAAGTTCCGTCACAAGAAAATATCCAGCCCCCCGCTCAAGAACCTGACTACATCTTAGAGGAAGAAGATCGTACCGCGGCCGCAGAATTGGAGGCTTCCGAGCCCCCGGCGGCCATTGCCAGCGAACCGTCCACGGAAGTGCCCCCGGCCGAAGCGTTACTTCAACTCAAGCCTCTGAGCGGCACCACCGCACGGTTTGCCGACTTGCTGACACCTCCGGCTGAAGTCATTCAGGAAGCAGCCGTCGAGCAAGGTTCCGACTCAGAAAATGTATCCGAATACAACGTCCCGATCGTGCTCGACCCTTCCGTGCAAGGCCATATCCGGTTCTTCAATGTATCTATCCGCAACCGATTCGAGCAGTGGCTCATCAGGCTCAGCCATTACCGACCGCTGGTCGATAGCATCTTCTCCGAATTCCAGCTGCCGAGCGACCTGATCTATCTGTCTTTGGTCGAAAGCGGATTTAATCCCCACGCGTACTCACGCGCCCGGGCTGCTGGCCCCTGGCAATTCATGAAAGGCACCGCCAAGGTCTATGGTCTGCGAGTGGACAGTTACGTGGATGAGCGCAGGGATCCGGTGAAGTCGACGGTGGCGGCCGCTCGTTATCTGCGCGACCTCTACGATTTGTTCGGCACCTGGCCGCTGGCGATGGCCGCGTACAATGCCGGAGAGGGCAAGGTGATGAGGGCCCTGCATACGGCGCAAGCAGAAAGCTTTTCAGACATTGCGAAAACCAGGCTCATCCGGCGGGAAACGAAGGAGTATGTGCCGCGGTTTATGGCGGCAACCATCATCGCCAAGAACCCGGATCGGTACGGCTTCCCCCAAAACGACGTGCGACCGCATCAATTCGAAGAAGTGGTCGTGAGACGCCCTATCCACTTCAAAGCCATCGCCAATGTCACTGGAATTTCGTACCAGGAACTGAAGGTGCTCAACCCGGAATTACGGCGCGATGCCACGCCCCCGGATGATCCCGAATATCACTTGAAGATCCCCGTGGGCACTAGAGAGAAGGTAGAACAGTTGCTGGAGCGGGCTCCGACCCACAAGTTTCCGCCGCTGCCAATGCCGGTTCAGGTCAAAGGCCGGCATTTCAAGAATGAGACTGATTCCGGACATTGGTATCGAGTCCGGGTCGGCGATTCTCTTGAGAAAATCGCCAAGCGATTCAACATCTCCGTCAAAACACTCAAGTCTAATAACAATCTGACTGGCCCTACCATCAAGGCAGGAAGCCGTCTGGTCATCGCGAACTAGCGCAACGCATCACTCCCGAGTTTTCAGAGGAGCAAGCGCTAGGGCTTTTTCTTGGCTGGTGCAGCCGACTTGCCGGACGAGGCCTTGGCGGGCTGTTCCTGCTGAGGGGCAGGTGCAGTGGCGGCGGGAGTCGCTACAGGAACTGCCGCTGGGGTCTCCGGGGACTTCTTCACTTCCAACACCTTTACCCGTACCGCGGCTTCACTGGTGAAGGGCGAGTTGGGATAATTCTTCATCAGATCCTGGTAATGTGCGAGGGCTCCCTCTGGACGAGACTGCGACTCTTCGATTTTTGCCAACTCGAACAGCACATGATCCTTATTGAGGGCACCCGGGACTTCCAGGATGCCCGTAAAGGCCTTGACCGCCTGGTCGCGATCACCCTTGGCTAGGTAGGCGTAGGCCAGCCGTTGCTGGACAAGCCCGAGGAGGGAAGTATTGGAGCCATACAACAGCATGAAGCGTTTGTACGTTTCGATACCGGCATCAACTTCATTCGCCAGCACCTGGGCATTTCCCAGGTGAAACAACGCCAATGGCGCAGCAGGGCTTCGCGGATACTGCTCTACCACCTGCTTATACAGTGTAATGGCCTGGACAAGTTGTTCGTGACTTTTCTTCGGATCGTCTGCGGGCCGGTTCAGGTAGTGCAGTGTGGCTTCCTGATCGAGCTCTCTGGCCTTTAAGGTGGATTGATAGTCGTACCACATCACACCTGCGACGACCGCGCCCGCAACCAGGACGACCCCGAGCCCGGCTAAAACGGCGCGCCGCTGTTCCTGCAACACATGGAGAAACCGATCCACCCCGGTCAAGAGGTGGGCTTCGTCGAGCGGGTCAACTTTTGCAGGAACCCTGATTCGATAACTCATAGTCGAACGATGGTCTCGGTTGGAAAAGAAGGTCGTTTCTTAGAGCCTCGCGCCTTATACTAGGGACCAGTCAGCCTTGTCAAATGTTTGGCCTCGCCGAATCCAGACACCCATGTTCAAGCAACAGCTCAAGAAATTGGATGATCAGCATCTCCTGCGCCGGCTTCGAACCATCTCTTCGGCGACGGGACCAACCGTCCTACTGGACGGCCGTGAAATCATTTTGCTCTCCTCCAACAATTATCTCGGCCTGGCCACGCACCCGACGGTTGTCAATGCCGCGATCGAGGCAACTCACCGATATGGAGCTGGCTCCGGCGCGGCACGCCTGATTTGCGGCACGCTGACGCCCCATGAAACGCTTGAGAAGACCCTCGCCCGCTTCAAAGGGACAGAGGCGGCGCTCACGTTTGCCGCCGGATACCTGGCCAACATCAGCGCGATTCCTGCCTTGATCGGAAAAGATGGCTTGATCTTCGCCGACCGTCTCTGCCACGCCAGCCTCGTCGACGGCTGCCGTCTGAGCGGAGCCACCTTTCGTGTCTACCGTCATGGAGACATGAATCATCTGGAGCAACTACTTGCCCGTCGGCCCGCGGCGCAACGTACCCTGATCGTGACCGACGGGATTTTCAGCATGGATGGGGACATTGCCCCGATGAAAGACTTGGCGCACCTTGCGGAACGGTACGGCGCAGAGATCTATGTCGACGATGCGCATGGCACAGGGATTCTCGGACGTACCGGACGCGGCACGCTCGAACATTGCGAGGTCGAATCGCGCGTTCCCTATCAGATGGGAACCCTGAGCAAGGCGATCGGCAGCGCCGGAGGATACTTGGCGGGTTCTGCCACTTTTATTACTTATTTGGTCAACACCTGCCGCGGCTTTATCTATACGACCGCCACTCCTCCTGGCATTGCAGCCGCCGCCACCGCCGCGATCCAGGTCATCGAGCAGGAACCGGAACGGCGCACCCGCTTATGGCGTAATCGCGAACGTCTTGCGCAAGGGCTAACTCGGCTCGGCTTCCGCCTTGCGGCCTCGGAAAGTCCGATCCTGCCGGTTATTATCGGTGATCCGGATCGCGCGATGAACTTGGCGCAGGCGCTTCTCACGGAAGGCGTCTATGCGCCCGCCATTCGCCCGCCGACGGTCCCGCCCGCCACCAGCAGAATTCGTCTGACCATCACCGCCGACCACACTGATGAGCAGATCGATCACGCGCTGGCGGCTCTTGTGCGGGCTGGGCGTTCCCTCAATCTCATCTGACGTTATTCAGGCCAGCCAACTCACGATAGCCCGCGTTTCCGCTGCGGCTGAAATCGGCATTCCTTCGTCGCCTCTTCTGGATATTTTCTTGCTTTCTCACCCCCCTATGGCATGATCGAAATTGCCAGCGGGCCCTGATCATCTACCCATAACTACGCTCGTTTATCCGCTTACATTCTCATTCAATGGAGTGACCCGATGATTGACATCTCTAAACTGTTGACCTTTGGTGTCCAGCAGGGTGCCTCGGACTGTCACATCAGCGCCGGCGAACCGCCCATGATTCGCCTGCATGGCGACCTCAAGAAGCTCGACCATCCACCACTGACTCAGGATGAGACGCATGCCCTGATCTACGACATGATGAGCGATGCGCAGCGCAAGAATTTCGAAGAACACCGGGAGTGCGACTTTTCCTTCGATCTCGGCGACATCGCTCGCTTCCGCGTGAACGTCTTCGTCCAAGGCCGCGGGTTAGGTGCCGTCTTCCGGACGATTCCAACCGAGATTCTTCCTCTCGAAAAGCTCGGCATGCCGCCTATTCTCCGGCAACTCTGTGATCGCGAGAAGGGTCTGATTCTTGTCACCGGGCCGACCGGGTCAGGAAAATCCACCACGCTCGCCGGCATGATCGACTACCTCAACAACACCTTTGAAGGCCACATTCTCACCATTGAAGACCCGGTGGAGTTTGTGCACAAGTCTAAAAAGTGTCTGGTCAATCAGCGGGAACTAGGCGTGCACACATTGTCGTTCGCCAATGCGCTCCGCGCCGCACTCCGTGAAGATCCCGATATTATTCTCGTCGGCGAAATGCGGGACTTGGATACCATTCAGTTGGCCTTGACCGCAGCCGAAACCGGGCACTTGGTTTTTGCGACGCTCCACACGTCCAGCGCTCCGAAAACTATCGATCGCATCATCGATGCCTTCCCACCGAACCAGCAAGCGCAGGTCCGCGCGCAGCTGTCGGAAACTTTGGAAGCGGTGCTGACCCAGACGCTGCTCAAAAAGAAAAGCGGTGGACGAATCGCGGCAGTAGAAATCATGGTGGGCACCACGGCAGTGCGCAACCTCATCCGCGAGGGCAAACTCCATCAAATCCCCGGCATCATGCAGGCGAGCCAGAAAGACGGCATGCAGACCATGGATATGGCTCTGGTCGATCTGGCCACGCGCGGAATGGTTACCAAAGCCGAAGCCCAGTCGCGCAGCATGAACCCGAACCTCTTCAACGCGGCAGGCGCGGCATAACGCACCCATGCACCTTAAACGTCCCTCAGTAGCAGGATAAGAGGCGTCTCATGGATGTTCGCACGCTCCTCGAAGTGATGGTCAAACAGGAATCGTCCGACCTCTATCTCACGGTCGATGCCCCGCCCATTTATCGCATCCATGGCTCGACCCATCGGACCGATGCGCCGCCGTTCACAAACGAACAGTTGGAGTCGTTGGCTCTGGCTCTCATGCGCGGCCAGCAGCGGGGCGAATTCGAAGAGAAAATGGAAATGAATCTCGCCCTGTATTACAAAGACCTGGGGCGGTTCCGCGTGAACATCTTCCGACAAAAGGGAAACGTGGGGTTGGTGTTTCGACACATCAAGGCGGAAATCATGACGGTCGAGCAGCTGGATCTACCGCCCATCGTCAAAGACATCGCGATGACCAAACGAGGATTGGTTCTCGTCGTCGGTGCCACCGGCTCCGGCAAATCCACCTCGCTGGCGGCGATGATCGACCACCGGAACACCGTGCACGCCGGTCACATTATCAGCGTGGAAGACCCCATCGAATTCGTCCATCACCACAAAAAATCCATCGTAACCCAGCGCGAAGTCGGTTTTGACACGCATTCGTTCGGGAACGCCCTGAAGAACACGTTGCGCCAAGCCCCGGATGTGATTCTCATCGGCGAAATCCGGGATACAGAGACCATGGAGGCCGCCATCACCTTCGCGGAAACCGGCCACCTCTGCCTGGGAACCCTGCACTCAAACAATGCCAATCAATCCATCGAACGCATTATGAACTTTTTCCCGGTTGAGCGGCACGCGCAGATCTACCTCCAGCTCTCGCTCAACCTGCGGGCCATCATCTCTCAACGCCTCATCCCCTCACTCGATGGCCGCCGGGTTCCTGCGCTGGAAATCATGCTCGATACCCCTCGAATCAAAGACCTGATCAAGCGTTCGGAAATCGACACCTTGAAAGAAGCAATGGAGCAAGGCATTGATGAAGGCTGCCAGACTTTTGATCATGTGCTCCTACAACTCTACAAGGCCGGCAAAATCAGCATTGAGCAGGCCTTAATCAATGCCGACAGCGCAAACAACCTTCGTCTCAAGATTAAGCTGGCGGGATTGAAAGGAGACGACGCGGTGGCGGCCCTGCTCGACAAGAACGAGCGAGACGAAAAGGGCTTCCAAATCCAGGGACAGATGGGACAAGGTGGGGTCAAAAAACGTTGATCGTCACGGAATAGGGTATACGGTATCAGTCAATCCGGTTCGAACCGTCGAGAAGCAGCACTGACGCCTCTGCCATCCGCCCGATTACCGTGATCCGAGAGACGTCTCCTCCGTGACCTGTTCGAGATACGTCGCGATCTTCGCCAACGCACCCGCACTTAATTTTCTTCCATACCATGCCGGCATCGTGTCCGCAGGAAAACCGGGCACCACATAGGTTCCCGGCGACACCACTGATTCGACAATATACTCTCGAACTGTCTGGGCCTGTCCCCGATACTGTGGATCAGCCAGACGAGCCGCTCCCGTCTTGCCCAGCCAGAGCGGAGGACCAACCTTCCCCTCCGCCCCCGCAATACCTGGAATCCGATGGCAGACCACGCAACCGGCGCGAACAAAGAGTTCTTGAATAGGCTCCTCCCCCGTCACCAGGGGCACCAGATTCGGGTCGAGCTTTGGAAGGGCTGGTGGTACACCGGAGGACTGGGGAGCGTTTTGGATCCCGGCCAAGGCAACCAGGAATACAAGACCGGCCACCAACGCGGCGATGGCCTTATTCTTTGGGCTCGACGAAGGAACAGATGGAGGAACGTTCGGAGCAACCATAACCGGGCAGACTAGACCTTACAAGAACATTGTTGAAGCGGCTGGTACTCGACAATGGCGCCAGACTCCCATGTGGGAAAGCGTCTAACTACAACATCTGTATCACTGCTACTTGGGACCATCCATCGCACACCGAAATCCAATCGTGCGATCCTGGTAATCCGGCTCTGCCGATACCCGCGCAGATGATCGTAACGCCACCGGCAGATCAGACCAAGACCCTCCACGAATCACTTTCTTCTCTCCGGTAGCCGGGCCCGAGGGATTTTTCTCAGGACTCTTCGAATAATATTCTCGATCGTACCAATCGGCCACCCATTCAGCGGCATTCCCTGCCATGTGGTGAAGCCCATACGGACTACGCCCGCCTTCCTTCAACCCATGGCGCACACTCATCCCTTCGACGCCACCACTCACCCCCGCTAGTGTCACCGCCTCACTTACCCATACCCCGCGATTATAATTGGCAATGTCGACGAAGGGCTGCATCTGTCCCCAGGGATATCGTCGCCCGTCGGTACCACGCGCAGCCTTTTCCCACTCCGCCTCCGTCGGAAGCCGTTTCCCTGCCCATGCACAATACGCCCCCGCATCTGCCCAGCCCATTCCTACCGCCGGGCGATCACTGACCGTCTCTGCGGCCTCGTCATCCCAAGTGGGTGGAGCATCATGCTTTGCCTTCACGAGAAACACCCGATAATGCTGCATTGAGACCTCGTAGCGGTCGATATAGAAGGCGTCGAGAGTGACGACATGCTCCGGCCGTTCAGCGGGAAGCCCGTCATTACTCCCCATCGTAAACGGCCCAGCCGGAATCAGCACCATGGGCGCGCCATCTTTTCCTTTGGCACCTTCTGCAGCAGTACCTCCTGCCGTGGACGGTGGTTCGGCCGCCGAAGCCATCCCCAAGCCGAACAGCATGATGGCAGACAGTACGGCCGTTACACTAAAGAGTCGCATACAATCCTCCCATCTACGGTAGATCCAGAGCAGGTCAAGTCCACGCCCGGGCAAAGTGTAGCCGTGCCGGGCGGCAAACTCAACAGCATGAAAAAGGAGCACGCATGTTGGGTGCGATGCCGATAACGACGAGGGCGCGAGGGTG